>Ga0308164_10004539_pt1 | contig 11690 bp, 10 predicted proteins | sample PhyTR2_FD_201031 | JGI IMG/M metagenome (GOLD analysis project Ga0308164, IMG submission 201031) | Phyllosphere microbial communities from UC Gill Tract Community Farm, Albany, California, United States - DLSLT.R2 | ecosystem: Host-associated > Plants > Phyllosphere > Unclassified | place: USA... | reverse complement strand
GCTGCGCCCGAGCGCAGGCAGCGGGCTCGGCGGCACGCTTGCAGCGTCGACGTCGGCCGAGGCGGCGGCGCTGAAGGCGCTCGGGACGACCTCGACACGCTGGGTCGGCGAGACGGCCGAGACGACGACGAGGGCGTCCTCTTTCTGCGCCGCCGGGACGTGGAGCGGCGGGAGGGCGAGGCGGCCGTTTTTTGAGATGGCCGATGCAGGCGGGTAGGCAAGGACGAAGCGGCACGCAAAGGTCGGCGCGGCGGGCGGGTCGGGCGAGGTCGAGGCGGCCGCGAACCGGCGCAGCGCCTCGCTGACGTCGAGCTGGATGCGCAGATACGCGCCGACGACGACGGGGTCGACGCTCGGCGGCCGCTCGAGGAGCGGAGGCGGTATCGGGGACGAGCTGTGCTCTGTCGCACCGCTCGACTCGGCGTCGTCCCCTCCCGCCGCCGACGCGCCGTCCTCGAGAGCCGACACCTCAAAGCTCATGTCCATCGCGCTCGCCTCCGGGTCGAACGGCGCCGGCATCCTCATGAGGCTGAGCCCGCCGCGGGCTCCTCCCGCCGGACCGGCCGCCGCCGAGAGGTCCTTGCGCCGCTCGTCCTTGCCCGGGCTCGACTGCATCTCGGCGAAGCTCGTGTCGAGTACGGGCGGCGCAGGCGGCGCCGTGTCGAAGAGCGAGGTGAAGCTCGGCGGGCGAGCTTCGGTCGCGCGAGGGTTGAGCGGGCGGCGCCGTGAGGTCGGGGTCGGCGTGAAGGGGAACGAGGGCTGGGTCGCGACCGAGGACGAGACGCTGCTCGAGGCGAGGGACTGGAGCGGGTCGTCGAGGAGGGGCGAGGCGAAGTCGTTGAGCTCGCGAGGAAGGGGAGGGATGATGGGCGAGGCGGCAGGCGGGACCGGCGCGAGCGAGATGGTCGACGCCGTCGTCGCGGTCGTCGCGCTCGACGGTCGGCGCTCGATCGGGCGAGTTGGCGACTGCGGCTCAGCCAGCATCGCGTGTTGGCGGTAGCCGAGAACGGGCGTGTCGCCCTCCTCCTCCTCCCAGTTGAGCCGCACCTCGGCCAGCTCGCCCGTCACGAACTCGAGGTCGACCCAAGGCTTCTCCCTCAGGCCTGCAAGCTCGAACTCGCCCGAGACGCGCACGTCGGCCGTCGCGCCGCCTCGCTCGTCGATCGTCCAGGCCGTCTCGAGCGAGGCTCGAGGAACGACGAGCGGGACGTCCTCGCCGGCGGGGAGCTGCGGCGCCCATCGCAACGAGAGCGAAGGCGAGGACGAAAACGAGCCCGTGACCTGGGTGGCGCCGGCGTCGAGGTCGGCCGAGTCGGCGTTGCTGAGCGAGGGGCGGATCGAGAGGTCCCAGGCGGACGAGGCGGACGAGGGTGACGGGGAGGGGAGGGTGAAGGCGAGCTCTGATCGTAGGCAGAGCGGCGTCGGGATCGTGATCTGCGTGGTGTGGGACTCAGCGCCCATCGTTCTGGGTCGCGCCGGAGAGCAGAAGAGGACGCTCGAGCACGCACCGAGTTGGCGAACCGCGGTAGCCTCAACGCTCCGAACGCCGCCTCGAGCTCGAGTACGACGAGGAGCTCTGCGCTCGGCGCCGCACCTCCATGCGGCGACGTCGGCCTCGCTGCGCCCGCCTGCGCCCGGGCCTGCCCGCCGTCCTGCGCCGCCGGCACGAGCGAGAGTACGACCTCGCCCTCGCGCACCTCGATCTCGGCCCTCCTCCTCTCTGCGCCCTCGCTCGTCGGGCTCGACAGCCGCTCGAGGAGGTCGGACGCGGCCGAGCTGCGGCGCCGCACGCGGCGAAGCGCCACGTCGTCGTCGCCTTGGCGGGGCGGGAGGGCGTTCTGCAGGCCGAGGTAGCGGGCGGCGGCGTGCGCGGCGGGAGGGTCGGTAGGGTGGAGCGGTAGGGCGTAGGCCGATGACTGGGCGAGGGTCGCGAGCGGGTTGAGGGCGAGGAGGTGGTGGTCGCTCTGGGAGGAGGAGGTGGTGGGGACGATGACCTGCAGGGCTCGCTCGAGTCAATGCGCGAAGTGCTGCAGAGCGAGTAGAGACGACGCACCTTGCAGTACAGGCGAGCGCTCACGCCCTGGTCGTGTGCTCGCGCGTCGACAGCGAGCCGGCGGCACAGTCGGATGGCCGCCGTCGACGGGCTCGAGTGGGCCTCGTTGGGCGCGGCGAGACTGGACGCAGCCATGATGATGACGACAGCGACGGTCTGCGGTCGGTCGTTGAAGGCCCAGAGGGTGAGGGTGACCGTGTCGAGGAGAGTGGGGACGAGAGAGCTGATGAAAGCGCTCGCGATGGCTCTCTCGCGGCGCCTTGGCTTCACGTCGAACGGCAGCTCCCTCCTAGCAGTCGCCAACACTCTCGCACACATGCACAGTCGCGCGAACACAAGGTAGTTGCAGCGAAATCGAGGGAAGGGAGCAAAACGTGAGATGCGGCGGGATGCAGGGAGTGAACAGAGGTGGGAGAGATCGTCCAGCGGTCGTCGAGAGGAGGGCAAGGCGTCGTGAGAGGCGAAGGAAGGAGGGAGAGGGAAGGGGAGAGCGCTCAGAGAGCCGCGCCCGTCGTCTTGTCGTCCTCCTTGGCGTGCTCCTCGTCCTTGGCGGCGGCGGCGGCGACCGGCTTGTCCTCGTCGTCGCCCATGTCGAGCACGAACACCTGGTCCTCGCGCTTGGGCGTGCCCGGCTCGGACGGCGGCGCCGCGCCGTGCGGGTACGCGTACGCGCCGAACATGGTCAACGGCCGCGTGCGGTCCGTCATCGTGCTCTGCACGTCCCAGTCGAGCGTGCCGGCGCCGCTGCGCACGCTCGAGTTGAGCCCGCTGCCCGTGCGCGAGTGGCCGTACGCGTTGGCAAAGGGGAGCACGGGCGCGCACGAGTCGTCGCGGCGCAGGCGCCCGTCGGCGTCCTTGTCGTCGTCGGCGCCCTCGAGCTTGCGCGGCGCGTTGGTGCCGGCGCCCGTCTCGTTGCCGCCCTTCTGGGTGCCCTTGCGCACGCGCTTGACGGTCGCCGAGCGGTTGACGGGCCGGCCCGAGTAGCGCTCCCAGTCGATGGCGAGGAACGACTTGGTGAAGATGGGGAATGGCGACGAGCGGCGGAACATGAAGTAGATGGTCGACGCGAGGAGTGTGGCGAAGGTGCAGGCGAGGAAGAGGAAGCAGCTGCAGGGCGGCGGGGAGGAGGGGTCAGCACTCGAGGCTCGCACGCGGCGAGGACAGGGCGAGAGGAAGCGCACATCCAGCTGCGCGCAGAGGGGACGATCTAGAGTCAGCTGCCGAGCACGAGGGCGAGAAGGAGAGCAGGAGAGCGGCGACGCACGTGAGGGCAAAGACGCAGAGGAGCATCCTGCAGATTGCGTAACCGCCGCAGTGGTACATGAGGCCCGGGGTCCTGCGCGCAGTCGGACCGACATCAGCATTCGATCGTGAAGAAGAAGAGCAGGAGAAGGGAAAGAGGGACGCACTCGGCGTGCAGCGTGCTGACGGAGATGAGGACCCAGACGCCCGTGCCGGCGAGGCAGATGAGCTCGGCGGCGACGCTCCTCGAGAACTTGGCGACCTTGTCCCGCTTGCTCCCGACGGCGGCCTCGCCCTTGCCCGGGAGCCGGATGGCGTACGGGCGCGAGTAGAGGAACCAGATGGGGACCGTCGCGCAGAGGAACGAAGTGACGACGATCGAGGGGACGACGTGCTGGAACGAGACGGTGAGGGAGAGCTGGTACGCGAGGAGGACGATGGCGGCGACCATGTCGAACACGCCGGCGATGCCCGTGAGGGTCATGAGGGCCTGGCGGATCTTGGGGAGCGACGCGAGGAGGGAGACGAGTGGTGCCATGTCGGGCGAGCTCGCAGCGGGCGCAGTGGGGGTCTGGTGGGTTGTGTGCTGGCTCTGGACGGCCTGGCGGGTGCTGGACGAGTGGTGGCGAGCCGAGTGGGCGAGTGTTGGTCGAGGTGGAGGTCGGCCGAGGACGACGGCGCGGGGTTGGCGGCCGGCGAGTGGTTGAACGAGGAAGGGTGCCGTGTGGGCGTCTGAGGGTCAGTCGAGCGAGTGGGTCGAGTCGGTGGTGCTGTGCGAGGGCGAGGAGGAGAGCGAGACGGACCCTGTTTGCCAAACCTTCGCCGCTCGTCGCGTGGGCTCACGTCAAGGTCGCGCTCTCGCTCAGCGGCCTTGCAGCGCTCGCTAGGGCTTCTGGACCGCTCGCAACTCGCAGCTCTATTGCACACAAGCTCACGAGGCCGTCAGCCGGACCAGCCGCACCTCGCCCTCGCCCTCCCACCCTTCCGCTCCGACCAACCCGCTCTGCTGCGGCGGCTCCTCCAGCTCGACCGGCTCGACCCGCAGTCGATGACGCTCTGCGGGCAGGGAGAAGATGCACACCGTGTCAGCGAGGAAGAAGCTCGAGACAGGAGAGCCAGGAGGACGCACCGCACTCGCGGAGAAAGAGCGCCCAGGTCGACTCGTTGCGGACCGTGCCGGCGATGAGCGCTTGCGGCGGCGGCGCAGCGGTGTCGGTCGACGGTCGCAGCAGCCAGGCAAGGGTCACGGCGAGCAGAGCGGCGAGAGAAGGGTCGTAGACCTGCGAGTGAGCGAGTCAGCGAGGTCCGCTCGAGCCGGACGAGGACTAGAGAAGAGAACGCACAATGTCGGCGCCCAGGATGAGATCTGCTCGACCGCCTTCGTCAAAAGCTTCTCGCTCCCACAGCGCAAGCTCGTCGCCGTGCGTGTCGAGGTCGGCGGCGAGCTCCCAGTCGAGTTTACTGCATCGAGCGAGGTCCTCGAGGCCATCTGCGCGCGCGGCACAAGCTCGTCAATGCGTGCACGTCGAGTGCGTCAAGGAAATGAAGATGAAAGGCGACGCACTGAGCTCGAGATTGCTCGTCAAGACGTCGAGCACCTTCTCGTCGACGTCGGTCGCGACGACCTGCCCTCGCCGCCCGGCCGTGCGCCACAGCCGTGCGGCGACGAGCGACAGGAGCCCGACGCCTGCGCCGAGCTCGATGATGCGCGTCGAGCGCTCGAGGACGTGCGGTGCGGCGATGAGGTGGTTCGAGAGGGCGATGCAGGCTTGCCTGTGGGCGAAGGGGGACTCAGCGGCGATGTCAAGGAGCAACAGCAGGAGGTTCGAGGGACGAGACGCACCATGTCCGCAGCCCGGTTGTTCCTGCGTCGAGCCGAAGACCGTTAGCGGGTGGACCGACAGGGAGGGAGTGAGATGAGGAGAGCGAGACGCACCTCCGCTGATGAGCCGGCCCTCCTCCCTCGTGCGCAGGCTCTCCCACTCGCTCGGCGCCTTCGAGATGTCGTCCCAGTAGTAAGTGCGAGTCGAGACGCCCGGTGCGCCTGCTGATGCGCCGGACGAGAGGAAGTCGACCATCGTCTCGAGGATGTCGGGGTGGACCTCCTGCGAGCAGCGCGTGGGGGAGACGGTCAGCTCGAGTGTCCGGCAAGGAGAGAGTGGAAGCTTGAGTGGGACGCACCTCGTCGTCGACCTGGTCGTCGCCCTCGGCCCGCCGCTCGTCGAAGCCCTGCTCGACGGCCTTGACGACCCGCCGCCAGAAGACCTTCTTCCAGGCTGCACCGCCGCGCTCCTCGTCCTGCTGCTGCTGGTCGTGCTGGAGCAGGTGGTCGACGAGCCACTGCTGGGTGGTCGGGAGCGAGAGCTGGCGCGAGGTCGGGAAAGGCGGTGCAGGGAGGAGGGCCGGGGACGAGGGCGAGAGGGCGGCGTAGTGGCGCAGCAGGAGCGGGAGCTGGTGGTCCATCCTGACGCAGGCGGTGCTCACTCGGCAGGAGCTGGCCGAGTTGCCTGGACGAGCGAGAGCCCTTCCCGTCGTCGTCGTCCTCCTCCCGCCTCTCGCCCGGCAGCTCTCCCTCTCTCTCACACCGCTATGTCCGCTCAGAAGCGCGTTCGACTCGACACAGATGGTACCAGCTCGCGGCGCGACGACCAAGACGCTTCTCCCGAGGCTGGACGAGAGAGGGAGCAGCTCGCGCTTGTCGGAGCTGATGAGGGTCCAACAGGTGTGTCTCCTCCTCTGTGGTCCTAAAAAGGCGTGCAAGCTGACTCGAGTACCAACAGGTACATCCTCCGCCAGTCACGAACCGCGCGACGACATCCTGAGCTCGCCGTCGTCCGCCTACTCCAAGGTGCGCCCCTTCTCCACTCGTACAGCGCCTCTCGCAGCGCGCAGCTGTGCTGACACGCTCCACGTTCCTCTACAGCCTGGTCGAGGTCTTCCTGTTGAGCTCCTGGTCAAGATCGTCGCGGCGCCCGTCACGCTCGAGCGGCGCGACCATTTCCACTGGGCTCTCGCCTCGCGCGTCTTTCTCCAGCCCGCCCTCGATAAGGTGCACGAGCGCGCCCACATCGACATCGAGGAGTCGATCGTTGCCGACAAGGCGGCCTACCTCACGCCCGAGGACCACGTCGTCTGGCGCCGCCTGATCCGGCCCCGGGTCGCGCGCGCGACGAGGTCGCTCAAGATCCAGCTCATCGAGAAGGGCTGGGGCGGTCAGCAGCCCGACCCGACGGGCGACCTCGGCCCCGAGATCGAGGACCCGCCCGGCGGGCTCATGCTCAACGAGTGGGCCGACCTGCAGCACCTCCTCGCAAGCCTCGTCAACCTTGACGAGCTCGAAGTCGAATGGGCGCACAAGGCCGAGAACCTCGAGATCGACGTTTGCGCGCTCCCGACCGTACGCAGCCTGACGCTGTCGCGCTCGGATCCCGAGCTCGTCGCCGCCGCGCCCAACCTCGTCCGCCTCTCGACGCCGCTCTACTCGTTCCGCCCGGTGCCCGAGTGCCCGGCGCCGCCGCTCCTGCTGGGAACTTGTCATCACCGAGCTACCCGACGGCATCATGCGTGCATCCACACCTCTGGAGTACCTCGCGTGGCTCACGCCCAGCACGCTCACCTCGCTCGACGTCGTTGCCAAGCACGTGGCCGCCTCGACCCTCCTCCCCTTCCTCACGGCCAACCTCGCCCGATGGCCATCCTTCCGGACTCTGCGGCTCGTCAAGGCCAAAGGCCGCAGCGGGGCCTGGAGCCCAGCGAGCCTCGCCGAGGTCAAAGCGCTCAGCGAGGCGCACGGGTTCGAGGTGTGCGAGTGCGAGGACAAGGCCTCTACGTCAGGAGCGTATGGTGGGTACGGCGATTACGGCGACGATGGAGGGTACGGCGGATACGGCGAGGAGCTGTACTTTCCTCACGGCGAGATGCCGGGCGGCGACTACTGGTAGAGCTCTCGTCGCGCTGCAACTCGGGCTCTCGAGCGTCTCTGAATCTCGCTGCCGCTTCGAGAGGACCCTCATGGACATTTCGAGCAGCCACAAGAGCTACAGCTTGCCCTCGTCCGTCCCTCGCTCATCATTCCAGCTCGCTCCCTCGCTCGCGAGTCCTCCTCCTCCTCCCGGGCCCGGCAGCCTCACCGCTCGGGATGAGTACATCGCCCAGTCGACGAGCGCGCACGGCTGGCGGAAGACGGAGAGGTGCGGGGTGCGGCGGCGATGGTAGAGCGCGGCGGCAAGGAGAGAGGCAAAGAGGAGGGCGAGGAAGAGGAACGAGCTGCGGCGGGTTGGTTGGGTCAGCGCGCTTGTTCTCGCCCATTGGCTTCGAAGGAAGAGAGGAGAAGGGGAGGACGCACATCCAGGCGAGCGAGTAGCACCCCTGCAGCGCCGAGCACACGAAGTAGCCGCCGCACGAGGATAAGAGGCCCGGCGTCGCCGTCCCGAGGCGCGACACGCACGCGAGCGTGAACAGCGTGAAGATGGCGAGCGACGCGAGCTCGACCTGGAGGGAGGCTAGGAGGCGGCGGCGCGGCGGGGCGGTCGGGGGGACCGGGGCGAGGAAGAAGCCGCAGTGAAGGACCGTGAAGGAGGCGCAGACGAGGAGGGCGGGCTGTGTGAGGGCGAGGTCAGCTCTCGCTCGGCGCAGGGAGGGAGAGAGAGGATGTTTGGACGCACAACCGGCTTGTTGTACCCGATCGTCCAGCGGAGCTGGTAGGCGAGGAGGGTGGCCGAGAGGATGGCGAGGACGACCGATGAGGTGGCGATGAGCGCGTACAGGACCTGCCTGAGCGTCGGCACGTAGCTCGTGTCTGCCAGGCGCATCTTGGTCCTCGCTCACAGCTGCTGGGAGCGGGAGAGAGAGGCGAGAGCGAGCTGTCGCCGAGTCGTCGTGCGGGGGAGGAGGTGCGAGCAGAAAGGGAGGGTGGGCCGGCTCGGCTGCCTGCCAGGAGCTCGCTGTGAGCGCAGGTGCAGCATGTGCACGGGCGTTTAGGCTGTCGAGGAGCCAGCGACGAGAGGCGGAGGAGGGAGAGCGAGCGGGCCGGCCGCGGCCGATTACAAAATCGGGCCGCCCATTCCTTGACTTTCCTTGACTGGTACTAATCGCTCTCTCTGCCTCGCCTCAACTCGCGCAGAGACAGCGCAAGGAGCGACGCGAGCACGTTGTCTATTGCCAGCGCCCTCAGCGCAGCAGCTAGAAAAGATAATCTCATGCCTCGGCTCCAGCAGGAGCCGCAGGATCCGCCGCCGGCGCACTCGCCGCGCCCGCCTTCTTGGCCTTCTTCTTCTTCTTCTTCGGCGCCGCGCCCTCGCCCTCGCGCTTCTCGCCGCTCGCCTGGGCCTGCTCGTTGCCCTGCGGCGGCGCGGCGGCGCCCTTGGGCTCAGGGAGAGTCCAGCCCGGCGCGGCGGTGAGGACCTCGACGCCCGTCTCGGTGATGAGGAGCGTCTCCTCGAACTGGGCGGACGCCTTGCCGTCGATCGTCGTTGCGGTCCACTGGGGGCGGGCAAGAGGGAGAAGAGGGTCAGTCGGGCGCAGAGAGCAGGGAGGAGAAAGGGCGAGAGAGGGACCGAGCGGGACGCACCTTGTCGGGCCAGTGCACGTCCTTCTGCTGCCCAACGCAGATCATGGGCTCGATCGTGAAAGTCTGCGGAGCGTGCGGAAGTCAGGACAGGGCGAAGAGACGCGCTCGAGCGCGAGACAGGGAGAACGAGAGGTGAGCGTACCTGGCCGGGCTTCATGACGCCGCTCGCGCGGTTGCCTGCGTAGTGCTGCGTCGCGGAGAGGGTCAGAGGCTGCTTGTGAGGAAGGAGAGAAGAGAGCGAGGACGCACGAAGACGTTGGGCGCCGGAGCGTGGAAGAGCCTGTGCACCGGATGAGCGGGTCAGAAGCGATCTCGACCGCCTAGGCAGGTTGCCTCGCCAGGTCTGGGGCAAGACAACAGCCGCAGTAGAAGACTCGGGCTGACGCACTGATTGATCCCGTGCCCGCTGTACGTCTTGTTGCTCTGGAACCCGTACCTCGTCGCGATCTCCTCGATCCTCGCGCCGAGCGTCTGGTACGCGACGCCGGGTTTGCACATGCGGATCGCCTCGTCGAGGCACTCGCGCGAGCACGCAATGACGTCGAGGCGCTCCTTCGAGACGGACTTGCCGACCGGGTCTGTGCACAGGAGGGAAGGGCGAGAGGTCAGCTCTCGAGCGCGAGAGGGACGTGCGGCGGCGAGGAAGAGGGCGCACAGGTCGCGTTGATGTCGCCGTGGAAGCCGCCGTAGTAGAGAGATACGTCGAGGTTGATGATGTCGCCGTCCTCGAGCGGTCGGGCGTCGGGGATGCCTGCGAGCGAGCCGGGCTCGAGTCAGCTCCTCCTGGGCGACAGGCTGCGAGAGAGGGAGAGAGGAGGGACGCACCGTGGCAGATGACCTCGTTGATCGACGTGCAGACCGACCGAGGGAACAGGCCGTAGTTGAGCGGGCTCGGGTACGAGTTGCGCTTCAAGCACTCGGCGTGCACGATCTCGTCGATCTCGAGCGTCGTGATGCCCGGTCGGATGGCTGCCGCCGCAATGTCGAGGACCTCTCGCGAGTACTGCGAGCGGGTGCGAGGCGTAAGCGACGAGCGGTGGGGCGAGGAGGGAGAGAGGAGGGAAGAGCGAGAGGGGACGCACCCGGCACACGACGCGCATCCCCTCGATCTCCTCGGCGTTGAGCACCCGACCCGAGCGCTCGTTGATGAGCGCCTTGCGCTCCGAGAACGAGACGCCGTTCTGGTCGTTGGCGTGGTCGGGCCGGACGATGTGCGGCGGCACCTCGCGCTTGGGCACAGGCTTCTCGGGGTAGACGGCGCGCAGCGAGCCCGTGTACTTGTGCATCTTGACCGACTGCCACGGGTCGTAGGCTGTGCGTGAAGGACGAGCAGGAGGACCTGCGTCAGCCGTCTGCGAGCGTGCGACCGAGGAGCTCGAGAAGACGAGGACGCACTGCCGGGCGGGAACTTGTAGCTCGCTTGCGGCTTGGGCGCGTGCTTCTTGCGGACATGCAGAGGATCTGCATAACTCGGACAGCGCCGTGAATCAGCGACGGCTCGTCTCGAAAGGAGCCGCAAGCCGAGAGGCGAACGAAGCGGACGCACAGTTCTTAGCGAAGCACAGCTGCGAGCAGAAGAACTGGCCCGGTACACCGAGCCTGCGCGCACAGGAAGGGACTGTCAGCACTCTGCGCTCCTCGCTGGTCGTGCTCGTCGAGCGAGAGCTCCGCTCCATCCTCATCGCTCCAAGCTCCCCGGGCTCTCCCTCGTCACCGGCTGAGCTCGAGAGGGTGTGAGAAGGGACGCACTCCCTGCACTTGGGGCACGCCAACGTGCTCGCCTTCTTGCCGCAGCCGTTGGCGCACTTGTCCGGGACGGCGGCCGGGGTGCTGGCGGGCGGTGCAGCCGGGGTCAAGCCGGCGGGCGAGGTCGACGAGCTGGCGTCGGGCATGGGCGTGTCGAGCATGGCTGTGAGCAGGCCTCAAGGCAGCAGGGGCTCGTTGAGAGGTGAGGTCGAGAGGAGAGCGAGAGCCAGCTGCGCCAGCTCGGAGCCGACGATGGGGACCTCTCGCTCGCATTCTCTTGCGCAGACGAGGAAGCAAGTGCGGCACAGATAGCTGTACAACTGCAATAACGTCTCGAACCCGAACCCTCTTGCTCTACCGCCCAAGACCCGCCCTCTCTACCTCCTCCCCCTCCGAAGCAGCGCGTCCCTCTCGCCCGCCGCGCCGTCCCTCGCGCCGTCCGGCCCGACGCTCTTGCCCCAGTCGTCGACGCCGAGCCGCGCCTGGCGCCGCTTGAAGAGGATGCACAAGACGAGGAGCGTGCCCTGCAGGACGCCCGTGACGAAGTAGGTCGCCCACCCGGAGAAGTTGACGCCCGGGCGCACGGCGAGCGTGTAGACGAAGACGAACGAGCCAGGTGTCTGCGGGCATGCGGGTCGAGCGAGGAGTCAGTCCTGTGCTGCAGAGAGAGGCTGAGAGAGAGAGAGAGAGCGAGATAGAGGAGGGAGACGCACCTGGAGCGCCATCATGGGGATGCTCAGGCTCCCGACGAGCCTGCGCCGTGCCGTCAGGACGAGCTGGGGCGCGTACTGGGCGCACCCGAGCGCGACAGCGACGAGCCCGAGCGTCGTCGCCCACACGCGCACGGCGCGCTCGCTCGGGTGCTCCCTGCCCGCGCCCTCGCCGCCGCCCGGGTGCCCCGGGACCGGGTTGGGCGGCGCGCCCGGGTGCGGCGTCTCGGCCTTGGGGAGCGTGAGGAGGAGGATGAAGGTCGTGAGCGCCGTGAGGGCGAGGTGGAGGATGGTGAGGGCGAAGAGCGACACGGCGTGGCGGTACGGGCTCGAGAGGATGATCTCGCCGCGGCGCAGCTGGCCGGGGAGG
>Ga0308164_10004536_pt1 | contig 11691 bp, 9 predicted proteins | sample PhyTR2_FD_201031 | JGI IMG/M metagenome (GOLD analysis project Ga0308164, IMG submission 201031) | Phyllosphere microbial communities from UC Gill Tract Community Farm, Albany, California, United States - DLSLT.R2 | ecosystem: Host-associated > Plants > Phyllosphere > Unclassified | place: USA... | reverse complement strand
CGCAGGATGGCGACCAGCTCGCCATTGAGGCGCTGCAGGATCGGCGGGGGCAGGCCGGCCGGCCCCAGCACGGCGAACCACTGCAGCATCTCGGCATCGCGCACCCCCGCCTCGGCCAGGGTCGGCACATCCGGCAGCAGGGGCGAGCGCTGGGTGCTGGTGATGGCCAGCGCCCGCAGCTTGCCGGACTGCAGGTGCGGCAGCACGTTGGGCGGACTCTCGAAGTTGAGGTCGACGGTGCCGGCGAGCAGGTCGACGATGGCCTGGCCGCTGCCCTTGTAGGGCACGTGGGTCATGCGCGTCCCGGTGGCCAGCATGAAGCGCGCGGCGGCCAGGTGCTGCGAGCTGCCATTGCCCGACGAGGCATAGGAGAAGCCGTTCTGCCGCGTGCGCGCCAGGGCGATGAAGGAGCGCACGTCGGTGGCCGGGATGGCGGGGTTGATCGTCAGCAGCAGGGGCGTCGTCGCCACCCGCACGATGGGCGTGAAGTCGCGCACCACGTCGTAGGGCAGCTTCGGATAGAGCGCCGGGGCGACGGCGTTGGAATTGCTGTGGCCCAGCAGCAGCGTGTGGCCGTCGGGCCGGGCCTTGGCCACCTGGTCGGCGGCCAGCGTGCCGGCGGCGCCGGGCTTGTTCTCCACCAGCACGGGCTGGCCCAGGCGCTCGGACAGCTTCTGGCCCAGCAGGCGGGCCAGCACGTCGGTGAAACCGCCGGGCGCGAAGCCGACGATCAGGCGGATCGGCTTGTCGGGCCAGGCCTGCGCCAGCGCGGGCGCGGGCCCTCCGATGGCCGCGGCCAGCAGCAGGGCGACCGCGTCGCGGCGGGTCGGCTTGAATCGGGTCATGGTGTCTCCACGCATCGTTGTCGTGGCGCCATCATGGCGACGCGGGCCGGTGCCGGGTACCGGCGATTCCCTGAGACGCGTCGCGGCGGCGTCAGTCGTCGTTGTCGGCGTCGTCGGCGTCGTCGCTGCCGCCGTTGCCCACCGGGCCCACGGCCTCGTCGTCGACATAGGCCATCAGGGCCTCGTTGCCGGCCTCGTGGGCCTCGATCCAGGAGTCGTAGGTGTTGTCACCGGTCTCCAGGTCGAGCCAGACGGAGGGATCGTCGGTGCTCTCGATGATGACCCACAGGAAATGGTCCTTGCTCGGGTGGTCGACGAAGACGGCGAGACGGCGGTAGGGATCGTTCATGCGACCCAGCGTACCCGTAGGGGCCGGCAAAGACCAGCGGCGTTTGCGGCGGCTGGCCGCGCACTGGAACTCCGGGGCCTGGCCCGAGAGGACGGTGGAGGTTGGAGTGACGGACGCGCCGGTCTGGGCCGAAAAGAGCGCAGCGCCGCCGTCTCCGATGATCTGTTGGCAGGCCAGCTGAGGCGTCGCGCGGGTGCCATAGGGCAGCAAATAGGCCGACGCATTGGCCGCCACGTTGCCCGGCACCTTGCCCAGGAGGACCGAGAGCTTGGTGGGGTAGTTCGCGAAGCCGTCCGTGGGCGCGGGCAGGGCCCAGGCGGTGGGGGATCCGCCGCAGGTGAGCAGGGGCAGGGCGAGAAGGAGGGCGCGGGGGCGAAAGAGAAAAAGAGCGCGAAGGGAAAGAAGGATCGAGACAAGGAAGTGCGGAAGAACGGAGCTGTTTGCAAAAGAGCTCCTTGCAAAAGAGCCACTTTTCAATGAGCCGTTCGATGAGCCATTTATTCTTCCAAGAAAACCCAATCTCCTTTTTTCTATAAATAAAAACTTATCAACCCACCGCCATCCCGCAACTCTCAATTCATTCATTCTGTTGTCCGTCACGCCCAAAAGATTCATCGGTATTCCGATGCCGTAGCGGAGGTTTTTAGGCGCAATGCTCAAGAATGAATTTGAACAATTGGCAATTGCGGAACTTCGCCGATCGGCCATGGCGAATTTGCAACTCACCCGTCGGGTGGAAGAAATCGACTCGATCGTCTGCTATGGCTCCCGCGCCGCCCAGGCCGGCGGATGGCGGGCCCACTCCTTCAGGAATTCCAGCAGATGCCGCACCCGCGTGGGCATGTTGCGACGGGTCGAGAAGACGACGTGGATGTCCATGGCCTCGGGCTCCTGGCCGGGCAGCAGGGCATCGAGGCTGCCGGCGCGCAGTTCCTCCGACACCATGTAGTGCGGATGCACCGAGATCCCGGTGCCCAGCAGGGCCGCCTGCTTGAGCGCGTCGCCCAGGTTGGAGCGCACGGTGCCGCGCACCCGGATCTCGCGCGGCGGCTCGCCCTGGAACTTCCACAGGCCCGATTCCGACTTCACGGTGTGCACCAGACAGTTGTGGCGCGCCAGCTCCTCGATCGACTGCGGCCGGCCATGGCGGCGCAGATAGGCCGGCGCCGCCACCACCACCTGCGGCGAGCGCATCAGCAGCTGCGCCACGTAGCTCGCGTCCTCCAGCGAGGCGGCGATGCGGATCGAGAGGTCCAGCGCCTCGGCCACCAGGTCGGAGCGGCCGTCGTCGTGCACCACCGTGACCTCGATGTCCGGATAGCGGGTCGTGAACTCGGAGACCAGCCGCATCAGGTGGTGCGTGCCGAAGGACGGCGGCGTGCCGACCCGGATCGCGCCGCGCGGCAGGTGGACGGCGTCACGCACCTCGCCCTCCATGGCCTCGTAGCGCTCCAGCAGTTCGCGCGCCGAGGCCAGCACGCGCGCGCCGGCCTCGGTCAGGGCGACCTGCCTGGAACTGCGTTTGAGCAACTGCGCGCCCATCTCGGCCTCCAGCGCCGCGATCTGCTTGGTGATCGTCGCCTTCGACAGCGACAGCTGCATCGCCGCTCGGGAGAAGCTGCCGCAGCGGGCGACTTCGGTGAAGACCTGGAGGCATCGCAAGCGGTCCATGGCGTCGGTCTTGGTTTCGAGAATGGAAACCCCGGATTCTCGTATCGGGTGCTCAGCCTGCCAAGCGCGTTCCTAGACTGGGTTCCGATGCAACAAGCCCCCACCCCCGACACCCCCCGCCCACCGTGGAGCAGCGCCGCCGCCGCCGTGCTGCCGGCGCTGACCCAGCAGCTGCACCGCTTCTTCCACGGCATGGACACGCGCCGCTACGAGGACATGCTGGCCCTGTTCACCGACGACGCCCGCTGGCTGCGCCAGGGCCAGTGGCTGGTGGGCAAGCCGGCCATCGAGGCCGCCCTGCGGGCCCGGCCGGCCGACCAGGACACGCGCCATCTGATGAGCAATGCCCACGTGGCCGAGCTCGATGGCGACCACGCCGTGCTGGAGGCCTGCATGACCGCCTACCGCTACCCGGCCGCGACCGAGGGCGTGCTGCCCACCAGCACCGGACCGCTGCGGCTGAACCGGACCACCACCGTGTTCCGGCGCGATCCGGGCCAGGACTGGCGCATCGCCGAGCAGCGCCTGGTGCCGGCGCTGGACCTGGCGGGATCGGCCTCGTGAACCTCATCCCCGCCCTGCCCCCGGCCTTCGCGCACCAGACGCCGGCGACCCGCCTGGTGCTGGGCGATGGCGCCATCGACGCCCTGCGCACCGAGCTCCCGCTGCTGCACATCCGCCGGCCGATGCTGCTGGCCGGTGCCCGCACCCAGGCCTCGGCCCTGTTCGCCCGCGTGCTGGCGGCCCTCGACGGCCCGGCCTGCGTGCGGGCCGATGCGGTGCCGGCGCATTCGAGCAGCGGGCTGGTCGAGCGCCTGGCATCGCTGGCGCGCGAGACCGGTGTCGATGGCTTCATCGCCGTCGGCGGCGGCAGCGCCTCGGACACCGCCAAGGCCGTGGCGCTGCTGCTGGCCGAGGGCGGCCGGCTGGCCGACCACGCGGTGCGCTTCACGCCGCCGGCGACGCTGGTGGTGCCGCCCTTGCGCGCCGACAAGCTGCCGATCGTGGCCGTGCCCGGCACCGCCTCGGGCGCCGAGGTCACGGCCAGCCTGGGCGTGCGCGACAACGAGCTCGGCGCCAAGCTGCTCTTCACCGACCCGCGCCTGGCCGCGCGCCTGGTGCTGATCGATCCGCAGGCGAACCTGGAGGTGCCGGCCGCGCTGATGTGCGCCACCGGCATGAACGGCCTGGCCCACTGCATCGAGGGCCTGTACTCGCGCGAGCGCTCGCCACTGGCCGAGACGCTGGCGCTCGATGCCGCCGCCCGCTTCGCCGAGGCGCTGCCGGCGGTGCACCACGACCCCGCCGATGCGGCCGCGCGCGCCCGCCTGCTGTATGCGGCGCACCTGTCGGGCCGGGTGCTGCTCAACGCGCGCACCTGCCTGCACCACGCCATCTGCCATGCCATCGGCGCCGTCGCCGGTGTCGGGCATGGCGATGCCAACGCGGTGCTGCTGCCGCACAGCGTGGCCTTCAACGCCGATGGCGCGACCGCCGACACCGCCCGGGCCCTGGCGCGCGCCGCCGCCAGCCTGGGCGCGCCGGCCGAACCCGATGCGCTGGCGCCGGCCCTGGTCGCCCTGCAGGCGGCGGTCGGCGTGCCCACCCGCCTGCGCGACATCGGCGTGCCGGCGACCTCGCTCGACCGCATCGCCGCCAAGACGATGGGCGAGCGCGGCCTCCACTACAACCCGCGCCCTGTGAGCGGCGCGCACGAACTGCGCGCCCTGCTGGACGCGGCCTTCTGATCCACCCCCGTTCCCGACTCCCCATTCCCCGAGAGAGGCATCCATGACCTTCCGCATCGTTCCCTCCGGCGCCACGCTCGGCGCCCGCATCGAGGACCTCGACCTGTCCCGGCCGCTGTCGGACGAGGATTTCCAGGGCCTGCTGCAGGCCCTCGGCCGTCACGGCGTATTGAGCTATCCGAGGCAGGACCTGACGCCGTCGCAGCTGCGCGACTTCTCGCGCCGCTTCGGCGAGCTGGAGATCAACGTCTCCGGCCTCTACCAGGAAGCCGGCCTGCCCGAGGTAATGGTCCTGTCCAACATCGTCGAGGACGGCAAGCCGCTGGGCCTGTCGGATGCCGGCCAGGACTGGCACACCGACATGTCGTACAGCCGCATGATCGCCTTCACCAACGTGCTCCATGGCCTGCGCATCCCGCACCGCGACGGCCAGCCACTGGGCAACACCGAGTTCTGCAACATGCACGCCGCCTACGACGGCCTGCCGGAGGAGTTCAGGCAGCGCCTCGACGGCATGACCGTGCTGCACGACTTCGAAAAGTTCTGGGAAATGATGCGGCGCGAGCGCGGCAGCACCCGCCCGCCACTGACGGCGGCGCAGCGCGCGGCCAAGCCGCCGGTGCCGCACCCGCTGTTCCTGACGCACCCGATCACCGGGCGCAAGGTGCTGTACTGCAACCCGGGCTATGCGGTGCGGATCCAGGAGCTGGACGAGGCCGAGAGCCAGCGCATGCTGGACTTCCTGTTCGAGCACCAGACCCGCCCCGAGTACCGCCATGCCCATCGCTGGCAGGTCGGCGACGTGCTGATGTGGGACAACATGGGCACGATCCACAACGCGATCCCCGACTACCGCCCCGACGAGCCACGGCTGATCAAGCGCTGCCAGGTCATGGCGACCCGCTTCTTCCACGACGACGGCACGCCGCGCGCCCAGGGCGTGACGCAAGCCGAGGCCCAGCCCGCGTGACCGCCCGCCGGACCCCGACGCCGCGCGACCCCGCCGGCTGCTACAGCATCGACGACCTGCGCGCCCTGGCGCGCCGGCGGCTGCCGCGCGCGGTGTTCGACTTCTACGATGGCGGCGCCGAGGACGAGCTGACATTGAACGAGAACCGTGGCGCCTATGGCGACTGGCGCCTGGCGCCGCGCGTGCTGGTCGATGTCTCGGAGGCCCACACGCGCTGCCAGCTGGTCGGCGCCGAGGCCGGCATGCCGGCGGTCATCGCGCCGACCGGCGCCGCGGGCTTCGGGCACCGGGGCGCCGACCTGGCGCTGGCGCGCGCGGCGGCGCGCATGGGCCTGCCCTACACCCTGTCGAGCAGCGCCACCACCGCCATCGAGACCATCGCCGACCAGGCACCCGGACGGCACTGGTTCCAGGCCTACGTGCTGCGCAACCGCGAGTTCTTCTGGCAGCTGGTTGAGCGGGCCCGCGCGGCCGACTACGAGGCGCTGGTCATCACGGTCGACCTGCCGGTCGGCGGCAAACGCGAGCGCGACTTCCACAACCACTTCTCGATCCCGTTCCGCTTCTCGGCGCGCAACGTGCTTGATTTCGCGTCGCGCCCGCGCTGGGCGCTGGACATGCTGCGCCACGGCATGCCGGTGATGGAGAACCTGCGCGGGCTGGAGGCCACGGCCACCAGCGCCACCGCCATCGCATCGTCGGTCGGCCGCAGCTACGACCCGTCTTTCGACTGGGCGCGCCTGGCCGAGGTGCGCGAGCGCTGGCCGCGCAAGCTGATCGTCAAGGGCGTGAGCAGGGGCGACGACGCGCAGCGCCTGCTGGCCCTGGGCGTCGATGCGATCGTGGTCTCGAACCACGGCGGCCGCCAGCTCGATGGCGCCATCCCGACCCTGCAGGCCCTGCCCCAGGTGCTGGCCGCCGTGGCCGGCCGGCTGCCAGTGCTGGTCGATGGCGGCGTGCGGCGCGGCAGCGACATCGCCAAGGCCCTGGCCCTGGGCGCGCAGGGCGTGCTGCTGGGCCGCGCCACGCTGTATGGCGCGGTGGCGGCCGGCGAGGCCGGCGCGCAGCGGGCGCTGCACATCCTGCACGACGAGCTGCTGCGCACCCAGCGCCTGTGCGGCGCCCCGACCCTGAACGACCTCGGCCCCGAATTGCTGCGGCCCTGGCCGGCGGTGCCCGCGCTGCCGGTGGTGCCGGCCCTGGCAGCCGCGCCGGCCGCCGAGGCCGAAGCGCCGCGCCGCGCGGGACTGTTCGTCGCTTCCTGATCCACCCATCCCCGAGGAGACACAACCCATGAGAACAGATCGCACATCCCCCGACGCTCCCCGCCACGCCTCGCGCCGTGCCGTCCTGCGCCTGACCTGCCTGGCGAGCGCGCTGGTGGCCGTTGCACCGCTGGCGCTGGCCCAGCCGGCCTATCCCGACCGCCCGGTCCGGCTGGTGGTCGGCTACAGCGCCGGCGGCCCGACCGACGTGCTGGCGCGCGTGCTGGGCCAGGACATGGCCCTGGCGCTCGGCCAGCCGGTGGTGGTGGACAACAAGCCCGGCGCCAACGGCAACATCGCCACCGAGTTCGTGCAGCATGCCGCGCCCGATGGCTACACGGTGATCATGAACACCATCTCGCACAACGTGAATCCGCTGCTGCAGCCCGAGCGCGTCAAGTACGACCCGGTCAAGGACTTCACGCCCATCGCGCAGGTGGCGGTGCTGCCGCAGATCATCGTGGTGGGGGCCGACTCGCCCTACAGGACGCTCGACGACCTGGTGAAGAAGGCGCAGGCCCGGCCCGAGGCGGTCACCTATGGCACCGCCGGGGTCGGCGGCTCGGCCCACCTGGCGGCCGTGCTGCTGGAGCAGCGCAGCAAGGCGCGCATGAACCACATCCCGTTCAAGGGCAACGCCCCGGCACTGACCGAGGTGATGTCGGGCCGGGTCGACTTCATGTTCTTCCCCATGATCGGCGCGGCCGAGTATGTCAACGCCGGCAAGCTGCGCGTGCTGGCCGTGGCCGCCGCCAAGCGGCATCCGGACTATCCGGGCGTGCCGACCACCACCGAGCTGGGCTATGCCGGCTTCGAGGACTATGCGCAGCCGATCGGCTTCATCGGCCCGGCCGGCCTGCCGGCGCCGGTGGTGGACAAGCTCGACAAGGCCATCGCCGCCGCGCTCGCCAGGCCGGCGACGGAGGCGCGCCTCAAATCGCTGGGCGCGGAGGTCAGGTACCGCGGACCGGCCGACTACCGCACCTGGCTCGGCCAGGACCGCGCCCGCTGGGCCCAGCTCATCCAGAGCGCCAACATCAAGGCCGAGTGATGCGCTGGATCCATTACGCCATGCGGGACGGCCAGCCGGGCGGCCATGCCCGGCTCGACGACGACGACCGCGTGCACGCCGTGCGCGGCACGCCCTGGGGCGCGCACGAGGACAGCGGCCAGGTGCTGCGGCTGGCCGACGTGCGCATCGAGGTGCCGCTGCTGCCGCGCACCTTCTATGCCGCCGGCCTGAACTACGTGAAGCACATCCACGAGTACGCCGCGCAGAGCGGCACCACGGTGGCCGTGCCGCAGCAGGCCGACATCGGCTATCGTGCCGTCAACGCCCTGGTGGCGCACGGGGAGGACGTGGTCATCCCGGCCGATGCGCGCCAGGTCGAGTACGAGGGCGAGGTGGTGGTGGTCATCGGCCGCCCGGCGCGCGACGTCAGTCCGGCGCAGGCGCTGGACTGCGTCTTCGGCTACACCATCGGCAACGACGTCAGCGAGCGGCTGTGGCAGAAATCCGACCGCACCTTCTGGCGCGCCAAGAACAGCGACACCTTCAAGCCGATGGGGCCGTGGATCGAGACCGACTTCGACCTCGGACGGGCCGAGACCACGGTGCGCCTCAATGGCGAGATCCGCACCCGGTTCCACACCGCCGACATGCTGTTCGACATCCCGACCTTCATCAGCCGCATGAGCCGCTACCTGACCCTGCATCCGGGCGACGTCATCTGGATGGGCACCGACGGCCAGTCGCCGCACCTGCGCGCGGGCGACGTGGTGGAGATCGACATCACCGGCCTGGGCCGGCTGCGCAACGCCTTCGTCGCCGCGTAGCGTCGGCGGGCCCCGACCGGCTCAGGCCGCGCGGACGCGGTTGCGGCCGTCGGCCTTGGCCTGGAACATCGCCAGGTCGGCGGTCCGCACGGTGTCGGTGACGGCGACGTCGCGCGCCATCGGCGCCAGGCCGATCGACACCGTCACCCGGACCACGCCACCGCGCCCGTCGCCGCAGGCCAGCGCCTCGACGCGGCGGCGCAGGTCCTCGGCGCGCTCGAAGGCCGCGCCGCCATCGACATCGGCGAGGACCACGCCAAACTCCTCGCCGCCCAGGCGCGCCACCACGTCGCCGGGCACCAGGCCCTGGCGCAGGCAGCGCGCGACCTCGATCAGCACGCCATCGCCGATGTCGTGGCCGAAGCGGTCGTTGACCGACTTGAAGTGGTCGACATCGACGATGCCGACGACCCGGCCCGCGCCGTCGTCGACCCGCGCCTGCGCATCGGACAGCACGGCATCGAAGCGGCGCCGGTTGGGCAGGCCGGTCAGGCTGTCGGTCTCGGCCCGGTCGCGCAGCTGGATGTTGAGCGCCATCATGTCGGCATAGGCCGCCTTCAGCGCCTGCTCGCGCTCCAGCAGGTCGGTGACATCGGTCCAGACCGAGGCGATGCCGCCGCGCCAGGCCTGCTCGGCGATGCGGAACCAGCGACCGGTGCGCGCCTTCAGCGTGGCGGGCGCGGCCAGGGCGCCGGCGTCGGGCCGCTCGCAGAGGGCGCGATAGTCGGCCGCGTCGTCGAACATCTCGTGGAAGCGCGGCCAGTAGGTCGCGTGCGCATCGCGCTGGCGGATGTCCGGCAGGGTCGTCAGCACATGCAGGAACATCTCCGAGAAGTAGCGCGAATTGGTGTAGACCAGCCGGCCCTGCGCGTCGTGGACGATCAGCCCGACATGGCCGACGGTCAGCAGCTCCAGCATGCCGAGGTCCTCGGACGGCGCCATCTGCGCGGTCGTGACGTCGTTCCAGATCTTGATGCGGCTGCCATCGGGCTGCGGGAACATGCGCAGTTCCAGCCAGCGCCCGTCGTCGCCACGCTGGTAGCGCAGCGGCCCCTCCAGGCGCCGATGGCGATCCAGCGCGGCGGCCGCGCCGGCCTCGATCTCCGCCGCGTCCACGTCGGGGTGCTGCACGCGCAGGAACGCGGTCACGCTGTCGAGGAAATGCATGCCGACTCGCAGGTGGGCGGCCACTTCGGGAAAGAAGGCGGGATAGGCGGCGTTCCAGAACAACACGCGGTCACCGGCGTCATAGCAGCACAGGGCCGCCTGCGCGTGCTGGAACAGCAGCCCGCAGGCCGCCCGTCGCAGGGCCTCCATGTCGACTCCCTGGGCGGCGCCGGAATCGGAAAGAAGCCTTGTAGTCAATTTTTTCGCTCGCTGATTCGAGTCGCGACGACTCTTTTTAAGACCGTTCCGATGGACGCGATTCTAGTCATGGGTCATGGCCGCCGAGTGCCCCGCATCGCACGGCGGAGCGTCCGCATTGCTAGAGTCGGCGCCGATGCCGACCGCTCCGTCCTCCCTTGCGCCGCCCTGGCGCCGCCGCCGCGACCCGACCGCCCCGGCGGCGCCGGCCTATGAATTCAAGCCGCACGAGCGCGCGGCCATGCCGGGCTCGCCGGCGACGCCGGAACACCCGACCGGGCGGCGCGTCGCCTATTTCCTGGTCGCCATCCTGGTCGGCCTCACGGGTGGCTTCGGCAACGCGCTGATCGCGGCCAACCTGGTCAACGTGCAGGGCACGCTGGGGCTCTACAGCGACGAGGCGGCCTGGCTGGCGACGGCCTACCTGATGACCAACGTCTGCATGAACATGCTGCTGATCAAGTTCCGCCAGCAGTTCGGATTGAACGTGTTCATCAGGATCTTCCTGGGCGCCTATGTGCTGCTGACGCTGGGGCACCTGTTCGTGCACAGCTTCGCCAGCGCCATCGCGGTGCGGGCGGCCAGCGGCGTCTCGGCCGGCGTGCTGAGCTCGCTGTCGCTGTTCTATTTCATCCAGGCGCTGCCGGCGCGCTGGCGCATGAAGGCCATCGTGCTGGGCGTGGGCGTGCCGCAGCTGGCGACGCCGATGGCGCGCCTGTTCTCGTCGGACCTGCTGGAGTTCGGCGGCTGGCGCTCGCTCTACTACTTCGAGCTGGGGCTGGCCATGCTGTCGCTGGCAGCGGTGGCGCTGTTCCGGCTGCCGCCGAGCGAGCGCATCAAGGTCTTCGAGAAGCTCGACCTGGTGACCTTCGCGCTCTTCGCGCCCGGCATGGCGCTGCTGTGCGCGGTGCTGGGCCAGGGCCGCATCGTCTGGTGGACCGAGGTGCCATGGCTGGGCTGGGCGCTGTGCGGCGCCATCGCGCTGCTGTCGGTGGCGATGGTGATCGAGCACAACCGGGCCAATCCGCTGCTCAACACCCGCTGGCTGGGCAGCGGCGACATCGTGCGCTTCGCCCTGGTGGCGACATTGATGCGGCTGCTGCTGTCGGAGCAGAGCTTCGGCGTGGTCGGCCTGCTGACCGCGCTGGGCATCAACAACGACCAGCTGGTGGGCCTGTTCACCTGGGTCACGCTGGCCACGCTGGCCGGCATCGTGGTCAGCGCGCTGACCATCGACCCGCAGAAACTGGGCACGCCGATCGTGGTGGCGCTGGTCTGCATCGCGGTGGGCAGCTTCCTGGACACCCGCGCCACCAGCCTGTACCGGCCGCAGAACTTCTTCCTCAGCCAGTCGCTGCTGGGCTTCGCGGCCGCGCTGTTCGTGGGGCCGGCATTGCTGTTCGGCCTGACGCAGGCGCTGCGCAAGGGGCCCTCGCACCTGGTGAGCTTCTCGGCGCTGTTCGGCATCACGCAGAGCCTGGGTGGGCTGGCCGGCAGCGCGCTGCTGGGCACCTCCCAGGTGACGCGCGAGAAATTCCATTCGCACGAGCTGGTGCAGTCGATCAGCCTGGTCGATCCGCTGGTGGCCACCCGGGTGCAATCCGGCGCCGGCGCCTACGGCCGCGTGCTGGGAGATACCGCT
>Ga0308164_10004532_pt1 | contig 11698 bp, 8 predicted proteins | sample PhyTR2_FD_201031 | JGI IMG/M metagenome (GOLD analysis project Ga0308164, IMG submission 201031) | Phyllosphere microbial communities from UC Gill Tract Community Farm, Albany, California, United States - DLSLT.R2 | ecosystem: Host-associated > Plants > Phyllosphere > Unclassified | place: USA... | reverse complement strand
GCGCCGCATGGTGATGCGGTCGACCGTGAACACCGGGAACCAATCCTGTTCATTATAGTAGCCGGTGTGGTCGCCATACGGCCCCTCCAGCGCATGCTCGTAGCCGGACGGGTGCGACTCGTCCGGATAGATATGGCCTTCCAGCACGATCTCGGCGGACGCCGGCACCCGCAGCTCGCTGCCGATGGCCTTGGTCAGCACCGTGCGCTGGCCGCGCAGCAGGCCGGCGAACTGGTATTCGGACAAGGTGTCCGGCACCGGCGTCACCGCCCCCAGGATGGTGGCCGGGTCGGCGCCCAGCGCCACCGCCACCGGATACGGCTGGCCGGGATGGGCGATGCAGTGTTCGCGGAAATCGAGGGCGCCGCCGCGGTGCGCCAGCCAGCGCATGATCAGCTTGTTCGGCCCCAGTACCTGCTGGCGGTAGATGCCCAGGTTCTGCCGCTTCTTGTTGGGCCCCTTGGTGATCACCAGGCCCCAGGTGATCAGGGGCGCGATGTCACCCGGCCAGCAGTGCTGGATCGGCAGGCGGCCGAGGTCGACGTCCTGCCCTTCCCACACGATTTCCTGGCAGTTCGCGCCCTTGACTTCCTTGGGCGACATGTCCCACACCGCTTTCACGAGCGAGCCGAGTTCCATGATGTCCTTGAACCCCTTGGGCGGCTCCGGTTCCTTCAGGCGCGCCAGCACGTGGCCGATCTTGCGCAGCTCGCTCACGTCGGCGGCGCCCATGCCGAGCGCCACCCGGCGCGGGGTGCCGAACAGGTTGGCCAGCACCGGGATCGTGTAGCCGGTCGGGTTATCGAACAGGAGCGCCGGTCCGGCCGCGCGCAAGGTGCGGTCGCAGACCTCAGTCATCTCCAGATGGGGTGAAACCGGGGCCGCTACACGCTTTAATTCGCCAATTTCTTGCAACTTGGCAATAAAATCACGTAAATCTGAATAGTTCATCTATTTTTTAATTCTTTTTTACATGGTTTAAGTTGATCTAGCAATCCACGGCAAGTGGTTGATTTGCCACGGAATTGATGAGCTGCGTAACAAAAGTAAGATTTAAAAGTAATAACGCACGATAGAGCTAGTATTGACTTGATATAAACGAGCTTCTACAATCCGCTTCATTAGTGAGGCAGGCCCGTCCAGGACGTGATTTTAGCCGGTCTCATTCTTTCACGGGGTCGGGGCCCCAACGACATTTTAGGAGTGTTTCCACTGAGCGTCTGCTCAAACTCCCCCGAGACAGTTGTTAGCCACTGGGCGCCTCCATCGCAGCGCGGCCCAGCTGTAGCAAGCAATGACGGCGTTGGTCGACCGCAATGCGCGGCGACGGACGGTTTTCTGATGCACGGCATGAGATCTCCAGAACGCAGCGTTTTGACGCCGCATAGGGGACGCTTTTTCCGCGACAAAGGAGAGACGATGATTCATCGCTTCATCGGTGCGAGCGCAAGGCTTGCCCAAAACATGGCCAGCCAGCCCATCACGTGGTCGACATCCGTGATCAAAACGGCGCGCGGTATTTTAACCACCGCACAACATACCTTGACCGTTTTCGGTTTATCTGCAGTTGCAATGCTTGCCCTGCTGTACTACCGCCCCGAGTTCGCACAACGGGTGTCGAGCTTTCTGAGCCCGCAACGCAGTGTCGCCGTCGTGGTTGCCACGCCCGACGTCAAGCGTCCTGCCGCCGCTGATGCGGCCGAGGTCGCCGACGGCGACGGCAAGGCGTCCGCCCGTCCGACCCGTCAGCAGAAATACGTGACGGACTGGCTGTCGCGCCGCTACCGCGTGGCCGGCGACGCCGCCAACATGCTGGTCTCCACCGCCTACAGCACGGCGCACGAGATGAAGCTGGATCCGCTGCTGATCCTGGCGGTGATGGCGATCGAGTCGGGCCTGAATCCGTTCGCGGAAAGCCCGATGGGCGCGCAGGGCCTGATGCAGGTGATGGCCAAGGTCCACAGCGACAAGTTCGAGGACCTGGGCGGCGCCCAGGCCGCGCTGAACCCGGCCGCCAACATCCGTGTCGGCGCGCTGATCCTGAAGGATTACGTCAAGCGCACCGGCTCGGTCGAAGGCGGCCTGAAGAGCTACGTGGGCGCGGGCGCGTCCGACGACGATTCGGGCTACGGCTCGAAGGTGCTGGCCGAATACCGCCGCCTGAAGCAGGTCGCGACCGGCAAGAACGTGCCGATCTTCAACCAGCCTGCCCCTGCCCCGGTGCTGGCCCAGAAATCGGCAGCGCCGGCACCGAAAGCGGATGCGGCCCCTGCCGCCAACGACACCGCCCAGGGCGCCAGCCAGGTCGGCGAGACCGTCGCCGGGCTGTAACAACCTTTCCTGGTCGAAAACCACCGTGGCGGGAGCTGCGGTGGTTTTCTTTTTTGTGCTGGGGTGCCGGTAGTACGCTCGCTTCTTTGCGTCGATCCTGACCCAGCGCGTCGTTCCTGCGAAGGCAGGAACCCAAGTTCGCTGCGTGCCGATAGCGGGCGCCGCGGATGGATCGTAAAACTTGGGTTCCTGCCTTCGGAGGAACGACGGTTTATGGCTAACGCTTCAGCCACCGCCAGTTGTCCGCCAACAAAAAAGCCGCCCCAGTCTCCCAAGGCGGCTTCCACACTTATATAGAGCGCTTACAGCAAATCAGCGCTTCGCATCCGCCGCCGCTTCATCCTGGCGCAGCTTGCCGGCCAGGCGGTCCAGCACGCCGTTCACGTACTTGTGCCCGTCGATACCGCCGAAGGACTTGGTCAGCTCGACCGCTTCGTTGATCACGACGCGGTAAGGAATCTCGATCTTGTTCTTCAGTTCCCAGGCGCCCAGCAGCAGCACCGCGTGCTCGATCGGCGACAGTTCCGTGATCTGGCGGTCGATCGTCGGGGCGATCAGTTCGCGCAGTTCGACCGACTGGGCGATCGCGCCGTGCAGCAGTTCGTTGAAGTACTCGGCGTCGGCTTTTTCGAAGCCGTGGGCGCTGCGGATGTTGGCGACGATCGTCGAGGCCGGCTCATTGTTCAGCAGCCATTGGTACAGGCCCTGCAGGGCGAACTCGCGCGCGCGGTGGCGCGGGGTGCGGTTCTTGTTCGGATTGGCGTGCACGTTATTGTCAGTCATAGTCTTGCCTTGTCACTCTTCCTCGGCCTGCAGCTCTTCCAGCGCGAGCAGCAGGTTGGCCATTTCGACCGCGACGCGTGCCGCATCGGCGCCCTTTTCCAGCATGCGCACTTCGGCCTGGGCATCGTTCTCGGTGGTCAGCACGGCATTCGCGATCGGCATGCCGTAGTCGAGGCCGATGCGGGTGATGCCGGCGCCGGATTCGTTCGAGACCAGCTCGAAGTGGTAGGTCTCGCCGCGGATCACCGCGCCCAGCGCGATCAGGGCGTCGAACTGCTGGGTCTCGGCCATCTTTTGCAGCGCCAGCGGGATTTCCAGCGCGCCCGGCACGGTCACGTGCAGGATGTCTTCGTTGGCGACGCCCAGGCGGCCCAGTTCCGCCAGGCAGGCCGACAGCAGGCCATGGCCGACGTCGGCGTTGAAGCGCGCCTGCACGATCCCGATGCGCAGGCCTTCGCCCGTCATGTTGCTTTCAAATGTTGCTACCGTCATGGCTGAGCCTCTTCTTCTTTATCTAGAATGTGAATGAATGGTACTGCGCGCGGCGCCGATGCGCCGCGCGGAATCGTTATGCGTCCGGCTTGCCAACGTAGCCGGTGACTTCGAGGTCGAAACCGGCCATCGACGGCATCTTGCGCGGATTGGCCAGCAGCTTCATGCGGCGCACGCCGAGCTGCTTCAGGATCTGGGCGCCGATGCCGTAGGTGCGCAGGTCGAGGCTGGCCGCGCGGGCATTCGGACGCGCCGCGCTTTTTTCCTGGAATTGGCCAAACAATTGTTCCGCCGTCTCGCTGCAATTGAGCAGCACGATCACGCCCGAGGGCGCCGCCTTCACCGCCGCCATGGCCGCCGCCAGGTTCCAGGAGTGGGCCGTGGTGCCGCTGTCGAGCAGGTCGAGGATCGACACCGGCTGGTGCACGCGCACCAGCGCTTCTTCGTCGCCGGTCGGCGCGCCGTGCACCAGCGCCAGGTGGGCGCAGCCGCTCGGCTTGTCGCGGAAGGCGACCAGGCGGAAGTCGCCGTGCACGGTCGACAAGGGACGTTCGGCCACCTGCTCGACCAGGCTCTCGGTCTGGCTGCGGTAATGGATCAGGTCGGCAATGGTGCCAATCTTGATGCCGTGTTCCTTGCCGAATTCCAGCAGGTCCGGCAGGCGCGCCATGGTGCCGTCTTCCTTGATGATCTCGCAGATCACCGAGGCCGGCGTCAGGCCCGCCATTTCGGTGAGGTCGCAGCCGGCTTCGGTATGGCCGGCGCGCATCAGCACCCCGCCCTTGACCGCGCGCAGCGGGAAGATATGGCCCGGCTGCACCAGGTCTTCCGGCTTCGATGCCTTCGCCACGGCAACCTGGATGGTGCGCGCGCGGTCGGCCGCCGAGATGCCGGTGGTGACGCCTTCGGCCGCTTCGATCGACACCGTGAAATTGGTGCCGAAGGAGGTGCCGTTACGGGTGGTCATCATCGGCAGTTCGAGGCGGTCGCAGATCTCCTCGGCCAGCGTCAGGCAGACCAGGCCGCGCGCGTGGCGGATCATGAAGTTGATCGCTTCCGGCGTGACGAAATCGGCGGCGAGCACCAGGTCGCCTTCGTTTTCACGGTCTTCTTCGTCGACCAGAATGACCATGCGCCCTGCGCGCAGTTCGTCGACGATTTCCTGAGTGGTGGAGATGGACATGCGGGATTCCTTGATACGGGGAGACGGCGGCGCAGGACGCCGCGTGGCAATCCGCTATTTTAAAGGATTTGCCGATGCTCGGCCGCATCCCGGCCGCTTTCGCCTACATTCCCGCTCCCTGTGCCGGCCCATGGCACGTCGCCGCCCATTTTCGTTGCAGTATGACAACATGGTGCGCACCCATCTCGTGCAGATCGCCGGCCGGATCGCAACGGTGCGGGTCGCGATGCAAGGTAGAATGATTTTTTTGTTGCTGAAGGACAGCGTCGCATGCTTACCCGTATCGCCCGTCTCATCGCGGCTGCCGCTCTCCTGTCGATGTCCGCCCTTGCGCCCGCGTGGTGCGCCGCTGCGCCGCTGCGCCTCGACGACCCGTTGCCGATCGGCGCCCAGGTCAAGGTCGGCAAGCTGGCCAACGGCCTCACCTATTACATCCAGCGCAATCGCCAGCCGGAAAACAAGGTCGAGCTGCGCCTGATCGTCAAGGCCGGCTCCATCCTCGAAGACGAGGACCAGCGCGGCCTGGCGCACTTCACCGAACACATGGCCTTCAACGGCTCGCGCCATTTCAAGAAGCACGAACTGGTGTCCTACCTGCAGTCGATCGGCGTCAAGTTCGGCGCCGACCTGAACGCCTACACCAGCTTCGACGAAACCGTCTACGTGCTACCGGTCTCGTCCGGACGCAGGCAGGACATCGACAAGGCCTTCCTGGTGCTGCAGGACTGGGCGCAGGGCCTGAGCCTGAACGACGCCGACATCGACAAGGAACGCGACATCATCCTCGAGGAACTGCGCCTCGGCAAAGGCGCGGGAGACCGCATGCAAAAGGTGCTGATGCCGAAGATCTACAACGGCTCGCGCTATGCCGAACGCCTGCCGATCGGCAAGGAAGACACCCTGCGCAGCTTCAAGCCGGACGCGCTGCGCCGCTTCTACCGCGACTGGTACCGGCCCGACCTGATGGCGGTGGTGGTCGTGGGCGACATCGACGGCGCGCACGCCGAGCAACTGGTGAAGCGCCATTTCGGCGCCCTCAGGAACCCGGCGCAGTCGCGCCCGCGCACCTACGCCGCCATCGCGCCGCGCACCGACTCGGAAGCGCTGATCGTGACCGACAAGGAAGCCGGCCCGGCCGGGATCCTGATCCGCTATCCGGTGCAAGCCTTCCAGGAGCGCGCCACCGTCGGCGGCTACCGCGAGCAATTGATCGAAGCACTGTTCGGCGGCATGCTGAACGCGCGCCTGCAGGAACTGTCGCAACTGCCGGCGCCGCCCTTCCTCGGCGCCAGCAGCGCGCTGAGCCGCCTGACGCCGCGCTACCGCTCGTACAACGCGTCGGCCGCGCTCGCCACCGGCGGCGCCCCTGCCGCCATCGACGCGCTGGTGCAGGAAAACGAACGCGCGCGCCGCTACGGCTTCACGGAAGCCGAGCTGGAGCGCGTCAAGAAGACCATGGTGCGGACCTACGAGCGCGCCTGGAACGAGCGCGACAAGACCGACTCGGCCGTGTATGCCGGCGAATACCAGCGCCATTTCCTGGAAAGCGAATCGATCCCCGGCATCGAAGCGGAGTACCGCTACGTGACCGAACTGGTGCCGGGCATCGGCCTGGACGAAATCAACGCCTACGCGCGCGCCACCATCCCGGCCGACTCGGGCAAGCTGGTGGTCTACACCGGCCCCACCAAGGCCGAAGTGCAACTGCCCAGCGGAGAGCAACTGCTGGCCGCGGTCGCCGCCGCCGAAAAGCGCGAGGTGCGCGCCCACGCCGACAAGGCCGTGGCCAGCGCCCTGATGGACAAGCCGCCGGCGCCGGGCAGCATCGTCGCCGAGACCCGCGACGCCCACCTCGGCCTGACGCGGCTGACGCTGTCGAACGGCGTCAAGGTGATCCTGAAGCCCACCACCTTCCGCAACGACCAGGTGCTGATGAGCGCCGCGCGCTTCGGCGGCCAGAGCCTGTTCGACGACAAGGACATGTTCAGCGCGCGCTATGCCGACACCATCGTCGCCGCGATGGGCCTGAAGGACCTGTCGCCGATCGACCTGCGCAAGGTCCTGGCCGGCAAGGCGGCCGCCGTCAACGCGGGCCTGGGCAGCAATACCGACATCGTGGCCGGCACCGCCGGCGCCTCGGACGTCGAAACCATGCTGCAGATGGTGTGGCTGAAGTTCGCCGGCGTGCGCCGCGACGAGGATCTGTATAAATCGTATATCGGCAAGCAGATGGAACTGGCGCGCAACCGCCTGGCGCAGCCGGGCGCGCTGTTCGGCGACACCGTGGTGGCCACGCTGTACGGCAACAACCCGCGCGCGCCGCGTGCGTTGCGTCCGGAAGACATCCCGCGCATCGACCTCGACCGCGCGATCGCGATCTACCGCGAGCGCTTTTCCAGCGCGCGCGACCTGACCTTCATCTTCGTCGGCAGCTTCGACGTGGCCGGCCTCAAGCCGCTGCTCGCGACCTACCTCGGCAGCCTGCCGACGGCGCCGCTGGCGACCGCCTACCGCGACCTCGGCCTGCGTCCGGTCAAGGGCGTGGTCAAGCGCGAAGTCAAGAGCGGCTCCGAAGACAAGAGCACGGTCTCGCTGACCTTCACCGGCCCGGCCGACGTGACCGAAATGGAAGAGCTGCGCCTGTCGGCCCTGACCGAGGTGATGAACATCCGCATCATCGACGTGCTGCGCGAAAAGCTCGGCCTGATCTACGGCGGCGGCATGGAAGGCTCGATGACGCGCGTGCCCTACCAGCACTACACGGTCGGCGTGACCCTGCCGACCGGGCCGCAGAACGTCGACAAGGTGCTGCAGGCCACCTTCGCCGAAATCGCGCGCGTGCGCAGCCAGGGGCCGGATCAGGGCGACCTGGACAAAGTCAAGACCAACTGGCTGCAGAATTACCGCAAGTCGCTGCAGGAAAACGGCTACTGGCTGGCGGTGCTGCAGACCTCGCTGACCGAGGGGACGGATCCGGGGACCATCCTCAGTTTCGACAAGGAAGTGGAGTCGCTGAGCGTGGCGGACCTGAAGCGCACGGCCCAGCGCTACCTGAATCCGGAGAATTACGTGCAGGTGGTGCTCAACCCGGAAGCGCCGGCAGCGGCGGCGCCGCAGACGGCGCCGGCGGCCGCGCCGCACTGACACGACGGGCCCGCGCGCCGCTCAGGCAAGCGGGCTGAAGTGCCCATACAGCGCCAGGCACAGCTCGACGAAGATCAGCAGCAGGATCGCCAGTTCGAGCCGGTGCGAACTGTGATAACGCATCGTTTCGACCAGCGTTTCCGACGTGTGCGACAGCGTCGTCAGCTTGCGCTCCAGGGTCAGCGCGCGGTCGTGCAGCTCGTAGTCGCCTTCCAGCCTGGCATACAGGCCGGACAGGCCGGGGTTGTCCCACAACAGGTCGGGACGGTCGAGCACGCCGGCGCGGCCGTTCAGGCGGCTCTCGGCCAGCAGCATGCTGCCGACGGCCTTGAGCAGCTCGGACGGCTTCGCCGAAAACTTGCCGTCTTCCGCCAGGTCGCGCGCCAGCGGTTCGCTGCGGTCGAAATCGCGCCCGGCCTGGCGCTCCTGGAAGGACAGCATGGTGGCCTTCGCCATCACTTCGGCGATCAGCTGCAGGCGCAGGCGGTCGGCGTTCTTGATCCGGATCACCTGGCCCGAAGGACCTTCCTGTTCGTCCGGATCGATCTCGATCACCGCCACTTCGCCGGCGCCGGCATCGCCCGGGCCGGAGGCGTAGGGCGCCACGGTCTCCAGCAGGCGCGCCTGTTCCGCATCCGAGGCGTTGAACAACACGATCGCGCCGTAGCGGAAGATGGCCGCCACGCCGCGCTCGCCCAGCCTGACCAGGTAGGGCGACTTGGCGATGATGTCGAAGCTGGAAATCGCCTTCACGTCGATGCGCTCGGCCACCATGATGGCGCTGGCGACGAAGCGCAGCTTGCCGATGACCGGGCGCTGGTACGGCAGCTTTTCCGTTTTCAGGTGCAGCCCCGGCCGGAGGCGGGGACGCGGGTTCCACTGGATCTGCTTGCTTTCGGTGGGGCGGTTCATGGCGGCGGGCACGTGTCAGGGGGCACGAGTATACCGTCTGGCCTCATTTCAGGTACCCCAGCGTGCGCACCCGCTGGTCGCGCAGGTGCTCCGGCTTGCGGATCGCATGCCCCTCGTCCGCGTACACCACCAGCGCCGTGGGCGTGCCCTGCGCCTTGAGCCCGTGCCAGAACTCGAAGGATTGCGCCGGCGGGCACTCGACGTCGCGCTCCCCCACCATCACCAGCGTCGGCGTGGAGGCCGACTTGATCGACTCGATCGGCGAGGCCGCCCGGTAGATCGCCGGATCGTCGTACATGGTGGCGCCGAAGAAGGGCACCATCCACTGGTCGATGCCGTTCTGGCCGTAGTAGCTGATCCAGTTGGCGATGCCGGCGCTGGCCACCGCCGCCTTGAAGCGCCGGCTGTGGGTCACGCCCCACATCGTCATGTAGCCGCCGTAGGAATGGCCCATCAGCCCGAGGCGCGCGCCGTCCACCGGCGCCTGCGCCAGCACGGCGTCGACGCCGGCCAGGATGTCGCGCCAGTCGCCGCCGCCGAAGTCGCGCTTGTTGGCGCTGGAAAAAGCGAGGCCCTGGCCGTAGCTGCCGCGCGGGTTCGGGAAGAACACGAAATACCCCCTGCTCACGAGCTCGCGCACCAGGCCGTTGCCGGCCTCGCCCGCCGACACGTAGCGCGGCGTGATGGCCGCGGCCGGGCCGCCGTGCACCTGCACGATCATCGGGTATTTTTTCGCGGGATCGACGCTGCGCGGCCCGACCAGCCAGCCCTGCACGTTGAAGCCCTCGCTGGTCCAGGCGACGCTCTGCGCCTTCACCTGCGGCGCGAAATCCTCGTTGTCGCGCGTGATCGGCGCCAGGGCCGGCAGGCGCCCGGCGACGATGCGCGGGCCGTGCTCGTAATCTTCGAGCACCGAAGCCGCCACCTTGCCGTCGGCACTGAACACGAAGCGGCCGTCACGCCCGCCGGCGGCCGACACCGGGGCCCGCCACAGCAGGCTGGCGCTGCGCGCGGCTGGATCGATGGCGGCGATGCCGGTGTCGGCGCCGGCCAGCACCGAGGCCAGCAAGGCCTGCCCGCGCCAGGCGATGCCGTTGAAGCTGCCCTTGTAGCCGGGCGTGACGTCGACCGGCTCGCCGCCCTCGATCGGCACCGTGAACACGTCGCCGCCGACCGAGCCGAAATCGCTCATCAGGCCGCCGATGAAGGCGACCGTGCGGCCGTCCGGCGACACGTGCGGCATGTTCATCTGCATCTTTGGCGCGGCCAGCACGCGCAGCTTGCCGCTGGCGGCATCCACGTGGCCGAGGGTGGCGATCCACCAGTTGTTGTCGCCGTTGCCCTTGGCGCTGGTGACGACGAAGCCCTTGCCGTCCGGCGTCCAGTCGTATTCGTAGATGAAGGTGTCGGCGGGCGACACCATGCGCACGGCGCCGCCGGCCGCCGGCACCAGCGCGATGCGCTGCTCGTCCTCTTCCTGCGCCACGCCGATCTCGCCGACCTGGCGCGCGCCGGCTTCCACGGCACCGGTCAGCTTTTTGGCGCCGACCGTCGCCAGCAAGGCCAGCTGGCGGCCATCCGGCGACCAGCGCACGGTGTTGGCGACGCCCTTCACCGTGGCGACCGTCGCCAGCCTGCCGCCCTGCAGCACCAGCACGCTGGCGGTACCGGCCTTGGCGTCGGTGCCGATCAGCGCCAGCGTGCCGCCGTCGGGCGACCAGGCCGGCGCGTCGAAGCGGCACTGGCCGCAGCCGACGCTGTCGTAGGTGGCGGCGATCTTGCCGCTGGCGGCGTCGCGCACGGTCACGCGCGGCGCGGCCTTCTCCCCTTCCACGGTCTCGATCGTGGCGATGCGCTCGCCGCCGGCGGTCATCGCCAGCGCGCGGTAGCTGCGCATGGCGCCGCCGTCGGCCGCGCATGCGCCTGCAGCGCCCAGCAGCGCGATTAACATCGCACCGCGCGCGACGCCCCTGATGGTTTCGTGTTTCATCGTGTGTTCCTGTGATTGTCGTCGCGGGCCGCTCGGCGTGCCGGTGCGGCGCCTCCATGGCGACGGACGTGCCGAGTCCGCCCGGTGGCAATTGCCACGGGGCAGTCTACGCGAAATGCAGGGGGACGGGCGCGGCGGCGGCGGCGGCAGCAACGGCAGCAGCGGCAGCAGCGGCGCCGATGGCATCAGACCTTGGCGGCGCTCAGCATGCGCTCGACGTAGCGCGCGATCAGGTCGATCTCGAGATTCACGCGCGCGCCCGCGGACAGGTGCTTCAGCGTCGTCACGGCGATGGTGTGCGGGATCAGGTTGATCGAGAAGCGGCAGCAGGCGGCCGCGGCGCCGGCGGCGCCCACGTCCTCGACCTCGTTGACGGTCAGCGACACGCCGTTGACCACCACCGAACCTTTATATGCCAGGAACTTGCCCAGCTCCGCCGGCGCATCCACCACCAGCTTGAACGATTCGCCGACCTGCGCGAAGCTGTGCACCGTCCCCAGCCCGTCGACGTGGCCGGACACCAGGTGCCCGCCGAGGCGCTCGGCCAGCGTCAGCGCCTTTTCCAGGTTGACTTCGCCCGGGCGGTCGAGACCGGCGGTGCGCTTCAGGCTCTCGCGCGAGACGTCGACGGCGAACGCGCGCTCGTCCTTCTCGACCACCGTCATGCAGGCGCCGTTGATGGCGATCGAGTCGCCCAGCGCCACGTCGGCCAGGGGCAGGCCGCCGGCATCGATGGCCAGGCGCACGCCCGCATCCTCGCCGCCGGCGAGTGGAGTGACCGATTGGATGCTGCCGACGGCAGCGACGATTCCAGTAAACATAAGTGGTGTTCCTTCAGGTTGATTCAGTTGTTCGGTGCAATC
>Ga0308164_10004531_pt1 | contig 11698 bp, 8 predicted proteins | sample PhyTR2_FD_201031 | JGI IMG/M metagenome (GOLD analysis project Ga0308164, IMG submission 201031) | Phyllosphere microbial communities from UC Gill Tract Community Farm, Albany, California, United States - DLSLT.R2 | ecosystem: Host-associated > Plants > Phyllosphere > Unclassified | place: USA... | reverse complement strand
GAAGGGCGTTTTAAACTCAGTTATGATATTGATGGTATCGTGATCAAGGTAAACAGCTATGCGCAACAGCAAGAATTAGGTTTCACCGCGAAGTCTCCGCGTTGGGCAATATCGTATAAATATAAGGCCGCAGAGGTTGAAACCATTCTGGAGAAAGTAACGTATCAGGTTGGTAGAACGGGTGCGGTTACTCCTGTTGCAAATTTAAAGCCTGTTTTATTAGCAGGAACAACAGTTAAAAGGGCTACGTTGCATAATGCGAACGAAATAGAACGACTGGATTTGCACCTAGGTGATACCGTATTTGTGGAAAAAGGTGGTGAAATTATCCCCAAAATTATTAAGGTAAACCTTGATAAGCGCAAGCCAAATTCGGAAAAGGTTAATTACCTTCACAATTGTCCGGAATGCGGAACTGAACTGATCAGAAAAGAGGGCGAAGCCGTACACTACTGCCCGAATGATGAAGGTTGCCCGCCGCAAATTGTAGGCAAAATCCAGCATTTTATCGGTAGAAAAGCGATGAATATAGATGGGCTCGGAGATGAAACCATTGAAACTTTTTTTAAAAGAGGTTTGATTAATCATATTAGCGATTTATATACGCTCTATCAGAAATCAGAACAATTGAAATCGATTGATCGGTTTGGTGAGCGTTCGATCGATAATATGCTTGCCGGCATTGAAAAATCAAAAGAAATGCCTTTTGAAAAGGTGTTATTCGGACTGGGGATTCGTTATGTCGGCGAAACAGTTGCAAAGAAGCTAGCTGCAGGTGTTAAAAATATTGACAACCTTGCAACAGCATCTTTAGAAGAATTAACCGCCATTGATGAAATCGGGCAACGTATTGCCGAAAGCATTGTAGAATATTTCAGAAATTCGGCTCATTTGGAACAAATAGAGTTACTGAAAGCAGCAGGCTTGCAATTTGAAATCGAAGAAAAAGTAATAACGCTTGACAGTGATACACTTATTGGAAAAACATTCGTAATTTCGGGCGTTTTTGAAAACTACAGCCGAGATGAGTTGAAAGATTTAATTGAGGCGAATGGCGGGAAGATGTTAAGCGGCATTTCTGGTAAGTTAAATTACCTGGTTGCAGGCGACAATATGGGTCCCTCGAAACTTGAAAAAGCAAACAAATTAAATATCCCGATCATCAGCGATGCAGAGCTGTTGGACATGATAGGCTAGCGAATTATCGCCTGCCGAAGCGAAAGAATTAATAATTACACAATCATAATGAACAAATTTCAGGGTACGGGTGTGGCTTTGGTTACACCTTTCAACACAGATGGAACAGTTGATTATAATGGTTTAAAAAACCTGATTAATCAACTTGTAGAAGGAGGAATAGATTACCTCGTTTCTTTAGGCACAACCGGCGAAACAGCCACAATGACTAAAGAGGAGAAGAAGAAGGTGTGGGCTTATACTGCTGAAATTAACAATAACAGATTACCCTTAGTTGCAGGGATCGGCGGAAACAATACTTTAGCCGTTGCTGAAGATATAAAAGCTTTTGACACAACAGGCTACAGCGCAATTTTATCTGTTAGCCCGTATTACAACAAACCAACTCAGGAAGGCATTTACCAGCATTATAAATATTTGGCTGAGGTTTCGCCATTGGATTTAATCTTATATAATGTTCCCGGACGTACAATGAGTAATATGACTCCTGAAACAACCTGCAGATTGGCACACGATTTTAAAAACATTGTTGCGACAAAAGAGGCATCAGGAAGTTTCGATCAGTTTAATAAAATTATGCGTGATAAGCCTGAAGATTTCTTGCTGATCTCAGGCGATGATCCAATTACATTACCGATGATCGCATTGGGTGCATCGGGGATTATTTCAGTTGTTGCAAACGCTTTACCAAAGCAATTTTCTGATATGGTGAGACAATGCTTGGATGGCGACTTCAAAGGCGCAATCCCTGCGCATTTAAGTTTAATTGAATTTACAAGACTGGCTTTTGTGGAAGGAAATCCCGCAGGCGTAAAAGCCGCGTTAAAACATTTGAACATCTGTGGCGACACCGTTAGGTTACCGCTGATTAAAGCATCAACCATGCTCGAAAAGAGCATCATCGCAGAAATCGAAAAACTGACTGAAGTAGTATAGTTAAATCAGAACATTTGTTTTATCTGCAAGAGATAGAACCAAACAGGTTATCCGCTACGCTTTAGCAATTGGATAACCTGTTTTTTTCGTAAATAAAAAATTACACTCCATAATAAACTGTAAGCTAATCCTTTACAGCACGATTATTTTCCTAGGGGTATTTGTCTTCAACATTCCGTTAAAGAATAAAGTATGGGCACACAATTTGAACGCCTTGCATACACACAAATTAAACACTTATAAATGAGAAAATTACTATTCATTTGCCTTATGGCAACTGCGGTGACGGGCTGCAAATCGGCCTCCTATTACGAGCCGAAATTCGAAATCGGAATGTCGGAAGCAAACTTTAGACAAGGCAATCCAAAAGCCGAAATCGTTTCTTCCGGTCAGGATGGACTTAAAATCTACAGAACAATTACAGGCAGCTGGCGACCGGTAAGCGAACCGTATTCATTCTTTTACTTTAACAACGACAAGTTGACTCAATTTATTAAATCAGATCGACTGGACGATTACAAGTTCATTGTTCGATAAACAACAAAGGTTCTTCAGACTAATCTGAAGAACCTTTGTTTGGTAAATATTCTTAAAAGCTTAAGCTTTGTTTTTTGTATCCTGAACTTCTAAACGAATCGCTTGCGCTAAATTTTTTAAATCCTGCATGCCTTTACGTACACGAGTACCCGCTGCGCTGTTTCCTTTGTTATAAAACTTGTCTGCGTCAGCTTCCAAAGCTGCAACTAAACTTTTAACTTCTTCGAATTTTTTCATTTTTAATTGCTCCTATAAATTTTAGGTTTTTGTTTTATTTATTGTAACTCTAATTTAAAGCGTTTAGTTAAATAAAAAAACTTTTAAGCAGACAAAAAAGAGCTCTAAAAATGCTTTTTTTCCACATTTATCTTATTTATGAACATTTAAAGCTGCAAAAAATCAATTAACAGCTTGCTAATCAATCAAATGAAAAATTTCTAGATAAAAAAAAGCCCTTTAAAGTTAATTAAAGGGCTCTTAAATTTTATTTTTGTTTAAGCTGTAGCAAATTGGTTTTCCTTATAATAACCATTTTCCAGTTTTTCAGACACCTCGCTAAAAGCATCCAGCGTACGCTGAACATCTTCTAATGTATGAACCGCAGTAGGAATTAAACGAAGTTCAATCATACCCTTAGGAATAACAGGATAAACGACAATAGAACAGAAAATACTATAGTTCTCACGCAGATCGAAAGTGATGGCAGTAGCATCAGTCAATTCGCCTTTTAAAAAAACCGGTGTTACTACAGAATTTGTTACGCCCAAATCGAAGCCGCGCTCCCGTAAACCCTGTTGCAGTGTCATTGCGATTTCCCAAAGCTTATCTTTTAATTCGGGTTTGCTTTTTAAAAGTTCCAAACGTTTCAACAAGCCTTTAACCATCGGCATAGGTAATGCTTTAGCAAAAGTTTGTGAGCGCATGTTATACCTTAAGAAATTTGTAATCTCTTCTGTAGATGCAACGAAAGCGCCGATACCAGCCATCGATTTTGCAAACGTGCCAAAATACACATCGATACCTTCTATACAATCCTGTGCCTCGTGTGTTCCTGCGCCGGTTTTACCCATTGTACCAAAACCATGTGCATCATCTACTAAAATACGGAAGTTAAAATCTTTTTTAAGATCAACGATTTCTTTTAATTTACCCTGTGCACCGCTCATTCCGAAAACACCCTCTGTAATTAGCAGAATTCCACCTCCCGATTCGTTTGTTAATTTAGTGGCACGTTCAAGTTGTTTTCTTGCGCTGTCAATATCATTGTGCTGATACACGAATCTTTTACCCATGTGTAAACGCAATCCATCGATAATACATGCGTGAGACTCCGCATCGTATACAATAACATCATTTCGATCAACTAAAGTATCTATGATGGAAACCATACCCTGATAACCGTAGTTTAACAAAAATGCATCGGGCTTGCCTACAAATTCAGCTAACTCCTGCTCTAACTGCTCGTGGTATTTTGAGTTACCGCTCATCATCCTTGCACCCATCGGGTAAGCCATACCGAACTCTGCAGCAGCATCTGCGTCTGCTTTTCTAACCTCAGGATGATTGGCCAGGCCTAAATAGTTATTTAAACTCCAAACCAAATGCTCTTTTCCTTTGAATTGCATGTGTGGTGCAATTTCTCCCTCTAATTTTGGAAACGAGAAATACCCATGAGACCATTTTTGGTGTTGACCAAGTGGCCCCATGTGCTTTGCTATTTTATCAAATATGTCCAATGTATTGTGTTTTTATTGTACTGAAATTGTTGCGAATTTACGATTTTTTAGGCTTAAAATCAACAGGCTTAATCTGTTGCTTGTCAATTAACCCTATTTAACAATCTAATTTTATGCCAAAAAAGCCCCCGAAGTATCGAGGGCTTTAAAATTATATTTGGTTTATGTTAGTCAACGTTATCATGTAGAAAGGAATTGTTAGGTCTTATTTCAGTACCGCCATCCTGATCATTGCTTAAGGTGAAACGGCTAACCTGAGATTCTGACGAATGCTGAACTTGTTGCAACTGCATTTGCTTGCGTTTGTAAGCAGGTTCGTTTTCTAATTCCTGTAAGCCATTAGTTGTTCGAAGTTTCATACTTAAATCTTTTAAACGCATAATACGCTCTCTCGATTTTTTAAGCTGTTCTTCAACTGATTCATCGTTTTGATTATCATCCAAACCGGCAGCAGGCATTTCAGGTTCCGGTTGCTGCATTTGTTGAATTTCAGCTGCAGGTGCCTCAAATACAAATTCGGTTTCGGCAAGTTTAATTTCAAATTCGAAGCCTGTTGGTTCAGCTGCCTCGGCCTGAGGTTCTTCTTCAATTAAAGTGTGACGAACAACGTCATTTTCAGGCTCCTGATATTTAGGTGCTTCAGCTTTACTGAACATTCCGCCGAACAAATCAGCCTGAGGCGCTTCTTCTTTCGCCTTTAATACAGGTTCATAAGAAGGTGTTGTTTTTGGCTGAATGAAAGAATTAACCGGCTCAACAGGGCGAACCAAAGGCGCTTCTTCAGGTGTCAACAAAGATATTTTCTTTTTATTTTTTTCCTCATGAACACGTTCTTCAGAGGTTTGAAACCCGGTAGCGATTATCGTAACCGATAACTTGTCTTCCAAAGATTCGTCAGTACAGTTACCCCAGATTAGATCTGCAGATAAACCTGCTTTTTCCTGAATATAATCGGTAATAATTGAAACCTCATCCATGGTTACTTCACGTAAACCAGAGCTGATGTTCAATAAAATATAACGTGCTCCTTCAATTTCATTATCCTTTAAAAGCGGAGATGCTAAAGCACCTTCAACAGCCGTTAAAGCACGTTCATCGCCTTCGGCAGCAAAGCTACCCATAATGGCAACGCCACTGTCTTTCATCACTGTGCGCACATCTTTAAAATCCACGTTGATGTAACCGGGAACAGTAATGATTTCAGCGATGCCTTTTGCGGCCGTAGTTAAAATATCATCAGCCTGACCGAATGCAGAACCTAAGGTTAAATTACCAAAAATTTCACGCAATCTGTCGTTGGAAATAACCAGATAAGAATCCACATACTTCTTCAACTCTTCCATACCTTCATCAGCCTGCAACCTGCGTCGTTTACCTTCAAAAGAAAATGGTGTTGTAATGATTGCTACAGTTAAAATATCAAGTTCTTTAGCGGCTTTTGCAATAATCGGACTCGCACCTGTACCTGTGCCACCACCCATTCCTGCTGTAATAAACAACATTTTTGTGGTGCTGCCAAGCATTGCTTTGATATCATCGATATTTTCAATTGCCGAGTTTTTACCAACTTCAGGAATTGAACCAGCACCCATTCCTTCAGTTAAACTAGCACCCAACTGTACCTTGTTAGGTATAGGGCTAGACTCTAAGGCCTGAGCATCCGTATTACAAATAATAAAATCCACACCAGTGATACCCGATAGGTACATATGGTTAACTGCGTTGCCGCCACCGCCCCCAACACCAATTACCTTGATGATTGACGACTTATCTTTTAACATTTCGAACTGCATAATCTTATGAATCAGTTGTTTAAAAATCCTTAAATTCTGTTCATTACCAAACGTAATATTAACACTTTTTCCACACACGTTTTCCACAACTGTTCATAATGTGGAAAACTCATCTTTTGTTGAAAAAAACTATCCTTTCAGGTAATCTTCGTCGCTAACATCCATATCATCCTGAATAAACGTTCTGGTTTTAGCCAGTAATTTATCGAATAAACCTGGACCGCGTTTTTCTTTTTCTTTGGCTGTTTTAGGCTTTTCAACAAAAACACCCGGTTGTTTCATCTCCTCAATCAGTTCTTCTGCTTTTTGAATGCCTTTAATCAATAAACCAACGCTTGTTGCATACATCGGGCTTTTTAAATCATCATAAATGGTTTTCGGCATATCCTCATATTTAGATAAATGCTCGTTCGGATAACCAATTCGGCAATCTAAGCCAGTTACATATTCAACGGCCTGGCTTAAGTGCTTTAATAACGCGCCACCGCCTGTAATAACGATACCACCAATTAATTTCTTCTCGTACCCTGAAGCTTTAATTTCATAATAAACATGTTCGATAATTTCTTCCATACGAGCCTGAATTACATAGGCAAGATTTTTTACTGAAATTTCCTTCGGCTCTCTTCCCCTCAAACCCGGCACGCAAATGATCTCGTTTTCCTTATTTTCTTCAGCCAATGCAGAACCGAAACGCGTTTTTAACAATTCTGCCTGATTGCGCATTACAGAACAACCCTCTCTAATGTCTTCAGTAACGCTGTTGCCTCCGAAAGGAATAACCGCAGTATGACGAATAATTCCTTCGTGAAAAATCGCAATATCTGTTGTGCCGCCACCAATATCAACCAGGGCAATGCCCGCCTCTTTTTCTTCATCGCTCAACACCGATTCAGAAGAAGCCAAAGGCTCAAGAATTAAATCCTGAGTTTGCAATCCTGCATTATTTACACACTTAATTATATTTTTAACTGCAGTTACCTGACCGGATATGATGTGGAAGTTCGCTTCTAAACGAACGCCTGCCATACCGATCGGGTCTTTAATTCCCGGCTCGTTGTCGATTGTAAATTCCTGAGGCAAAACATGGATAATTTCTTCCCCGGGAGGCATTACCAGCTTAAACATATCATCGATTAACTTGTCTATGTCTTTCTTGCCGATTTCGTTATTTAATTCCCTTCTGGTTAAAATACCACGATGTTGTAGACTTTTTATATGTTGGCCTGCGATTCCAACGTTTACAACCTGTATTTCCACATTCGACTGCCCGCTGGCAATTTCTACCGCCTGCGCAATACCCTGAACCGTTTTTTGAATGTTGGAAACCACACCCCTGGTTACCCCTGCAGATTCAGCTTTGCCAATGCCTAATACTTCTATTTTGCCATGCTGTGTTCTGCGGCCTACAATAACACATATTTTTGTAGTGCCGATATCCAGGCCAACTACAATTGGAGACTGACTGGTAAATTTTGCCTTGTCCATATTCGTTAATTTTGTTGAGTTATATATTTCGTTTTTCGATAGATCTTATTTGTTCTTTTTTTCTGCCGCTGTTTTCTGCTTGGCATCAGCCTTTTGTTTCGCCATCTTTTCTGCGAAAGTCTGTGTTTTTTTTACATCGGTTTTTGTTTCGGCAGTTTTAGGTTTCGCATTGGTCGATTCCGTTTTTTTCTCTATTGCTTTTGGCTTCTCTTTTTTCACCTCAGCTTTTATAGGTTCAGCTTTAGGCTTCTCTTTTTTCACTTCAGGCTTTACAGATTCGGCTTTAGGCTTTTCTTTTTTCACCTCAGGTTTTGGCTTGGCAGCAATAACCGGCTTCTCATCCCTCTGCTCGGGTGCATCGCTGTTCCTGCTCTCACCACTCTTTATTGCATTGGCGATAACGTCACGAATTAAAGAATCGGAAACCCTCCTATTTGTCCGCAAACTATCGGCTGCGCTTAAAGGCTTTTGAATTTTAGCCATTTGCGACGAATCTCTTTTCTCGCAAACAATTTGATTCGTATACTTTATGTTGATCGTCCGGTAGGTTTCCCAACCCACTTGTGGCATTGCCTTTTTATAGAAAATTAAAAGATTCTTCATTTTCTTATCAAGAGAATCTGCAGAGCCTAAAATAATGCGCTGGTTGCCAACTCGTGGAATAAGTTCCATGTCATTCTTTCCATCGACGATAATCTGTTCAATTTGATTATCCCAAAGTGTATCCCTCTTAATGTATTGTGCTGTTTTGTATAAATCGCGAGCCATTTGGGTTCTTAACGTATCTACCCGGGTACCGAAAACTTCCTGAATATTGCCTGTAGCAACAAGTACATTAGCAGTAAAGTTTGGTGAAATCGGCATTTTTAATCCGTCGTTGTCGATATAAAAATCCTGTCCTGTAGAATTTAAGATTCTAAGTATCGGCTGTCTTTGTTTGATTTCTATTCTAAGTACGCCATCCATGTCGGCATACACTTTTGCAAAGCCGATGTAGGGATTTGATTGCAGCTTTTGCTCAATACGGTGAATGTTTATTTGCTCAAGATTTCTCCCCACCAAAACGCCCTGATCTTCTCTTAGGATCTGATCAACTTCTTCCCTTTCTATAAAATTATCGGCACCGGGAATTAATATTTTCACTTCAGTACACTTAACAGTCTGTTTTTTTGCATTAATAAAACTTAAAAGCACAACCACTCCCGCAAGACTGATCAGCCAAGCAAAGCCTGTAAAAATTGCGCCCCAGTTTATCCGCTTAAGCATTGTTTAATGTATTTTTAATGGGTTCAATTAACGTATCAATATCTCCTGCCCCAACTGTTAAAATTAGCTCAGGTTTTGTATCCTTAATGTGCTGAATAACAAATTCTTTTCCACATAATGCCTTATTTGCTAACGTTACTTTATCAAGCAAATACTGCGAATTAATACCATCTAAAGGCAATTCCCGTGCTGGATAAATATCAAGCAATAGCAATTCATCAGCCGTGCTTAAAACTTTTGCAAACTCGTCGGCAAAATCTCTTGTTCTGGTAAACAAATGCGGTTGAAAAACAACAGTTAATTTCTTAGTAGGATAAAGTTGTCTTACCGCATCAAAACAAGCTTTCAATTCTTCAGGATGATGGGCATAATCATCGATGTAGATTTGGTTATCGTTATTTACAATGTATTCAAACCTGCGTTTAACACCTTTAAAGTTTGCTACAGCTTGTTTAATTTTATCCGCATCGATTCCGAGTTGCAAAGCAATTGCAATGGCCACGGTTGTATTTTCGACGTTGTGTTTACCGGGCAACGTCAGCTCTATATCTCTAATGATGTTATCTTTATCAGCATAATCAAAAACAAATTTCGAACCTTCTACCCTTAAGTTTTTGGCTTTGGCATCGGCGGCGGCACTTGCGGCATAACTCATGCTATCTGCAATCGGCAAACCTTCATGAGCATATAGGTATCCGCCTGCTTTTAGCTGGCCTGCAAAAAGCTGGAAAGATTCTTCGAGCTGACTTTTATCACCATAAATATCAAGATGATCTGCATCCATTGATGTAATTACAGCTATATCAGGGTGCAAGGTTAAAAATGACCTGTCATATTCGTCCGCTTCTACAACAACAACATTATTTTCGCCAAATAAAACATTACTGTTGTAGTTACTGGTTATACCGCCTAAAAATGCAGTACAATCGTAGCCTGTATCTTTTAAAATATGGGCGATAATGGATGAGGTTGTCGTTTTTCCGTGCGTACCGGCAACAGCAATGCAGAACATTCCTTTGCTGATAATTCCCAACACCTCCGAACGTTTCTTTAAGCTGAAGCCTTTACTTCTGAAGTGGTTCAGGATTTTAGAATCCTTTGGAATTGCAGGCGTGTACACAACAAGGGTGTCATCGTGATTATCTAAAAATGCACAAGGCAAAGCCGAGGCTTCATCTAGATAGGAAATTAAGATACCTTCCTGCTCTAAAGTTTCAGTCAGTTTTGTCCGCGTTTTATCGTAGCCGCAAACTACCTGACCGCGTTTAGCAAAATAGCGAGCAACAGCGCTCATACCGATACCACCGATACCAACGAAATACACTCTGTTTATTTTACTTAACTCCATTTATTCATGTTTAAAGCAGAAAGATTAAAGCTCTAAGCTTTTCTTTCTACCGATTTAAGCTGAAAGTTATGCTAAAACCTTTCTTTCAACTGTTCAATTATCTTTCTTTTATTTCAATTTTCTTAAGCTTGCCTTTTGGCTATTAACAGGCCTCTTATTTCAAATTCATATCGTTATTTTGCTCTGGCTCTAAACTTTCGGCTTTAGTCTCTAACCTTTTATCAGCTTCAAAACCTCATTTGCAATTATCTCATCAGCCCGTGGCAACGCCATTTTACCTATGTTTTCGGAAAGCGTTGCGCTGTGCGCTTTATCATTTGATAATCTTAATGCTTCACTCACCAAGGAATCCTCTGCAGACTTGTCGTTAACCAACACCGCTGCATTATTCTTTACAAGGGCCAATGCGTTTTTTGTTTGATGATCTTCAGCAACATTTGGGGAAGGCACCAAAATAACGGGCTTCTTTATTAAACAAAGCTCTGCAATGGTTCCGGCACCTGCTCTGCTGATGATAACATCTGCGGCAGCGTAAGCCAAATCCATTTTATTTAAAAACTCCAGAATGCGTACATTCGGATGGTAGTCTAAACCCAGCCTTTCGATAATACCTTTGTAGTAAAATTTTCCGGTCTGCCAAATCACCTGTACATCCTGATCCAAAATTTCAGGCAGATGTTTTTCAATACTTTTATTTAATGTTCCGGCGCCTAAACTCCCGCCGGTAACCAGTATTGTTTTCTTCCGGGGATCAAGTTTTAGGAGTTCTGCACCTGAATAATGTTTGCCTTTTATATCAACCACATCCTGACGAACCGGATTGCCGGTTTTCAAGATTTTCTCCGCAGGAAAAAATTGCTCCATATCATCAAAAGCGACACAAATCTTTGATGCTTTTTTCCCCAACCACTTATTGGTAATCCCGGCATACGAATTTTGCTCCTGTATCAGGTAAGGAATTCCTTTTAAGGATGCGGCGTAAAGTAATGGACCGGAAGCGTAACCGCCCACACCAACTACGGCATCGGGTTTAAAATCTTTAATTAACTGCATTGCGGCACGAACACTTCCGAGAACTTTAAACGGGAGCGCGAGATTTTTCACAATCGAACCACGCTGAATGCCGCTGATATTTAAACCAACTATTTTATATCCGGCAGCAGGAACTTTTTCCATCTCCATACGGCCAGTAGCACCCACAAACAATATTTCACAAGAAGGCACAATGCGTTTTAATGCATTGGCAATGGCAACGGCGGGAAATATGTGCCCGCCTGTGCCACCTCCTGATATGATAATTTTTGGGGAATTATTCATTTTTACTTTTTTTTTTAATCACCACAAAAGAAACAATAGTGAACAAAAGGTTTATTTTTTCTTTATTCAGGTAATATTCT
>Ga0308164_10004528_pt1 | contig 11706 bp, 9 predicted proteins | sample PhyTR2_FD_201031 | JGI IMG/M metagenome (GOLD analysis project Ga0308164, IMG submission 201031) | Phyllosphere microbial communities from UC Gill Tract Community Farm, Albany, California, United States - DLSLT.R2 | ecosystem: Host-associated > Plants > Phyllosphere > Unclassified | place: USA... | reverse complement strand
GGCCTCGATGACGATGTCCGATCGTGCAATCAGCGCCAGCAACGCGTCGCGGTCCGCGGGGATGGTGAAGTCGAGCGCGATGCTCGCTTTCCCGTAATTGAGTAACGGGAAGAAGGCCGGGTCGCCGTACCGCATCGCATCTGGCCGAGTGCGGCTCTCAACCTTCGTGACGTTGGCTCCGGCGAGCCACAGAAGGTGCGCTGCCAGTGGCCCAGCCCACAAGGCGGATAGATCGAGCACGCGCGGCACCAGCCTGTCCGGTGGCGACACCGGTGGCGCCGGAGTCATCAGTACGCAGTCGGGCGCGATATCAGGCGTTCCGTTCGCAGCGGCGGCGATAGCCAACCCCAGCACTCGGCCGCGCCCCACCAGATCGTCGGCATCCTGCCTTGCCATGCCTGCTGCGATGGCTGCGTCGTTCCGAAACTCGGCACGGGTCTCGAACAGCGCCGGTAGCAGCGTCCAGTCGTCCGGCCGCGCGAGGTTCAGCGCGACGCCCCCGGTGCGTGCGTCGAAAATTCGGCATCCGCCGCCCGCCGATACCCGACCCGGAATGTGGAAGCCGCCGAGCATCGCGCGCTCGCCCAGCAACGTCGCGCCATCGACCTCCGCCAGCGCTTGCCTGGTCATGCGTTCGAAGTCGCGCACCCAGGTTTCCGCAACATCGGCGAGCGGAGCGGCGACCGTCATGTCAGCCCTCGAACAGCTTGCGGACCTCGCGTCGGAGCAACTTGCCCATCTCGTTATAGGGGAGCGTGTCGACGAACACGATCCGCTCCGGGACGCGCGAAGAGCGCAACCGGTCCCGGATCAGCGTACGCAACTCCGCCTCGTCCGGGCGAGCATGCTCGGGCCGGCAGGCAAGCGCGAGGCCGACCGCCTCGCCCCATTCCGCCGACGCGACCGCGACGGCCGCGGCGTCGGCGATCGCGGCGTGGGTCAGCAGCACGTCCTCGATCTCGCCCGGCGAGATATTCTCGCCGCCGCGCACGATCACGTCGTCCGCGCGGCCAGCGAGGAAAAGATAGCCGTCGGCATCGATCCATCCGGCGTCGCGCGTCGGGAACCAGCCTTCCGCGTCCAGCGCGCTGCGTTCCTTGTATTCGCCCGAAACTTGGTCGCCGCGGACGTAGATCTCGCCGCGTTCGCCGGCGGGAAGCATCTTGCCGTCTTCGTCGCGGATCTCGAGTTCGATCGTCGGCAACGGCCGACCGACCGACGACAGCCGCGCGCGGATTTCGGGATCTGCGGCCCGGTGCGCGGCGCGGTGGTCCTCGGGGCCGAGCAACGCGACCGTCGAGCTCGTCTCGGTCAGGCCATAGGCGTTGGTGAAGCCGGTATCCGGAAACAGGTCTAGCGCGCGGTCGATCAGTTCGGCCGGCATACGACCGCCGCCATAGGCGATCGCGCGCAACGACGCGATGTCGCCGTGCGCTTTCGCATCCATCGCGGTCACGATGCGCGACAGCATCGTCGGTACGACGAAGGCATTGGTTGCACGCTCGGCCGCGACCAGTGCCAGCCATGCGTCGGGGTCGAACGCGGGCAGCATCAGGATGCGCCGCATCGCGTAGACCGAGCTGAGCACCGCCGCGATTCCCGCGATATGATAGGGCGGCACGCAGACCAGCGCGGCGTCGTCCTCGGGTGCCGACCCGAACTCGACCGTGCCTAGGATATACGACAGCAGGTTCGAATGGCGCAGCACCGCAGCCTTCGGTGCCGCGGTGGTGCCGCTGGTGAACAGCTGGATCGCGATCGTCTCGTCGGTTTCGTCAGGCTCGGGGCCATCCGCGTGCGCTTCGGCCTCGCGGACGAAATCGGCGCGCGACCATGCGCTATGGCCAACCTCCGCGCTCAGTTTGCCGACCCGCTCGACGTCTCCGATGACATATGCGGGCGTGATCCGGGCGAGCAGCGCGTCAAGGTCGGCATCCGCAAGCCGGTAGTTGAGTGGCACGTACGGTATCCCTGCGATCGCCGCACCGAACAGCGCGATCACCGAAGCCTCGCTGCTTTCGTCGAGCAGCGCTACATGGGTCGCGTTGCTGGCACGAATGCTCCGCGCGGCACCTTGCGCGGCGCGGTAGAGCGCACCGTAGGACCAGCGTCGGCCGTCGCAGACCAACGCGATCCGGTCCGGGTCGGTATCCGCCGCCATCTGGAGAAAAAGCGAGATGTTCATGGTCAGGCGTCAGTCGGACGCGGGCAGGGGTTTGGCATCTTTGGTGCCGAGCGCGACGCCGTCCAGAGACAGCGATCCCGCGCCCTGCTTGACGCACAGCAGCTCGACCGTGCCGCTTGCATCGACATAGCGCTTGCCCATCCGCGTACCCTCGGAGAACGCGGGATCGATCGCGCCGCGCTCCGCGGGTCGCTCGTCCGCCATCGGCGCGCCGCCGCACGCCACCACGCCGTCGCTACCGCCGCGGATAACCATGACTTCGGTGTCGCAGACGACGGATTTGAGCTTCGTTCCGGGCTTCATGGCGTCCTCGAATGTACCGCGTGCCTGTTCGCTCGCTTTCCCGATTGTAGAGGGGGCGGGGGTCGGAGCGTCAACCCTCCCGGCATCGTGCCGACGATGAGATTGCGGGATGCGTGGCGGGAGGAGAAGTAATGGGACCATCTCCCGCCTTCTTGTCCTCCTGCGACGGCGGGAGCCCAGTCTGGGTCCCCGCCTTCGCGGGGAAACAGAACTTGTTTTAAGGCGCCTAACCAGGGACACCATCCCGGCCCGCGCCGGGGTGGTGCAGGTTGACAGCGCTGCCGCCTCTTACCCCATCGTCGGGATGACGAAGCTCTGGTCCACCACCGAACCCTCGGAATTGCCCGCCGGCCAGCGCTGCGTCACCTTCTTGGTGCGCGTGTAGAAGCGGATGCCGTCCATGCCGTACTGGTCGAGATCGCCGAAGCCCGAGCGCTTCCACCCGCCGAAGCTGTGATACGCGACCGGCACCGGGATCGGCACGTTGATGCCGACCATGCCGATCTCGACGCTGCTCGCGAACTTGCGGGCGAAGTCGCCGTTGCGCGTGAAGATCGCGACGCCGTTGCCGTATTGATGGTTGGTCGGATACGATACCGCCTCCTCGAATGTCCTGGCGCGCATGATCTGCAGCACCGGCCCGAAGATCTCCTCCTGATAGCTTTGCATCTCGGGCGTCACGCGGTCGAGCAGCGTCGGTCCCATGAAATAGCCGTTCTCATAGCCCTGCAACGTCAGCCCGCGCCCGTCGACCACCAGCTCGGCACCTTCGTCGATCGCCATCTGGATATAGGCCTCGACCCGCGCCTTGTGCGCCGCGCCGATCACCGGGCCGTAATGTGCATCCGGGTCGGTCGGCACGCCAACGCGCAGGTCGGCAATCGCCGCGATCAGTTTCCCGCGCAGGCGTTCCGCGGTCTCCTCGCCGACCGGCACCACCACCGGCAGCGCCATGCAGCGCTCACCCGCTGAGCCGTACGCAGCGCCGATGATGTCGGCGACCGCCTGGTCCATGTCGGCGTCGGGCAGGATGATGCCGTGGTTCTTCGCGCCGCCCATGCACTGCACGCGCTTGCCGTTCGCGGCGCCGCGGCCGTAGACATATTGCGCGATGTCGGACGAACCGACGAAGCTGATCGCCTTGATGTCGGCATGGTCGAGGATCGCGTCGACCATCTCCTTGTCGCCGTGGACGACATTCAGGATACCCTTGGGCAGGCCCGCCTCGATCGCCAGTTCGGCGAGGCGTACCGGCACCGACGGATCGCGCTCGGACGGCTTGATGATGAACGCATTGCCGCAGGCGATCGCGGGCGCGCACATCCACAGGGGGATCATCGCCGGGAAGTTGAACGGCGTGATGCCGGCGGCGATGCCGATCGGCTGGCGCATCGAATAGACGTCGATGCCGGGGCCGGCGCCTTCGGTGTACTCGCCCTTGAGCAGATGCGGGATGCCGCAGACGAACTCTACCACTTCGAGCCCGCGCTGGATGTCGCCCTTCGAATCGGCGATCACCTTGCCGTGCTCGCGCGAGAGGAGTTCGGCGAGCTCGTCCATGTGCGTCTCGATCAGTTCCTTGAACCGGAACATGACGCGGGCGCGGCGCTGCGGGTTGGTCGCGGCCCAGGCCGGCTGTGCCGCCTTGGCGTTCGCGACCGCCTCGTCGAGCAGCGCGGCATCGCCGAGCGCGACCCGCGCCTGCACTTCGCCGAGCGCGGGATCGTAGACGTCGCCGAGCCGGGTGGGCGTCGCGGTCGAAGCTGTGCCGTCGATGAAGTGCTGGATCGTGCGCATCGGGGAATCCTCATCCTTTGATTACGAGGATGGGATAGCATCTGCGATTATGCACAGATATACGGGTGGGATGCGAAGAGGTTGTGCGTTTTTGTAGATGCTGGATTGGGATGATCTGCGCATCTTCCTCGCCGTCGCGCGGAGCGGCAGCTTCGTCGCGAGCGGCCGCGCGCTCGGACTGAACCACACTACGCTCGCGCGTCGGCTGACCGCGCTCGAAGGCACGATCGGCACGCGGCTGTTCGACCGCTCCCCACGCGGGGTCCAGCCGACCAGGGCAGGGCTCGACCTAATCGAGCATGCCGAACGGATCGAGGACGAGGTGCTGGCCGCGGGGCGCCGTATCGAGGGGCAGGACGGCGCGGTCTCGGGCGTCGTGCGACTGTCGACGCCGGAAGCGTTCGGCACCTATTTCATCGCCCCGCGTGCGCATCTGCTGAACGCGGCGCATCCCCAGGTCGAACTCGAACTCGCGCCCGAATCGCGCACCGTGAACCTGTCGAAGCGCGAGGCCGACATCGCGATCAGCCTGCACCGGCCCGACCAGGGACGGTTGCAGGCGACGCGTCTCGTCGATTACCGGATCGGCCTGTACGCGTCCGAAGACCTGCTCGCACGTGTCGGACCGATCGAGACACTGGCGGCGCTGCGCTCGCAGCCGTTCATTTCGTATATCGAGGAGATGATCGACCTGCCCGAACTGCGAAACCTCGATCGCTCGCTGGCAAAGCGCTGCGTGTTCCGCTCCAGTTCGGTGGCGGCACAGATGGAGGCGGTCGCGTCGGGGCTCGGTTTCGGTTTGCTCCACTGTTTCGCGGTCAGTCCGCACATGCGACTAGTGCGGGTGCTGCCCGACGCGGTCGAAGTCGTCCGCAGCTACTGGATGGTGCTCCACGCCGATCTCGCGCGTGTGCCCCGCATTCGCGCGGTCGCCGATTTCGTCGCCGAGCGGGTCCGCGCGGAAGCGGGAAGTTTCTGATACGGGCCGATAAAAGAGGAGAGGGGCGCGATGACGGACTTCGGCACGTACGACTATGTGATCGTCGGCGCGGGGTCGGCCGGCTGCCTGCTCGCCAACCGTTTGTCCGCCGACCCGGCGAACCGCGTGCTGCTGCTCGAAGCCGGCGGCAAGGACGACTGGATCTGGTTTCACGTCCCCGCGGGCTATCTGTTCGCGATCGGCAACCCCTGTGCCGACTGGATGTTCGAGACGGTAGCCGAAGCGGGCCTTGGCGGGCGCAGTCTCGCCTATCCGCGCGGCAAGGTGATCGGCGGGTCGTCGTCGATCAACGCGATGATCTACATGCGTGGCCAGGCGGCGGATTACGACGGATGGCGTGACCTGGGCCTGGCCGGCTGGGGATGGGACGACGTGCTGCCGTATTTCCTGCGGCATGAGGATCATATCGCAGCGGACGGCGTGCATCACCGCGCAGGCGGCGAATGGCGGGTCGAGCATCCGCGGGTCCGCTGGGACATCCTCGACGCGATCCGCGCGGCGGGCGCCGAAGCCGGCATCGCGCCGATCGACGACTTCAACCGCGGCGACAATGCGGGCTCGTCCTATTTCCAGATCAACCAGCGTGCCGGACGGCGGGTCAGCGCGGCGGGCGCATTCCTGAAGCCCGCGTTGAAAAGGCCGAACCTGCGGCTCGAAACCGGCGTCGAGGTCGAGCGGATCGTGCTGGAGGGCGCGCGTGCGACCGGCATCGTCTTTCGGCGCGGCAACGATCGGTGGACTGTGAAGGCAGAGCGCGAGATCATCCTGTCGGCGGGCGCGATCGGTACGCCGAAAATCCTCCAACTCTCGGGGATCGGCGACCCTCCCGCATTGGCGGCGGCTGGTGTCCCGGTGCTGCATCCGCTGCCCGGAGTCGGCGGCAATCTCCAGGATCATCTTCAGATCCGCCCGGTCTATCAGGTGAGCGGGGTCCGCACGCTCAACACCGATTACGCCAACCTGTTCAGGCGGGCGGTCATGGGGCTCGATTACGTCGTCCGCAAACGCGGGCCGCTGACCATGGCGCCATCGCAGCTCGGCATGTTCGCGCGCTCGTCAGGTGCCTATGCGACCGCTAATCTGCAGTTTCATTTCCAGCCGTTGTCGCTCGACAAATGGGGCGACGGGATGCACCGGTTCGGTGCATTCACCGCCAGCGTCTGCAACCTGCGCCCGAGCAGTCGCGGCAGCGTACGGCTCGCGAGCCCCGATCCGCACGCGCCGCCGCTGATCGCGCCCGGCTATCTGTCGACCGACGAGGACCGCCGGGTCGCGATCGATTCGCTCAAGCTGACGCGGCGGATCGTCGGGCAGCCGCCGCTCGCACGTTTTCGTCCGGTCGAATTTCGGCCGGGTGCCGACGTGCAGACCGATGCCGCGTTAGTAACCGCCGCGGCAGCGCTCGGGACGACGATCTTCCACCCGGTCGGCACCGCGGCGATGGGCCCCGACAGCGATCCCCAGGCGGTGCTCGACGCGCGGTTGCGGGTGCGCGGGATCGCCGGATTGCGCGTGGTCGACGCCTCGGCGATGCCGCGGATCGTGTCGGGCAACACCAATTCGCCGACGATCATGCTCGCGGAAAAGGGCGCGGCGATGATCCTCGAGGATGCCCGCTCAGGTCGCCGGGATTAGGTCATCGGCCTGCAATGCCGCGCCGGTCGCGCGGACGAACCGCGCCGCGTCCGCGCCGTTGATCACGCGATGATCGTAGCTGAGCGACAGCGGCAACATCTTGCGCCAGCCGATGGCACCATCTCCGTCGGGATACGGCCGCAGCTGGATCGCGGTCGCGCCGAGGATCGCGACCTCGGGCACGTTGATGAGCGGCGTGAACGCGGTCCCGCCGATATGTCCGAGCGACGATACGGTCATTGATCCGCCGGCCATGTCGGCCATCGCCAGGCCCTTGGCCTTCGCCTTGTCTGCCAATTGGACGAGTTCGGCGGCGAGATCGGCGATCGGCCGCGTCGCCGCATCGCGCAGCACCGGCACGACGAGCCCCTTCGGCGTGTCGACCGCCACGCCGATGTTGACGTATTTCTTGAGCACCAGCGACTTGCCGTCAGAGCTCAGCGACGCGTTGAAGGTCGGGAACTGCGCGAGGGTTTGGGCCAGCGCGCGGACGAGCAGGATGACGGGGGTCAGCTTCGCCTCCGGGTGCGCGTCGTTCCAGGCCTTTCGATCGGCCTCGACCTGCGTCACGTCGACCTCGTCGTGATGCGTCACATGCGGGACCGTGACCCAGTTGCGGCCGAGATGCGCGCCGGTCAGTTTCTGGATTCGCGACAGCGCCACCGTCTCGGTTTCGCCGAACTCGCTGAAATCGAACTCGGGAAAGGGGGCGAGCGCGGAAAGATGCGTGAGCATGTCGGTCATGAATGCGCGTTCCTGTGCAATGGCGTTGCGCCAGCCTACCAAGGAATCGTGCATCGTGACCGGGCGTGACCGGGCGTCGCCAAGCTAGCGCCGGGGCGATGCCGGCTTAGCGGATACCCCAGTCCGCGAGCCGCGCGACGCCGTCCGTGGTCGGCGCAACCCGCCCGGGCGTCCGCGACAGGCGCGGGGCGGGGGCGGCGTGCCAGACGCCGTCGACCATGCCGCCGCGGTACGCCATGTGCGCATGTGCGGGAACCTCGTCGAGTTCGAGCACCGGCGCAAAGCAGGTGTCGGTCCCCTCCAGCAGCGCACACCATTCGTCGCGCGATTTGGCCACGAATACCGAAGCGAAAAGGTGCGTGGTTTCCGGCCAGCGTGCCGCAACCATCTGTTCGGCGGCCAGTGCGGGGGGGAGCCCGAGCCGGTCGAGCAGTTCGGCATAGAATTTCGGCTCGATCGCGCCGACCGAGACGTAGCGGCCGTCGGCGCAGGTGTAGCAGCGGTAAAAGGGCGCGGCGCCGCCAAGCATGTTGTGGTCGCGGTCCATCGATACGTGACCGGCGGGCACCAGCCCCGCGAACATCGCCATCATCGAGTTGACGCCATCGACGATCGCCGCGTCGACCACCTGCCCGCGTCCAGACCGCGCGCGTTCGAGCAGCGCGGCGAGTATCCCCGTCACCAGGAACATCGATCCGCCGCCGAAATCGCCGATCAGGTTGAGCGGGGGCGGGGGCGGTGCACCGGGACTGCCGATCGCCGCGAGCGCGCCGCTGATCGCGATGTAGTTGAGGTCGTGACCTGCGACCTGCGCCAGCGGCCCGGTCTGCCCCCAGCCGGTCATCCGGCCGTAGACGAGGCGTGGGTTGCGTTCGAGCATCGTCTCCGGCCCGAGTCCGAGCCGCTCCATCACCCCCGGCCGCAGCCCTTCGATCACGACATCGGCATGGTCGGTGATCGCCAGTGCCCGCTCGCGCCCTTCCGGCGTACGGATGTCGAGCGGCAACAGCGCACGACCGCGGTCCATAACCGGGTTGGGCCAGCCATTGCCCCCGACTCGCTCGATCCGCAGCACCTCCGCGCCCATATCCGAGAGCAGCATCGCGGCATGCGGGCCGGGGCCGATGCTGGCGAATTCGACGACGCGGAGGCCGGCAAGCGCGGTCACCGGTTCAGCATCTCGACGATCGTCACGTTCGCCATCCCGCCGCCCTCGCACATCGTCTGCAAGCCATAGCGCCCGCCGCGCGCCTTCAGCGCATGGACCAGGGTCGCCATCAGCTTCGTACCGCTCGCGCCCAGCGGGTGGCCCAGCGCGATCGCGCCGCCGTTGACGTTCAGCCGCGCCGGATCGACGCCGGTCGCCTTTAGCCACGCCATCGGGATCGCGGCGAAGGCTTCGTTGACCTCGAACAGGTCGATATCGTCGATCGACAGCCCGGCGCGCTGGAGCGCCTTGGCGGTTGCCGGGATCGGCTCCTCCAGCATGATGACCGGATCGCCGGCGGACACCGTCAGCGTGTGGATGCGCGCGAGCGGCGTCAGGCCGTACGTTTTGAGCGCGGCTTCGCTGACGATCAGCGTGGCGGAGGCGCCGTCGGTGATCTGGCTGGCATTGGCGGCGGTGATCGTACCGCCCTCGGCGATCGTCTTGACGCTGCCGATGCCCTCCAGCGTCGCGTCCGCGCGGATGCCTTCGTCGTGCGCATGCGTGCCGACGGGCACGATCTCGTCGGCGAATGCGCCACTTGCCGTCGCAGCAGCAGCGCGCTGATGGCTCTGCAAGGCGTACGCGTCCATCGCCTCCCGCGTGAGGCCGTATTTGTCCGCGACCATCTGCGCGCCGGTGAACTGGCTGAACTCCGCGACCTCGTAGCGGTCGAGGATCGCCTTGCTCCACGGGCCTTCGCCGATCCCCGCCTCTGCATGAAGGCGGAAGTTCGAGCCCATCGGCACGCGCGTCATGCTCTCCGCGCCGGCGGCGATCACGACGTCCTGCGTGCCCGACATGATTGCCTGCGCGGCAAAGTGCAGCGCCTGTTGCGACGATCCGCACTGGCGGTCAATCGTCACCGCGGGGATGCTGTCGGGCAGCGACGAGGCGAGCACCATGTTGCGCCCGAACGCGAACGCCTGCTCGCCCGCCTGGCTGACGCAGCCGACGATCACGTCCTCGATCGCAGCCGGATCGATTCCGGTCCGGCCCACGAGCGCATCGAGCACGATAGCGCCGAGATCGGCCGCGTGGACGCCCGCGAGCGCGCCCTTGCGACGGCCGCCGGGGGTCCGCAACGCGTCGACGATATAGGCATGGGCCATCAGACTGCTCCTGGGGAATCGGATCCGGGGAAATCGGGTTTGCGCTTGCCGAGATAGGCGGCGATGCCTTCGCGCCCCTCTGGCTTGCGCGCCTGTCCGGCGATGCTGCGCGCTTCGGCATCGAGATGCGCCTCGAACGGCGTGACCTGCGCGTCGAGCAGCAACCGGCGGGTCGCGCCGATCGCCGACGTCGCCGACGCGGCCAATTCCTGCGCGAGCGCCACCGCTTCCTTGGCCAACATCCCCTCGGCCGTGACGCGCGTGACCATGCCGATCGCCGCGGCCTCGTCGGCATTGACGCGGGTGTTGCGCAGGCAGAGCTCCTGCGCGCGCCGCAAGCCGATCATGCGTGGCAACAGCCAGCTCGTACCGCCATCGGGCGACATGCCGATCGCGGTGTAGGCGAGCGTGAAATGCGCCGACGGGTCGGCGAGCGCGATATCGCCCAGCAACGCGAGACCGATCCCCGCACCCGCAGCCGGTCCGTTGATCGCGGTGACCAGCGGCTTGTCCATCCGCGCAAGCCGCGCAATGGCGGCATGGAGATAGGCGGTGATCTCCTTCAGCTGTGCCGGCAGGCGTTCGCCCGCGTCGCCGAACGAGGCGATGTCGCCGCCCGCACAGAAAAACCGTCCGTTGCCCGTCAATACGACGCAGCGCACGCCCGGATCCTCGTCGCAGGCGATCGCGGCTTCCATCAGCGCGCGTGCGAGGGGGATGTCGATCGCGTTGGCGGACTCCGGGCGATCGAGCGTCAGCGTTACGACCGCGCCGTCGCGCTCGACCCGGAGCCCGGTCATGCGTGGATCAGTTCGACCGCCACGGCCGTCGCTTCGCCGCCGCCGATGCACAGCGCCGCGACGCCCTTGTTCAGCCCGCGCAGCTTCAGCGCGGCGACCAGCGTGGCGATGATCCGCGCGCCGCTTGCGCCGATCGGATGGCCGAGCGCGGTCGCGCCGCCGTTGACGTTCAGTCTGTCGCGCGGGATGCCGAGTTCGCGCATCGCGATCATCGCGACCGTCGCGAACGCCTCGTTCACCTCGAACAGGTCGACGTCCTCGACGTTCCAGCCCGCTCGGTCGAGCACCTTCCGGATCGCCGAGACGGGCGCGGTCGTGAACAGCGCCGGGGCATGCGCATGCGCAGCGGTGGCGACGATCCGTGCCTCCTGCGACAGCCCGAACTTCTCCGCAACGCTCGCCCGCGTCAGCACCAGTGCCGCCGCACCGTCGGAGATCGACGCCGAGGTGGCGGCCGTGATCGTGCCGTCCTTGGCAAAGGCGGGGCGGAGGCCGGGGATCTTGTCCGGCTTGGCCTTCCCCGGCTGCTCGTCCTCGCTAACGATCACGTCGCCGCCGCGCGTCTTGACCGTGACGGGCACGACCTCGTCCGCAAAGCCGCCGCCGGTCACCGCGGCGCTGGCGCGCGTGAGGCTCTCGATCGCGAACGCGTCCTGATCCTCGCGCGTGAACTGGTATTCGCCCGCGGTATCCTCGGCAAAGGCGCCCATCGGCTTGCCCTTGTCATAGGCGTCCTCGAGCCCGTCCATCATCATCGAATCCGACACGACGTCATGGCCGATCCGCGCGCCCGAGCGGTGCTTAGCGAGCAGGAACGGTGCGTTGGTCATGCTCTCCATGCCGCCCGCGATCACGACGTCGACGGTGCCGGCCATCAGCGCCTCGGTCGCCATGATCGTCGCCTGCATGCCGGAGCCGCACAT
>Ga0308164_10004527_pt1 | contig 11706 bp, 10 predicted proteins | sample PhyTR2_FD_201031 | JGI IMG/M metagenome (GOLD analysis project Ga0308164, IMG submission 201031) | Phyllosphere microbial communities from UC Gill Tract Community Farm, Albany, California, United States - DLSLT.R2 | ecosystem: Host-associated > Plants > Phyllosphere > Unclassified | place: USA... | reverse complement strand
CCACGCGGTAGGGCGCGCTGGTGCTGTTGCGGCCGTCGGTGGCGGTGATGTCGAATGCGCCCTGACGTGCTGCGGCGGCCGGCAGCGTCACGCTGATCGCGCCGTTCTTGTCGGCGGTAGCTGTGGCATTGTGCAGCGCCACGCCATCGCCGTCGGCTGCGATGTTCAGGCTGACGCTGGCGCCCGGGGCAAAGCCCGCGCCGTTCACCACGACGCTGTCGCCTTCGTTGTAGAACGAACGCGACAGGCTCAGTTGCGGCTCGATGGCGCCTTCGACCAGGGGCGCGCGTGGGTTGATCAGGTCGGCGCGCGTGTAGCTGGCGTAGACGCTGGTGTCATTGCGGTAGTACGGATCGACATACCAGCCGCCGTCCGGTGAACGAACCGACGCGTGCAGGCCAAGCTGCGTGATGTCCATGCGCAGCGTGGCGCGCGGATCGTCGACGCCCTTGCCGCGGTAGGTCTTGATGTCGGGGTGCTTGGCAGCCAGTCCCGGCTCCATGATGGGCGACTCTTCGAGCGTGAAGCGCTGGTAGCCGCCGTCCGGATGCGGCAGCGAGATGGTCAGGCTGCTGGCCGACAGGTCGCCGCTGCGCGCCATCGGCGCTTCACGGGCAACGCCCCGGATACCGGCCAGGTCGAGACTGGCGGCGCGCACCCGGCGCAGTTGCAGCGCCGGTGTTTTGGCGCCGCTGGTACGCGCGGTCGGCGATGCCGCCGGCACCGTCACGTCTTGCCAGAATGCGGCTGCGCGCTGGTTCTGCACCTGGACCGGGCCGACTTGCGCCGCCAGCACGGATGGGGTGCCGGCAACCAGGGCCAGCGCGACGCAGAGCGCGAGCGAGCCTTTTTTCAGTGGTGCAGCGTGCGACTGGCGTGGCTTGCCGTGGTACGGCGAGCTCAAAGGCTTCGTTCTCATGCGTAGTCCTTTCGCGACTGGTAGAAGTGTGACGTTGTGGTAAGCGTTGATGGGTCTTCCGGAGCTTCCTTGTGGTGCCAGCGATGCGTTGCACACCGAACTTCACGATGCCAAGAATGCAATGCGAGCGCATTGATATTATTGCTGCATTGATATTCAAAGCAAGTAAATACTTTCTTGTTGTAATCCTGTTGAAATAATTGGTTTGACGATTAATGACGCTGGTGCATGGCGTTTTATCATGCTAAATATGCACGCTTATTCCAGCTGCATACTTGTTGATAGATAAAGGTTGAGGCAAAAAAAATGCCCCGCAAACTCCGCGGGGCATGCACCGGTATTGCGGTGAATGTATTACTTGTCGTTTACCGTAAATTCACCATACGGCGCCAGTTGCGCATCGAGCTTGGACGGGTCGCCGACGATCACAATCGACTGCTTCTCGGGCGCAAAATATTTCTGCGCCACCGTGCGCACCTGCTGCGGCGTGACCTTGCGCATCAGCGGCACGTAGTCGCCCAGGAACTCGGGCGGCAGGCCCACCAGCCAGTTCGCGGCCAGCGTGTTGGCGACCGAACGCTGCAACTGGTTGCTGAGCAGATAGCCGCCCGCAACGTAGCGCTTGTTCATCTCCATTTCTGCCGCCGGCACCAGCTCGCTGCCCAGGCGCTTGTACTCCTTGAAGTATTCGGCCAGCGCCGCGCCGGTCACTTCATTGCGCACGTCGGCCCCGCCGACCATCATGCCGCCCGCGCGGCTCATGCGCGCGCCGGCCGAGGCGCCATAGGTGTAGCCCTTTTCTTCGCGCAGATTGGTGTTGATCCGGCTCGAGAAGCCGCCGCCGATGATGGTGCTGGTCAGGCGCAGCGGGATCTGGTCGGCAGCGCTGGCCGCGATGCCGGGGCTGCCCAGGCGCAGCGTCGACTGCACGCTGCCGTCGCGCTTGAGCACGATGCGCGCCGGCTTCACGTTGGCGGCGACGGCAGGCGTGTCCGGCAAGGCGGCGCCGCTGGCTTTCCAGTCGCCAAACGCGGCTTGCGCCAGCTTCATCGCGTCCGCTTCGCTGATGCGGCCAGTGATGACCAGCAGTGCGCGGTCCGGGCGGAAGCGTTTCGCGTGCTCGGTGCGCAGCAGCGCGGCATTCACGGCATTGATCGACTCGGCGGTCGGATCGGTGCGGCTGTAAGGGTGATCGAGGTAGACGGCTTTCTTGATCGCGCGCTCGGCCCGGAAACCCGGCTGGGTTTCGGCCACGCGCAGCGCCTGCAGCGCATTGGCCTTGGCCAGCGCCACTTCGTTCTCGGGGAACGACGGCTGGCGCGCGATCTCGGCCATCAGGTCGAGCATGCCGCCCGCCTGCGAGGCGACGGCGTTGGCTGACAGGATGATGCCGTCGGCAGCCGGACTGGCAGCCACTTCACCGCCCATGCCTTGCGCCGCTTCGGCGATGGCGCGCGAATCGCGTTTTTCCGTTTCTTCGTTGAGCATCCCGGCGAGCATCGCTGCGAAGCCAGCCTGGGCCGGCGCGTCGGCCGCAAAGCCGGCGCCGCGCAGTGCCAGCACGAAATCCACGCGCGGCAAGCCCTGGCGCGGCACGACCCACACGCTCAAGCCGTTGGCCAGCGTCTGCTTCGCGATCTTCGGCGCGGGAATCGATTTTTCCTGGCCATAGGCAGGCATGCCGTTCGGGGCCTTGGTTTGTGCATGCAGCGTTGGCGCGAACGCCAGCGAGACGGCAAGTGCGAGCATCAATTTGTTCATGATGCGCTCCTTATTGATTCACGCCGGCAGGCGCAGTGGTGGTGGGGGCCGCAGCGGTGCGCGCAGCCTCGATCATGGCGGCCGGCTTGCGGTCGATGACGGTGCGGTTCGTCGGCACGAGATAGGTCTTGACGACACGCTGGATGTCGCTCGACGTCACGCCGTCGATCCAGCCCGGAATCTTGTTGACGACATTCGCGTCGCCCCACAGCACCTGCAGCTTGGCCATGGTGTCGGCGCGGTTGACGAAGCTTTCCAGCTTGTTGTTCCAGTCGGCCAGCATGCGCGTCTTGACCCGCTTCAGGGTGGCATCGTCGACACCGTTTTTTGCCACCTTGGCGATTTCTTCGTCCATCGCCTTGAGGATGGCGTCCGCGCTGCTGTCGGGCTTGTACAGCGCATGGACGGTCATCAGGGTAGGGCCGTTGTATTCCCACGGGCTGGTCAGGCCAAACAGGATGTCGACGTTCAGTGCGATCTCGCGGCCCTTGACCAGGCCCTGGTAGAACAGCGACGCATCGCCGCCGCCCAGCAGTTCGGCCAGCACGGCGACCGGCGCCTGGTCGCGGCTGCCGCGTTCCGGCACCTTCCAGGCTGCGGCGATCGCCGGCACCTGGGCCAGTGCGTCACTTTGCTGCAGACGCTTCTCGGCCGTGTTCAGGGGTTCGCTGAAATCCGTGCCCTTCGGTACCGGCCGCGCAGGAATGGCGCCGAAATATTTCTGGGCCAGCGCGAAGCCCTGCTGCGGCGTGATGTCGCCGGCAATCGCCAGCACCGCGTTGTTCGGGCCGTAGTAATCGCGGTGGAATGCGCGCACATCGTCCAGGCTGGCGTTTTCCAGGTCTTCGAAGCTGCCGTAGCCGTCGTGGTTGTTTTCCCATTTCTGGAATGCATGCTGGCTGATGTCGATCCACATGAAGCCGCCATACGGCTGGTTCTTCACGTTGACGCGGATTTCTTCCTTGACGACGTCCTGCTGGTTCTTCAGCGTGGTGGCGCTGAAGTCGAGCGTCTTCATGCGGTCCGCTTCCAGCCACAGGATCGGTTCGAGCGCCGAACTTGGCACGGTCTCGATGTAGTTGGTGAAATCGGGGCGGGTCGAGCCATTGTTCCAGCCGCCACCACCCGTGATCGTCGTATCGAAGATGCCCTTCGGCGCATTCGGCGTGCCCTGGAACATCAGGTGTTCGAACAGGTGCGCAAAGCCCGTGCGGTTCTTCGGCTCGAGGCGCATGCCGACGTGGTAGACGACCGAGACGCCGACGGTGGGCGAGGTGCGGTCTTCCGACACGATCACGGTCAGGCCGTTGTCGAGTTTTTTCATGGTGACCGGCAAGGTCCACCCGTCGGCCGGTGCGGCAAATGCCGACATCGACAGGGTGAACCCGGCCAGCAGGGCGGGGTAGTGGCGCATGCGCATGGGGACCTCGAAATGGATCGCAATCAAATGGGTGTGACCGGGGCGGGGTGCGCCACCGGCGAAACATCTTAGCGCAATGGCATGCTTAAAAAGAATGTTTTTGTTGTCCCAGCGCAGGGCGACGCGGGGTCATGCGTGCTGCATCGGCTCCCGGTCGTTCTGCCCCAAACCGCCACCGCTGCGCAGTTCGGACGCCGTTTTTTGCAGTTCATCGCACACCGGGCTGGGGTACCTGCGTTTCGGGCTATAGTTTCATCATGACAAGTCCCGGCATTGGCACGGGCTGCAACAGACTGGAGAACCGCGATGAATCACCTTTTCAAGCTGGGCGCCGTGGCTGCCTTGTTGGGCGCCACGGCGGGCCTCGTGCGCGCCGCGCCGGACACGGCCAGTGAAACGCGGCCCGTCGATGCGCACGTCGTGCGCGTAACGCTCGAAGGGGTCGGGGACCTGGTGATCCGCCAGGGTGCGACGGCCACGCTGGTGCTGACGGGCGACGCGCGCCTGCTGGCGCGCACCACGACGACGCAGCGCGGCGACACGCTCAATATCGAGACCGAAGGCCGCCGCGGGGGCTTCAACTTCGGCCGCTCGTCCGGCATCCAGGCCGAACTCGTGCTGCCGAACCTGCGCGCAGTCTCGTCCGAAAGTATCGGCGCCACCACGGTCAGCGGCTTTGCCGGGCAGTCACTGGACATCAATCTCGATGGCGCCGGGTCAATGTCGGTATCATCATCGAATTATCGTTTTATCACCGCGAACCTGGGCGGCGTGGGCAACCTCAAGATCAACGGCATCGACAGCGAGGGCATCGACCTGAACCTGGGCGGCGCCGGGTTTGTGACCCTGACCGGCCGCAGCAAACGCCTGAAGGCCGAGCTGGGCGGGCTGGGTGGGCTTGATGCGCAGGGCTGCAGCGTCGACTCGGTCGCGCTCGATCTGTCGGGGTTGGGCAATGCCACCGTCAACGTGCGCCAGAGCATCAACGTCTCGCTGTCGGGGATGGGGTCGGTAACGGTACTGGGCAAGCCGGTCAATCGCAAGGTGGCGCTCGATGGGCTGGGCAAGGTCAACTGGAAATGACGGGCGCGCCACCACCACGCCGGCCGGGGGTATCCCGGCGCCATCGGCAACGACCTGGATTCTGTGGGCGAACCATGACGACACCATTCTTTGCAATCCTCCTGGCGCTGTGCCTGCAGTTCGGCCTGCAGGGCAGCGCCCAGGCCGGCTTCCCCGAAGGCGCCAGTGCCTACAATGCGCGCAACTATGCGCTCGCGCTCAAGGAAGTCACGCCGCTGGCCAAGGCCGGCAATGCCGAGGCGCAGCATCTGCTGGGGCTCATGTATTACATGGGGCGGGGCGTGCCGCGCGATTACAAGCAGGCGTTTGCCTGGCACCAGAAAGCGGCCCTGCAGGGCAAGGCCGATGCGCAGTACGTGGTCGGCGCGATGTTTTATACGGGCAATTCGGTGCCGCAAGACCAGAAGCACGCAGTGACCTGGTTCCGCAAGGCCGCCGAGCAGGGCCACGCCGAGGCGCAGAATGCCCTCGGGCTGATGTACCGCTACCACGTGGCCGGCGTGCCGCAGGATGTCGTGCTGGCCTACATGCTCTACAACCTGGCCGCGGCCGGCGGCAACCGCAACGCCGTCGACCAGCGCGCCGCCATCGCCAAGCGCATGACGCAGGAGCAGATCGAAGAAGCGCAGGCACTGTCGCGTACCTGGAAGCCGGGCACGCCGCTGCCGACCACATCGAAGACGGGCGGCGACGCTTGATGCATCCGGCGGCGCTGGCTTGCCTGGCTGCCGCACACTCGAAGGTAATCAACTGGACTTGCAATGAACAGATATTTTCGTCATTCCCTTGGTTGTCTGATGTTGCTGCCACTTGGCCTTCCGATGTTTGCTGCCGCCGACAGTACAGCCCTGGAAAACAATGGACTACCAGCGCCAGACACTGTCCAGAACGAGTCTGTATTTTCTGCGCAGGACCTGCAGGCTGACCTGCGCTTCATGCGAGAGGAAATCGACAGGATCCACCCAGATCCCGGCCTGTTTACGAGCCGGGAAACGCTCCGAAAGGCCTACGAACAAGTCGATGCGCAGTTGCAGAAGCCGATGACCCGCGACCAGGCATGGCGGGTACTTGCCAGGCTCAATCCGCTGTTCGCGGATGCTCACATGCTCGTTGCGCCACCCAAATGGACAGATCTCACCAGGACACACCTCGAAGCAGGCGGTGTGCTGTTTCCTTATGAGGTCCAGGTCGGCATCGACGGCGACATCATCATCCGCGCCGAGCTCGACGGCAGCACGAGTCCGCTGACCGGCGTGCGCATCGAGCACATCAACGGCGTGCCTGCGGCCCGCGTCGCGCAGGAACTCCTCTCGCTCATGGGAGGCGAAACGCCGGGATTGCGGGCCAATCTTCTGTCACGCCGCATGTGGTTCTATTACTGGCGAGTGTTTGGGGCGCCGCGGCAATTTGACCTGGTCGTGACCAGCCCTGATGGACCGAAACACCTACGCATGGCAGGCACCAGCAAGATTCCACCTTCGCTGGACATGGAAGGGGCTTCCGGTTTCAAAAAAACCTTCCAGTTCGAACTGCTCCCCGGAAACGCAGCGCTGCTGACGATCAACCAGTTTCAATGGCCCGACCAACAGGCCTTCAATGCCTTCACCAGGGATGCATTCACCAGAATCCGCGATGCAAAGGTAACGACCCTCATGATCGACGTTCGCGAGAATACGGGCGGCAATGACGACATGTGGAAAGCCAGTGTCGTACCTTACATTGCCGACAAGCCCTTTCGTAATGGCTCGAGCTATGTCAAAAAAGTCATCGAAGGGCGGGCGAGAGGGGCTGAAAAAGTTGGCGATATCGTGCACGGGTTCGGCGATACCTGGGTTGAGCCCGACTTGAACAACCCGCTGCACTTTTCCGGGAAAACCTATGTGCTGGTGGGCCGGATTACCTACTCATCTGCAGTGCTGTTCTCGAATGTCGTACAAGACTTTGGTCTCGCCCAGCTGGTAGGCGCCGGCGGATATGCGCGCGCCCGTCAGACCGGCGGCGTGCGCAACATTACATTGCCGAACACCGGACTGGAATTTACCATCCCGTTTTTCGTGCTCGACCGTCCCTCAGGAATTCGGGAGCCCGCGCTGGTACATCCCGACATCGTATTGCCCGATAGTCCGTTCGACCGCATGGTGACCGTAAAAGCCCTGCTCGAACGGGTGCGGAACGTGAGCGCTTTCGCGTCTGGTCCGCACTGAATTGTGCATGAGGTGTCGGTTGTTCATGGGTAGGTCACAATCAACCTGTTATGCGGGCTGGCGAACTGAGTCGGAGTGCAGGGCAGTCCATGATAAGGAAAATCAATTCATGGAGCACTCAATGGCCAAGGTCACACTGACGATGACGACGCACGTACCGGTCTTGACCGGCGAAGCCTGGGCCTGGTCGACATCCCTCGAAGGCGTGCGTACCGAAATGCGTCCACTGCTCAAGGTCGTCTTTCCCCGCGCGATGACGCATATCGGCCCCGATACTGCGCTCAACACCGTGCTGGGTCGCTGCCAGTTTCTGTTGTTCGGTCTGTTTCCGATCGATATGTCCAAACTGCGCTTTACCGAGATGGAGCCAGGGCACCGCTTCGTCGAGGAATCCGACCTGCTGTCGATGCGTTCGTGGCGCCATGAGCGCGTAATCACGGCGTCGGCCGATGGCCGGGGTGCCCAGATCACCGACCATCTGGCGTTCACACCGCGCCTGGCCACGCCCGTGGTGCGCTACCTGGTCAAGCTGTTTTTCGCGCACCGCCACAAGAAGCTGACGCAGGCACTGGGTGCCGGTGCGGCGACCGTGCAACGCCGCGGCGAAGCCGGTCAGGCGCGCTGAGATCGGCTGAAATGCGTCCTCGCATGGTAGGCTTCGGCTTTGACTCATTCGCGCGCCCGATGCATTCGCGGCGTAGCGGCAATTTGGAGCTTGTATGTTGATTGCCACTCACGGCGGCAAATTCCACGCAGACGATGCGTGGGCAGTCGCCGTCCTGAAGGTGCTGTTCCCCGACGCCGACGTCATCCGCACGCGCGAGCAGGCCAAAATCGATGCCGCCGACTTCGCGATCGATGTCGGCGGGGTCTGGGACCCGGCCACGGGCCGGTTCGACCACCACCAGAAGGAATTCAATGCCACCCGGCCGTCCGGCGTGCCGTATGCCAGCGCCGGCCTGGTCTGGCGCGACCATGGTGCGCAGTGCGTCGCGGCGCTGGCGCTGCGTCACACGGGCGAGACGCTATCCGACGATACGGCCCAGCAGATCGCGTATGCGATCGACGTCGATATCGTCCAGTACCTGGATCTGTCGGACGTCGGCGTGGCCAAGAACGCACCGGGCAGCTATGGCTTGTCGGCCGTGGTGTCGGGCTTCAATCCTGGTTGGCTCGACGAGCAGCGCCTGGGCTACGGCGAAGCGGTCGACGAGTACCGCATGGGCCAGTTCATGCGCGCTGTGGAATTTCTGACCGACATCATGGGCAATGCCGTGCGTTACCGGGTGGGTGCCATGCTGGCTGTCACGCAAGTGCGCCAGGCCGAGGTACTCGAGGGCGGCAAGCTGCTGTTCCTGAAGAATGCCGCGCTGCCGTGGAGCAGTATCGTGCGCAAGGAAATGCCGAAGATCCTGTTCGTCATCAGCCACAGTCTGACCGAGAATCGCTATATCCTGCACACGGTGTCGGTCGACACGGAAAGCTTCGATGCGCGCGCCGATCTGCCTGAAACCTGGGCTGGACTGCGCGAAGCGGACCTGGCTGCCGTGACGGGCGTGCCGGATGCCGTGTTCTGCCACACGGGCCGCTTCATCGCCGCCGCGCGCAGCTACGACGGTATCCGCACCATGGCGCGCCAGGCGCTCGATGCGGTCGAGCAGGGCGTGACGGTCACGACCTATTCGTAGGCATCATTCACGGCGCGCACGATCGCCGGGGTGGCCGGCAAGCCGCCGCCGACTCCCGTACAATTGCGGTTTTGCTAATGCGGGAGCTTTCCATGCGCGCCATCGAGATTACCAAGCCGGGGGAACCCGACGTCTTGCAACTGTGTGAACGGCCATTGCCGGTCCTGAAAAGCGGCGAAGTCCTGATCAAGGTCCATGCTGCCGGTATCAACCGCCCGGACGTGTTCCAGCGTCTGGGCAAATACCCGGTGCCACCGGGCGCCTCCGACCTGCCCGGCCTGGAAGTGGCCGGCGAAATCGTCGACGGCGACCTGGGTGACAGTGGTTTTGCCAAGGGCGACCTCGTCTGCGCACTGGTGCAGGGCGGCGGTTACGCCGAATACTGCGCCGCGCCACTCGAGCAATGCCTGCCGGTTCCAGAAGGGCTGACCCCGCTGGAAGCGGCCACTTTGCCGGAAACCTATTTCACGGTCTGGAGCAATGTCTTCGACCGCGCCCGCCTGAGCGAAGGCGAAAGCCTGCTGGTGCAGGGCGGCAGCTCGGGTATCGGCGTGACCGCAACCCAGGTGGCCAGCGCGCTGGGTCACCGCGTGTTCATCACGGCCGGCAGCGAAGACAAATGCCGCGCTGTCGAAGCACTCGGCGCGGAGCGGGGCATCAATTACCGTGATGAAGATTTTGTCGCTGTGGTCAAGGAACTTACGGACGGTCGTGGTGTCGACGTCATTCTGGACATGGTTGCGGGCGACTACGTGGCGCGCGAGATCGACTGCCTGGCCGACGATGGCCGCCTGGTCGTCATCGCGCTGCTGGGTGGTGCACAGGCCAACCTGGACATGAACCACGTGCTGCGCCGTCGCCTGACGATCACCGGTTCGACGCTGCGTCCGCGTCCGGTCGCGTTCAAGGCAGCCATTGCGCGCCAGTTGCGCGAGCAGGTCTGGCCACTGTTTGCGCAGAAGAAGATCAAGCCGGTGATCCATCATGTGTTCCCGCTGGCAGAAGCTGCGGCGGCGCACACGATGATGGAATCGAGCGCTCACGTGGGCAAGATCGTGCTGCAGGTACTGGCCGACTGACCACAAAAACAACAGGGCGCCGGCGGGGTCCACGGGCCCTGCGCGGCGCATCCACGGGCGGTTTCAGGCCGGTTGACGCTGTCAGCCATTGTTTGACCGCCACAATATCGACCGCTAGAATAGCGGGTTATTTGACATGGGGTAGTATGCGTCCCACACTCGTAGTAGGTAACTGGAAAATGAACGGCAGCCGGGCAGTCAATGCCGAGCTGCTGCAAGGCATTCTGGCGGGTTTGAGCCCTGACATTCAGGCAGCGTGCGCGGTGTGCGTCCCCGCGCCCTACCTGTTTCAGTGCGAGCAGTTGTTGGCTGGTAGCAGCGTGGCCTGGGGCGCGCAGGATGTCGCGACCGAGCCGTGTGGCGCCTTCACCGGCGAAGTGTGCGTGTCGATGCTGCACGATTTCGGCTGCCGTTACGTGATCGTCGGCCACTCCGAGCGCCGCGGCTACCACGGCGAGTCGAACGAGCTGGTCGCGCGCAAGGCGAAAGCGGCGCTGGACGCCGGCCTGACCCCGATCGTGTGTATCGGCGAAACACTCGAGCAGCGCGAAGCGGGCGAGACCAACGACGTTGTCGGTGGCCAGCTGCACGCGGTGCTGGAACTGGTGGGCTTTGAGGATGTGTCGCGCCTGGTGCTGGCCTACGAGCCGGTGTGGGCAATCGGTACCGGCAAGACGGCCACGCCCGAGATGGCGCAGCAAGTCCACGCCGACATGCGCGCGTTAGTGCGCAAGTGCAACGTTGATGCCGCGGAAACCGTACAAATCCTTTACGGCGGCAGCATGAAGCCGGAGAATGCACGCGAGCTGCTGGCACAACCGGATATCGATGGTGGCCTGATCGGTGGGGCGGCACTGAAAGCCGACGATTTCCTTGCCATTCTGCGCGCCGCATAAAGACTTAATCTCGCGCATTTAGTTTTGCGAAGATTTTGGAATTACAAAAAATTTGAAACGCTGTTAAACCTTGGAATGGAATTGCAATGATCTGGTCTAATCTTATTATCGTCGTGCAGGTTATCTCGGCCCTGTCCATTATTGGCCTGGTCCTGATGCAGCACGGCAAGGGCGCTGATATGGGTGCGGCCTTCGGTTCCGGCGCCTCGGGCAGCCTGTTCGGTGCATCCGGATCGTCGAATTTCCTGTCCAAGGCAACGGCAGTGGCCGCCGCCGTGTTCTTCGGCACCACGCTGACGCTGGCTTATATCGGCAACACCCGCACCGGTAGCGACAACGCCGGCGTGATGGGCCGCGCCCAGGCGCCTGCAGCCGGTATTCCTGTCACGGCCCCGGTGCAGACGGCCCCAGCCGATGTGCCAACACTGCCAGCCGGCAGTGCGGTCCCGGCAGCCCCGGCACCAGCGCCGGCAGTGCCTGCACCAGCGACCAAGTAAGCAACCGGCTTGGCGACCTGGTCAGCGCCGTTGCAGGCGTAAAACCAGGTCACGCTGTCCCGGCGCCATGCGCGCCGTTGTGGTTCAAAAACAATGCGCCTTTTATCGGGCGCATTGTTGTTTTTAGGCGTAGAATACCGCGGCGCGTGACAGGGTTAG
>Ga0308164_10004526_pt1 | contig 11712 bp, 12 predicted proteins | sample PhyTR2_FD_201031 | JGI IMG/M metagenome (GOLD analysis project Ga0308164, IMG submission 201031) | Phyllosphere microbial communities from UC Gill Tract Community Farm, Albany, California, United States - DLSLT.R2 | ecosystem: Host-associated > Plants > Phyllosphere > Unclassified | place: USA... | reverse complement strand
CGAACTCGGCGGGAATTCGCACTGCCTGACTGCGATTGTTGCGAAACAGCCTGGCTTCGCGCACGTCGAAATTAGCAGATGTCTGGGTCACGACCCCTCCTTTGTATATGCCATGTATATACCTTGTTGGGCTGACGTTATCAATCGCGATGAGCGATGGCGTCGTAGTTACGTCCGTGTCGTCCATCTCAGGTGGCCTCGGCGTGGGAAGCGCGTAGCTTTATGCGGTCCTGGCCTGGGTTGCTGCTTGAGACGGCTCCCGGCGAAAGCCGGAACCAAGCCTTGCAAAATCAATGCCGAATATCCGCTAACTTACTGATTTAACATAAGATGTATTATCGATCCGAACGATCCTTGCGGCTCGGCACCTCAAGGGAGTTCGTAGAGTTACCTCCGTCGTATCCGATGCGGCCTCGATCTCGATCCGGTGAAGCCCAACTCGATCAGATTGGCAACGCGCGCATCACGTGCCGAAACGCTGGTCTCACCCAGGACAACGACCACGATACGCCGACCTCGACGCATCGCCGACGCCGCGAGATTGTAGCCGGCGTCGGACGTGTACCCGGTCTTGATGCCGTCGACGCCCGCGACCCGACCGAGCAGATGGTTGTGATTGCCGATGCCGCGCGATCGCCACTGAATCGTACGTCTGCTGAACCGGGCATATTGCCGTGGAAATCTCCTGACGATGCCGCGCGAAAGCTTCGCCATGTCGCTCGCCGTCGTCACGTTCCCGGCGCTGGTCAGCCCGGATGCGTTTGCAAACCGGGTGTTCCGCATCCCAAGCTGGCGTGCCTTTGCCGTCATCAGTCTGGCAAATTTTGGCTCACTACCAGCAATGCGTTCGGCCACGGCAACGGCCAGGTCGTTCGACGAAATCGCTGCGATAGCATCCAGCGCCTTGCCGACCGTGATCCTCCCACCTGTGGCTATGCCTAAATGCGTAGCCGGCTGGCGGGCCGCCCGGCGGGAAATTGGCAAAGGGTCACTTGGCCGTAAGCGGCCATCGGCCAGCGCTTCGAATGCGAGATAAAGCGTCATCAGCTTGGTCAGCGATGCCGGCCGTCTCGCCGCATCCGGCGCCTGCGAAAACAGAACGGTACCGGTTGAGGCATCGACGACGATCTCAGAGACGCGTGATCGGGCATATGCAGTCTGCACAGGCAGGCCAAATGCCAAACTGGCAACAATAAGACCGATATGCAAACGCCGTAGAGAACTGAAATACATGCCGAAATTGGTATCCTCAATGAGCCTTGAAGATGCCAACTCCGACCTGACTGCTGCCTTAAGCGGCACGCTTCGATGAGCGCCTCGGAGCGGCCGCTACTCGAGGTCACTTTCTGTCACTGTTATCAGATTGGCCGTCGGCCGAAGCTCGGCAAGATCGGCGCAGATATCGAGAATTTCGTCGCTGAACCGCTCGAACAGTTCCAGGGCGTCATTGTCTGGTTCGTCGCCGCTCACTTCACGCAAAACGGCGTATTTCACGGCAAAATCGCGGTCGTCGCTGTCGATTTCGGCGGTAAACTCGACTTGCTTTTCCCGGTCATTGTCCACCAGGCTGTCTTGATCAATCGTAAGGCGGTTTGCCATGTTTCGCTGCTTCCTTGGTTGGCCAGCCCCCCTGCCCCAAGGCTATGCAGCGCGCAAACTCAGCAAAGGCTGATCCCGCGGTACGTCGCATCGTCCACGATGATCTTGGCAGTTCCCGGCCCGACGATCGTGTTTACCTTTCCCAGCGTCGTATCGATGGTGTCCCCTGGGAATACGATCTCGACCACATGGGAATTGGCGACTGGGAGGCCATCAGCGTCAATTACCATCGGCGCTGGTAGCAGTTGAACCCGATAGGCAGGTATGTCGGAATTGGTCATGGGGCCTTCTCCAGCCTGGTGGATCAGTGTCAATGCCTAGGGGCTGCGGTCTAAGAACCGTTTCAGCATGGGGCAGGATTGATCACATTCGCGTAAGATGACTACGTTTAAAGCCGGCAAATTAATCATGGACTTGGCACATGCCTGCCGGGCTTTATAGGCATGGCTTTCTTAATCAGCGACGCAATCTCGAAAGTCAGGTTTCATGCAGGTCATCGTCCGCGACAACAACGTCGACCAGGCTCTTCGCGTTTTGAAAAAGAAGCTGCAGCGCGAAGGCGTGTACCTTGAGATGAAGCTGCGCCGCCATTTCGAGAAACCGTCGGAGAAGCGAGCTCGCGAACACGCAGCGGCGGTTAGCCGGGCGCGCAAGGCCGATCGCAAGCGCGCCGAGAAGGATCAGTAAGCACGGAGTTAGGCTAAGCTGTCAGCGTGCAGCCGAATGCTGCTTGCTCATTCGCTGGACGACGTAGGCGAGGTAGGCGAGTTTCGCCGACGCGGAGTCACCGATCCACCGGCGGTGCTACTCCTCACTTTGCCTATCACCTCCCCCTCCCTCCTTGAGCCCTATGGCTACCCGGTCGGGCTTGGGAAAGGTCGGTCACGCTGACGTCTATTGGTGGTGCGGACCCTTCGTAAGGTCAGGGCATAAGACGAGCCCTGATATACGACTGAAGGCAGCCGTAGTGCCGTGCCGATTGGCAACGGGTAAACCATCACAATCGATTTTACCGTTGAAATCATTGCCAAAGTATTTGAATATTGTTCGATGGATGAACTTCTTCACCCAGTCGCCATCGCGCATATGCAGGGCTTACGGGCCGGAAAATCGGCGGGAACGACGCCGTTAGATTGTCCATGGCCAATAGAAGATTACGTCGCATGCCTGGCATGGTTTGCCGGCTACAGCGTTGGGGATTTAGCCAACTACAATCGACATCGCTCAGGTGATTCGAACAGGCCGACATTGGAGCCTATCCGCCCGACTGATGGATCATAATTGCAGTTGATCTGTCGCTGGCTAACCCTTTATCTGTTCCTGACCCAACTCTCCGCTCTGCATCGCCTTGCGCTTATCAACGGGATCCGGACTTGGTCGACGCGTTGTCCAAGGCGTTACAGGGACGTCGCCTCCAAGGCGATGACGTGTCCTTACCCCGCTAGGACCTTGAGCGGCGATCGAATCAAGTCCGCTTTACAATCCAGTAAGGCTCGGCTCTTCAGCGCGTGAAGGCCAGCCTGACCGACAAGCCGCTGTCTTCCCAGTCGTAGGCGATGATCCCACGACGGGCGCGTACGATCCGTTCCATTAATCGCAAGCCCTGTCCGCCCGCACGATCACGTGCTTCAACCGGCTGGTTGGAACGCTCGACCCAAAGGATCGTCAAATTCTCGGCCTCTTCGACTGCGCTGACATGCACGTTACCGCCGTGATGCAGGGCGCCGTGTTTAGCGCTGTTCACCGCAAGTTCGCCCATCACCAACGCAATGGCGTTTGCCTGGCCTTGGTCTACGATCGAAGAGGACAACCGCTCGATCGTCACAGGACAGGCCGGTTGGTCGAATGGCGCCACGAGAGCGGGTATGAGGCGATCCAACTCCAATGGCACCTCGTCAGACACAAACAGCGCCTGCGCAGTACTGAGCGCACCCATTCGCTCTGCCATATCACGGGCGAATGCTTCGTTGTCGGCATTGCCTTTGGCGAACCCGATCAACAGGCTGCCGATCATGGAATAGGTGTTCTTTAGCCGATGCTTCATTTCGGCAGCTGCGATCTCGAGCGCCTCGCGCGCGGTCTCCGTCTCGGTGATATCGCGAGATACAGAGAGGTAGCCGGCGTGGTCGCCGGTATTGTCCGTCACTGGTGAGACGGTGACGTCCCACCACCGGGGCGACCCCTTTGCGGTCGGGCAAAATGCCCTGAATCGTACGGTCTGCCCGGTCGCTGCCTGCGGATACGACCCGATAATTGCTTGCCGCGCTTCGTCTGGCCACAAGTCTGCCCAGGGCTGACCTTCGACGGCGCAGAAATCGTCGATCTCCATCGCGCAGATGCCATTGCCGTTCATGTACCGGATGTTGCCGTCGAGGCCGATCAGCTTCACGCAATCGACGCTCTGATCGAGGACTGATGCGAGCGCGACCGCCGAAAGACCGCTGACAGCGTGTGGCGCAACAATGAGTGCTTCGTTGTTCAAACCGTCAACCTGACAAGAGCCGCGTATGGTCACGCTGACCGGCCGCATCCGTCGATCTCGGCGAACGACTTCTTCTAGCGTAATCCGATAGTTCGCGCCATCGCCTTACCAAACTGGCAAACAATCACGCCCCTACTGCTAGTCCGTAGACGATCCAGCATCCCGGCTCGCCAATTGCTCTTGGACAAGTTTGACGAGGTGATCCGTCGCATACGGTTTAGGCAGAAATTTGCCGGAATCAGGGATATCTCCCGAGCCAAGCCGAACCCCACCAGATGTGACGATGATCTCGATGTGCGGCCAACGCTTTGCTACCTCTGCAGCCAGATCAAGCCCATCAAGATCACCCGGCATGTTGATGTCGGTGAAGATCAGAGCAATTTCCGAACGCTCCAGTATCTCCAACGCTTCGCGCGCGTCAGAGGCTTCGATGATGGAAAACCCCCGGTCTTCCAGCGCATCAGCGGCGATCATCCGGATAAACATCTCGTCTTCGACGATCAGGAGAGGTGGCTGCGGAGTGTCGGTCATCGAGGTCTAACGCGTCAGTCCGAAAACCGCCTGTAGCGTTGTAAAATTACTGTTTGGCTCGGACGCTGGACGAGATAGCTCAGCGTCCGAGTTTCCAATATCAGCCGATCGTCATCCCCTTCGTCGAGATGTCGCTCAGATCGCGGGGTTCGTGGACAGGGCAGCCGGTATGCTCTCCGCGGAACTTAGCCGACGTCTCGTAGGTGGGCTTGCGAGCGCGATTGACGCCACCAATCGGCTGATGCGCAGCGAGACCATGCCACGGGCTATAGAATACGGCCTGCTCCTGCTGCTCGCTAAGGCCATGCTGCCAGCCAAGCTGAGCTGGCACGGTGAGGCGGGCGACGGCAACGTAGGGGCTCTGCTTCTCGTCCCAGACAACCGAGCTATCCTCGACCGGCATCGCCTCGAGATCGGTGCAAAGCTGCACGCGCAATTCCCAGACGCTGTCCTGCTCGATCAGCACCTCACCGATATCCTGACGCAATGCGTCGGGGCGGCCCGAAGTCTCGACCTTACTACCGGTCAGATCGGTCAGGTTGGACGAGATGGGTGCGATCGATAGCTTGGCGATGTAGTCGCCGTGACGCAGCGGCACCTGCGTGTAATAGGTCTCGCCCAACGGATGCGTGTTGGGCGTGCCACCCAGCGTCTGGATTGTTGGGCTTGCGATGCCCACCGTCTCAAGCGCAGCGTCGACGGCCTGCAGCGTTGCCGAGAGACCCTTCTTCAGGCCTTCGCCGACATCAGTGGTCTTGGCGAGCATCTTGAGGTTGGCAAGGAATGCCTTGGGCGTTGGCGATGCGAACGCCGGGCCGTTGACCAGGATGAAATCCTGCGTCGTATCGGTCTCCGACCCTGGCAGGCGATCGCCTTCCACGCCGAACAGCTTGATCGCGAGCCCGCGCGGCACACTGACGCTATCATCGAGGATATCGCCGGGAAGAGTCGAGAACCGAAGCAGCGCGTCGTAGCTGCCGGGTGTCGAAAACAGTCCCTGCGCAAGAGGCGCGACAGCGCCGGCGAGTACCTCCAGCTTACCTTTTACGATGGCATGGCCCTTGGCGTGAACGCCGCGCACGGCAGTGCCATAGTCCTTGGCGGTCTTCTCCTGGATTATCCGAAGCTGCTCATTCAGGCCCTGGACGGTATCGGCCTCGTCATCGGCCCGCACTTCGACGCTCGGGGTGAAGGCGACAGGCGTGTGACGGAGATCGTCGGACATGAATTGATCCTTTGCGAAGGTGGACGATCGGATCATCCGCAACCACCCTCGAGGGATCGAAGCAGGACGGGTCGATCAAGGCGCTACTCGATGCCAAACCTGAAGCAATGCAAATTCAGTTGCAAGCGAAGGTATTTCACCAGTGCGATATATGGACGCTCAGTACCGTAGATCTGGACGATCAGACACCTCTTGGCGAATCCGGCTGAGGCAAAAGCTTGAACTCGTCGCTTTTGGCCATGTCACGATAACCTGACGGGGAATGCCCGTAGGCGGCCAAGAAAGCCCGTGAGAACGGTCGCGGACCGGCGTAGCCTACACTTTGCGCGATGACCTTGATTGGTAGGTCGGTGCCTCGCAGCAGCCGTGCTGCAATCCGGAGGCGCGCTTTCTGCACGAAGTCGATCGGGCTTTGCCCGAAAGCGCGCGAAAAGTGATCTGAGAAGGAAGCGCGGCTCATGCCGGCAAGCGACGCGAGGCTTTCCACTGTGTGACCGGCTGCTGGATTCTCGATAACTACAGCGATTGCTCGCGAAAGGCGTGGATGATGCAATGCATGGGCAAGAAGCTCCCCATGATCACTCCCCGCCCAACGCCCTCGCAGCAGCGCGACCAGGCCTTGTTTCATTAGGGCCTGACACATTGCCTGGGTGCCAAGTCCCGCGTTGGCAATCTCGTTCGTCATGGCGTCGAACACGGAACCAGGAATGCAATTTGTCACGGCATCGGTCGCTACCGGCGCCTGGAGTAAGTCTAGGAAATTCAGCGCGCCGTGATGGGGCGCAGTCAGCGCCCCACAGAGCATCAGAGTATCACCGTCACCGCTACCTGCGGTGAACTCGACCAAACCATCTCCCAGTAGCGCACATTGGTCTGCCGCATCACGAACCTTCGCTTGGTCGCCGGTCTCCCCCACCCAATGACTTTCTCCTGCGGGGACGATCAGCACGCTCGGGGCGGCAAACGACGTCGCCGGTCGCATGCCGATCTGGAAGTGTCCGGCCCCGCGCAGCACGAAATGAACGGTTGCGACCTGGAAGACCGGGAACGTCATTCGCCATCCTGCCTGGATACGACAGACCGAAAACACGTGGGGATCGGCATCTATGGCCGTCAGGAGGTGGTCGAGGGTAGGCTTCATGGTCGGGGAAAGTGATCCAACGAGGGAAGACATAGGCAATCTTCTTTGCGAGGTGACATCATGGCTTGATAATACGCCTTGCTGAGCCCGTGTGTCAGGCGCCTAGTGGCTCCCTAAAGCGACGGATTTACCGCAAAATATATGATCGAACCACGATCGCGGGGCGCTAGTCCCCCCCAGTAACTTCCCTATGTGTGGTCGTAGAAGGTGCAGGCGGGGTTTAAGTCGTTGCAGTTGGACATATTGGCGGGTGGCGGGGGCATGGGTGCCGCGATGCGGGCGCATGATTGGGCGAATTCGCCTCTGGGTGTTCCAGACAGCTGGCCGCAACCGTTAAAGACGCTTGTTGGTCTCATCCTCGCAGCCAACCAGCCGATGTTCATCGGCTGGGGAGACGACCACATCCTTCTCTATAACGACGGCTACGCACCCATGCTGGCGAACCGGCATCCTGACGCACTTGGCCGCCCATTCTTCGATGTCTGGCCCGAAGTACGAGACGAGCTGACACCGCTGTTCGATGCGGTCGTACGGGGCGAGCCGGTCAACATGGCCGACCTCGTGCTGGACCTTGATCGGCCGGGCCGGGACCGGCAGGCGCATTTCGCGTTCAGCTACACACCCGTACGGAACGAGACGCGGGCCGTCGCGGGGTTGTTCTGCGCCTGTATCGAGACCACCGACAGCGTCGTCGCCGAGCGTCGCTCGTCCGCGGCGCGAGACAGGCTGTTCGAGATGACTCGCGATCTTTTCGGCGTCGCGACGTTCGACGGTTACCTGAAGACGATCAACCCGGCCTGGTCGACCATGCTGGGGCGGCCGCATGACGAGTTGATCGCCCGACCATTCGCCGACATCATCCATCCGGATGACCTGGCGACTACCGGCGACGTGGTGGCGACCCTCATGTGCGGCGAGCCGGTCCACCAGTTCCATGTGCGGCTGTTGAAGGCAGACGGCACGCCAGTTGCCTTCGCGTGGTCGGCAGTGCCGGATACGACCCCAGGTAGCGAGCTTTTCTATACGGTCGGGCGAGATATTACCGAGCAGCGCCGTATCGAAGAGGCGCTGCGCCAAAGCCAGAAGATGGAAGCGGTCGGCCAGCTGACGGGCGGTATCGCGCACGACTTCAACAACCTTTTGACGGCCGTTACCGGCGGGCTCGAACTTCTTGGAGCGCGCATCTCGCGCGGCGAATACGACAAGCTCGATCGCTACATTGGAATGGCACAGACTGGCGCCAACCGCGCAGCGGCGCTGACCCAGCGTCTCCTCGCCTTCTCGCGAAGGCAGACGCTGGCACCGACGCCGACCGATGCCGATCGGCTGATAGCGGGCATGGAGGAGATCATTGATCGCACTCTCGGGCCGGAGATCGAGGTGAAGGTGGCAGCGACGGCGGGACTATGGCCGGTGCTGGTCGACGCGCCGCAGCTCGAGAACGCCCTTCTCAATCTATGCATCAACGCGCGCGACGCTATGCCAGATGGAGGCCTGCTGACGATCGAGACGGGCAACAAGCGCCTCGACGCCCGTGCGGCAGCGGATCAGGATCTACCCGAGGGTGAGTATGTCTCGCTCTGCGTGACCGACACGGGCACCGGCATGCCGCCTGACATCATTGAGCGTGTGTTCGACCCGTTCTTTACGACCAAGCCAATCGGACAGGGGACCGGCCTTGGCCTCTCGATGATCTATGGCTTCGTACGGCAATCTGGTGGGCAGGTGCGGATCTACTCCGAGGTGGGGCAAGGGACAACGATGTGCCTCTATCTTCCTCGCCACCTCGGCAATGTAGCTTCCTCAACCCAGTCCAGTGACGAACGCGATCCACTACGCGCGCTGCCGGGGGAGACCATTTTGGTGGTTGAGGACGAGATCGCCATCCGCCAACTCGTCGTCGAGATATTGACCGATGCAGGCTACCGGGTTCTTGAAGCGCCCACCGGGCCTGCCGGCGTGCGGGTGATGCAATCGGACGAGCGGATCGACCTCCTCATTTCTGATGTAGGACTGCCGGGCGGGCTTAATGGCCGGCAGGTGGCTGATGCTGGCCGGGCAGTACGGCCGTCGCTCAAGGTCCTATTCGTCACTGGCTACGCCGCGAATGCCGCTGTCGGGGCTGGACACCTCGAAGAAGGGATGGAGATCCTGACCAAGCCGTTCAACATTGGCGAACTGGAAAGCCGGGTACACGCTCTTATCAGGAGTTGATCCCAACCGTACAGCTTGCCCGTTCTGGGGGAACATTGCCGTAGTGTTCGATTACGCCGGTTCATAGCATCAACCCTACTGGATCTCGGCTTCGGGAGGCAGCGTCGTAGCCGCGTTGCCACGCAGCGCGCAGACGATTGCCGCGCCGCCCGCTGGGGTTGTCATTGCCCATGACGAAGCAGCGCCAACCCGCTTTCTCGGCTTCCCAGTTCTCGTCGACCGGTGCTGGCGCTAGCAATGACATTAGGTCCAGGCAGCCATCTTTCGGTTTTGCCGTGGCCATGTCAGAGGTCCTCTCGGATCATGATTGTCAGCACTCGCCGGGTCTTGCTGGCGTCGGCGGGATCCTCCGACCCATATTCGAATGCGGCGTCGTAGTAATCGATCTTGAAGTAAACCGTCGTGCCCTCGAACTCGAAGTTGCCACAGTCGCGCTCAGCCGCATCGGCTTCAGTGAACACATGGCGGCGCACCGCAGCGAACAGTCGTGCCTGCACCACGAGCGCCATGCCTCCTTCCTCCGAAGCGAAGGTGCCAAGGCAGGTCCTGGTCACCATCATCCGGGCGGTACGGTCGATCCCTTGTCGACAACGGTCGTTGAGGCGGGCGATGGCTGCAAGACGTGTGTCGGCGCTCGCCGGCAAAAGATGTGCGATCATGTCAGTATCCCTTGGTTAGGTCATCTGCCTGTCACTTCCCCCTCCCTCTTTGGGCCTCGGGGCTACCTAGTCGGCCTGGATAAACACCGATCGCGGCCCCTCTACCCGCTGCGCGGACGTTCCAGCGTTCAAGCGTAGCGACACTCTTCGGATGCGAAGACGGACCAGAGGTGAGCCTCCGCATCGATCAAGTGATCGAAGCACTGGCTGGTGTTGCCGACGTTGACGATCCATTCAGTCCCATGCGCCTGGACGAAGCCGACCGAGTAGACGCGGCCGGGGCTATCTGATGGTGGGATTGTCGCCAGATCGTGCCCCGCCTCTGTCAGGCTCGGCACATCACGCCCGGTTACACGCCAGGTGTCGAACCGGGCCGCCTCGTCTGAGGCCGTCAGGTAATAGCGGGTCGCGACTTCCCAGGCAGCGTTTACGTGAGTGAAGTCGGTGCCGAGCGCATCGGCATCGCCATTCCCGACGATCGCGGGCGGGCGTATAGCTTGCCACGCCGCCAGCATGACCATGTTGGCGTCGAGGAAGTCGTGCGACGCACAAATACCAGCTGCGATCGTCTGGTTCTGTAGGCGCATCTGGCGCCACTCATCCGGATCGAGCTGTTCTGCGAGACCGTGTGCGAATGCGCAGGCGAGTGTCTCGATCGCAATATGCCCAAGGGCTTCGTCATAATCGTCGCCGGCATAGATGACCGTCAGTTCGCCGACCGCGTCACGCCGGCTGAAGGTGAACCTCCCAGTTTCCGGGAATTCGCGCATTGCCGCCTGTTCGTAGTCGATCCAGATCTGTGCGGCCTCGCCCATCGGACCGACGCAAGGTCCGAAGCTCGGTGCCGTTTCGTGCCGCCAGCTCATCTCGGACCATTCCGGCGGGATCGGCATCATCGTGTCGATCGCATAGTCGGGAAAGAACGACGGCCACGTCGGCATCACCTCGTGGGTGGTGAACCCGTGGGACAGGCAGACCAGACCTTCCGTAGTTCCTAGCCGTCGGTATCCCTCGATCGTCTCGACATCGCCGTCGGCGCCGTCGATCAGCTCGGCCAGCACGTACGGCCATGCCGAGACCGGCACCCTGACGTTGAGGAAACCGTTCCAGTTCGTGTCATCGGTGAAGCCGGGGAACGTGGCTCCCTCCCCGAACGACCATGCGATCGGGCGCAGACGATTGTCCTGTCGCGTTGTGTCCACGGCCTCGGGGCGGACGTCGAACTGGGCAAGCGCGCGGGCAAACGCGGTCCGGTGCTGAAAGCGGCCGAGCGCCGAAAGGACGTCGACATAGGCAGAGCGTGCCTCGTCGGTTTGGAACTCGTGTTCGGTTGCATCGCGGGCGGAGAGATATTTCCGGGCAAGTGTCACCGGGTCGGTCCGGATCGTGTCGGCGAAAGTGGCTATGTAGCGAGTGCGCATGGGGGAAGGATCCTGTCCGGCCTATTCCGGTCTCTCTCCCCTCACCCCTCTCCTCTCCTGCGCCGCCCTGGCTGGTTAGCTTGGCGTCTCGCTCTTCAGCACCGCGGCGCGTGCGCGTTCTTCTTCGGCGGTATCCATCAGCAGCACCAGTATCGAAGGTTTGATGCCTTCAGTGAGAGCGCGCGTATCGACGATATGCCGGCCGCCCTTAGTGATCGCGAAGGCGTTGAACGTCGGCATATTGCCGCCATCGGCGCTCGGGATCGTCGTCCCGCGATCGTGAAACTGAATATCGACGAACCTGGCCGTCCCCTCAGGGCTGTGAGGCTGGAAACTGAAGGTGACGCGGCGACCGTCGCTGGTTTTGGCACTAAGCGTGAAGTCGCCGTCCGGTAGGTCTATGACCTTGTACGGCACGTCGTTGAAACCGGCAAAGCCGA
>Ga0308164_10004524_pt1 | contig 11713 bp, 8 predicted proteins | sample PhyTR2_FD_201031 | JGI IMG/M metagenome (GOLD analysis project Ga0308164, IMG submission 201031) | Phyllosphere microbial communities from UC Gill Tract Community Farm, Albany, California, United States - DLSLT.R2 | ecosystem: Host-associated > Plants > Phyllosphere > Unclassified | place: USA... | reverse complement strand
ACCTACCCGACAAGTTCAAGGTCGAGCCGATCGGGCCTTCCCAGACGCTGACACGGATGCTGGCCGATGGCGAAATCGATGCGCTGCACACCGCTCGCGCGCCTTCGACATTTTATTCGGAACCGCACAATGTGCGGCGCCTCTTTCCGAACTTCGTCGAGGTCGAAAAGGCCTACTTTGCCAAGACAAACATCTTCCCTATCATGCATGTCGTCGCCATCCGGCGCGATGTGTACGAGAAGAATCGCTGGATTGCGCAAGCGCTCTACAAGGCATTCGCCGAGGCCCAGAAGCTGACCTACGAACAGCTGCGCGTATCCGCTTCGCTGAAGACGATGCTGCCTTGGCAGATTGCGGCCGTCGAGGAGACCATCGCAACACTCGGTGATCAGTGGTGGCCATACGGCATCGAGAAGAACCGCCACGTGATCGAGACCTTCACCCGCTATCATCATGAACAGGGACTCTCTCCGCGCAGGCTGACAATCGAGGAGATGTTCGCGCCGGAGACGTTCGCGGAATTTAAAATCTGAGGTTACAAAGGCCTTAAAAGCGAAAGCTGGCCGAGATTGAGGGGATGCCCAGGCCCCCCTCAATCTGAAGGAGCGGCCGTGCTTTCAGTCTACCATTCCTTCGCTGACATGTATGCCCCTTAGACCGAGGCCTTTAACGGCTTTTGTCGGATGCATTGAGCACTTTATCGAATTCTGCGGCAAGGTTGACGGACATCTGTGTAAGCATCCTGATGCAAGTCACGATCTCGGCTGGATCGATGCCGGCCACCGCCGTCCGGTTAATATCTATGGCATATTGCATGAGATCGCTTTGCAGCGCTCGACCTTGGTTGGTCAGGGTGACCCTGATCTTGGGGCTATCAACCGTATTCCGGGTGGCCTTGACAAGTCCTTTCTGGATCATGGAACTGATCATCGACACCGTGGTGTTCTCAGTGACGCTGGTCATGTCATTCAGATATTTATGCGTGACGCCATCGCGTATCAACAGCACACGCAGATAGTAACAAAAGCCAGTCTTTGGATCAAGCCTCGCCAGCCTCGCACTAAGTAGGTGGTCAAATTGAAGGTGACAGCGCCGGACTTGATAGCCAAGTCTCCGTTCCGGATCGAGCTAGGCCGGGCTGTCCGACAACTTCCATTCTCGCTGAAATCGCATGCATGTATTCGCATTGCCCATAAGAAAGGGGCAACACTTTTCCGAGATCGTGCTGGGCCCGAGCCGCACCTAGTTGATAGACATGGACGTCATCAATCGCGATGACCGCTGTCATTCGCGTGAGGCCACCGCAGCTTGAACGTTTCCGGCAATGAAAAACCTGGCAGAGGATGCGACTTCTCACTGTGATCACCGGCGCGAGCGCAGGGCGACCACAGGCTCCTGAATATGTTCCGAGAGAGACACAAAGCGCTCGATAGAGGAAAGGTAGAATCCGTAAGCTTGGCCTCGAAGGGATCCTCTAGGCTCAATGACGCTGGTGCGCGAAGCCTGGCTTAAGGGGGAACGTGGTCGCACAGAGCGCGATTGGACGCATTCCGAGGCGTTTAGCCGCCGAGGCTCGGCCGCGATCGATAGACGGAATTTTAGGGTCGCTCGATCGCCCAACGACGCGCCAGCGAGAGGTCGCAGCGCGCAACGCCACTACTTGGAGGGCGAACGTTGCTCGGGAACCGCGCTCGCCGACATTGAGTCCTAAGCGTTGTGATCAGCACTGCTGACTTCTTCGGGTAGGACTATGCGGCGGCGGTATAAGCGACGACGTGTGGCCGGCACCGAAGATGCCACCGCATAATCAGGTTATGGCTTGATAGTAATGTTCACGTTTTTGATTTCGGTGCAGTCGAGCATTTCCTCCAGACACTCTTCACGGCCCAAGCCCGACTGCTTTATGCCTCCGAACGGCGCATTCAGGAAATGCTGGCTGCTGTTGTTCACCCAAACATAGCCGACTTCGACGTCCGCCGCGAACTGTAGCGCCTCGGCGAGGTCGTTGGTCCACACCGATGCGGTCAGTCCGACGTTGGGCGCGTTGACTGCCGCCATCATCTCGTCCTTGTCAGACCATTTCATTACGCTCAGCACCGGCCCGAAAATCTCTTCGTCGGCGATCCGCATGCCAGGCGTCACGTCTGCGAAAACGGTCGGAAGCACGTACCAACCATTCGCGAGCGCGGGGTCGTCGGGCCGCTTGCCGCCCGAAATCAGCCTCGCGCCATCGGCGTGGCCGGCCTCGATATAGCTGGTGACCTTGTTGAAATGGGTTTCATTAATGAGGCTTCCCATATTGGTGGCGGGATCGGTCGGCAGGCCTGGCTTGAAGACCTCCACCCGTTCCTTGATGAGCTCGACGACCTGATCATAAATGTCGGTATGCAGAAACGCGCGCGAGGTCGATCCGCACGACTGGCCGCACCACGCGAAGTTCATGCCCTTGACGACGCTGTCGGCGACCTTGACCGGATCGGCGTCCGGGAAGGCGACTAACGCGTTCTTGCCGCTGAGTTCCAGCGTCACACGCTTCATTGTGTCCGCGCCAGCCTTCAGCACAGCGTGACCGGTCGAAACCGCACCGATCAGGCCGACCTTGGCGACGCCAGAATGCTTAACCACTGCCTCGCCGCATGCCCGGCTGCCCGACAGCACGTTGAGCACCCCCGGGGGAAAGAGCGGGCCTAAGATTTCGGCCAGCTTGAGCGTCGAGAGCGGCGCTTGGTCAGGCGACTTGACGATGACGGCGTTGCCGGCCGCAAGTGGTGCTGCAATCTTCATTGCAGCGAACATCATCGGGTGGTTGAAAGCGCTGATACGAGCGACGACTCCGAGCGGCTGGCGCAGCGTGTAGTTGAGCAGCCCATCGGGCATCGGCAGCACTTCGCCCTTGAGCGATGGCATGATGCCAGCGAAATACTCAAGCGTTGCGGCCGAGAAATCAACGTCCTTGCGCAGCTCCGCGACGGGGTTGCCGCCGTCGATGGCATCGACCAACGCGAGTATTTCCTTGTGATCGCGCATGACGGCGGCGGCGCGTCGGAGTGCCGCGGCGCGTTCTGCCGGCGGGGTGCGCCGCCAGGTCTGGAAGCCTTCGAGTGCGGCTACAACGGCCGCGTCGACATCCTCCTCCTGCGCCCAAGCGGCAAATCCCAAGCTGTCCCCGGTTGCGGGGCTGAAGATTTCTTCTTTGGCACCCGAGACGGCATCGTGCCACTCCCCGCCATAATATAGACCACGGTTGACCGGCAGCTGGCTTAATAGCTCAGCCGAATACACCTGACGCTTGGACATTGGAGGCTCCTGGCCTTGGGCAGTGGAGAAGGAAGGGACGGCGAGCTCGTTAGCCCGCCGCAAGCTTCCAGTGTCGGAAATCCGGCTCGTCGCCGGGCACAATTTCCGTCTTGAGAAGCGTGAAGCAGCTGGGGCAGGCAAACTGGCGGATCACGATCGGACGATCGGTAAAGCGCGCCGGGTCGGCATGAACACCGGGCTCGTCCTCGGTTGAAGGGCGCTCGTGGCGGAGCGCCTTGCCGTGAGGATCCTGTGCATTCGATCCGACTTCGGCACCGCAATGCGAACAGATGACGGAACCGCTGCTGCTGATTTCAAGATTGTCGTCGATTTTCATCACGCGCCTCCGTTCGCTTCGTAGGGTTCCAAGTCGAGGCGCTCGCGGCGAATGGCGCGGCGACGAATCTCTGTGGCGTCGGTGTCAACCAAGCCGTCGGGATCGAGAACCACGCCATAAACTTTAGCAGCGGCGTTAAGAGACACCTTTCGCTTCTGAACATCGCGTTCGACCAAGACCGGGTCGCGCAGCAGCGGGTCGCCATAGCCACCGCCACCCTGCCAATGGGTGTAGTAGACATCGGCAGCACCCAATTTGTCCTCAAGGTGCGACTGCAGCACGTTGGTGGTTCCGCCAACCTCGTCGAGCGCGGCCGGTATGCGGCCAGCCTTGAGCATACTCAGCGCATCGGTATTGCGCAGAAGCACATCATACTGAGTGGCCGCAGGATAACCCCCTGAGATGCCGGTCGCCTGGGGCAAAGCCTTGCCGGTCGCCGATATTACCATATGGACGTCGCCGGTCGGCGAATCCCAAGGAATGAAGCAGCTCGAACCGCCAGCACCACCACGGAAGCGGCCGGGGCCACCCGAGTCCGTCTCTTCGCGACGCCACAGGTAGAGCATCGGGAAGCTGAACTCATTGATCTCGACGTCGGCCACGCGCCCCATCGGAATGGTGGCGACGCCGCCGGTGTCGACACCGTCCTGATCGACACGCGCGCCGAGGCCGCCAGCCATCGAGTCGCAGATCATCGTCACGAACGGGTTGCTGCGCTGGTCAAGACCCGCGAGCAGCGTAAGGTCCCAAGTGCCGCAGCATACACACATCAGCGACTTGCGATGCTCGGGATGTATAGCAAGCAGGGTTGCTATACACTCGTTGACGACGTTCTGTGTCGCCCAGCAGGAGGCGACGGATGCCTTGCCGATGCCAGCTGGGAAGTTGCAATTGTTCAGCGTACCAGGCTCAGAGATGATGTCGATACAGCGATAGAGGCCGCCAGGCGACCAAGGGATGTCACCGCATAGCAATGACATAACCATCGGCATGACACCGGCGCGCAGGCCCGCATAGGTGCAGTTGCCAAAACCCTCAGCCTCAGGATCGGTACCGGTAAAGTCGAAGAGCAGCCGCCCCCCCTTCTTCGTCATCTTGAGCACGATCTTGTAGATGTCGCGATCGCCTGTACGGAATGAGTCTTGATGGGCTACTGCCTGCCACTCGCCGTCGGGGAGCTCGGCGAGCTTCGCGGTCAGCCGTGCTTCGGCGTCGTTCATCATCCGCTTCATGACAGCCTTGACCGTTGTAGCGCCGTATTTAGTTATGAGCTGGCCGATACGCTCCTGAGCGATGTTGTTCGAGCCGATCTTGGCGCGCAGGTCGAGTGCGACAAGACGGGGTACGCGCGAGCGCCGCAGGTACATGTCCTCGACGTCCGGGCGGATCTCGCCATTTTCAACGATCTTCACCGACGGGATCGGGGTTGATTCCCAGAACACGTCCTTACCTTCAACCGACCAGCTTCCGGGAGACACGCCGCCGAGGTCGACCTGGTGGCAGGTCATCGCGGTCCAGGCGAATACCTCGCCATCATGCACCATCGGCGCGAGCACGGTGACGTCATTCTGATGAATGCCACCGCCAACCCAAGGGTCGTTGCACATGAACATGTCACCGGCGCGAATGCCCGGGCGGTCCGAGCGGTTTTCCAGCGTCCACTTGACGGCCATGTCCACGGAGGCGGCAAGCTGGGTATTGTAGAGGCCAACGACGACGGCATCACCGACTTCGTCGAGAATGGTCGAACCGAAGTCGTTACAGTCGGTAACGACGACAGAGCCCGACATCCGCTTTAGGCCATCGGCCATTTCTTCGGCAATCGCCGCGAGACGATGGCGAACCACCTCATAGGTCAATGGATCGACCGCCTCGACGTCGCTATCGGTCACAGAGTGCAAACGTACACCTTTGGCGAGCGCGGTGGTTTGGGCGGCGGGCTTCAGCTTGGTGGCGAAGCGTTCGGAGCCCGCAATGTGAATGAGCGGCATGGTTCAGTCCTTCAGGCCAAGGTGGTGTAGGTGATGACAAGGTTGCCGAGCCGGTCGACCTTGCCTGCGCACCCTTCGGGGAGGGCTACCGTGGTCGTAGGTGCTTCGACGACCGCCGGACCGGCGATGATCGCGCCGACGCCAAGGTCGAGATAGTCGTAGATTGCCGCATCCTGCCAACCCCTGCGGACGTCGAGAAACACCTTGCGGCGGCTCGACGGTTCGGGGTTGTCCGAACCTGTCTCGAGGTCGGGCAACTCCGGCCGAATCGGCAGCACGCCGATCGCGCGGACGCGGTAAGTGATGAGCTGGATGCCGGCATCGCTGAAGCCAGAGCCTTTACCGTATATGCGTTCGTAAAGTGCCTCGAAGGTCCTGCCCAGCTCTTCAATTCCGGTCTCATCGAGGTCGCCCGACGGAACCGGAGTGGCGACTTCCGCCATCTGCATCGTGTAGCGCAGTTCCGCTTCGCGTTCGAACAGGATCTTGTCGAACTGCAGGTTCTGCGCTTTAAGGCGCTGGGTTAGGTCAGCTTCGAGACGCGCGAAGGTCGCATTGAAGTTCACCAGATCAACTGGGAAATTCGCTGGGTCCGAGGCTTCCGCTGTGAGGATGATGTCAGAGGTCGCAAGGCCATAGGCAGAGAAGACCGCCGAGGTCGAGCCAAGCGGCACGACGACTTCCATCACGCCAAGATCTGACGAGTAGCTCGCCGCATGGACCGGACCGGCGCCCCCGAACGAATAGAGCGCGAAGTCACGCGGATCATAACCGCTATTGACGACGACCTTGCGCACTAGATCAGCGGTCTGTGCATTTTGAATCGCGTAGATAGCGGCAGCGCCTTCTTCGACCGTCAGACCTAGCGGATCGGCGATCTTGGTGCGGATGGCCTGTTCGGCGAGATCCTTATGCAGCGTCTTACGACCGCCGAGGAAATTGTCGCCGTTTAGGATGCCCAGCACAAGGTCCGCGTCGGTCACGGTCGGCTCGGTCCCGCCCTCGCCGTAGCAAACCGGGCCTGGACGCGCGCCGGCGCTGCGTGGTCCGACCTTGAGATTACCGCCACCGTCGATCCAGGCGATCGCGCCACCACCGGCGCCGATCGTGTGCACGTCGACCATCGGCGTGTTGATCTGGTGCTGGTGGAGCACCATGGTGGTTGTGGTGACGGGCTTTCCCTCTAGCACTAAGCCCGCGAGGAAGGTCGTGCCCCCCATGTCAGTCGAGATGACGTTCTTGTGGCCAAGCGCGTTGGCGAGGCGAACGCAACCAATGACGCCGCCGGTGAGCACCGAACCTAGCGTGCTAACGGCATGCTTGGGGGCGTCCGAAGCTTGCACACAGCCCCCCGAACCCTGCATGATCAGAAGCGAGCCCTTGAAACCCTTCTCACGCAGGCTACGTTCGAGCGGGCCTAAGTAGCCGGCGAGGCGTGGGCCGACCTGGGTGTTGACGATGGTCGTCGCGCTGCGCGTATATTCACGAATTCGCGGGCTTACCTCGTGCGAGACCGCGACATAGAGATCTGGTGCAATCTCTCGGATGATTTCGCGCACTCGAAGTTCATGCGTTGGATTGCGAAACGCCCAAAGAAAAGAAACCGCGATCGCCTCTACCTCGTCGTCGAGCAGTTGCCTGACGGCAGCGCGCACGCCTTCCTCATCGAGCGGGGCTACAATGGCGCCCTTATAGTCCACGCGCTCGTCGATCTCGAGGATGCGGCTGTGCGGGACCAACGGCGCCGGCTTGTTCGTGCGCGGCATGTTCTGGATGTCAGTCGGATCGAGGCCTACGTAGCGACCCTCAAGGTTCATGATTACGATGCTGTCGGCATGGCCGCGCGTCGTCAGGAAGCCGACCTTGGCAACGTCGCCAGTTACCACCGCATTCAGAGTAGAGGTAGTACCATGGATGATATAGTCAGTGTCACCCAGCAAATCCTCGATCGCAATACTGCGATTGTTGGCTAGCTCTTGGAGTACGTTCAAAAAACCCTGGGAGAAGTCGGGCGGGGTAGAGGGCGACTTCGTCGACGCGATTTCGCCCGTGCTGCTGGCGAGAAATGCATCGGTGAAGGTGCCTCCGGTATCGATTCCGATAACGTAGCTCATCCTGTCAGTTTCCTAATTCGGGACGCAGGCGTCCTCGTCGTGGATGGAAAATCACGCTCGCACTACGCGACTTGATGTAGGGTCTAGCGCTTCACTTGCTGCCCGAATGGCCGAGCGGAACAACGACCTCGAACCAGAAGCGATCACCCTGTGGACCGTTATGAGCAATGAACTCGTGCTGATACTTCAGAGCATAAGCGACAGCTGGAGTTGCATAATACATGACTTGCGGACCGATGGCGAAGTGTTCGAGCCTGAAACCATCCCCAACCTTGGCACCACGAATTGTATCGTCGGTGAATTGCTTGGTGTAGAAGCCGTTGACGCCCGCCCACCATTTCGGATTCTTGATTGGCGCAAAGTTCAGACCAAAGTCTGAGATCATGTAAGTGCCAGAGCGATAGTGAGTATCGGGATTAGTGCCGTTGACCGTGAAGTTGGTCTCGTTTGATATTTCGACTCGTTCATTCGGCATCCAGGTCGCGGCAATTTCTAGGCCGAAGCTTGTATAGTTGTTGGTTGAATTGGCGAGACGGTTCTTGTTGTATGGGCCTAGAGGTAAATAGACACCCGGCCCAGCCAAGAGATGAAGCGTCTTTGTATTACGAGTAAGGTATAGCGGAGTGATATAGATATAGGTCAAGCCAGTGTAGTTGCTGCGAACTCCAGCGGCTTCCAGCTTGACGTTAGCTTCCGCGAGCATCACGCCACTGCTTAGGTTCCAGCCACCCAACGTTGGTTTCCAAGTGTGAACGACTCGCTGGGCGGCGCCAATGATATTCGCCTTGAAGTCTGAAATCGCGGGATCGCCATGGGAATCGTTGAAGCGGTCGGCCGAGTAATATTGTAGATAGCTGTAGAACTCAGTGTCACCGGGGGGTGGCAGGATCGCAGGCACAATCGTCTGCACACCCTGCGCCCATTGCGTCAACCCCTTCTCTGTTGCCTGTGCCTGCCCTCCAAACAAAGCTGTCGCAACAACCGCGCAAACCACGATCTGACGGTGCCGCCACCAGGTTTTCGAGGCGACTTTATTCAGTCCTTCCATCATCCTCTCCCTCAATATTTACCGTCCGATTTTCGGATCATTAACAAGTCAGTTTTAAGTCGAGTTGTCAGTTGTGTGTGGCTCCACCGTCAACGGTAATGCTTTGTCCCGTCAGGAAACCGGCGCCCTCGGAGACAAGGAAAAGCACTGTGCCCAATAGATCGTTGGGCTCTTGTGACCGCTTGATACACTGCATCGCGATGATTGAATCCTTTTGTTGCGGCGACACGGTCTCGCGGGGCACCTCGGTGAAGGTCGCGCCGGGTAGGATGGCGTTGACGGTAATACCGAACGGACCCACCTCGCGCGCCATCGAACGGGTCATGCCGATTACGGCGGCCTTCGATGTTGTGTAGTGGAGGTAGTTCGGACGGCCCATCTTCACCGCTGCCGATGAGATGTGGACAATACGGCCCCATCCAGCCTTCTTCATATGCGGAAGCACGGCCTTAGCGCAAAGCATCTGGCCAGTGATGTTAACGGACATGACGCGATTCCACTCGTCGATTGGAATTTCCTCGAAAGGTCGCATCTTCAGTGTCGAGAAGATCGCGGCATTGTTCACAAGCGCATCGACACGACCATATTTCTCGATGACCGCCGCCACCAACGCTTCGACCGACGCCGGTTCCGAGACGTCGGATCGGACCGCAAGTCCGTCAATGCCGAGTGCGCTGACCTCGTCTGCGACCGATTGTGCCTTGGCCTCGTCGAGATCGGCGATCACTGGAATGGCCCCTGCACTGGCCAAGCCCTTGGCATAATGACGCCCTATGCCTTGGCCAGATCCGGTAACGATTACAACCCGGTCGGTGAGGTCTTGAAGACGTGCGCTAGGCAGATTCTCTTCGCTCATAATTACTCCATGAAGCTGTGTTTTATCGCCAAATATCAACTGTCGGAAACGCGCAAGACTGTATGCCGAAGCCTTTTGAGAAGCAGGTTACCGAATTGATGTCGCACCAATAAGTGATGAGGTAGACAATGGAGGTCCGATAGATTGATCCCGATGAGACAGGGGATTGGAAATAGCGCGGCTAAATTGCAACCTTCCGCATCTAGCGCATCATTAGCAGACGCAATCGGAGCGCAAATAGCGTTCTATACGGTCCTGTGACTCTTGCGAGACATGAGGTTCCGATTAGTTGAAAGTTGGCCTATTCATCTGCCTGTCACAAGGCGATCGGTGCCGGCTCCATTCCCGCTCCTATACAGTGGCCTGCCGTGCAGCTGAGTGAAGCCGGCTAGTTTCCATTCTAAATATGCTAGAAATAGTACGGCGAGGTCCAATAGCGTTTCAGTTTTTTTACATAAGCTCTAGGTTATGCGATACGCGGCGCATGGGAGGGCTAATTTGAGAATCGACGGCACCATTACATTGTATAAGCTCGAGGTGTTCTGTCTGGTCGTGCAATTGCGCAGCGTGACCAAGGCAGCTGAGCGATTGGGGATCGCCCAGCCTGCAGTCACGGCGCACATGCGTCAGCTCGAAGCCAAGCTCGAGACGACCCTGTTCCGACGCGAGGGGCGCGCGATCGCCCCCACGGACGCGGGTGAGCGGGTCTATACCTGGGCGCAGGAGGTGCTCGGCAGCGGCCAAGAACTTGCCCATGATATCACGCGTTTCAAGGATGGTCTTGCAGGCACCGTGACAATCGCTTCGACCATGGCGATCGGATCATACCGGCTTCCCGATGTCACGGTGGGTTTCCAGCTCCGCCATCCGCATGCCCACATCATCACTTATACAACAAACCCGGTACAGGCTACCGAGATGGTACGCAGTGGATCGTGCGATTTCGGGGTGTTGCTGCTGGACCCCTCACAGCGCGTCGAGGAGCTCGTCGTCGAGCGCCTGTGGCAGGAGCCGTTGCTGCTCGTCGCCAAGGCGGGCAGTCGTCATCTCAAGACCAAGCTTGACCTGAAGCGGATCAGCGATGTGCCGTTCGTCACCGCGCCGCGCGGTCTCGCCACCCGCGCGATGGAGGAAGATCAGCTAAGAGCCCAAGGCATTACTCGGCGCAACGTCGTTGCCGAGTTTGGCCATCCCGAAGGTATGAAGCGGGCGGTTATGGCGGATGCTGCCATCGCTTTTCTGATGGCGAGCACCGTCCAGACGGAGATCAAGCGCGGCGAGATCGTCGCGCTGGATATCCCGGCGTTTCGCGACTTTGGGCTGACCATCTTCCTCGTCTACCGAAGCAATAAGGTGCTGACCGCTCTGCAGAAGAGTCTGATGCGCGAGGTTCGCAAGGGAATCAACGACGACCTCGAAGTCCTTCGCTTGTCGGCTCTTAACTGATGATCTGACCTTACCGGTAGTTCGATTGCGAACCCCGCTCCGCGAAGAGTTCGCTTCGGCGCATATGACTTAATCTGCTGTTCAGAACTGATTGCATAAGTAAGTTAGCTCGTCAGATGGAAACGAGTGATGCGGCGAGGCCGATTTACCGAAGATCAAACCATCTGATCTTCCCTCGCTTGGACGGACACCGATGATAGGCTCTGTGGAGCCAGGAGGTGTATGATGGCGAGTGTGACGAAGCGTCGGTTTGAACCGCCCCGGGTTTGTCGGAGGCTCCAACTCCTGAGAAGGTGGAGCCATGACGAGCAAGACGACCAACAAGTTTGCGCCCGAAGTCCGCGAGCGAGCGGTGCGGATGGTTTTCGATCACGAGCGGGATTACCCGTCCAGGTGGGCGACCGTGGTATCGATTGCCGAGAAGATCGGCTGCGTTCCGCAGACGCTGCATGAGTGGGTGAAGAAGGCCGAGGTCGATAGCGGCAAGCGCGGCGGTATTCCGACCGAGGTGGCCGACAAGATGAAGGCGCTGGAGCGCGAGGTCCGTGAACTGCGGCAAGCCAACGAGATCTTGCGTAAGGCGTCGGCATATTTCGCGCAGGCGGAGCTCGACCGCCCGTTCCG
>Ga0308164_10004523_pt1 | contig 11714 bp, 7 predicted proteins | sample PhyTR2_FD_201031 | JGI IMG/M metagenome (GOLD analysis project Ga0308164, IMG submission 201031) | Phyllosphere microbial communities from UC Gill Tract Community Farm, Albany, California, United States - DLSLT.R2 | ecosystem: Host-associated > Plants > Phyllosphere > Unclassified | place: USA... | reverse complement strand
GAGTTCATCAATGGCTTTCATGACACCGCTAACGCGGTGGCCACAGTCATCTATACCAAAGCCATGCCGCCACACCTGGCCGTGTTCTTCTCTGGGGTGTTCAACTTCCTCGGCGTGTTGCTCGGCGGTGTGGGTGTCGCTTACGCCATCGTGCATCTGCTGCCGGTGGAGCTGCTGATCAATGTGAATACCGGCCATGGTCTGGCCATGGTCTTCTCATTATTGGCGGCGGCGATCACCTGGAACCTCGGCACTTGGTATTTCGGCATCCCTGCTTCCAGTTCCCACACCTTGATCGGCTCGATCCTCGGTGTCGGCCTGGCCAACGCACTGATCAACGATATCCCCCTGGCTGACGGTGTGAACTGGCAGAAAGCGATCGATATCGGTGCCTCCCTGGTGTTCTCGCCGATGGCCGGGTTCCTGGTCGCGGCCCTGGTGCTGATCGGCCTGAAGTGGTGGCGCCCGCTGTCGAAGATGCACAAGACGCCGGACCAGCGCCGCAAGCTCGACGACAAGAAGCACCCGCCGTTCTGGAACCGTCTGGTACTGGTGATCTCGGCCATGGCCGTAAGCTTCGTGCACGGTTCCAACGACGGTCAGAAGGGTATCGGCCTGATCATGCTGGTGCTGATCGGTATCGTGCCGGCGCAGTTCGTACTCGACCTGGGCAGCACCACATACCAGATCGAACGCACCCGCGACGCCACCGTGCATTTGAGTCAGTTCTATCAGCGCAATAACGAAACCCTCGGCGAGTTCCTAGCCCTGGGCAAAAGCATGAAGGACGACCTGCCGGGCAAGTTCCAGTGCAACCCGCAACAGACCGAGCCGACCATCAACGCGCTGGTCAACACCTTGAAAGGTGTGTCTGACTACCATTCGCTGAGCGCCGATCAACGTATCGAAGTGCGTCGCTACCTGCTTTGCCTGGACGACACCGCGAAGAAAGTCGGCAAGCTGCCAGGCCTGGATGCCCGTGAGAAATCCGACCTCGACAAGCTGCGCAAAGACCTGACCGCCACCACCGAGTACGCACCGTTCTGGGTGATCCTGGCCGTTGCACTGGCCCTGGGCCTGGGCACCATGGTTGGTTGGAAGCGCGTAGTGCTGACCATCGGCGAGAAGATCGGCAAGCAAGGCATGACCTACGCCCAAGGCATGTCGGCGCAGATCACCACGGCGAGCATGATTGGCCTGGCCAACATCTTTAGCCTGCCGGTGTCGACTACCCATGTGCTGTCGTCCGGCGTTGCCGGCACCATGGTTGCCAACAAAAGCGGCCTGCAAGGCGGCACGGTCAAGACCATCCTGATGGCCTGGGTGCTGACCTTGCCGGCGACGGTGGCGTTGTCGGCCGGGTTGTTCTGGCTGGCGTCCAAGGCGCTGGGTAGCTGATCGCCCTGCGCTGAATAAAGAAGGTGCGGCCTCGCAGGAGGACCGCACCTTTTTTTATGGCTGCGCATTAATGCCAGGCATAAATAACAGGCAAAAAAAAAGGGCGACCGAAGTCGCCCAAAATGCCTTGCGTGCTCATGTAACCCGGAAAGACCTAAGGTTTTTTACGCTTATGCGCGTCTTTCCAGATAAAAATTCCAAACCCTACAAAGAACAACACCATGAGGCTGACCGTCAGCACTCCGGCAAACACCACATTATCGATAAACATGACCGGCCTCCTGTGCTTGCCCTGTTGCGATGGGGCTAAGTTAATGGAGAAGGCACATTGGAAAATTGACGGGGATCAATGTCGCCCGCAACGGGGCGTAAAGGAGGGAAATAACTGACCTGCATCAATAGATGCAGGCCATTTCAACGCTTTTTAGGTTTGTTTTTTGGTTTCTTCTTGGCTTTTCCAAGGGGCATGGCCTGTTCGAATGCCTGGCGAACTTCATTCAGACGTTTCTCGTTAAGGTCATGCACCCGCTTGGCGCGTTCGGCATTCAGGTCGATCAGCTTGGGTTCATCACTCATGGCTTGGCTTTTGTGGTGGCGGGAATGCCCCAATAATGCGGCCAACCCCGCCCCACGGCAAATCAGCGAACGACAAAAGGCAGGCCATCGACCAAGATCGGCGCATCTGCCCAACCGTTCGAGGTGCATTCAGGTGGCACTGCACAAAGACCCTCCGCCGTTGCTGGCCCTGCGCGCGTTCGAAGCCGTGGCACGGAAGTTGACTTGGGCGAGCATCAATCGGGCTTGATCGCCTTCACGCTCGTCGACTGGGATGGGTTCGAACTCAAACGGCGGTTGGGCTTACAGGGCATCAACATCGGCGCCAACGGCGTGGCCTACAGCCGTGGGACATGCAGGCACGGGGCCTGTCCAGCATTGCGCGCATCTGCGTCTGCCCGCTCTAAGACGATGACGATATCGATGCCCTGCTAAACGCCCTGCGGGCGTTGCGTCGCTAGACTTCGACGTCCACCCACAGGCCCTGGCGCGGCGCGTCCTCAATCAGCGGCACTACCGGCACAGTGTTATCGGCGTTGAGCAGATCGCCGGGGATGGCCAGGTGCTGCTCGGGATCTTCATCCGCCTCGCGCCGACGCTTCTGCTGCTCCTGCTGACGACGTTGTTCCTCGCGCAGCAGAAAAGTGGATTGTTCCGCATCGCCCTTTTTCAGATCGATCGTGCTTTCGTTGGAGCCTTGTTGCACGGGCACCACGGGCGGGATATCCGGCTTCTGGCGCACCGGATCGAGTTGTGACGTGACCGGCACAACGCTGACGGGCAACATGGGTGGCAGCATAAGTTTTCATCTCCTGATCTCAGGCTGTCGGCGTAGTGCGGAGCGACTTGAGCGCCACGGTTTGAAGCTGTGACCCAGTCGACACTCGCAAGTGCCCGCCACCCGTCGATTCAGCGCCCAAGGCGGCATGCAAACGGCGTAGTTTTTGTCAGAGTCCTTGGGCGGTGGACCTTGTTCCGTTAAGATAGTCGGCTTTTTCACGGCGGGAGTCAGGCAGCATGGCGCAGCAGTATCAACCGGGGCAACGCTGGATTAGTGACAGCGAAGCAGAGCGGCCACTGGCGACACCCGCCAGTATGCGCTACGGAATGCGCCTCTGACCCGTGTGCGGTTCTCGCCGGGCGACTCCATCACCCATTTCGAAGGCTGGAAAATGACCGTGCAGGAAGTCGACGACGTCGACGGTCTGCTGGTGTATCACGGCCTCAATGGGCAGAACGAGCAGGTCACCCTGCCGGAAACCCAACTCTCCAATTTCATTCAGTTCCGCCTGGCCAGCGACCGGTTGTTCGCCGGGCAGATCGACCCGCTGGCCTGGTTCTCGCTGCGCTACCACACCCTGGAACACACCAGCCGCCAACTGCAATCTTCGCTATGGGGCCTGGGCGGCGTACGTGCGCAACCTATCGCGCACCAACTGCATATCGCCCGTGAAGTCGCTGACCGTATCGCGCCGCGGGTATTGCTGGCCGACGAAGTGGGCTTGGGCAAAACCATCGAAGCCGGCCTGGTGATCCATCGCCAACTGCTGTCGGGCCGCGCCAATCGCGTGCTGATCCTGGTTCCGGAAAACCTGCAGCACCAATGGCTGGTGGAAATGCGCCGCCGCTTCAACCTGCAGGTTGCGCTGTTCGACGAAGAACGCTTTATCGAAAGCGATGCCACCAACCCCTTCGAAGACACCCAGCTCGCACTGGTGGCCCTGGAATGGCTGGTGGACGACGAGAAAGCCCAGGACGCGCTGTTCGCCGCCGGCTGGGACCTGCTGGTGGTCGACGAAGCCCATCACCTGGTGTGGCATGAAGACAAGGTCAGCCCGGAATACGCGCTGGTCGAGCAACTGGCCGAGGTCATTCCCGGCGTGCTGCTGCTGACCGCAACCCCGGAGCAACTAGGCCAGGACAGCCACTTCGCGCGCCTGCGCCTGCTTGACCCGAACCGCTTCCATGACCTTCAAGCCTTCCGTGCCGAGAGCGAAAACTATCGCCCGGTGGCCGAAGCCGTGCAGGAACTGCTGGACAAGGGTCGTCTGTCGCCGGCCGCACACCAGACCATCCACGGCTTCCTCGGCAACGAAGGCGAAGCGCTGCTCACCGCCGTCAACGATGGCGACACCGATGCCAGCGCCCGTCTGGTGCGTGAGCTGCTGGACCGCCACGGCACCGGCCGCGTGCTGTTCCGCAACACCCGCGCCGCGGTGCAGGGGTTCCCGGAGCGCAAGCTGCACGCCTACCCGCTGCCGAACCCGGACGAATACCTCGAACTGCCCCTGGGCGAGCACGCCGAGTTGTACCCGGAAGTCAGCTTCCAGTCGCAGCCGGATATCGACGAAGAAAACCGCTGGTGGCGTTTCGACCCACGGGTCGAGTGGCTGATCGACCAGTTGAAAATGCTCAAGCGCACCAAGGTCCTGGTGATCTGCGCCCACGCTGAAACCGCCATGGACCTGGAGGACGCCCTACGCGTGCGTTCCGGTATTCCGGCCACGGTGTTCCATGAAGGTATGAACATTCTTGAGCGTGACCGCGCCGCCGCCTACTTCGCCGATGAGGAATTCGGCGCCCAGGTGTTGATTTGTTCGGAAATCGGCAGTGAAGGCCGCAACTTCCAGTTCGCCCACCACCTGGTGCTGTTCGATCTGCCGTCCCACCCGGACCTGCTGGAGCAGCGGATCGGCCGTCTGGACCGGATCGGCCAGAAACATGTGATCGAACTGCATGTGCCGTACCTGGAAACCAGCCCGCAGGAGCGGCTGTTCCAGTGGTACCACGAAGCGCTGAACGCCTTCCTCAACACCTGCCCGACCGGCAACGCCTTGCAGCATCAGTTCGGCCCGCGTCTGCTGCCGCTGCTGGAAAACGCCGACGATGGCGAGTGGCAAGCGCTGATCGACGAGGCCCGTGCCGAGCGCGAGCGTCTGGAAGAGGAACTGCACACCGGTCGCGACCGCCTGCTGGAACTCAACTCCGGCGGTGCAGGTGAAGGCGATGCGCTGGTGGAAGCCATCCTGGAGCAGGACGATCAGTTCGCACTGCCGATCTATATGGAAACCCTGTTCGATGCGTTCGGTATCGACAGCGAAGATCATTCGGAAAATGCACTGATCCTCAAGCCCAGCGAAAAGATGCTCGACGCCAGTTTCCCCTTGGGCGACGACGAAGGCGTGACCATCACCTACGATCGCGACCAGGCGCTGTCGCGCGAAGACATGCAGTTCATCACCTGGGAACACCCGATGGTGCAGGGCGGCATGGACCTGGTGCTGTCCGGTTCCATGGGCAACACCGCCGTGGCGCTGATCAAGAACAAGGCGCTCAAACCCGGCACCGTACTGCTTGAACTGCTGTATGTCAGTGAGGTGGTGGCGCCGCGTTCGCTGCAACTGGGTCGCTACCTGCCACCGGCGGCCCTGCGCTGCCTGCTGGACACCAATGGCAACGACCTGGCCGGTCGAGTGTCGTTCGAAACCCTCAACGATCAATTGGAAAGCGTGCCACGGGCCAGCGCCAACAAGTTCGTACAAGCCCAGCGCGATCAACTCACCCCGCGCATCAACGCTGGTGAAGAGAAGATCACCCCGCGCCATGCCGAACGCGTGGCCGAAGCCAAACGTCGCCTGGCGGCGGATACCGATGAAGAACTGGCGCGCCTGACCGCCTTGCAAGCGGTCAACCCGACCGTACGCGACAGCGAACTGGTTGCCCTGCGCCAGCAGCGCGAGCAAGGCCTGGCCATGCTCGACAAAGCTGCGCTGCGTCTGGAAGCGATTCGGGTGCTGGTGGCGGGTTGATGACTCTCCTGCCCTGCTGACCTTATCGGGGGCAAGCCCCCTCCCACATTGATCTGTGATCGACATGACAATTCGGTCAACTGTGGGAGGGGGCTTGCCCCCGATGGCATCACCTCAGTCTCAAGCGGTCGCGGCAACAGCCGGCACTTCAACCGCACTTAACCCCTCTTTCATCCGCTTGGCATCCCGCACAAAACTGCGCGAGGCCTGGAACAGAAACAGCATCGTCAACAACAGCGCCACCGGAATCAGGTACATGGCGTCGTGCAACCCCACGGCCTTGTAGGCTTCCGTCATCTGTTGCGCCCCGTCCGCATACATCGCCGAATGGGCAAAGTAGTCGGACAAACCGCCAACTACAATCGGCCCCATGCCGCCGCCCAGCAGGTACAACCCAGCAAAAAACAGCGCCATCGCCGTAGCCCGCAGGCGCGGTTCCACCACGTCTTGAATCGCGGTGTAGACACAGGTGTAGAAGTTGTACGCAAACAACCAGCCAACGCTGAACAGCGCGATAAACACGCCGATTTCAATGCGCCCGGCATGCAGGGCCCAGGCGGTAGTGACGGTGGAAACAATCAAGCTGCAGGCGGCGAACAACAGCCGACCATTGGCAATCAGCTGGTGAATCTTATCGGCGATCCAGCCGCCCAAGGTCAGGCCGACCAGGCCGGTCACACCGACGATAACCCCAGTGGCCACCGCCGCGTCTTGCAACGGCAGCAGAAAATAGCGCTGCAACATCGGCACCAGAAAGGAATTGCACGCGTAAGTCGCGAAGTTGAAGCACAGCCCGGCCAGTACCAGCCACAGGAATGTCGGCACCGCCAGCACACGGCGGATCGGGCGGTCGACACGCGTCTGCGACACCTGCACAGTCTCGGCCGCGCCACGCTTGGGCTCTTTGATATAGAACATGAACACCGCCAGGATCAGCCCCGGCACTGCGGCAATAAAGAACGGCGCGCGCCAGCTGTCGAACGCCTTGACCATCGCCCCGATGGTAAAGAACGCCAATAGCAGGCCCAACGGTAGGCCGAGCATGAATATCCCCATGGCGCGGGCGCGGCGGTGCGCTGGGAACAGGTCGCCGATCAGCGAGTTAGCGGCCGGTGCGTAGCTGGCTTCGCCGATGCCGATGCCCATGCGCACCAGCAGAAAACTCCAGAAACTGCCTACCAAGCCGTTGACCGCCGTCAGCCCGCTCCAGGCAAACAGGCCCCAGCCCATCAATTTGCTGCGCGAACCGGTATCGGCCAGACGCCCCAGGGGCAGGCCGGCGATGGCATAGACGATGGTGAAGGCGGTGCCGATGATGCCGAGCTGGAAGTCGCTCAGGTGCCATTCCATGCGAATGGGTTCGATGATGATCGCCGGGATAGTGCGATCAAAGAAATTGAACAGGTTGGCGAGGAACAGCAGGAACAGAATGCGCCAGGCATTCGCCGCTTGGGTCGAGTTCTGCATGGGTCCGTCTCTTTTATTGTTATGAGAGCTGCGATGCCCGCTGCATCCTGCTCAGGTTCCTGCAACATAGTCACGCTGGCGGTGGTTGTCTGTAATGATTCGTAAAGCTGATAGGACGTAATTTCACCCGGCGCTGCGGGACTTTGCGTACGCAAAATATATGTGCGCCCCCCTCTTCCCAATGGCGATGGCGTGGATAGAATGGCGAGCCTTCCTGTAGTGCCCCTATCCCACTTTTCGTATCGATGACGCCCATGTCCGAAGCCAGTCCGTGTCTGAGTTGCGGTGCCTGCTGTTCCTATTTTCGCGTGTCATTCTTCTGGGGCGAGTGCGCCTCGTCGGGGGGCACGGTGCCCGATGATCTGGTGGTACAGATCAACCCCACCCGCGTGGCGATGATCGGCACCGACCAAAAGCCCGCGCGTTGCTGCAGCCTAGAGGGCCAGGTGGGCGAAGGCACCCGTTGCACGATCTACGAACAACGCTCCAGCGTCTGCCGCGAGTTTGAATCGTCTTGGAGCCAGGGCGTGCAGAACGTCGACTGCGATGCTGCGCGCGCTGCGTTCGGCCTGGCGCCGTTGCCAGCACCGTTCGAAGTGGAGCTTCCCATCAGCGCTTAGCATCAAACGCTATGAACGGCATGCCGAAATGGTCCAGAGCAAAGTGCCATTAGCCATGGAAAATCCCGCGAGGCTTCTATACTCGACCTCATAGGTCATCGCCGTAGGCAGTGACGTGACCCTATGACAGGACATGCTATGGAATGGCTAGGTCTGCACTTTTTTACCGACCTTCCAGCGAACGGGCACTTATTACTCAACTGCAGTCATAACCCATTCCTGGTGCTGCTGGCTTATTTGGTCGCCTGCGCGGCGGGGTTCGGCACGCTGGACATGGCTGAACGGGTCGGCCATGTCGAAAACCCCACCGCCCGCCGCCACTGGCGCTGGCTGGGTGCGGGTTGCCTGGCCGGCGGCATCTGGTCGACTCACTTCATCAGCATGCTGGCCTTCCAGGCTCCCATCGCGTTTCACTACGAACTGCTCACAACCTTCACGTCCCTGTTGATCGCCCTCGTCGCTTCGCTGTTCGCAATGAAAACCCTCAGCCATACGAAGGTGCGACTGCATCAATACCTGCTCGCAGCTGTGTGGATAGGCATCGGCATCGCCCTGATGCATTACGTCGGCATGTCGGCCATGCGCTCTCAGGCCCAAATGTATTTCGACTCATGGCTGCTGCTGGCCTCAATCGGCATTGCCATGGGCGCCAGCCTGGCGGCGTTGTTGCTGTCGAGTTACCTGCGCACCGGCGCCGGAATATTCCATCAACTGCTCAAATACGCCGCCAGCCTGGTGCTGGGCGCGGGCATTATCAGCATGCATTTCACCGGAATGGCAGCCCTGCAATTGGTGGTGCCAACGGGTGCAGACCTTTCGCTACGGCTGGACAACAATCCCATCCAATTGGGTCTGTCGGTGGCTGTCATCACCCTGCTGGTCATCAGCAGCAGCATCAGCGCGGCCCTGGCGGACAAGAAGCTGCAGCACAAGGAACGCGATTTGCGCCGAGTCAACGCATTGCTCAGCGAACTGGACCAAGCTCGCGCCTCCCTGCAGCAGGTGGCCCATTACGATGCGCTGACCAGCCTGCTCAATCGTCGCGGGTTCAACCAGGTCTTTGCGGAGAAAGTTGCAGAAAACACCGTTAACCACGGCATGATGGCGGTGATCTTCCTCGATATCGATCATTTCAAGCGTATCAACGATAGCCTCGGCCATGACGCCGGCGACCAGCTCCTGACAGTGCTGGCCAGCCATATCAAAGGCTCGGTACGCAGCCATGCCGACGTGGTCGCCCGGTTCGGCGGCGACGAGTTCTGCATCCTCATCAGCATTCACCACCGCGATGAAGCGCGGCATCTGGCCCAACGCATCATGCAGAAAATGAAAGAACCAGTGGAACTGGCGGGCCGTCGGATGGTGATGACCACCAGCATCGGCATCAGCCTGTTTCCCGATGACGGTCAGACATGCGAAGAGCTGCTCAAAACCGCCGACCTGGCGCTTTATCAGTCCAAAGATGCGGGGCGCAACAGCCTGAATTTCTTCAGTTCCAACTTGAAGACCCGCGCCACCCTCGAATTGCAATTGGAAGAAGAACTGCGCAGTGCCCTGCGTACCGGAACCCAATTGGTGCTGTTCTACCAACCGATCTTCGACATGAAACTGGGCAAAGTCAGTCGCCTGGAAGCCCTGGTACGCTGGCAGCATCCACAGCACGGGCTGCTAGCCCCCGATCGGTTTATCGAGATTGCCGAAAACAACGGCTTGATCGCCGACCTGGACCACTGGGTGCTGCGCCAAGCCTGCCATGACCTGAGCCTGCTCACGGACCGGGGCTACACCGACTTGACCCTCTCGGTGAACTGCTCAGCCCTGAACCTGGAGCGGGATGAGCTGGCGGATGAAATCGAAGACGCTCTGCGCTTCAGCGGCCTGGCCGCCAATCGACTGGAGCTGGAAGTGACCGAGAACGCGCTGATGGGCAATATCAGTAGCACTCTGGCGCTGCTGCGGCAAATTCGCTCACTGGGCGTGTCGCTGGCGATTGATGATTTCGGCACCGGCTATTCGTCCCTCGCCTATCTCAAACGCTTGCCGCTCAACACATTGAAGATCGATTGCTCGTTTATCCAAGATATTCCCAAGTCCACCGCCGATATGGAGATCGTCCAGGCGATCATTGGCATGGGCCATACCCTTCACCTCCAAGTAGTGACCGAAGGCGTGGAAACCCAGAGCCAATTCGAACTGCTGCACGGCCTGGGCTGCGATTTCATCCAGGGCTACCTGTTAAGTCCGGCGGTGGCCGTCAGCGACATCATTGGCGTGGTTCAGGGCATTGAGCGGCGCAGCCCTCTCCACCGGATGCGCGCCGCCGCCAGCAAGGAGTCGGCACTTTTGAAGGAGCCTTCGGCCAGCCGCAGCGGCGCCGGTTCGATCGTAAGGCCCATCCGTTGATCATCAATCTTTGGCATTTCGCCATCATTTCCCTAAAGATCGCCGACGAACGGCCGATTCATCAGAGTCCGCATCAGCGTTTTCTTGAGTGCTTCAGCCTCAAGCTCAACGGCGCAGGACAACGACGCACTGTAAAGTCGCGAACTCCCATTCCGTGATGGCCTTTTGATGCACTTCAGCCATCCGCCCAGGCACATGGCGCACAATGACTTCTAAAAATAACTCTGCCAACGTGGTATCCGACGTGTTGCTCACAGCTCCTGCGGAAAAAACCTCAGGTTCAAAGTCATTGAGCACCCCCTCCGCGCTGGCCACTCAGCAGTATTTGTACTTCACCGAAACCAACACCGACCGCATTCTCGATAACCTCGACGGCCTGCGCGACATGGTGTTCCCGCGCCCACCCCACGCCGAAGGCGATGGCGAACAGCACAGCGACCAGGAATTCCCCTCGGTGTGCCTGATCGGCCTGGGCCGTTGCGGTTCCAACATCGCTCTGGACGTGGCAGAACTGGTGTACAACGCGCGCAAGTTTTACCTGAACGAGTTCAGCACTGAAGACAAGTCGATCGATAAGGGTTACAGCCCGGCCCAATGGATTCGCAACAACTTGCGGCTGGGCAGCGGCAAGGCCAGCAAACCGGTGTTCCTGGTGGAGCCGCTGGTGATGCTGGGCGACCTGGATAAAGACATCGCCGGGCGTATCCGCTTCTCGCGCAAAAACGAAAAGAGCGGCTTCCTGCGCGATTACAGCAAAATGAAAATCATGGACCTGTCGGAAGTGCATGCCGGCGGCGCCGGTAACGCCCCGATCCTCGGCCAGTACCTGGCCAAGATCATCCTCAACAAAGATACCCAGCGTTTCTCCAGCCCCGACTGGAAGATGATCCACTCGTACCTCATCGACTCCTGCGGCATCAAAGCCAACCAGTCGCGCCTGTATTTTTCGATTTTCAGCGCCGGCGGCGGCACCGGCTCGGGGATGGCGTCCGAATTCGGCCTGGCTCAACAACACTCGTACATGAACAAAACGTTCGATACCAAACCCGCCGACGAGCACGACAGCAAGAGCGGACATGCCTTTGTATTCGAGCCGATCTTCACCAGCGGCATTTGCGTACTGCCGAATATTTCCGACCACCGCAGCGAAATGTCCGAGGCCTTGCACATCAACGCCGGGCGCCTGCTGTGCAAATACCTTTCCGAAGAATGGGACTTCTCGTACAACTTCGCCAATGAAGACAGCAGCGAAGCCAGCGTGAAGGGCCGTATCCGGCCGTGGAACGCCATGATGCTGATCTCCAACGACATCATGCGTTACGCCGAAGAGAGCGACGACGGCAATATCCAGAACATTGATGTCAATGCCATGGAGAAACACGCCAACCAGTACATCTCGCAGCAGATCTTCAATATTCTGACGGCGCAGGCAGTCACCACTGACTACGACCAGAACTACTTC
>Ga0308164_10004520_pt1 | contig 11716 bp, 7 predicted proteins | sample PhyTR2_FD_201031 | JGI IMG/M metagenome (GOLD analysis project Ga0308164, IMG submission 201031) | Phyllosphere microbial communities from UC Gill Tract Community Farm, Albany, California, United States - DLSLT.R2 | ecosystem: Host-associated > Plants > Phyllosphere > Unclassified | place: USA... | reverse complement strand
CAGCGTATAAGAGTCCTGTGCCATCTGATTCAGGTCAGGCAACAGATCCAGTGCGTCCTGGCGAAAGCGTTGCGTAAGCGTGATGCGTTGCGAGAGCAGCGTCGTGGCGCGTCGCAATTCATTCTGTGCGTTGCGGATGACGGCTTCACGTCGCAGCGCAGCTTCTCTCGCTTGCGCCTGTGCCTTCGCTACTTGACCCTGACGACGATCGAATAAAGGAATTTCGACCGAGACACCGATCACCGTATGGCGGCCTTCGCTGTCTCGCAGCTTGCCGACGCCAAAAGACGGTGTCGGCCATGCTTCGCGTTTTTCCACTTCGATCATCTTGTCGGCAAGTGCCTGTTCGGCAATCGCGGCACGCACGGTTGGCAGGCTTTCCTGCGCATGTTGCCAAAGGTTTGCAAAGGAAGCCGATGAAAGGGTTGGCTGAAAGCGTCCTACTGCGATGGGCTGCCAGTCGGGTGCGCCTGCTGCATCAACCACTCTGGCGAGCGCATCGTTCAAGGCTGAGTGTGCCTGTGCAGCCTGCATGCGGATATTCGCAAATTCAATATCCATGCGTGCCTTGTCATAGCGGCTGCGTGTCCCTGCATCGACCTGTCCGACCACGATGCGATGCGCTTTTTCCATCTGCGCTTCTGCCTTGTCACGGCGTGCAAGACGCTCCTGCGCAATTAGCAGCGCAATGAAAGCATGCGCTGCATCACGCAAGGAAGTCGCCTTGGTCGAGGTGACACGCGCACTGGTCGCGTCAACGCCGAGTTTTGCACCTTCCATGCGCAAACCGCGCTGGCCGAAGATTGGTAATGGTTGCTCAACGACGGCTTCCTTTTCGCTGGGCTTTCTGCCGTAACTCACGACAGGATTCGGAAAGGCCGATGCCGTTTGGAGATCACCTTGAGCAGCATCAATCAGCATTCGGTCAGCTTGCAGTGAAGGATTGTTGCGTTCGACAATTTCCAGATAGGCGTCAAGCGCGACACGTTGCGGCAAAGATTGCTCCGACATTGCCTGTGACCAGGTTGGCAGGGGCAGGACGGCGCAACTCGCCAGAAGCATGACGATGCAGCGCATCTTAGTTTTGTGTGGCCAGCGCATCACGCTCCTCCCACGTCATCATGGTCCGTGGACCGAAGAAGTAATAAAAAATCGGCAGTAAGAAGAGCGAGATCAAAGGCAGGATCGCCATGCCGCCCACGATAACGGATGCAAACGGGCGCTGCGTTTCACTACCAACACCCGTCGACAATGCCATTGGCAACAGGCCAAGCAGGCCGAGCATGGTGACGAGTAGAACGGAGTGCATGCGTTCCGCCATACCTTCGGTCAGCGCTTGCAGCATGGGCATGCCGTTGCGTCGCATTTCCTCGACTGCGCTGAGTACCAGTAATCCGACTAGCGCGACCTGGCCGAGTAAGGCGATGAAGCCGATCGCCGCACTGATTGACAACGCAATGCCTGTCAAATGCAGCGCAACGATGCCGCCGACCATGGCAAACGGTGCTGTCAGCAAAATGATGCCGGCACTGCGTGCGCTACCCAGTGCGCTGAAGAGCAAGGCGAACACGATCACCAGCGAGAGTGGAATCACGATCTTCAGACGCGATGCCGCGCGCTGCTGGTTCTCCCATTCGCCGCCCCATTGCGCAACATAGCCTTCCGGCAGTTTCACTGTTTGCTTGAACGCAGCGAGCGAATCTTTGACGACGGAGCCGATGTCACGTCCTTCGACGTTGAACTTCAGTGCCATATAACGTGCATTGCCTTCGCGGAAGATCGACGAGTTACCGATCTTGAAGCCGATAGTGGCAACCGCATACAGTGGAACGGCTCGGCCGCTTGGTGTCGGGATCGTGATCTCGCGGATGCGGGCCTCATCCATGCGGTCTGCATACGGCAAACGCACACGCAATGGCACCCCGTATTCGCCTTCCCACAGTGTGGTCACGACACGTCCGGCGATCGCGACTTCGACCGCCGTCTCTGCTTCTTCCATCGAGATGCCAAAGCGTGCCAGTTGTTGACGATCAAATTCGATGTGCAACTGTGGTGCCGGTGCATCGCGATAGAGATCGAGGTCGACCACACCTTCGATCGGTTGCAATGCAAGCTTGGTCTGCTGCAGGATGGAACGCAGCGTTGGAATGTCGGGCCCGTACAGTTTCAATACGACGTGACCGCGTGCGCCAGAGGTCGCTTCTTCCACACTGTCGCGAATCGGCTGCGCAAAGTTGAAAGCCACACCGGGGATCTCGCTCAGTGATGTGCGCATTTCTGCAATCAGATCGCGTTTGGTCAAGCCGGCTCGCCATTCTTTATGTGGTTTAAGACGGACCAGCACCTTGGCAAGATTCAGTGTTTCATTGTCGGTGCCGGATTCGGGGCGACCTTGTTCGCTGGTGACGCTGTTCGTTTCAGGGAAGGCGCGCAGACGACGACGTACATCGGCCAGCACTTCCTGTCCTTTCTCCAGTGAGATCGACGGCGCCATTTGTACGAGTACATACGCATCACCTTCATCCAGTTCTGGCAGGAATTCCGTACCGAGAAATTTGGCAGAAATGAATGCGATGACAAGCACACCAATCGATACGCCAATCACGATCCATCGCTCGCGTGCCGTTTGCAGCAGACGGCTGAGGCGATCGTGATACAGATGGTGCATCTTTGTGAATATCTTCGGCTCAGAAATATTGACGTGCTTGGGTTTGAGTAACAAGGCACATAACGCTGGCACAAGAACCAATGCAAACACCAGCGCACCGAGCAAGGCGAAGCTGTAAGTCATCGCCAATGGCCGGAAGATACGGCCTTCCACGCTTTCAAGTGAAAAAACAGGAATCAGCGCGGCAATGATGATCGCCATTGCAAATAGTGTAGGACGTGCAACGGCCACTGCAGAATCGATGATGATGTTGTACATATCCGAGCGGTTCTGCGGTTGCCGCTGGCGTGCATTGCGCATGATGTTTTCGGTCAGCACAACAGCCCCGTCGACCATGATGCCGAAGTCGATCGCACCCATCGAAATTAGATTCGCCGGCATACCGATCAGATACAGGCCGATGAATGCCACGAGCAACGAAAGTGGAATGACGGTCGCCACGATCAGCGAACCACGCATGCTGCGCAGGAAAAGCCACAGAATGCCGATGATCAATGCCGCACCGAACAGCAGGTTGTGCTGCACCGTGCCCAGCGTGTGGCCGACGAGCACGGAGCGGTCATAGCTTGGTTCCAGGCGCATGCCTTCCGGTAACAGCCCGCTATTCAGTTCCTCGACTTTTTTGTGAATTTGCGCGAGCACCTTCGACGGATTTTCATCGCGTTTAAGCAGCACAATCCCTTGCACGATGTCGTTCTCGTCATCCATGCCGACCGAACCTTGACGCGGCGTATGCGATTGCATGACACGCGCCACATCACCGACCGTAATCGGTGAGCCGCGATTTTCGCGAATCACGACTGCCGAGATATCGCCTGGCGAGCGCAACAGACCGATGCCGCGAATGATCAGCGATTGTTCGCCACGGCGCAGCAAGCCACCGCCGACGTTCTTGTTCGATTTCGATAGCGCATCGACGACATCGCCGAGCGTCAATCCCAAGCCAGCAAGCTTGGCTGGGCTGACTTCAATGTGGAATTCCTTGACGAAACCGCCGACGCTGACGACGTCCGCAACGCCTTGCACCTGCTTCAGAACACGCGTCACACTCCATTCTTGTTGTGTTCTCAGTTCGGCAAGGGTGTGGTGATCACTGTTGAGGCGGTAGTAAAAAATCTTGCCGAGTGGTGTGTAATCAGGTGCCATTTCTGGCACGACACCATCCGGCAAATCAGCTTGTGGCAGACGTTGTGTTACTTCAGAGCGTGCACGAAAGCTTTTGGTATTGTCATCGAAGACCAGATTAATCATCGATAGTCCGAAGTAACTTTCGGAGCGTAAGGAAACCAGACCTGGCGTACCGTTAAGAATGCGTTCGAGCGGCAGCGTGATCTGACGTTCGACCTCTTCAGGTGCCAGGCCAGGTGCCTGCGAAATAAGACCGACCTGGACGTTGGTCACGTCTGGATACGCTTCGATCGCAGTATTCAGATAGGCAAAAATGCCATAGGCACCGACGGCTGCCGTGAAGGCGAGTGCTACCAGCCGCCGGTGGACAACGAAGGAAATGAGAGCGCGCAGCATGATGTTCTCTACAGAAGCTGGTTGGCTGCGCCATCGAGCAGCAGGCCGCCCTTGACGACGATGCGATCGCCGGCTTTGAGACCGGAGATGACGGAGATGTAGCCGCGTGAAGGCGCACCGAGGATCACATCACGCGCTTCAAAGCTATTTTCACCGCTTTGTACAAAGACGATGGAGCGACGCTCATCCTTGATCAACACAGCGCTCAACGGGATCACCATGCCTGCTTGTGCAGGGACTTCCAGTCCCACGCGTGCCAGCATGCCAGGTCGCAGCGCAGGCAGCGGTTTGTCGCCATCCAGCGTGATGAAAACCGGGGCGCGACGGGTATCGGTGCTCAGCACAGCGCCGATACGCTGCACGGTCCCTGTAGCAAGATACGACATCGACGACAGTTCGACCTGCGCACGCGTACCAACGCGCATGCCGGCAAGATCGCTTTCGAATACATCGGCGACGATCCAGACGGCATTGGGGTCGCCCACGACAAACAGGGGCTCGCCGTTCGGTTCCACAGCGGCGCCGATGGTTGCGTTACGTGCCGCAATGACGCCGGTCCGTGGCGAAGTGATGACGATACGATCGTTATTGCCTTTACCCATCAACGAGGCTGTGCGGCGTGCACGTTGCAGCTCTTGTTCTGCATCACGTAATTGCGCTTCTGCGGCAAGACGATCAACCTGTGTACCAACATTTTTTTCAAACATCATGCGTTGACGTTTAGCCTCTGCAAAGGCGACGTCATAGGCCACCTCGGCCTTGCCTAGTTCGTAGCGAATCCGCAGCGCGTCCGGACTGGCAAGTGTGACGAGGGCGGCGCCCTGTTCGATTTGGTCGCCGACGTTGGCATGAATCTCCAGCACGCGTGCGGGAACCGACGCGCTGACTGCCGTGACGCGATCATCGCGAAAAGCAATGTGCGCGGGTGCCCAGGCAGTTTGCGTATCCTGCGTATCGCTGACGGTTTGGATTTCCAGCATCTTCATGGATGCGGGTTGGATTTTCAGTCGGCCGGGAATTTGGGAATGGACAGGTGCGGCAGTCGCAGTGGCCGGTGCGGATTTCTCGCTGCAGCCTGCAAGCGTGCCGCTCAGGCAGATCGCACCCAGCAAAACCAGTGGGCGCGTAAAAACAACGTGGTACATCTTTTCATCTCCTCACATCATCATTGCTGCGTTTGGATCCTGATGATCCGCAGTCTGTTTGATGATGTTAGTCCGAGCGAGAGAGGGGAAAGATGACGGTGTGATTACGGTTCGTTAATCTTTATGCCGGCTGTGACTTGAAAATCATTTGCACGATCAGGCCCGGCGTGGCAGTCCGATATTCCATCCGACCACCGTGGAGTTGCACGATTGCCATCACGCTTGCGACGCCGAGGCCATAGCCTGGGCGATTGCGGTCAACACGATAAAAATGTCGCCCGATGTGCGGTAGATCTTCCGCGGGAATGCCGGGCCCATTATCGCGAATCGTAATGATTGCTTCATGCGCATTGACTTCCGTACTAACCGTGACAGTCGCCTGAGCACCTGCATACTTGAGTGCATTATCGATCAGGTTGGCAACCGCGCTGGCCAGCAGATCACGATCGCCATGGATGATCGCGGTATCTGTAAATTCTGATTGCAGGATGCTGCCTTTTTCTTCCGCGACCGGTTCATACAGTTCCATCACGTCGGCAATCACCTCGTTGAGGGCTAGGGGGGCGAAGGCCTGGCGCCGGGTGCCGGCCTCGGCCTCGGCAATATTCAATAGCTTGTCGAACATCACACCCAGGTCTTCGATTTCACGCGCGGCGAAACGCAGGGCTTCATCGCGCATGGACACATCTTCCTGTTCGCTTTTGCGCAGACGCAGCAGGATGCGCGTCAATGGCGTGCGCAGATTGTGCGCAATGGTATTGGAGACATGTCGTACGCCATCCATCAGACGTTGTTGCTGATCCAGCATGTCGTTGATGTCGGCATTCATCCGCGAAAATTCATCACTTTGCGATGCGGTGGGCAGGCGTTGTGACAGATCGCCTTGCTTGACGTGTGCGACCAGTTGCTGGATGCCGCTGATACGCGACTTCAGTTCGCGATGGAAGAGAAACGCACCGCCGATCGACATCAATAGCCCGACCAATCCTGCAATCAGGCCGGCACGATTGAAGAGGGCTTCGATCTCCAGCTGATGATTGATGTCGCTGCCGACCAGAAGACGACTGCCGTCCGGGAGTGTTTCCACCGTCATGCGACCGCGCGCTTCGCGCCCATTGCGGATGACACGCGCCTCGGCCAGTCCTTTCTTGTTTTGCAGGACAGGAGGAAGGGCGGGGATGTTGCCGATCAGTTTTTCGCCCTCTGCGTTGATCAACAAGTAAATTTCTGTATCCGAATAGATATCGTCGCGGAAGTGGTTGCGGATCTGCTTGATCAGCGCAGGTTCGCCTGCCTGTGCATATTCTTCGAGCAATCGATTGGTATTGGAGGTGATCTGACGATCGATACGATTCTGCAACACGCTGACGGTCTGCACATAAAAGACCGCGAACAGAACCAGCAGGGAAAGAACCAGCAAGGCACTGTAGTTGAATGCCATGCGAAACGCCGCAGAACGCCATGGCTGGAATGGCAGTTTCATCGGTATCAGCGGGAGATGGTTTTAGACGCTGCGGATTTATCGCCATCCGATTCCGGGTTGGCAGACATCACATAACCGATATGACGACGAGTATGAATCAGTGGCGGCGAAAAGCCCTTGTCTACCTTGTTACGCAAGCGGCTGATGTGCGCATCGATGACGTTGGTTTGCGGGTCGAACTGATAGTCCCATACCGCTTCCAGCAGCATTGTGCGCGTCAATACCTGATCGGCATGAGTCAACATGTAAGCCAGCAAACGAAACTCGCGTGGCTGCAGCAGCAATGGCTGGCCAGCACGTTCTGCGCTGCGTGTCAGCAGATTGATTTTCAGATCAGCGAGCTGGAGTTCCTGCGTTACTTCAGGCGGTTGCGTCCAGCGTATCAGTGCTTCTACGCGGGCCGCCAATTCAGAGAACGCAAATGGCTTGGTCAGATAATCATTGCAGCCAGCTTGCAATCCCCGCACGCGCTCATCGATTGCCGACAACGCGCTGAGAATCAGCACCGGTGTACGCTTGCCCAGTCCCCGCATGGTCGACAGTATTGACAGTCCATCGACGCCGTTTGGCAGCATGCGGTCAAGAATGATGACATCCCAGTTTTCATTCACTGCGCGCGAGAGGCCTTCTACGCTGTCGGCACAAACCGTTGCGGTAAAGCCGATCTCTTTCAGTCCTTTGGCAATATAGCGTGCGTTATGCGTGTCATCTTCGATGATCAGGCAACGGCGCGAAGTAGGTAGAGCTTTGGCTGGTTGCATAGGGTGACGTCAACGCGGCGGAACATCGTTCAGATTGTAATCAAGAAGAGGCGGCGTGGGATTCAAATAACGGCAATCCCTTGCGTAACTTCATTTGCATGTCTTCGATGAAGGCTTGTGGGCCATAGCCGGTAGTTTCCCCGTTTTGCTCATAAAAGAAAGGACGGCCAGTCTGTTGTGCAAAGCGCATGAACCATTCCAGCTCTGCCTGATTCAGATCGCGTCCGGCATGAGCCAGCCGATAGGCGGGCTGTCCGCGCCAGGTTGTCTTGACGATGATGATACCGAGTTTCGTCGGTTTGAAATCTTCAGGAAATGGGCTATCCGCATCTACCCAGCCGCATTCGAATTGCCGGCAGGGTGACTCAGGACGTGTTTCATAAATACTGCATCCGCCATCGCGCACAAAGTGGCAGCGCACACCCGGTTCCATTTTGTGCCCATAGATGGTCGAGGTCAGCCAGCCATCGCAGCATGCCGTGCAATCACCGCAGGCGCGCTCGGCTATGCTCGCACTTATCGGCTTGGACGGAAGTACCTGAATGACCTTGCCGCAGCATTTCTTGTACTTGTTGCCGCTGCCGCAGGGACATGGATCATTTCTACCTATATTCAATTCTGGAGCTGCCTAGATCGGGTTGCTTGTGCAGGATGTTTTAAGTGTTTTCGTGATGAGTAAGTATCTCATGACAAATAAGAGTTCGGTCAGGTAATAAAAAAGGCACCCGAAGGTGCCTTTTACGTCGTTCAATTCAAGCAGGCTAAGCCTGCAAGAAATTAGAACTTGTGACGGATACCGACGTTAAATGCCGAGTTGTTTTCGCCAACTACGCCGCCAGCCAGATTGACGCCGTCGTCATTCTTGGTGTGCGAGTAACCGGTGTACAGGTTGGTACGCTTCGACAGATCGTAGGTGTACATAACAGCTGCACGTTGCGAATCCAGATTCACAGCGCCTGCCGTTTTGTTGTCGTTGATCGAGTAAGATGCGAACAGGGAACCAGGACCCAGTGGCAGGCTCACGCCGACCATGCCGTTACGGAACTTGGTTTCGCCGCCAGCGACGAAATCAATTTTGGTGTCAGCATATGCGCCGTGCAGTTTGAATGCGCCGAAGTTATACGTTGCGCCGATGAAAGCCAGTTTGTTTTCACGTGCACCGAAAGCAACACCTGCGGTAGGAGCGCCACCAGCAGTTACTGTGCCTGGAGTTGTACCAGCCAGACGATCTTGGTTATGGTAAGCAGCTTGAACGTTCAGAGGACCGTTCGCATAGCCCAGACCCAAGCCGTAGTTGCTGTTATCGCCAGTCGAGCCAGCTGCTTCGCCGAAGCCATAAGCTGCAGTTGCTTTGAAACCAGCGAAGTTTGGCGTTGCGTATTTAACCGAGTTCGAGATACGACCATAGTCGCCGCCAAGCAAGCCGCCAAAGAAGATGCCGCTGATTGGAGCGATGTTACCGCCGTCACCAAACGGATCGATTTGGTCGTATGCATCTTTGATTGCCGAAGTTTGGCGACCCAGATTAACGGAACCGAAAGCACCTTGCAGACCAACGGTAGCAATACGGTTAAAGCCGCCTGCACCAGCAGCATAACCTGCATTTACGCCACTTGTTGCAGCAGCAGGGGTCGAGAATGCCGAACCCGTGTCAGCAGCGATCGTTGCTTCCAGATTGAAAGTTGCAGCCAAACCGCCGCCCAGATCTTCCACACCTTTGAAACCGATACGGCTAGCCGATTGGCCGCCGGATTGGATGCCGTTGACGTTACCAGCAGCAGCGCCGGTGTCAGTGTGTTGGAATCCCAGATCAACGATACCGTAGACGGTAACCGACGATTGTGCCGATGCAGCACCTGCGAATGCGCCCAGAACTGCCAAGGCCAAAAGCGATTTTTTCATTTAAATGTTCCTCAAATGTTGTTTTAGGAAGTGCTCCCTGGTTACCAGGTGGGCACAGTGTCCATTGCGGAGCTGCCTGCCTTGTCTCTCACTACAACAAGGCGACGGATTGATTGAAACAAATTAACTGTTGAGTGACAACCAAATATCAAAAGGGAATGGAAGAAAAAAGAAAGATTGACGTTTATTCGCAACAGGTCGGTGCGAATGCGCACCAGTTTGGTGCGATCAAGTGTTTTCGGTGGCGAAAACATCGGTTTGTATTGGATTGTGTTGAGACTTTTAGTCCATAACTCTCTATTTCGGCCCAGAAACGTAATTGTTTGACCATGCGTGTTGGAAAGCCTGTCAAAACATATGATTAATACCGAAAGAGATGCCAGTCTGTCTTATGGTTTTGCCAAGGATAGGGGAGGCAAGTCCGGATTTGTTTGCTCTATCCGTGCTGGCGTAGAGGTTAGTGCGACTCGATAGTGCATAAGTCGTTCCAACAATAAAAAGATCCTGGCCTGCAATGGCGCCGCCAACGAAGGTCAGTCGGGTTTTATAAAGAGCGGCAGTGATACTGACGCTGTTGTTTAAGTCATAACTTCCTCCAATCCAGTCGTTATTCGCCTGCCGCAAGCCGGTTTTGGTGGCTTCTGAATTGGCGCCGATGTGACCGCCGGCAATGCGCCAAGCGCCGGATTTGTATGCAGCGCCGAAGGTGAGTTGGTCCTGATCGGCATGTTCTGCCGGGACGGTGTTTGCAACGTTCGGCTGCTGCTTTGTGTAGGCAGAGCCCAATGCAAATGATCCAGAGCGATAAACAAAACCGATAGCCTTGGCGCTGTTTGCTTTGGTGGAGCCGCTAACTTCACCAAAAGAGTACTCGGCCATGGTTGTAACGTTGCCGAACTTGCCAATGTATTGCGCAGCATTACTGAATCGTGTGCCGCCTAAATTGCCAAATGGACGATCGCCGACATTCCCGTTCCCAGCGACCGCGCCGGCCAGCGGGATCAGCTGCACATAGCGATATGAAAACGGATCGTAGGCATGCACCACCTTGCAAGCAACGGATGGTTGCCGGCCGAAGTCCAGTGATCCGAACTCACCCGCAATGCCTACGGAAGAGATGCGGTTAAACAGACGGTTCTCGGTGTTGTCGAGTTCTCCGGTGCCGGAGTTGAAGCCCATTTCCAGATGGAAGTGCGCATTCATGCCGCCGCCAATATCTTCTTCGCCCTTGATGCCAAAACGATTGTTGTAGTACTGACCATTCGAGCTCAGGCTTAAGCGACTGCCCGCGGCTGAGGCATTGGTAACGTTGCGAATGCCGGCATCGATCGTGCCGTAAATGCTCAGGCCCGATGCCGATGGTTTGATTTCCAGTTTGGGCGGCAAGTCTTTCGGCGCCTGATTATCAAACGTGCCGTAAATGGTCATCGTTGGCGATGAGGCATGCGCGTGTGCCATTAGCAGACTGGTCAATCCGATTAGAACAGGAGCTTTTTTCATCGACGGTAGTTAGGTGATTTGTGATGCACGTGCTTGGCGTTCCAACGCTGGTTACGTCACGGCGGCAGAAGATTAAATGCCTCTGCTAAAAAAATGGTTGATATCGGTTAGTATTTTGAAAAAGACACAGTCTTTCACCTTTATTTGTGTCGCTTTGTATTTGAGGTTGCTCCTATGTTATTTGCCGATCGTCTGATTCAACAAGTTGATGGTGCGCTGCGCGTAATCAGTGGCGTGTCCGTTGCTGGACGTCCGACGCCCGCAGCAGGGATTCAGGAAGTGCCGATGGATAGCGCTGCGCGTCGTCATAGTGCGGGGCTGATGCGTGTCAATCATGTGGGTGAGGTGTGCGCGCAGGCTTTGTATCAGGCGCAATCGCGTTTTGCGCGGGATGAAACCGTTCGCAAGCAACTCGAGCATGCTGGACGTGAGGAAGAAGATCATCTGGCCTGGACTGCGCAGCGACTGCGCGAACTGGGTTCACGGCCGAGCTTGCTGAATCCGGTTTGGTATTCGGGTGCATATGTGCTGGGTGCGGTGGCGGCCACCTTGGGTGATGCGCGCAGCCTGGGATTTGTGGTCGAGACCGAACGGCAGGTTGAGGCGCATCTGAACGATCACATGAGCCGTTTGCCATCCGAAGACATGAAGTCATTGGCGATTGTGTCGCAAATGAGTGTGGATGAGGCAGAACACGGTAGTGCGGCCAAAGAGCTTGGTGCAAAACAGGTGC
>Ga0308164_10004519_pt1 | contig 11718 bp, 12 predicted proteins | sample PhyTR2_FD_201031 | JGI IMG/M metagenome (GOLD analysis project Ga0308164, IMG submission 201031) | Phyllosphere microbial communities from UC Gill Tract Community Farm, Albany, California, United States - DLSLT.R2 | ecosystem: Host-associated > Plants > Phyllosphere > Unclassified | place: USA... | reverse complement strand
GGAAGCTGTTGCGCGGAATCAGCCGGCCCTCCAGCTGCACATCTTGCAGCAGGCGCAGTTTCACCGTCGAGCCCTGCTCTACTACCTGGTCGTTGTGAATCACGGCCGGGACCGAGTTCACGTTGCCGGCACTGCTGGCCTCGCCAATCGTGTGAAAGCCGTTGCTTTGGGGCGCGCTCTGGCTGCGCAGGGTGCTCACCACCGAGGGCCGCACCTGGGTAATGACCGTCATCTTTTTGGCCGAGTTAGCGGAGCTGGCCGACATGGCCACCGGGGCAGCTGCCGGCGACGTGGCCGGCGAGTTGAGGGCCAGTAGTCGTTGCTGGTACTGATTCTTCAGCTCGTCAAGTTCCTTCAGCGACGCATCCATTCGCGTATCGTGCGCTGGTGCAGCAGCGACCGCCGCCGAGCTGGTGCGTGGGGTGCTGGCCACCGGTGCCGCCGCGGGCGCTGCTGCCGTCGAGGTGCTGGTTTGTTCCTGAAGGCGCTGCATCCGGCTCTGCATGGCCACCACGTTCGGGTCGGCGTTAGCGTCGTATTTCTGGCCCGATTGGCCCGGCTGCACCGCATAGTTGACGCCGGCCGGCTGGGTGCCAGGTGTTAGAGCGCCGGGCGCACCTGGTGCAGTGCCGGGCGCAGCTGGTGCAGCACCGGCCGCCGTGGTGATGGGCGGCGCGAACGCCAGGTTATTGTGCCGGTTGCTATCCTGAGGCGCGGCGGCGGCCTGCATCTTATCGGCAAACAGCGTGGTTTTACCAGCTGAGGGCAGCGAGAGGTTGAGGCCGCTCGCGCCCGGTGCATTACTGGCCACCGCCGCCGCCGCTACCCCTTTGCCGCCGCCGCCCAGCGCGAAGAGAGCCGTCAGGCAGAGTGCTATCGGTAGGGGGGCGAACAGCATCATTTGCCGCTTTTTCAGAAACTCTGGCGTGTGCTTGGGCGTGCTCATGGGGTCGTAGGTTTAAGAGACTAGAGGCGGGCTTCGGTGCGCAGGTCGTTGTTCTGAAGCACGCGCCAGCGCTCCATCAGGAAGCCGTGCGGGTTGTTGGTCGAGCGCGAGACGTCACGCAGGTAGCACTCGGACACCAAGGCCCGGGTGGTCACGTTGGTCGCCCGAATAATCTGCTCGGTGGCGTAGCACTTGGCGTAGTAGGGGTAGGCAGAAGGGTTGATTACCACGCTGTCCACCGTGATGTGCTGGCTGATGTTGGCCTGAATCAGGTTGTTGTAATAGCCGCTTTCCTTGTAGTTGTCGTAGGCGCGCTTGGCACTCTCATCGGCCAGGAAAAGCGACTGCGTGACGTTGCTCTCGATAGCTTTTGAGTCGGGGTCGAGGGTGAAAAAGTACTCGTGGAAGCGCTTCACGTGGTCCTGCGCCTCCACCGGGCGGTTGTCCTGCACATTGTGCGAGGTAGCCGCCAGCAGCTGGCCTTGGTCGAGCAGATAGATGTGGTCTTGGGACAGGCGGGCGGTGCGCTGGGAGGCGTACACGGCGTAGCCGGCTACCGAGGCGCAGAGCACCATGAAAAGCAGGGCCAGCGTTTTCGTCTGCTGGTAAGCCGAGTCGATGTTTTTGAGGGAGCGAAACATGAGCTAGGATAGTTGGGGTGAGCAGCTTAGGCCGCCTTGTTGGTGTTTTTGTAACCGCTCGGGTTGCCCACTGAGGGCGCGTCCGGAGCGGAGCCGGAGGCAATGGCTTTACCCAGGGCGATGGCGCGGCCCGCAACCTGGCCACCGGCAGCCCCGGCGGCAGCCCCCGCCATGCTGGCAGCTGCGTTCCCGCCACTCGTGGCAAAGCGCGTGATGTTCGTCAGGCCGCTAGCCGATACAATCCAGCTGGCCACCGAGGGCACTGTGAAGTAGCCAGCAATGGCAATCACCAGGAAAATCATGTAGCCCATATCGGCCTTTTCCAGCTCGCGCCCGCTCTGAATCTGGGCGATGTCGAGGGTAATCATCATCACCTGAATCTTAGCCACGATGGCCCCGAAGATGTTGGCCACCGGCAGCCACATGAACACGTTGACGTAGCGCGAAAACCAGTTGGTGAGCGTGCCCTCGAACCCCGGCCAGATGGCAAAGCCGAAGCTGATGGGGCCGATAATGCTCAGGATGATGAGGAAGAAAGTGCGGATAGTGTTAATCACCAGCGCGGCCGACTGATAAGCCAGCTCCAGCACGTTGCGAATCCACTCCCGAAAGTTTTTCTGCACGCTGTAGCTAATGCGGTTGAAGTAGAGGGCTGCCTTGCCGCCGAAGTCGAGTACATCCTTGTTTTCCAACTCCTTCTCAAAGGCATCATCATCTTCATAAGCCGCATTTTCCGGTTGAGCCTTGAGCAATTCTGCCTTGCGCTCCTGTAAGCGAATAATATCCTGATTCTGAACCAGGACAATAGAGGACGTGGCCGAGGAGAGCCCGCCCAGCACGCCATTCATTACCCCCAGCATCTGCGGAAACAGGGAAATAGTCAGCCCGATAGCAAAGGGGCGCAGCAGGGGAAAGAACTCGATAGCCGTGGCCTCGGCCTGGTGGCGCCACACCCTGATGGCAATGAAGAACAGCGCGCCCAGGCCGCCCAGGGCCCGGCCCACGTTGATGAGGTCGCTGCACAGGGGCAGCATCTCATCGTAGAGCGTGTCGAGCAGCTGCTGAAGCGAGGCAACTTGAGTAGAAACTTGGAGGAGCATAGTGAGTAGCATGGGGATTACAGCCCGTAGAGCTTTTTAAGGGTGGCATTGTCGCGTGCGGCCTGTGCCTGCTCGGTGACAATGGCTTGGTTGCGCTTGGTGAAGTAGGCAACGAGCTGATACTGATGCGTTACCTTGTCGGAAATCTTGTTGATGAACTTGAGGCGCTGGGCATCTGTCATCTTAGCGGTGCCCGGCGTGAGGATGGTGGTCAAATCATCGAGCAGGCCCACGTTTTCGGCCAGCAGCACCGTGTAGCCCTTCACCATGCCCTGAATCTGGGTAGGGGTCAGGAAGGGGCTGGTGCGCAGCTGCCCGATATTCTGGGTGTAGAGGCTCATTGTCCGGTTCTGGTAGCTCCAGATAGATTTTACCTGCTGGTAATTGGCCACCACCGAGTTGATTTTGAGCAGGCTGCTATACCATTCGTCGTGCATCTGCACCGTTTGGTCCTCAAGTGATTTGATGATAGCCTGCGTGTCGTTGCCCTTTTTTACGACCGTGTTGCCCAGGTCTTTGAGCACCGTCAAGATGCCCTGGTGGCCGGCCTGCTTGGTGGCCTGGCCCTCGGCAATCGGGGCCGATATCACGAACTGAGCGCGGGCGGGGCGGGCGGCCAGCCCTAGGCCAGCCAGTACCGCGAGGGTGAGGAGCTTGCACATTACTTCAACCCGTAGAGTTTCTTCAGCGTCGCGGTCTCCTGGGCGGCCGAGGCCTGCTGGGCGGAGATGGCCATGTTGCGCCGGGTGAAGTAGTTCACCAGGTCGTACTGGTGGGTCACTTTGTCGTCGAGCACGTCAATCAGCTCCATCCGCTCGGCATCGGTCATTTTCGATTTGGCCGGCGAGACGATGGCCGACAAATCATCGAGGTAGGTTCCCGATTCCTGAATCAGCAGCGTGTAGCCCCGCACCATACCCGCGACCTGGGCGGCGCTCAGGTTGGGGTCGGTCTTGAACTTGCCGATGTAGTTCGAATAAATCGTGATGATGGCCGTCTGCCGCTCGAAAATGTGCTGCACCCGCCGGTAGGTCTTGATGGTGTTGCTGATGGCCAGCAGCCCATCGTACCAGTCCTTGGCCAGGAGCATGTTTTTCTCGGTAAAGCCCTTGGTCAGTACCTGCTCGACCACGCCATCATTAGCCAGGTCGTTGGCCTTGGCATTAAGCGCCTTCAACGTGGCCTGTAAACCAGTCTGAATGAAGTTAGTACCTTCCAAAACGGGGGCCGAAACGACCGCCTGCGCGTGTGCTGAAGGCTTGCCTAAGAGACAAAGCGCCGCCAGACACAGTGTAAACCGTGTTTTTTTCATCGCCTGAAATGAGGTTAATTGGGGTCGCTGAGGGCTATTCTATCCCTAGCACTTCCCGATTGTATTTATGCTGCTTTTCACTACGCGTCTCCCGGTCGATAATGGCTGCCGAGCGCCGGGTGAAGTACTTCACCAGCTCCAGCTGGTGGTCCTCCTTCTTGGCCAGCTCCCCCACGAACGTGCGCTGCTCGGCCTCGCTCATGGTGGTTTTGCTGCTGGCCAGGTTCGTGAGCTGGGCCACGTTGCCCGTACTCTCATCAACCAGCTTTTGGTAGCCCGAACGGATGCCCTGGCCCTGGGTGGGTGTCAGAATGGGGTCACTGGCTAGCTTGCTTTGGTTGGTGGCCACTTCCTGCAAAATGGCGGCGTGGTCTTGGTACACCTTCGCGGCACCCGGGTCGAGCTTGATGATGTTGGGCACCTCGCTGCTCTGGTACCAGGTGTGCACCGGGTCGAGGGCCCCGCCCTGGGCGGGAGCCTGCACCAGCACTTGCTTGATGCTGGCCACTACCCGGGCCTCGGCTTCATCAGCCAGCTTTTTGGAGGCGGCATCCTGGCCGCAGCTGGTGGCCAGCGTAGCCAGGCCGGCGAGAAGAAGGAGCGTGCTTGCTTTCATGATGCGGGTGGAAATGGAATTAGGCGGCGGTAGCGGCGTGCTGCTCGCGTAGTTCTTGGGCAAACGACTTGATGGCGGCCGGCAGCGACATGCCGCCCTCGGTTACTTTTTTGAAGAGGCGGGCTTTCTCCTTCTGGTTGGTGGTGTACGTGGCGTACTCTTCTAGCGAAGCTTCTACGCCATATACTTTAGATTCTTTGCCCCCGAGGCTGATAAACACCTCTTTATACTTGGGGCCTTTGCGGTTGTCGAGGTTGATAGAGAGGACTTGCGCCTTTTCTTTTTCGCTCAGACCCATCACGCGCTGAATCTCACCGAAGCGGTTGATAAACTTGTTCATGTCGAGCAGGGCGCGGCAATCCGAGTTATTGATAATGGCATCCTTTACAATGGGGTTGCCAATGATATCATCAATTTCCTGGGTTACGATGATGGCCTCGCCGTCGAACTTGCGGACGGTTTTGAACAAGTACTTGATGTACTCGGCCATGCCTTCCTTAGCGATAGCAGCCCAAGCCTCCTCAATGAGAATCACCTTCTTGATACCCTTCAGCGTGCGCATCTTGGAAATGAAAGTGTCCATGATAACGAGCGTCACCACCGGGAAAAGAATCGGGTGGTCTTTGATGTTGTCCAGCTCGAAGACGATAAACGTCTCGTTTGCCAGGTTCAAATCACTTTCCGAGTTAAGCAGGTAGTCATACTCGCCGCCGCGGTAGAAGGGCTCCAGCACGTAGAGAAATTCTCTGATGTCAAAGTCTTGGTCGCGTACCTGCTTCGCGGTCAGGTGCTGGGTGAAGGGGCCTTGCAGGAACTCGTAGAACGTGTTGAAGCTAGGGCGCAGGCCGGGCGAGCTTTCCAGCAGCTGATAGTACTGCACAATAGCCGTGGAGAGCGACACATATTCAGCCTGGCTCACCTTCTCATCTTCCCGCTTCCATAGCGTCACCAGCAGCGTTTTGAGGCTTTCGCGCTTCTCAACGTCGGGCTTACCCACCACAAAGAACGGGTTGAAGCTGATGGGCTTTTGCTCGGAGTAGGTGAAGTACACCCCACCGCGCAGCTCACACAGCCCCTTGTAGCTGTCGCCCACGTCCACGAGCACCACGTGGGCACCCTGCTCGTGGTACTGGCGCATCAGGCGGTTCGTGAAGAACGACTTACCCGAGCCGGACGAGCCCAGGATGAACTTGTTGCGGTTACCTATTAGGCCGGTTTCCATCGGCAGGTCTGAAATATCCACGTGCACCGGCTTGCCGGTGATGCGGTCGCTGAGCTTGATACCGAACGTGCTGGGAGAATCCAGGTAGTTGGTTTCGACATTCCACAGGCAGCAGGCCTGTTCGGGGAAGGTGTAGAACGTTTCCTCACTGGGGAAGTCGCCGGCGTTGCCGGGGATGCCCGCCCAGAACAGCCCGCCCAAGTCAACGGTGTTCTCGCGTGGGCGGCAATCCATCTTGGCGATGGCACCGCTCACTAGGTCGCGTAAGTCCTTTTCCTCTGACGCGTGCTCGCTCCACACCAGGACGTTGGCGTGAGCGCGAACCGCGAGCTTATTATCCGAAGCCGCTTCGTTCAGGAAGCGGTCGTAAAATTCCTTGTTGATGGCATTATCACGCGAGGCGCCGGAGAGCGAGTTTAGGTTCTTGGCCTTCCGCTCAAGCATCTTGATGGTCTTCTCGTGGTCATCGACGAACAGGTACTGATTGTAGATGTGGTCACAGCTCAGCAGCAGCCCCACCGGGGCGGCGAAGCCGATGGCGAAGGGCGTAGCATCGGTGCTGAGCTTGTCGTAGCGAACATCCGTTTGCAGCGCGTAGGGCAGGTCTTCTAGCTTGCCCAGCGAGTAGCACTGACACGTTTTGCTACCCACCTTCAAGCCTTTGCTGAGGTCGATGTCCACCATCGGGGCCGAGTCGCGCATATCCAGCGCCAGGTACTTTTCCAGCAGGCCAGCGCGCTCCGGCGTGCCGGTGGCCACGTCGGCCTCCGTGCCGCAAATGTCATCATCCGTCAGCTGGGTGCAGGTAATGCCAGCGTCCGCGAGCACGCGGATAAACTGGCCCACGGCGTTAAAAAACGTGTTTAGCGTCTTCTCGTCCATCATTTCCTTGGGGACGATTTTCGAGCGCGACAGCAGCGAGGCCAGGCTATTCCAGTTCTCGCGGCCGGTGCTGGTCTTGGTGATGAACAGGTAGCAGTAGTGGTGCAGGAACGGGCGCTCGTAGAAATGGCGCTCGTAGCTGTGCTGAAGCATGGTGCGCTCCTGCTTGAAATCGGGCGAGTATTTATCCTGCACAAACCAATCCTGCTTGTGCAAGGTCACGTGCTTAGGCAGCAGGCGCACGCCCTTGATGAAAGCCGCCTGCTTGGTTTCATAGTCAGCACTGGACTGGCTGAATATCTCGGGCAGGTCGAGGCGGTAGGCTACTGTCACGTCAGCGTTTTTGCTGATGATGCAGTTATTCTCCACCGCGTAGATGGGCTGCTTGCTTTCCAGCGTGGCCGATTTGAGGAGTAGGTTGCTCATGACTGCTTGAGGGCTTTAAAAAGACGAGCGTTGCGACTCACGATGCGTTTGGGCTGGCGGCCCTGGGCTTGCAGCTTCATGGCGCCGTGCTCGCCGTACTTGGCGCTGAGCTTGAATACCCGCATGACCCAGAAGAAGCCGCCCCCGAGGGCCAGGGCCACCGAGAAGTAGGCATTGGCCCCGACGAGGCGCAGGACAACGAAGCCCAGAAACACCCCGGCGAGGCCGCCTGCCAGCATAAATAGGTAGCGCGAGCCCACTAGCCCCTTAAATTCGACGGGCTTATTGACGCCCTTGTTTAGTGGGTAGTGGCCCATCGCCTTACAGGAAGAAAGCGCGCAGCACCGTAGCGACTACGGCCAGAAAGATGCAGCTGCCGAACCAGCCCATCGCCGACTTCTGCGTGTCCTGGTCGCCCGACTGCCACTTGCTGAACACCTTGAAACCACCGATGAGGCCCGCGACGGCCGCGATGGCGTAGATGAGCAGCGTGGCCGGGTCGAAGTAGCCGGTGATGGCAGTAGTCGCATCCTGAATACCCTGCTTGCCCGCGTTGAGGCCGCCCTGCGCTTGGGCGAGCGTAGCGCTGGCCAGTACCAGGGCAGCCGTGTTGAGGAGGTTGGTGGTGCGCTTGGTAGCGCGGCGAGTGAGGTTGGTAAACATGGTTGTTGAGGAAAAATGGAGAAGGAAAGAAGTGAAAAAATAAAAAAAAATACTGCTAATCGACTTAGCCAAGAGCGGGCTCGGCAACTCCGGCGTAGAGGTGCGAGGTAGCCCGTTGGGCGCTCTTGGTGCTGGCTTGGAACATGGCCACCAGCAGCTCGGTATCTGCCAGGCCAGGCTCTTGTTCCACTAGCTCTTCCTGAGTAATCTGACCCTCAGCGGCTCGGTCCAGGTAGTTGCCGAGCTGGGCAATGCCGACCGAAAAGCTTGGTTCAAAATCTTCAGGTGCGGTTTCCGGGCCGCTATCGGTGTCCTGGAGCGAGGTGGCACCGGTTTGCTCTGTAAAATTAGACTTAATATCAACATCTGTGGCATCATGGTTCACTAATTCAACAGTATTTTCTACTTCGTCAGTAGTGGGCAGGTCTAGGGCGGGCAGTTCTTCGATGGCGGGAGCCTCCGCAGCTGCCTGCTCAGCCGGGGCCTCAGCCTGGCTTGCCTCTTCGGTTTTGGCCGGCTTGGTGGTTTCGGCTGGCGTGGGCGCGGGGCTGGCCACCGCCGGCGGCGCGGCAGCTGGGGCGGCAGCCGGCTTGCCCAGCAGCGAGCCGCGGCCGACCAGCGAGGCGGTGGGCGGGGCGGGCGCCAGGCCAGCTGCCTTGCCCTTGCCCTTGAATAGACCCGTCAGCTCCAGGCGGTAGTAGACCAGGGCCACGTAGGCGTAGTAGAGCAGCAGTAGCACGAATACGAAGCCGAGAAACTGGCCCCAGGAGATGGCTTTGAACATAATGATACAGGTAAGGGGTGAGGGAAAAGGGCAAGGCAGTAGCCAGCACACCTGTTTTAAGGGTGTGTAAAAGAGCGCCTTATGTTAGTGGGTTAGTAGGGCAAATCTGTTTTTCTCAGCTTTTCTTGGGCTGCTAAAAACTGGCGGATGCTCGGGCCGTGAACCTCGAAGTGGTTGTTGATGATGTTGATGAGCAGGTCGGAGAGGCCCACCCCGTCGGGCGTGGCCTGCGTGATGTTGGCTAGGGCGGTGTGCAGGCGCTCGGTCACGTAAATAGCCTTGGGCTTGCGGCCGCGCACAGGCTGGAGGAAGAGGCCGGCGTAATCCGCGCTACCAGCAGGGGCGGCCGGCTCTTTTTTCCCCTTAGGTTGCTGATTCTCGGCTGGTTGCTCAATAGGGGCCGGGGCAGCAAGGGGGGCGGGGGCTACCTGAGCAACCGGCTTAGGAGCGGGTGTTGCCTCAGCGGTTGGCTCAGGGGTGGGAGCCGGCGTTTCGACCGGTGCAGCTGGGGTAGAAGCTGGCGTAGCGGGGGTGGCCGGTGCAGGAGCTGGGTCGGCTGTTCTGCGGGTGGCAACGAGGCTCAGCATATCGTTGCTCAGGTCGGCAGCAGGATTGGGGTTGGTCTTAGCCATCGTGGGAGCAGATTAAAGCGCTTCGTTTGCAGTGGTAGGTGCTACTGCCTCGGTGGCCCCATCGGTGGCGTAGATGATACTGCCCAATTCTTTGATTAGGGCGCTGATACCCAGGCGCTGGAACTCCTTGGCCAGCGGAGACATGGTCGAGCGCATGGCGTCCTTTTTGTAGTTCACGCTGTGCTCCAGGCGACTTTTGAGGAAGGGAATGCCCTGCTCGGCAAAGTAGGTTTCCGTGAGTTCGTAGAAGTCCTGCTTCTCGCTCTTAATGTGCTTGTTCCAGAAGGCGTAGTACTGCTTTAGCCGGCTGCCAGGCTGGTCCTTGGCGAACTTCTCCAATACCTGGGCATAGGGCAGGGTAGCCTCGACGCTCAGTCGGTCGGACTCCATCGGCATGAAGATGTAATCCAGCTGCTTCCACAGCTCAATGATGCCAGGCACGTTGATGGTGCCCGGGGTGTCGATGAATACCAGGTCAAATTCGCCATCCATCTGCTTGGCCACGCCCAGGGCATCTTTCACCGAGCACGCCTCAATAGGGTAGGCTTGCATGCCCAGGGCCCGGAACTCGGCCAGCTTCTCGGGGCTGGCTTGCAGTAGTTCCAACTCCTTATCTCGCAGGCCCTGAAGCGAGTGCTGCGGGTAGTCACAGTCGATAACGGCCACTTTCTGCTTAGCCAGGAAGTGGAAGGCTGAGGCCGTTAGGATGTTGATGGTGGTTTTGCCCACGCCCCCCTTCTGGGAGGAGATGGAGATGTACTTGGTGCTGCTCATGTGAACGAGGCTTTGGGGTTAGGGGTGAAAGGGAAAGCTGAGCCGTATGCACACAACTAAGAAATCCTTGAACTCTTTCACTGTGTACAAATTTAGGTGATTAGTTGAAAAAAACAACACTTAGTTGCAGATAGATGAACAAATCAAATCACAGTCTTAGTATATTTGTTAAGCATCTACCCATCAAAACACCGGCTTAATTGTGACAATACGGGCTTAATCAGGCAATTCCAGAAAGAAACGCACAAGCCGGTAATTCCAGGCAAAAAAAATCAATCACGCGATTAGCTAGCTACATGCACCCATCCACAACTGTACGATTAATTAATTGTACAGTTGTACAACTGTGTAATTGCAAAACTATAAAACTGTGTAGTTGTAAAATTGTGCAATTGTGCAGTTGTGAAATCGTGCCGGGTTGCCCCAGCTGAGGGCTCGGTTTTCCGACTAAAATATTTGGGGCTGCGGTGGGGCTAATCGGCCCGCTAGGTGGCCTCTCTCACTACCCACAAAAGTTACCCAGCAAGCCATGTCTTTGTGCGCACAAGTGCGCGCAAAGACGACGGAGAAATTGACGCAAGCTATTTCTCCTGGCTTGCTCTCGCAGGCCCCCAATCAGGTGAATTATGGAACCACTACTTAGTGCTGACCCCGCGCCCAGCAGCGAGGAAAAAGAGAACAAGGAGGAGCACATCAACATGCGGATTGCGGCCACCGACAAGCGCACTATCGAAGGCAAAGCCAAGCGCGCCGGCCTCTCGGTAACCGAGTATTTGCGCCGGGCCGGCTTGGGCCGAACGATAGTCGAGCGCGTGCCGCCCGAGCTGCGCCGGCTGCTGGGTGTCACCAGCAGCAACCTCAATCAGCTCACCAAGCTGGCCAACGCCGGCAAGCTGCCGGGAGCGGGCATTGAGGAGTTGAACGACCTAGTAACCCGCCTACGCCAGACGTTGAGATGATAGCCAAGACAGTTACCGGTTCCGATTTTACGGGCGCGCTGGAGTACGGCGCGGGCATTCGTTCCGACCGCACCAATAAGCAAGCGGAGCTACTGAGCGTGGCTAATGTTGGTAGCGAGGACGCGGCCGGCATCGCGGCCGAGATGCGCGATGTGGCCGCCATGAGCAGCCGCATTCAGCAGCCGGTCTGGCACACGATTCTTTCGTGGGCACCCGGCGAGCAGGTGAGCCGCGAGCAGAAGCTAAAGGCGGCAGCCAGCTACTGCGAGCTGATGGGGGCCAGCCTGGAACGGCACCAGGTGGCCGTGTACGAGCACAAGGACAAGGACCACCCGCACATTCACATCTACATCAACCGCGTGCCCATCGACGGCGGCCCGGCCCTGCGCACCGACCAGAACTACGCCCGCAACGTGGTAACCACGCGCAAGATTCGGGAGCAACTGGGCTTGCCGGAGTTGCCCAAGCGCCAGCATACCGCCCGCGCCCTCGACCCGAGCAAGGAGGCGGCACGTGGCCACGTGCGCGACGTGCTCACGACGGCGCTGGCCAACCCGGCTATCCGCTCGCTCGACCAGCTGGTGGCCCACCTCAGGGAAAAAGAGATTGAAACCACGCTGAAGCGCGACGGCAAGGGCGTACTCGTGGGCACCAGCTTCCGCTACCAGGAAACCAGCGTGAAGGGCACCGACGTGGGCGTGAAGGCCAAGCAGCTGCGCGACCACTTCAGCCCCTTCGGCCGCGAGACCCTGCGCACGAGC
>Ga0308164_10004518_pt1 | contig 11721 bp, 7 predicted proteins | sample PhyTR2_FD_201031 | JGI IMG/M metagenome (GOLD analysis project Ga0308164, IMG submission 201031) | Phyllosphere microbial communities from UC Gill Tract Community Farm, Albany, California, United States - DLSLT.R2 | ecosystem: Host-associated > Plants > Phyllosphere > Unclassified | place: USA... | reverse complement strand
GAGTGGCAATCATGGCTTGCCAATTGCCGAACTCACAATAAAGTTGCTCTTGATGGAGGAGAAGCTCTTCGGCAAGTATACTGGGGAGTCTTTAGCGCATGAGTTAGCCGAAACTTACAAAAGGTTGGAATTCGTGGTGCCCGCCGACTATAGTCTATTGGGCTTCAGTCGTGGAATCCTACGTGCCGTACGTCATGCCCGCAGAGAGCGGGAATGAGTTTTGCAACGTTTCGCAAGGTTTACCTACAGTGATTTCGGTCGTTCCTTGAGCCATTTCTCACTGCGTCGCAGCCAATCCGGCCCGATTGCAATGGAGAATTTTTCATGGACAAACTTGCTTCGAGTGTACGTGAAGCGTGCACAAACCTCGGCCTTTCTGAGCCTACTATCTATCGCTTGATCAACAAGGGACGGCTGACCAAGGTTAAGGTAGGTCGCCGCACGCTCATCACTATCGAAAGTCAGCGGGCTCTCCTTGGCATTGGAGCGTAACCGTTGACGAAATCGTCTGATACCGAAGCAGCGAACGTAGAGTGGGCTGCTGAGGAGATTGAGGGGGCGATCCACCGTTCCCGGCGTTACCGACTGACGGCTAACGCCCTTCCCTCACCCACCACTTCAGTAACTGTCGCCTCCGACAAAGCCTTGGTGATTGCTCCCTCCAAGCCTCGCTCGCCGAACAAGCGCGGGGCTGGAAAGATGAAGATGGGACCGGATTACCGCCAGAAGGTAGATGGCATCTGGTACGCTCCGCCGGGCGACGGGGCCGTCTCGATTCATATTTGCGGCGCGCTGGAAATCGCCGCCCAGACACGTGATGACGCGGGGGCATCCTGGGGGCGTTTGCTTGAATGGAAAGACAGTGATGGCCGACAGCATCACTGGGCCATGCCAATGGCGCTGTTGGCGGGCGACGGCGGAGAAATACGAGCATACCTGCTGGACCGCGATTGCTACGTATCGCCTACCGCACAGGGGCGCGGCAAACTCCTAGACTTTCTTGCAACTACGACCGTTGATGCTCGCGCGTTTGCCGTATCCCAAGTGGGTTGGATCGGGCGGGTCTTTGTCCTGCCCGATCGCACTATCGGTGACAGGCCCGAACATCGCGTTATCTATCAGGGCGCAGACGCCATTGATCACCCTTATCGTCGCGTTGGCAATCTCGAGGCGTGGAAGCGCAACGTTGCACGTTACGGCATCGGTAACAGCCGCATCGCTGTCGCTTTTGCGACCGCATTCGTTGGCCCTCTCTTGGCACTTCTTGGTGAAGAAGGTGGCGGGATAAATCTGCGCGGACCATCTTCGATCGGTAAGTCGACTGCTCTTTTCGCAGCGGGAAGCGTTTGGGGAGGCCCGTCTTTCGTTCGCCAGTGGCGTGCCACTTCGAACGGACTGGAAGGCGCATGCCTTCAACACAGTGAAACGTTTCTACCCCTTGATGAACTGGCGCAGCTCGATCCGCGCGAAGCTGCAGCAGTAGCCTATATGCTTGCAAATGGGTTGGGCAAGGCACGCGCAACGCGAACTGGCTCCCTACGTTCGCCAGCAAAGTGGCGAGTATTCTTTCTCTCGTCCGGCGAGATCAGCCTCGCCGATCTTGCCGGGCGCGATGCTCGCGGCACTCAGCGGTCTGCGGCGGGTCAGGAGATACGTATTCTCGACTGCGAAGCAGACGCGGGCGCCGGATTGGGCCTTTTCGAAACCCTTCATGATGTTGCAAGCGGCGAGGCGCTCGCCCGGTTGATTAAAGAAGGCGCCGCGAAAGACTATGGGCTCGCAGGACCGGCGTTCGTTGAGGGCATTATTGCCAATTTCGACGGGCTCGCACATGCCACCAAAAATGACATCGATCAGTTCGTTTCCGAAAACGTTCCAGCCGGTGCCAATGGACAAGTGGCGCGTGCAGCTCGCCGCTTCGGCCTAATCGCGGCAGCGGGAGAACTAGCGGTTCGGCTGGACGTGTTGCCTTGGCCGAATGGAGAGGCGACCACCGCATGCGCCACCGTTTTTCGCCAATGGCTGGCTGGTCGTGGCGGGACTGGCTCCGCCGAGGACCGCGAAGCTATCGCTAAGGTGCGAGGCTTTCTCGAAATGCACGGCGGCTCTCGCTTCGAAACCATTGCAGACGAGGATTCGCCGCGGATCATCAATCGAGCTGGCTTCTGGCGGGAGACCGAAGACGGTCGCGAATACCTGTTTCTCGCAGAAACGTGGAGGACGGAAGTATGCGCTGGCATGGACGCCAGCCGCGTAGCCAAAGTACTTGCAGCCAACGGAATGCTTAGAAAGGATACTGGCGGCAAAAACTCGATCACTGTCAACCTCCCGGCAGGCATTGGTAAGACACGCTGTTATGCAGTCAGCTCACTTATCTTCTGCGGCAGTGCTGATATCTAGACCTACCGCCATACCATTTCCAGCTATCATCTAAATCACGTGTTATCGGTGTCCCATGTGTGCACCGACAGAAGACCGTGGGATAGGCGGGAACACCATCATACCTCCTATAGTGTTCCTAGTGTTCTAGATCACACCCGTCACACCCTACTGAATGCAGCAGTGCTCGAAGAAATTAGCGGAAAGCCGCCCCTGCACACCGGAACCACGGATAACACCAAGATTCATGCAACATAGCAAAAGTAAAAACCTAAAGGAAAAATTATGTCAGCAGATGTTAACACCGCGATTGGTAAGGAATTGTTGAAGCAAGCCCATGAGACCGCCGCTTCCGGCTTCGAGGTATTTGCGTTCGTCTCTGGAGTTGGCCGCCTTTGGGTCCGCAGCGTCGAGTTTATGGATGGCATCCCTCTGATTGCAAAAGTACTCTGTTGGCCCGGCGACGACGGAAAGTCGGTATCCTGGTTGGTACCGTTCGCGGCTGTCAGGGGCGTTAAGAACGAAGAGGGCTGACGGCCTATTGCATAAACCGTATTGGTCGAACGTCATGTTCTGACGAAGCCATAGGCACCGCAGTCGCGGCAGCGTGTACACGCACGGTGGCCTAGCTGAACAAATCGACCACCTTCCAGACCGCGTATTGGAATCGGTCGGTTCCGATACAGCTGAGAAACAGTATCGTAATATAGGTTGACTCACTTAACGATACAGCTATCGTTACGATAGACGTTTTCGATACAGGAGTCGTATCTTGCCGCGCACCTTTGCCTATTGCCGGGTAAGCACCGCCGATCAAACCACCGACAATCAAGTCCTTGAAATCGATTCCGCAGGCTTTCGGGTCGACCCGAAGCGCGTGGTTGCCGAAACTGTATCAGGCTCGGTGGCAGCAAAAGAGCGCAAGGGATTTGCGCGGCTTCTCGATCGTCTGGAGACCGGTGATGTACTGATCGTAACGAAGCTTGATCGTCTAGGCCGCAATGCGATGGATGTACGCAGCACGGTCGAGTCATTGGCAGCTGACGGCGTACGGGTACATTGCCTAGCCCTCGGTGGGGTCGACCTCACCAGTGCCGCTGGCAAGATGACGATGGGAGTAATCTCGGCAGTCGCAGAGTTCGAGCGGGACCTGCTGGTCGAGCGCACTCAAGCTGGCCTCAAGCGAGCTAAAGCGGGGGGCAAAGTTTTAGGAAGGCCCAATGCACTCACCGCGACACAACAGAATGCCATCCGCGCTAAAAGGGTCGATGGCGTGTCGTTAGGCGAACTGGCAGCTCATTATGGGGTTAGCCGCTCCGCCATTCAGCGCGTAGAAAAGCGCGCACCGGTCGCAGAATAATTTACCCCCCCGGGGGGGGACCCGCGGGGGTTATCCCTGCCCGCAAAAAGCGGCTGCACTATGCGGGCCTATCAGGTAATACTACTCAATGAATAGTTTTCTTGCAGTGACAGTACCTATCGATATAATACAATTTTAAATGAATATACTCGTTCGATGAAACCTCATGTAAGTCTCATGCTGAGCAGTAAGACTCGCGCGGGCTTCTAGCAAAGCAGTCTTCAAGCCGAGCAGCTCAACGTCCAGATCACTAAGTAGTAACGATCTCAACACTGAGCCATCATTATTGAATGAAATATATCCGGCATCGAACAGATAATCCACATTCGGGGATAGCATAAGACCATTGAAGCCGTCTAATCGCTCGTCAGCTGTCTCGCAACGCGCCCATGGCTTAATGTGACTAGCCACTAGTAACTCGGGATTGGTAATGCCTGACACCGGACATGTCCCGGATTTCTTTAAAACATTGGAACGAAACTTGCCTTGACCGCGTCGCGCCATCACCGACTGCTCACGCTCGGTCTCAGAAAGGGATAGGTCGGAAACCACCTGCGCCATCAAAAAATCGTTCGAAACCACCTTCTCGGCGCCAACGTCCATTGAGTGACAGGCAATTTGCGGCATTACCCCCTCAGCTAGCCCTTCTACGATATCGAATATCTCCACACTGACCGCGGCGAGGTATGCTTTTTGATTGCCGCGACCAGATACCAAATGAATCGGTGAATATTTCGGGGGTAAGTATGGCCGAAGATCGGCGATGACTGACGCTGGCCGTACAGGCCTTTTAAGTTTCCGCCATTCGATTGGGACAAGCCAGCCATATTGAGCCCAATTCGTGCCGATTGCACCAGATGTCATTGGCTTAGCGAATGCCGTCGCGGCAGCCATAATAGTGCCAACGTGGCTTATGAGGCCGTCTGCAAATGATAGAACGATATCGCCAGTTCTAACTAACCGCATATTGTCATAGAATTGACTACGTGCGCCGTTAGACTCACGTACCGGCGACCATATATAGCCTCGAGACAGCTCAAATCGCGCGGATTGAGAGTGATTTACCCACCAATATTTTATCACACACCCTCCAGACTATCTATGCCCCTACAAAGTCAAGCCCGACTCGGCCCATAACACTTCCAAGCTTTTGGAGTAGGTTCAACGCATACTCGTAACGAAGTTGCGCGATTACAGTCGCCGTCGAAGAGTGAGACTTAAGCCCTCCCTTTCCGTCGGATACGATTCGCTGCACTTTCAGCGAATTATTAGCCTTGTCGAATCTCCCTTCCTGCTCAGCGTAGAGTGTAAACCAATGAGGCCCCGCGTTTTCATTTTGAGGATCGTTTAGCGAGTAAATCTTGATCTTCCCAGCTAGCTCAATGAATATGAAGCGGTTAGTTTGAACGCGCTTCGGAAGCTTTTCGCCGGGCACAACTTGAAGACGAACCGCAGTGAATGGGAGAGTGTCGCCGATGTCGCCGTACCGCGCTTCCTTTTTCTTACCTGGCACCAGATCACAGGAAGGTGACAAACAGGCGTAAACTTCATCATCGATGCATAGAACATGCCCAGTGGTGAGGTGATATCCCTCTACCTTCTTGCTACAAACAAAAGCGTTATGCTCGATCTGAGATCGAAACAGAACATCCGGTTTTGTTAAATCTACGTTGAAGTAATTCTTGCATAGCTCAACCGAGTTATCCGTCTCCGAACTTACCAAACGAGAGGCAAAATCTATAACATCAGGCATAACGAAACGAAGTAGTTGTTCAGAATGGCGAGCCACGGACTCGCCAACCATATAATCTCGCTGTGCCCCATCACTATCTAGCAGCCGCGAATACCAGTGCGCTAAAACGTGATTACTCCCAAGAGCTTTACTCTCTGCGAGAACACCCTTTTCCTCCAGCTGATTCCTTAAAGCCGCTAAAAATAGTCGCGACGGGCGAGGATTCCAAGCCGTTAAGGTATCGAGTAAGTCTCCGAGTAGATCGTCACCCTTACCCTTCTTTGTGAATGCCATGAATAAGAAGTCAGTTCTTAGCCAGCGAGGATGGATCTCAGACCATGAAAGTTCCGGTGATCCTTCAACATTCATTTCTGGTGCGAGCTCGGTCTGTCGGCCATGCAACGCCCATCGGAACACCAGATCGCTGAAATCGGCATTAAGCGCATACTTATCATAAACTTCTTGAAAGCCATTCATTGACGGAGCTTTGATAGAGCTCGGACTTTGAACATTTGAAATTCTTCGGTAATGTAGATAGTGCTCTCGCGACGCCAAGGCGACCAATTGAGCAGTGATGTCCGGGTTTTCGTCTTCTATGTCGGAAAGCCATTTCTCAACGGCTGCCGACTCCTCCGTACTTATAATACCCGTTATCGGGCCCATCAGTCCGACTAACATCTGACGGAAAACGTCGTCGAGTATCTCACTAGTATGAACAAGCACCATATTAAAGTGACTGTTTCGGCCAAGTGCCCGTGCAATGTCTATTGCCTTCGTTCCGTCACCGACGCGATCTCGATCGAGCTGATAATCTAATACAAGAAGATCTGACTGGTGAAGGTGAGAAGCCGCTTTTGGCTCTTCTCCGATTTCGACGTTATGGCCATCATGTATATCAACTAAAAGTGGCTGGCCCGCCTCGCGAAACTTGTTAAGAACACCCTGTATACTAACAGGGTCCTTATACCAGTCCTTCTCGGAGTTCATTACTGGTGGTTCGTCGCTCTTATTTGCCTCAATCTGAGAGAACAGAATCTCATCAAACGTCGGATAGTCGTCATCTACGATCAGCACCGAGCGGATAGGTGCAATAAACGCCTCTTTTATAAACTCCCTGTAGCTCTCACTCGGCATCGAATTCAGCCCCTCGAAATTTAATTCCAAAATTAGCGCCGGTCATAGGGGCTACTGCCGGGTCAGCTTCGTACCGTATGCGATGCCCCCCAGCTGCCAAATTGGCACGGCTAAGGTACAACCCGACGCCTCGACCGCCGCGAGCTTTCTTTGTGAAGAACAGAGAGAACAGACTTCCTAGGTCGGCGGCGTCAACCCCGGGCCCGCTATCTGACACGAACACTTCCCCGGCAACGACACAAAGTTTGATCTCTCTCGGACGATTCGCCGATCCGCTTAACCAATAAATACTGTTATTGATCAGATTTATAAAAACTGGATAAATTCTTGACTGTTGTTCAAACACTCTGAACTGGTCAAACGCAGCGGACATCGTCAAAGTTATATGATTCCGCGCAAGTGGAATCTTAAAGAAGCTCTCTAAATATATGTATATATCTTCCCCGGAGATCCACCGTTGCGTTTTCTGTCCTGCAAGCCTCAGCGGCGACAAAAAGCGCAACTGGTCGGTAAGGCCCTCATATCCAAACTCAATGTCAGACCCAGCCTTCGACGATCGAATTTCCGGCGGCAGCTCTCGCAGCCCGCTTGCGATAATATCGTCAAACGACTGGAGCTCGTGACCGACAATCTCAACGGCAATGCCCAGCTGGGCCAAGCTGTTTAAGCGCTCGACCTCAGACCTAAGGTCGCTGAGCTCTTCCATGCCAAAGGTCGCCGCATGCTCCAGGTCAATGCTCTCCTGAAGGCTCTGCAGGGCACCGATATACGGGTTAAATATTTCTTCATTCTCTAAGGTAATTCGGTCACGAAGATGAAGAAGTGTGGCTGAAGCATCGGACAGGCTCAACTCACCACGCTCGACATGCAAGATCAGCGGCTCCGCTTCCGCCTGAAAAACTTCACGCCTAGCTTTAATTAACTCAATAACCCGTGCAAACTCGGCAGACTGGAGAGTTTCAATATCTTTTCGCCAGGTCTGCAATCTCTGTAAGATGTGGCCGCTATTCCTGACGATTTGCCGGCGCAGCAGGTCGGCCGGCTGAGTCGGTGCGATTGCCTCGATCTCCCGCCCGATGCGCTCCTCTGCTTCCACAATCATAGTCTGTGCGTTGCGAACACCCGACTTGAAATTCATGTAGGTGTTTTCAAGCGAGCCTAAGGTCTTTGGTGCCCCGGGCAGTCGGTACTCTGATAGCCGGACCCGTACCTGCTCAATATGACTTTGAACATTTGGAATACTCCGTTCGTCGTCTATATGAAGTGCTGTTAGGCTTTTCGCATCCGCGATCAAGTCCGGGAGCGACTTTGAGAGATTCTGTAACTGGGAACGGAATGCTTGGCGTTGCTTTTTACGCAGCTTGCTTCGCGCCTCCTCCGCTCGCTCTTTCTCATTATCCTCTCTGATTGTGGGAAGCAGGTCATTCCGTATTTCGGACGCCGAACCAAAATATCGGCGGGCGGACTGCATCAGCAGGTTGGAAACTATCCCCTTAAGTGCCTTCGCCGCCCGATTGTCGATAAGGCCCTCTCTGCCTGCCTTATCCTTAAGATTTGGGTTGGCATCACGTCCAATCGCAATGCGTCCAAACATTTGGCGGTGATTCCAAAACTCACGGCCCGCACTTTTACTTCTTCTATACTCGATTTCAAAAAAGTCGTTATCTGTCCGGCCATACGGCATCACGCGCAGGCCATCTCGGAACATCATGAAGCCTGCATAGCGCTCCGCCAAGTCCTTGAAGTGTCGAAATTCCGACGCCGTATGCGTTGTATTAAGCGGGGCAAATTCCATTGCTGCGATGAATAAATCAAACGCTCCGACTTCAATATCGGCGCGGTTGCTTAAAATTAGGTCCTTGGGCGGCTCTATTACAACCATATCTGGTAACCACTCACCGAACGCCTTAATTCGCCCGTGGAACTTGCCATCCTTGGCTACCGTCCCTTGAATTATGTGCTCCATGGGCTCGACCATATGGCGATCAAACTGTTTATCCTTGCCCGTGATGAGACGAGCCTTGCCGCCGTCCCAGACCTGAACACCATACGAGAACTGAGGATCGCGCGCGTTTACCTCACCCCCCGCCTTGTCAACGAAGGGGTCTACAAAGCTGGATAACGTCTCGAACATGCGATCGCGGCTCGACTTCGCGGAACTATCTCCGCCGCGGTCATCCAATTGCGCACGTAGATCATAGTTTATATTCGACACCAGAAGCGCGGTGCCCTTCAAGCTATCTCCCGACCACACCGGCCAATTTATCAGATGATCGCTGTTGAATGGCAGTCTCTTGATATCGGACAAAATGGTAACGCTCGGAGGTTCGAGCTTTGATGAAATGTTATTTGCCGATTCCTCTTCGTACAGCGCATCGTACGCGTTCCAAGCGTTGATTAACCGCCTTCCTCGATCGGTTCCGATATCCCCCTGAATATTGTCAGCTAATGATTCAATTAGGGCCGGCAATTGCGCAAATATACTTCTACGTTCAACCACTTCCGTTACTGGAATATATATATCCGCCAGATTCAAGAAAGGGTTTTCGAATAGTCGCCAATCTACAAGTGCAACGACGTAATCTGAATTTTCTCTTTTAGATATGAAGAGAAGAACGGGGCCAAGATTGGCACAAGATAATCGTCCGATGCCTTTCTGGCCTTGCCTAGGCCTAAGGTACAGGCCGCCTCGGTCTGACCGAGGAGTTAGCTGGCTAGTCGCCTTTGATTCTGTGCCAACTACGAGCCACCGCCCCTCAAATTCGTCACGATTCATGCCGTGTCCGTCGTCTGACACCACTGCTACCGGATCGTCGCCAGCAAATATATCCAGATTAACTCGGCGAGCGTACGCGTCGAAGGCATTCTTCCACAACTCAGAGATTGCCGTTGGACAATCGGCAATTTGCTCCCGCCCCAGGTGGTCGACGGTTCGAGCTTTTGTCTGAAATGCTACCCCACGGATCATGGCTACTTAATCTCTTTATGATTCGCTGATGACGATGAACGTTGTCGTCCTTTGACGAGCATAGGAATTAGGCAGGAGATTAAGTGAGCAGCCAATTTAGGCGGCACCGCGTTTCCGACCTGCTTGCCCGCAGCCATCAGCCCTCCGTGGAAATGGAAGCCGTCGGGAAACGTCTGAATACGTGCCGCCTGGCGCGCGGTGATTCCGTGATGATCGGTCGGATGTACAAAGCGGCCCTTTGAGGGGTTTATGCAGGCCGTCGTCATTGTCGGGGCGGGTTCGGCGGGGTTGATTCGTCCGTACACGTCATTGTGACCGTCGTGCCCGTCGTGACAGGGCAGCAAGCGACCGGAGTCGTGGCGACTGCCACCGTTTAAAGGCGTTTGCTGGAATGCCTCTACGAGCTCTTTGCCACTGTTCATGTGGACATCGTTCCCGTCGTCTGCCGCCGCGGGCTCAAACGCGCTTGCACATGCCTCCCAGGGCAAGAGGTCTGGGTTAGACACCCGTGACCGTTCGCTGCCGTGGGTGGGCTTTGGCGGCCATTCCAGACCCGTCCTGTCGATCCCTTCTCGCACGCCCAAGATAAACACTCTCCGACGGCGTTGGGGAACCCCGTAATCGCGAGCGTCGACCACCACCGGCGAATAGATATGGTATCCTGACTCGACAGCCTCTTGAGTAAATTTTGTCAGATATGATTCGTGTCTAGGCCAAAGCATACCGGGAACATTTTCCATCAGGAACGCTGTGGGCGCGAACGCTCGAACGAATTCAAAATAGGTATGAATTAGAGCGTTACGGCCATCCTCTATTCCTGCCCCTTTAATTCGATGGGTGGAAAAGCCCTGGCATGGCGGCCCTCCGAGCAGGATGTCGCAGGACGCCCCAACCTGGAACGTGTCGCGCGCAACCTTTGAGGGATCGAGGGCGCGAATGTCGCCATCGAACACCTTAGGCTGCCCCTTCGCATCGGGAATGAAATTCGCTTTATAAGTCGCGACTGCGTGGGAGTCGCTCTCGGCAGCCATCACTACCCGCACTCCCGCTATCTGAGCGCCAAGCGAAAAGCCCCCCGCCCCCGCAAACAGATCAGCGCAATATATTTCATCGTGCTCTGTGGCACTGTCCATCACGTTCGAAACTGGATCAGCCTTTTTGACTAAGTGCCGTCGGATGAGGTGAGGTCGTTTTTGCAGGTGACCCCGGTTTCCCCGGAACCGATGTCGAGTTCTCATGCCGCCGTTTCGTTCACAAAATCTGACCAATCACGTCACACGCCAAACCGTGCCTCAGCACGCGCGCGCCTTTCTGGTCCGTCCGTGTCAAGGAAACTCACCCCACTCGCTAACACCCTTCTGACCGACACTGACGGCCGTTTCAATAGGACCGTATTGATTGGGCCTCCCGGCACGTTCGGCATCTCATGTCCGTACCGGCGGCGCTACGACAATTCGACTGACGGTAGGGACGATTACCCGTCGAGCAGCTTAGCTTTTCAAACTCGCCCGAAATGTATCTAGCAATGTTGCAATCTAATAACTGACAGTGATGGCGACGAACGGCGGCAGAGAAGACTGTGCTAAACCGAGGTCGAACGCAGAGAGGTGCACTAACCTATTATGACACCGCCGTAGTACATTGACGAACCGCCGCGACGCCGCCGTGCTCGCATATCGAGCCACGCTTACCGGCCGGCCAAATAGGAGGCATCTCGCAGTCGTGGGACCCACAGAGGCGTCAAATCGCGTACTTATCTCGCGCCTATCGATTTTCACCAACGCGCCTTACCACTTTAGGCTCGCACCTTAGGTGCCTTAAAAGGGTGGAGCTAGTGCGAGACTCGAACCCGCAATCTTCAGCGTGACAGACCACCGGCCTGACAAACGAAATAACCCACTTGCCCGTTGGGCCAGGACAGGGGGCCTTCTCAACCACTCAAAGCTTTTGTGGGTACTCCCGAGGGAACGGGTCGCAACACCGGTCCACATTCTGGAGTAAATTCAGTAATTTAGATTAACGTCGCTGGATGCCCCGTGAGGATTCGAACCTCAATAGGCGGTATCAGAAACCGCAGTCTTACCATTAGACGACGGGGCATCAGCGAGGGCGCGATCTAAGCGGGGGTTTGCGCCGTGTCAACGCCCT
>Ga0308164_10004516_pt1 | contig 11722 bp, 13 predicted proteins | sample PhyTR2_FD_201031 | JGI IMG/M metagenome (GOLD analysis project Ga0308164, IMG submission 201031) | Phyllosphere microbial communities from UC Gill Tract Community Farm, Albany, California, United States - DLSLT.R2 | ecosystem: Host-associated > Plants > Phyllosphere > Unclassified | place: USA... | reverse complement strand
CTGGACCCTGCCGTTGACGATGGTGTCGCAAAGATCGCGGCGATCGTCGCGCGTAGCGGGAACGCTGGATCGGCTCGTGCCGTCCAGGCCGCCAGTGCGCTGAACAACGTACGGGCCAAGCCCGCGCCCTCCAAGACTCCTGCGGTCAAGCCGGTGCCCAAGGCTCCGGTTGCCGCGCAACCCACCAAGGATGCAGTTCCCGTGACAAAGCCTTCCCTAAGTCCTGCACCTACCGCAGCGGCAGCCATCGGTTCCGGTTGCGCAAGCAACAATGGCGACGGGCATGGCTGAGGCAGGCCGCGCCAGTTCGTGGCGCGCTCGGCAGACCCTCGGCTAATGGCGGTCATCGATCTGCCGCCATGGGCGGTACCGAACGGCGCTACGCCATCGTTCATGGACTTCGGCGCGATCCTTCGTCCTTCGACCGGTGCCGGCCTGCTCCGCGTCGACCGGCTCGGGTCGCGCTACAAGGTCAAACTGTCGTTCCCGCCCTTCACCGACCAAGCGCAAGGTGGGGTCATCGTTTCACGATTGATCCGAGCCAAGCGGATGGGGTTGCGTGCCGAGTTCCCGCTCGTCCGACCGCAGCCGTTGCAGGATGCCGTCGTAGACGGTGCCGGGCAGGCGGGAACGACACTTCGCGTGAAGGGGCTCTTTCGTGGACAGGTTATCCGCGAAGGGTTCTGGATCAGCGTCGTGCGCGCATCCGGTCAGCACTACCTTCACAACGTTGCTGGAGAGGTGGTGGTCGACGCTGACGGGCGGGCTGCCCTGCCCTTGTCCGAGATGCTGCGGTGGCCGTTCGCTGACGGCGACCAGGTAAAGATCGTCCGTCCCATGATCGAGGGAATCGTCGACGGCGACGAGCAGGCCTGGAGTCTGTCGATCGAGCATTTCGTCGGTATCGAATTTACAATTGAGGAGGCTGGCTGATGGACCGCATATTGCTGGCTGGCCTGATGAAGGCCGAGCTTCCCGGTCATACGATCCTGCTGTGTGATGGCGGTTTCGTGACGTGGAACGGCGAGACCTATCTCGGCGTCGACGAGACCTTCGGCACCGTCGACAAGTTCGTACCGCCCGAGGAAGGCGTCGGCGACGTCATCCCCGCCGGCACCCTGACGATGCTGCCGAATGGATCGGCATCGGCGATTGCGCTGTCCCAGCCAGCGTTTCAGGGATCGCGCATCCGCTTCTGGATCGCAGAGATCGTCGAAGCGACTGGCATGATCGTTGGAAATCCTGACCTTCAGGCGGACTGGCAGCTGGATCGCACGAACCTGAAATCCAAACGCGGCGACCGGAGCCTCGATATCGACATGGTGAGCACCGCTCAGCGCCTGTTGGCAAAGGTCGAGGGCGTCTGCCTCTCCAGTTCGTCGCACTCGTCGATCTTCCCCGGCGAGCGCGGTTTCGACAATGCCACTGGCCTGGGGGTGAACTTCGCATGGGGTGTGGCCTCCCCGCCCCGCGGTGTTGTTGCGAGCAACACCGGTGCTTGACCTCGCGCAACGCGTCACCGCAACCGAGAAGGTGGTTGCCCGGTTTCGCAACCGGCCATTCGACTGGACTGCTCGCCGGACGTGCATTCACCTCGCGCGTGCGCAAGCTCACGCTCTTGGCCACCGTCCGCCCGCGGTTCCCGATTTCCGTTCGCCGCGGGGCGCAAAGACCGCATTGAAAGCCCTTGGGCACGAAACGCTCGAGCAGCTGCTAGATAGCCTATTCCCGCGCATCGCGCCCCTCGCCGCATGGGTTGGAGATCTCGTGATCATGGCGGGCGGCGACGGCGACTTCGACGGGATCGGCATCGTCGCGGGTGGCAAGATCATTGGCTACCACGAGGACCATCTCGCGGACGGCTTGGTCAACGTCGTGCCGGTCGGTCCCAACCCGTACGTCGGAGCATGGCGGCTGTGAGCGGCTTCGCACGCAAGGTGGCGCTGGTCGCCGGTGTCGTGGCTCTCGCAGCGACCGGCGTAGGCTTGGGCGTTGGGCTTGCCGGATATGCGGGCGCGGCCGGTATCGCGGGCATCGGTAGCTTCACGGCCATCGCTACCGCTGCGTCCGTCGTCGGCGGTGTCGCCAGCCTCGCGTCGGGTGCGCTGGCTAAGACGCCCCCTGCCCGCGGCTCGGTCAACTCGATCACGATTGGTACCGATCAGCCGATGCCGTACCTGATCGGCGAGACCTACTATGGCGGCGCGCGCGTTCAGCAGATCGGATACGGCCCGACAATCAAGAAGGTGCCTAACCCGTACGCATTAATTGTCGACGTGTACTCCGGAGCAGGCCCCGTCGAGGGGCTGGTCGATTATCAGGCGGAGTTTGTATCGCTTGGCGTACCGGCAGCTGGCGGCGCGGCTACGGGCTACGCCGCAGGATTCCTTTGGGCGTCATGCCAATTGGGCTCGATGCCGGAAGCCACGGCTATGGCTCCGCACTGGGCGGGCGCTCCTGGCTGGGGCGGCGATTACCGCTTGTCCGGATACGCTGCCATCGCATGGTCGATCTTGTTCGACCGTGACGGCAAGGTGTTCTCCAGTGGTGCACCGCAGCTGGGCGCGATCTGGCGCGGGCAGAGAGCGTGGAACCCGCGGCTCGACTCGACTGTGCCCGGCGGTCAAGGTGATCACCGCTGGGCACGTCCAAGCAACACGGCAGGCCATGACGCGGCGCGTGTGACCTGGACGTACAACGAATGTCCAGGCCTCCAAGCGCTCCGCTACGTGCTTGGCGTATGGCACCGTGACCCCCGGGTTGCCGGATCCACGTATCAGAAGGTCGCAGGCATCGGCTTGCCGATCGAAGGCGTCATCGTCGAGGACTTCGTGCATCTTGCCAACGTCTGCGACGCGAACGGTTGGAAGGTCGGCGGTGTCATCTTCGAGCCGGCGACCGGTTCGACGTCAACACGATGGCAGAACCTGAAGGATATCCTCGCGGCGGGCGGTGCTGAGCCTTGTTTTCGTGGCGGCCGGCTAGGCTTGAAAGTCAGCGCCCCACGTGTCGCGCTGGATACGATCACGGTGGACGATCTCGCCGATGACGAGATCAGCATTTCGACCGGGGTAGGATGGGAGGAGCGGCTTAATACGCTGATCCCAAAGTATCGCTCTCGCGATCATAAGTGGGAGTACATCGCCAGCACGACGCCCGTGTCGATCGCGAGCTATGTGGCGGTCGATGGTGAGGTGAAGCGTGCCGAGCGGCAATACAACCTAGTCCAGGCGAAGGATCAGGCGGCGCAGCTATGCGCCTACGAATTGCTCGATCGCCGCGAGCTAGGCGAAATCGAGATCGTCGTGAAGCCTCGCTTGCGTCGGTACGGTCCGGGTGATCTGGTCATCGTCGATCTGCCTGAGGAGGGACTGGCAGCGCTTTCCTGCGTGATTTTGAAGCGGCTTCCGATGCCCGATCGGATGGCGTGGAAGTTTACGTTGCGCAGTGAGACCCCGACGAAGCATGCCTTCGCTTTGGGTCAAACGTCTGTTGCCCCGCCAGTGCCGGCGCTGCGGTCCACGGCGGACCTCGACGCGGTAGCGATCGATCCCACTGTCGGAGATATCGCTGGGACGGTGCAGGAACAGGCTGACCTAATCAGCCAGCAGCAGGCCGCTCTGGAGGCGGCGCAGGGCACGATCGCTGACATCAGCAGTCGCGTCCGCAAGCTTGAAAACAACGAACAAGAACCCTGATCGGAGTAATCATGGCAGATACTGCAGCACGCCTCGCGCTCTCCGCGCGGCGTAACGAAGTCGCGCGCTTCACGATCGTCGTCACCGGCATCGATATGACCGGCGTCGCGATGGCGATGCAGGTGCGGCAGACCGTAGACAACCCGTTTTTGCTGTTCGCGCTTGGCACCGTCAACACCCTCGCGGCTGAGGGTTTGAAGCTGGACAGCGTGACCGTGAAGGACGGCGTTCCGACCAGCATAATCAAGGGGCGTATCAACGCGTCTACGATGACGGATGCTACCAAGGTCCCGTATACGGGCGAGATAGGTGACAATACCGTGCTCGCCTATGCTATGCAGTGGACGCTGAACGGCGATGCGCAGACGCGGCTTTACGGCAATTTCGTCGTGACCGCATCCGCATTCGGATCGGACGGAGCGCCGACCAACCGCCCGGCTAGTTACGGCTCACCCTCTGCAACCTGTGGCGGCACGAGCAGCGAGTCACTGCTGTTTGGCGATCAAGTCATTGCAGTGTCGATCGACGGCGCCGAGCTGGTTGGTGGCGAGGTAGCTAAGGCTCAGGCTGCGGCTCAAGATGCGCGTGATGCACGTGACGCGGTCAAGCCGATGTCTGGCCAAGGAGTGCCGGCCCCGAGCCTGGGTATTGACGGTGGTATATATTACGACGTGTCGGACCCCCTTAATCCAGTGCTGTATGGTCCAAAGTCGGGTGGTGCTTGGGGTAGCGGCAGATCCCTGAAGGGCGCGCCCGGCGGCAATGCAATGGCCATTGGGCCGCTGTCCGCGTTGGGCGTGCTGCCCATCCCGCAAGGGTACGACAGCATAAGCACCAGCGGATATGCGACTGCTGGAGATCGAGGCCGAGCATTCTATCGCCGTATATCGACCGGACCATCATCGCGCACGCGCCGGCAATCCGCGGATGGGGCCTGGTGGCAACTAGATGAGCGGGCGCATTACCCTCCTTATTACGGTGCAAAAGGGGACGGCAGCGACGATACGGCTGCGATTCAAGATGCTATCGACAACCTGGCAAGCGGCGGCGGCGGCACGCTCTATATCGACAAGCTATATTCAGTGTCTGCGCTGACCCTTCGCGCGCGAGTGGTGCTGCTCGGTCGCGAAGGATTCCGCGGCGCCGGGCTGAGTAGCGGGTTCCGGGCCCTTCAGTCCGGCGCCGACCTGCTCACGGTGCCGAATGGCGCCGAGTACGAGTCTGCCGGGATGATTGGTCTGGGTCTTCAAGGGGCCGTATTGGGCGGCGGACGCATGAAGCGTGGGGTTGTGCTGCTGGGGGCGGGGAGCCTCCTCCGCAACGTAACAGTGTACGGATCGGATGAGGAGGCGATCTATGAGCGGGGCATTGTAAACCTAATCGAGCACTGCGGCGCGTTTGATGCGTTGCAGGCGCGACCAGCACGTAAGGGCGGCTGTCTCTGGATGGCAGGTACTGATGGGCGTGTGATCCATTTTGAGGGAGCTACTGGTCAGAACGGCCCCGCAGGTGAGAAAAACGTTACCGGCCCCGGGCTAAACGCTGCATGCGTTTACGTCACTGGCTCGAATAACACGCTCGTTGACGCGATTGGTCAACTTTGCGACGTGGGCATCAGAGATGAGGGAGCGCATAACAAGTTCGCTGCCTGCCGTGCTGATCGAAACTATGGCCATGGGATTCACGCTGGTGGCGTGGGGTCCACTTGGGCCGGTACTGTTGCTCTCAACAATTCCTTAGGACAGACCGCCACCTATGACGGTTTTTTCGTCACAGGGACCGGCAACAACTTCGCTGGGGCGAAAGCCAATTCAACCGGCGACGATATCCATCAGACCGGGCCTCATTATCATCGCTACGGCGGGAACGACACCGCGATCACGAATACGATTGGGGCGCAAAACAAGTGGGTAGGCTTTGATGGCGGGGCAGCCGAAAATGGCCCCCTGAAGAACACGAGTACAGGTCAGACTGGTATCATGTTCCCAACGGAACAACGGACTGTGACGCTGGCGGCTGGTAGCCAGACTGTCGATATTCGCGGCGCCTGCGCGATCACGATCACAGCTAACTCTGCGGCGGTGATCACCGATTTCCCGAGCGGCGTCGAAGGCCAGACACTTGCTGTCCTGGGTAACGCAAACGTCACGATCCAGCACAACAGTGCTATTATCCTCCGGTCGGCTGCCAACAAGATCATGCGAGCCGATATCCCAATTGTGTTCCGGAGGCAGATCGGCAAATGGCGCGAGATCACTGACACCGGTCCTAGAGATTCCGGATGGACCCCGATGACGGCCGCTGCGCCATACAAGGGCGCCCTATCTGCCTACGAGGTGGCGGGAACTGCTACTCCAGCGGCGTACGACCAAACCTTCATTACGGGCCTTGTAAATGGTCTGCGGGGGCTCTCGCAGAGGTTCACGGCCTTGGAAACAGCGAATCGCAATGCGGGAATTATCGGCTAATCGACACCGTAGGGAATGACCGCTATGCCCGGCGCGAAGGGTGGGGACCGGATGCCTGACGCGCTGAGTATCGAGCAACTAACAGCGCGCCTTCAAGGCCGGAAGCATCGACCTGAGTTGCAGGCGTTCAGAGGGCTCGCAGCACTGACCGTTTTGGTGCACCACTGCACGTTCTTCTACGAATACCCTTCGTCCGAAAGAGCAATCGCGGCGGGATTGTTCAACGCGCACGCAGCGGTCGTGTCGTTCTTTGTGTTAAGTGGACTGGTTCTTAGCGGGTCGATGCTTGACCGCGAGATGAGCCTTCGCGAGATCGCTGCTTTCTACTCTCGACGCGCGTTCCGCATTTACCCGGCGCTGTGGGTCGCCTGTCTGTTTGGCGGGGCTTACGTCGTGTTCAACGAGGGCGTGTCGACCTTGCCCGAAAATGCTTCTCAATGGGCGAGGAACGGGAACGACACAACGGGTCTCACGGCCCGTGATTTCGTTCTCGCCCTTGCGAGTATCAAGGGTAATATCCCCGTTCCTATCTGGACACTGCTCGTTGAGTTGATTGGATCAGCGATCATGCCGCTTCTGGTGCTTGCGTTCCTTCGAGGGGTGAAGTCATTCATCATGGCAACCCTCTTTTTGGTTGTGCTCGCGGTCGCTTCTCTCCCTGCCATCGGCGGGATTGGCTTCATCTTCCGCTATTACCTGGTCTACTTCGCCTTCGGGATATCGATCCGCCTCTGGGCGCCATATCTCGCCAAAATGAAGCGATCAGCGGCATTTGCAACGCTGGCCTTGTCGTTCGGGTGCTTGTGGTTTGGGCGCTATCTTATTGGTGCCAGCCTAGAGAACGATTACCACAATGTATGGGCGTCCTTGATCGAGGGGGCTTCAGCAACGGTCCTGATCGGGCTGATCTACGCTAAGCCTGGGACGTTCTCTCTACTCAGAACCCGGAGTCTCGTTTGGCTCGGGGATGTATCGTACAGCCTGTACCTCGTTCACCTATCCCTTCTGCTATTCATAGCAGCAATGGGTGGAACGATGCTCAAACTAGCAGTCTTCACCGCTTCGCCATATACAGCCCTTGTAGCCCTGGTCGTTTGCACGCTCGGCACTACGTTGGTCGTGTCTGCGCTTATCTATCGCTTCGTAGAGCTACCAGGAATGGAGCTCGGGAAGAGGGTGACCCGGCGGCTTCTCGGGTAGCGGCGTTCACAGCGCCAGCGAATTTACCGCCCGCCATCTCGCCGTCGTACGCGACAGCGAACGCACGTCTTCATACCCGGCTTGGCGCTGCTCGGGGTAAAGTGATGCCCTCCGCCTAGGACGCACTTGAGATATCGCAAAATCTGCATCAGCCGACTCCTGAGTAGCGCCTCCGGTATTCATTTCGACCGCCGCCGATGCCGCTTCCGAAGGGCGTTCGGCCTGCGCTGACCTCGCTCCGCTAACAAGCGGCAATCCTCACAAGGCCCGATCACGAACACTATCGGCATCGTGACCTTAGCGGTCGCAGGAAAGGATGACGCATGGCTGCGCCCATCAGCAGTAGCTTTGCGGCTCAGGCGGTCGCGAATGGGCCGCGACTTCTCCTACCAGCCCTTGGTGTCGAGCCAGTGCCGAATGTATTTAGCTTCGATCCGCTGCCCGCGCGCATTCCTATGCGACCCGTCAGCGCGAGTTTCTGGGTTTCCCAAATCACGGTAAAGGGCGATCGTTTCCACAGACGAAAGTGTGTTGTTCGGCCAGCGTTTTATTACCTCAGCATCGACCAGTGGCCGCATCTTTCTCGACGCCATGTTGAACCCCTCGTCGCGGGTGTAGGAGTCGGGCACCTGCGGCATGATGAGAAACTTTTGGGTTCGAAGGGTCCCGACAGCCTCAGTAAGCACTTCGAGATAGTCTTTGACGTTTTCCTCCGGGTTGATCTGGTCATAGATGATTGTCGTTGCCGATCTATGACCGGCATCGGCAACTATTCTGTCTCTGACATGAGTCATAAACGCGCCTTTGACGCCATCGTTGACTACGGGGCGTCCTAGCTGGTTGAACCACCGCGTAGAATCTAGCGAAGGCACTAGGTTCCAAACCTTTTCCGTCCGCGGAATGCGAGATCCGATCGCCGTGCTGTCGCCATGAACGACTATCGTCTCTTCGTCACTTCGAGCGCATGCCGAAAAAAGTAGTGCGACAACCAAAGCTATTCGCATTTAGCCCCTCCTTCTCGGGCATAATGAGGTGACACGGGCGACTGCGCAATGATGCGCGATGCCGCTTCCGCAGGGCGCTTGGCCTGCGCTCACCTCGCTACGCTAACAAGCGGCGATCCTCAAAGGAATCCCGATCATGAACACTATCGGCATCGTGACCTTAGCGGTCGCGGGAAAGGATGACGCATGACTGCGCCCATCAACAGTAGCTTTGCGGCCCAGGCGGTCGCGAATGGGCCGCGCACAATTGCGCAGCCTAGTTTCGAAGGCATGGGGTGGCTCGTCGTCATCAACCTTGCCGTCATGACGATCGCGACGCTCGTCGGTGTCATGGTCGTCGTGAAACTCGTAGGCGACGGGTGGAAGCACCGACAGCAGGATGTTTGGTTGTCGCCAGCGTGGATCTACCGGACGCTCGGCATTCTGTTCGCCTGCGGCATCACGATCCGCTGCGGTGTCGAAGCTCTGACCCTATGGGGTTACGATCCTCGCGACCCGGTGATGACGGGCGCGTTCGCCACGGTGAAGCGGTTGTTCGATCCATTCGCGGTCGCCTGCGGCGTGTCCGGCCTGATGCTCTACATTTGCTCGGAGCCGGGCATGATCGAGCAGCAGCGCAAAGAGCCCTTCCCGATCGACATGTGGCTTGCCTGGCCGATGGTCCGGCGAATGCTGTGGCTGGCGTTCTTCACATTCATCGCCGCGATCGGCGTGGTCTCCACGCGATGATCGGCGGTGGGGGCATCTACAAAGGGGGCGCAACGATGGCGGCTATACTACCTGTCGCCGCAAACGCGATGGCAGCCAAAGGGGCGACGGTGGCGACATCGGTGCCCGTGATCTGGCATTTCCTAGGCTACCCCTTCGAAGCGGCCGGTATGTTCGCGGCGTTGTTCGGATGTTTTGCCGCTCGGTTCTGGATCGGCGCGGCGCAAGCCGTTCGTAAAGAGCACCGGTGGAGCCTCGACATACCCGTTAGCGGCATGGCGCTGGCGGTGTCAGCCGCGATCGTCATCTCGCAGCGGCCCGAACCCTTGAGTGCACTTATGTACGGCGCTGGTCTCGGCATTCTCGGCGAGGGTATCTTCAAGATCGCTGAAAAGTATCTGCAAAAAGCCGGAGCCGTGTTCGGCGTCGAGAGCGGCACTACACCCAAGTAACGGCCCGCCGCCACCTGGGAGAGCCTTCGGCGGGCCGACCGGGACGCGTTGGAAGGGTTTCCCGGCGCGCTAAGAACGCACCAAACCAAATCTGTTCCCGACGTGGCACGCCGGTAGCGTGGGGCCACCGACGTGCCGAGCAGCGCGCGGGGTGCAGGATGCTGCTCAAGTTCACTCTGACACACAAATAAGGAATAATATATGACGGCGACATCCAAGTCGTCGCAGCCGACTTCGGCTGTGACGAATACTGACGTGCGTTCAAAACCATCAACGTCCGCAAAGACTACCATCGCAGGCGTGATGGGATCGGCTGCGCTCGCATCGGCTCTATTGGGTGGCCTTACCCAGTGGGAGGGCAAGAAGAACGTCGGTTATCTCGACATCGTCGGCATCCCAACGGCCTGCATGGGCGACACGAATAACGTAGTCGTCGGCAAGTTCTACAGCGACACCGAATGCCGGGCGCGCCTGGAGCAACAGGCGATCGTCCATGTCTCCGAAGTGAAGCGGTGTACGCCGTCGATCGGGGGCGGCCAGTTGGTCGCGGCCGGTCTGCTCGCCTACAACATTGGCGGCGCGGCCTACTGCAAATCGACGGTCGACCGCATGTTCGACGCAGGCAAGATCCGCTCCGGCTGCGATGCATTCCGCATGTGGAACAAGGCGGGTGGCAAGGTCGTACGCGGCCTGGTCAACCGGCGCGAGTTCGAGCGCACCCTGTGTTTGCAGGGGGTGCCGGCATGAGGCGCTTTGCCATCGTGCTCGCCGCGGCGGTGATGACGTGCAGCTGCACGACGATTGCGCCGCCCTCGGTTTCCGCCATCGATCGTGCGCAGGCCGCGTACGATCGAACCGCAGGCTCTGCCGAACTGATACTTCCGTTCCTATCCCCGGAGCGCGCCGCGCGCGTGCGCCTAGCAATGTCGCTGGCGGACCGCGGTCTACTGGCAGCTCGGTATGCGGCAACGGCAGTGGAGCAATCGGCTGCGCTGAAACAGTTCGAGACAGCGACCGCAGCGATCGAGACAGCCATAAGTAAGTGAGTTTGAAGGACACCGCAGCGGGGAGGCGTCTTGGGAAAGCTCAACCCGCTGCGATGTTCTGATACTGCCACTTAACCTTTAGGTAAGCAATGTCAGAATAGTACTGAAATGATACGATGTCGCGACGAGCACGTGTGACGAGCACGGAAATGAACGCTCGCCGCGACGCTCAGTGGCTAACTCGACATAGCAGGCTTGTCAGCCCTGATACGCGCCATCGCTTCGTCAAGTTCGATATCGTGCTTTAACCCGATGTCCTGACAGATTCGCGCGACCTGAGTCCCTGCCCAGGTCACACGAAAATCGGGAGGCTGCCGGTCGAGCGCATGCAGGGTCCGCCACAGGGTGTCGAACGGCTCGCGGTTCTTCGATAGGCAGGTCGAGTAGAGATATGCCAGCGCCAAGCGCAGGCCGTGCTGGGGAGGCTTCAACGGGCCATCCGACTGAAGCTTCCTGATCGCATCGTCGATTACCACCAACGCGATGAACGCCGTTCGGTTAGGCTTGGACACGACTATACGGCTCCGATTCGTCAGAGCAGCGCTGTACAGAGTTCCACGTTTGCTCTCAATTCGCCGCGTTTGATGATGAGTCGGTGATCCGGTCGACCGCAGCGGCAACCCGGCGCCAGTCCTCGACCGCTATACGATCGCCGAGCGCGTCGCTGAGCTGGTCGATAATATATTCCTTGGTCAATTCGCCGTGCGCGGCAAGGATAGCCCCTGCCTGTATCCAGACCTCACGCTCATTCATCGGCCCGGCGCGCGCCATCAGATGTCGAGGTTACGCCGCTCGATCTCGGCGATCAAAGCATCAGCGCTCACATCGCCTGGCTCGCCGGACGTTCGCTGGTACGCTGCGAGCAGATCCTCGTCAGACATCGCCCTTACTGGTCGTCGTGAGTATCATCCCATTTGATCATGCGAGCAGCCTATGCGCGGCCGACCGATTCGGGCAAACATTCCTGAGCAGGCCAACCCACTCAACGGCTTTTGCTTAAGGCCTCGGACCGCTCGGCAATAGCGGCAAGCTCATCAAGCTTCCGGGCAGATGCTAAGAGAACCGCCCTCTTATTGATCAGGGTCGTTGCTTCCGCTTCAGCCCGATCCGAAGCTGCGCGCGTGCGCAACTCGTCGCTCACTTTGC
>Ga0308164_10004514_pt1 | contig 11725 bp, 7 predicted proteins | sample PhyTR2_FD_201031 | JGI IMG/M metagenome (GOLD analysis project Ga0308164, IMG submission 201031) | Phyllosphere microbial communities from UC Gill Tract Community Farm, Albany, California, United States - DLSLT.R2 | ecosystem: Host-associated > Plants > Phyllosphere > Unclassified | place: USA... | reverse complement strand
GTTTTGAGCATTGAAGTTCTGCCCGGGGCCATATGTCAATTAAGATTGGCTGGAACTGTTGAAGATTCAGGAGAGCATTCACGGGTGGCCACTAAGATAAATCGTAGTTATAAAAAGGAAAAGGAATTAGAGGCGTCAGTCTTGCAATTTCTAGAACTTGCCAATAAAATTGGCAGTCGTCTCAACTTGAATCATGGGTCAGCTTGGGAAGAAAGCGATACCGGACAATCTTCGTTATTTAAGGGGGATGCCATTCTTTCTTCGAAGACTCCTCGGAAGCCGCGAAATCCGAGCTATTAATAGAACGAGCATGCAGTTCAATACTCTTAATCTCTGCCATACTGTTCGAAGATAGACCATAAGTTTATTATTTACGCGGCGAAGACCTATTGTGCCGCATTTAAAATAGGCTCATGGGAAGTAACTGATTTATGTCATACTCCGTCATTGGTCGAGGGATTATTTTCGCGATGCTTATCTCCATCAGCACGGCTGTGATTTGAAAAGATCTAAGCCCGCTGTTGAATGCGGAACGGCTGAGGTCCAGCGGGCTGTGTTGGTGCAAGAGCACTAGTCAGCCCTGCGTTTTCTAACTGCAGTGAAATAGATTGCAGCATGGTTGAAACCTTAGTTGAAAGCTTCCGCATAAGTACGCCTGATTGCAACACCGAATGTCCAAAGACACACGAACCATTGTTAATCTCGGAGAGATTAACAATACGGGACGGCAGTCTATCCTGCCTCCAAAACCAAACCCAAAAACTCTGCTTTCAACACGTCCATGCGATGTCTACTCATGCTTGGTCGGATGCCTACCGCGTTGTTACGCGGCGGAAGCGCCGTGCCCACAGCAGGCAGAGCATGAAATTCTCACTACGCTTGGTAACTTCGGCAAAACTATCGTAGACAATTGCTGCACGGTCGGGCAAAGCATGCAAGCCATGATCAAGCTTGATCAGCCTGCCGTCGACAGCGCGTCGACCAGTCCGTCATGACAAAGGCTGGATTTTCGTCATGACAGAAATTGTTTTCCGAATTTGTTAAATGTTCCATAATTGAAACAAAATATCGATCCTGAATAGTTCCGCACTAAAATAGCCAGGAGCTCAACAACAAGAACAACAGCCGATGTCCGCAATTCTCTATTACGAACAGCACGCAACTCAACTGGTCACGCAGTACGAATCGCTGTCATTTGAGGACGTGCACGCTGACCTGATACCAATACTGCCGGCGCCGGGCGCCACGGTCCTCGATATCGGCGCAGGTTCCGGCCGCGATGCAGCCTGGCTTGCATCAAGGGGATATGACGTCGTGGCCGTCGAGCCGTCTGAGGCCATGCTTGCCCACGCGCGCGCAAAACATCCGTCGAGCCGGATCCAATGGCTGTCCGACAGCCTGCCAGACCTGGCGAAAGTCCGCCGCCTTGGCCTGAGCTTCGACCTGATCCTGCTATCAGCTGTGTGGATGCACATTCCCGCAGCTGCGCGCCAGCGCGCACTACGCAAGCTGGCGACGCTACTGGCGCCGAAAGGCCGCATCGCGATCAGCCTGCGGCTCGGCCCGCCCGACACCGAGCGCGCGATGTACGAGGTCTCGCTACCGGAACTGACCGGCCTTGCCCAGCAATTCGGGCTACGCATTGTCCACACCAGCGACAGCCAGGACAAACTGGGACGGAGCGAGGTATCGTGGAGGAACGTCGTGTTGGGTCTTCCCGACGACGGTCTAGGCGCCCTGCCCTTACTGCGCCATCTGATCCTCGTGGACGAGAAGGCATCGACGTACAAAATCGCACTGCTGCGCGTTCTGGCCCGCATAGCCGATACCGCGGCGGGACTGGCCCGCTACGACGCAGAGTGCGTGGTCGTCCCACTAGGTCTCGTATCGCTCTTCTGGCTACGCATGTACAAGCCGTTGATCGAACACGCCCTGCCACAGATGCCACCCACGCGTCTGGGCACCGGCCCTGGCTTCGTCACTAATAACTTCACCTCGCTGCGATCCGTGACTGCCGTCGAGTTGCGCATCGGTTCCGTATTCCGTGACCAGACGGCCAAACACCTGCACCAGAGTCTTTCAGAGATTTCGCAAGTGATCCGCAACATGCCAGCAAACTACCTGCGCTGGCCCGCAAGCGACAATCCAATCTTCGAAGTTACCCGGCGCCGCCAGATTCCGACACCGTCTCCGCTGCAAATCGATGAAGCCTTCCTGTGGAGCCTCGGCGACTTCCGCATTCCGCTCGAGATCTGGCAAGCGCTGACGCACTACAACGTGTGGATCGAGCCTGTGCTGGTATCCGAATGGGTCAGGCTGATCGAATCCTACTGTTCGGACGGACGACCCGACGTCCGCACGCTGGCGCACTCGCTGCTCGCATGGGTAGACCCTGCGCGCGACACCAGCTTCGCCAGGACGGCGGTCGATCGCATGCGTGCGGCGGGCAAGCCGGTGTATTGCGTGTGGTCGGGTGCGCGTCTGCGCTACGAGTACGACGTCGACCACTGCTTCCCGTTTGCCGCATGGCCCTGCGGCGACGCATGGAACCTGATGCCGGCGTCGCGGTTGGTCAACATCCAGAAGTCCAACCGGCTGGTCACCCAAGCCGCGCTGGAACGCGCGAGCGATACCATCAGCAGTTGGTGGGATGACGCCTTCCTGAGTCAGGGCGACGGGCTGCGACGCCAATTCTTCCTCGAAGCAGCGCAGACGCTGCCGATTCTTGTAGCCGCACCGGATCCGGCAGACGTCATCGATGCGATGAAGCTCCATCGCATCCGGTTGAGCAAGGATCAGGGACTGCGCCCTTGGGAACCCGCCAATACTGCTGGGCGCAAACAAGTTGCCGCGACAAGCCTGGGGATTTCGTCATGACGAAATCACGTCAAAAGGCAGCGAACCTTGATTAGCACCGCCAGTCAAATGTGCCTGGAGATTCTGCAAAGAAGACCGCATCCCCCCCTAACCGGTTCAGCATCCACAGGCGCATCCATGCCACAGACGAGACCGCAACGAAAACCCAGCAGCCATCCGGGTTTCGGCCAATTCCGCGATTCCGGCCGGAGGCACCAACAGCTTGCAACCCACGCAGCCTCAAAACCCGCGATTCTATCGAGACCGCGGGTTTTTTGTTGCCCGACGCTCTGATCCAGGCCCTAGCAGCCGCCTCAATCCACCTTCTGCACCAGCGCCACACACCCCCCCGACGGATCCACAATCGAAAACTCCCGCGTCCCCCACGGCCGCTCCCCCAGCAAGCCATTCGGATGCACACACCCAGCCGCCTCACAGCGCGCATACAGCGCATCAATCCCATCCACCTCGATCCGCAAGCTGGTCCATTCCGCCAAATGCTGATCCTGGCTCGCAAACAGATGCAGGCGCGCGCCCTCTGCGCCGACGATCGCAAACTGCGCCGGCGTCGCGTCCACGTACAAGGGTTCAAAGCCGAAACTGTCGCGATAAAAAGCGATCGCGGCGTCGACGTCGCGCGCAGGAATCAATGGCGACACGGACAGAAACCGGCATGGCAAAGATGTGGACATTGCTTTCCTCGGGTCGGTGCCGGCAACAAGCCGACGATAGCGCTACCCTACATCCACGTTAACAAACCGTCAATATGCCGTTAGCCCTGCTGGAACGGCCGCGCATCGACCGGGATGTCGATCACGAAGGTGGTGCCGTCGTTGGCGTCGCTGTACACGACCACGCTGCCGCCGTGGCTTTGCGCCACGCTGCGCACGTAGGGCAGGCCCAGGCCCCAGCTGGCGGTGGCGGATTCGGCGGCGTCGCTGGAACGCACGAATTGCTGGAAGATCGCATCCAGTTCGCCGGGCGGGATCGGCTTGCCCTGGTTGCGCACCGAAACGATCAGGCGGCCGTTGCTGTCGCCGACGTTGACTTCGATCGGCTTGCCGGCATCGCCGTATTTCTGGGCGTTGTTCAGCAGGTTTTCGAGTGCGCGTTCGAGCGCCGCTTCGTTCCACCAGCCGGTGACGCTGTGCCCGCGCAGGCGCACGTCGGCGCCCTGGTATTCGCGGGCGCGGTCGGTCACGCTGCGGGCCAGGTGCAGCAGGTCGAATTCCGCCAGCGTCAGCGCGAGGCGGTCGCCGGACTGGATCGCCAGCGCGTCCAGCAGTTCGTTCAGCATCGTGCTCATGCGCTCGCCGTTCTTGACGATGCGCTCGGCCCATTGCGCGATCTGCGGCGAGGGGTTCAGGCGCAGGATCAAGCCCGCGCCCAGCACCATGTTCGAGGCCGGCTGGCGCAGATCGTGCGCGAGGGCGCCGGCGAAGCGTTCGCGCAGCGAATTGGTTGCGGCGACGAAGGAACGCACGCTCTCGCGCACCGCGCTGTCGATGGTCAGGTGCAGGGTGCGCCGTTCGGGGGCGGTGAGCGGCAGGTCGTGGGCGTCGAGCACGTCGAACAGGACGCTGCGGAACATCTGGAATTCGGCCAGGATGCCTTCCGCGTCGTAGTCGGACAAGGTGGCGCGCTCGACCCCGTGTTCGGCGCCGATCGAGGCGACGTCGATGCCGTCGCGCGCAAAGTACGCCGGCGACAGCACCGAGCACAGGCGTTCGTACAACACCGGCATGGTGTCGATCAGGACCGGGTGGCTGATTTTCCTGGCGCTCGCCAGCGAGCCGCGCACGTGCCGTTCCCATGCATGCAGCACGGTTTCGCGCAGCGCCAGCATGCGGTAGGAGCTGGCGGAGAAGTCATCGGTGGGTATCAGGGGAGCAATCAAGGCGGTCTCGAAAACACGGGCGGACAAGAATAGTACACATCCGGTGCGTGCCAAGTCGCACGACGTATTTCCACCGCTCAGCGTTTTATGCCGGCGTCCTTGTCCGGCTGGCTGTATTTGTGGCGGATGGCGTTCGCCGTGCCGTCGCGTTCCATCGTGTCCAGGGCGCCGTTCATGCGCGCCACCAGCGCGTCCGGCACGGCGCGGTTGCACGCCAGGTAGGTGTGGATGCGGTTGAACACCAGCACCGGCACCACCTTGCCGGCGTAGCCGAGGCGGTCCAGCGTGGCGCTGCTGCGGCCGAGGCTGGCGGCCCACAGGTCGATGCGGCCGAGCATCAGCTTGCGCGGGTTGACCAGGTCGCTGGGCGCCGAATCGAGGTCGAAGCCGCGCTCCCGCAAGAACTGGTCGCGCGCATCGCCGATATAGGTGCCGATGCGGTAGCGGCGGGCATCGTCCAGGCTGCGCAGCGCGAGCTTGCGGTCGGCGCGCGCCATCAGCACCCAGTCGGCCTGGATGATCGGGCCGGCCCATTTGAACTGGCGCTCGCGTTCCGGCGTGCGGGTGGTCGAGTAGACGCAGGCGTCGCTGCGTTCGACCGCGGCGGCGTAGGCGCGCTTCCAGGGCAGCACGTCGATCGTGTGGGCGATGTGGGCGCGCGCCATGATCTCGCGCACCATGTCGGTACCGAGACCGGCGGCCGGGTCGCCTTCGCGCGGCCCGTAGGGCGGCGTTTCGGTGGTCAGATACAGCCTGGGCGCGCTCTGCGCCTGGACCGCGGCGCTTGCCGAGCCCAGCCATAACATCGTCAGCAGTGCGGCAAATTTCCTGGTTTTCATCGTGTCGCGTGCCTTGCAGGCGCCAACGGTGGCCTGTTCAGTAAGCATACCAGCAAGCCCAATCAAGCCGCAACGCATAACACCACGGCAACTTTGTGCCGTGAAGGTGGCGTTGATGCGACACGCTTCAATGCCAGGTTATCGTTTTTACTGATTTAACCGATTTAAACAACTTTCCTCACGGAAAAAGTGACATACTCCTGAGCATTAGATAGTTTCCGTGCGCCAACTTCGTCGAATAAAAAATCATGCTGTCCTTGTTCACTTTACCTGACGACCCTTCCCTGCTCAGCTACGGGTTCTACACGCCGAAGCTGGTCATCCTGTCGGTACTGGTGGCGATCTTCGCGTCCTGGATGGCGCTGCTGATCGCCGGCCAGGCCACGGCAAACCGCGGTCAGCGCTGGATCGTGCTCGGCACCGGCAGTCTGGCGCTGGGCACCGGCGTGTGGGCGATGCACTTCATCGGCATGCTTGCCTTCGATTTGTGCACCGAGGTCGATTACGACCCGCTGGCGACCATCATTTCGGGCGTGCCGAGCATCGGCGCATCCTTCGTCGCCCTGTGGCTGATCGCGCGCGAGCGCCTGGGCGGCTGGAGCCTGGTGGCGGGCGGCGTGGCGGTCGGCGCCGGCATCGGCGTGATGCACTACGCCGGCATGGCCGGCATGCGCATGGGCCTGGAGCTGCGCTACGACCCGATGACCTTCGCCTTGTCGATCGTGGTCGCGGTGGTGCTGGCGACGCTGGCGCTGTGGGTCCGCTTCGGCCTGTCCGGCATGGTGCGCCTGAAGGAATGGCAACGCCTGCTGCTGGCCGCGATCGTGATGGGCTGCGCCATCGCCGGCATGCACTATACCGGGATGGAAGCCGCGCGCTTCGTCGGCCATGCAACGCAGAGCCCGCAGAAGGCCGTCGGCAGCACCTTCCTGGCGGTGGCGATCAGCATGATCACCGTGGTCTTCACGATCATCGTGCTGGGCCTGAACGGCCTGCTGCGCTACCGCCAGCTGTTCCGCGAACTGTCGCGCAGCGAAGCCTGGATGCGCGCCTTGCTGACCACCACGGTGGACGGCGTGGTCACGGTCGACCGCGACGGCATCATCCGCGAATTCAATGCCTCGGCCGAGCGCATCTACGGCTGGAAGCGCGAGGAAATCATCGGCCAGCACACCCGCATCCTGATCGGCAACGAGGAAGCGGCCGAGCGCGTCGGCCTGCTGCGCACCCTGGCCACCGGCGAAATTACCGACAGCGCCCAGGGCGCCGACGTCACCGGCCGCCGCAAGGACGGCAGCATCGTGCCGATCCGGCGCGCGGTCGGCCATGCGCGCCTCGGCGACCAGGATTTGTTCGTCTGCTTCATCACCGACATCAGCGAGCGGCGCGCGATGGAACAGCAGCTGCGCGCCAGCGAGCAGCAATTCCGTTCGCTGATCGGCAACATCCCCGGCATCTCCTACCGCAGCCTGCTGCAGGGCGAGCATCCGATGGTGTTCATCAGCGACGCCGTCGAACGCATCACCGGTTATCCCTGCGCCGACTTCCTCGGCGCCCCGGCGCGCCGCAAGTTCGGCACCCTGATCCACGCCGCCGACCGCGTGCGCGTGTCCGAGACCATCGCCGAAGCGCTGCGCGAGGACCGCCCCTACCTGGTGGAATACCGCCTGCTGCACGCCGACGGCAGCACCCGCTGGCTGTGGGAAAACGGCACCAGCGTGCGCAACGACGCCGGCGACGCCCACTGGCTGGACGGCGTGATCCTCGACATCACCGAGCGCCGCCAGATGGAGGAAGCGCTGCGCGCAGCCAAGGAAACAGCCGAACAGGCGGCCGCCGCGCGCGCCAGTTTCGTGGCCAACATGAGCCACGAGATCCGCACCCCGATGAATTCGATCCTCGGCTTCACCGACGTGCTGCTGGACGGCGAACTGGCGGTCGACCAGCGGCGCCACCTGGACACCATCCGCAGCGCCGGGCGCGCCCTGCTGCGCCTGCTGAACGAGATCCTCGACACCGCCAAGCTGGAAAAAGGCGCGGTCGAACTCGAACAGAACGACTACAACCTGCTGTCGCTGATCGACGAGCTGTCCTCGACGCTGGCCGCGAATGCGCGCGCCAAGGGCCTGCACGTGGACATCCACTACGATCCCACGCTGCCCACCTGCCTGCGCGGCGACGAGCTGCGCGTGCGCCAGGTGCTGACCAACCTGCTCGACAACGCCATCAAGTTCACCCAGCAGGGCAGCGTGGCGCTGCAGGCGTCGCTGAAGGACGAACAGCTGCACATCCAGGTCAAGGACACCGGCATCGGCATCGCGCCCGAACGCCTGGCCGCGATCTTCGAGCCCTTCACCCAGGCCGACGCCTCGATGACGCGCCGCTTCGGCGGCACCGGCCTGGGCACCACCATTAGCAAGCAGCTGGTGGAGCTGATGGGCGGGCGCATCTGGGCCGAAAGCCAGCCGGGCGAAGGCACCACCTTCCACGTGCTGCTGCCGCTGGTGCTGGCGCGCTTCGCGCCGCAGCAGCCGCGCGTGCGCACCGCCGCCGCCCTGCCGCCGCTGCGCGTGCTGGTGGCCGACGACGTGCCGCAGAACCTGGAACTGCTGCAGCTCTTGATGGCGCGCCGCGGCCACACCATGACCGCCGCCGGCGACGGCGCGCTGGTGGTCGACCTGGCCGCGCGCGAGCAATTCGACCTGATCCTGATGGACTTCCAGATGCCGACCATCGACGGTCTCGCGGCCACGCGCCTGATCCGCGCGCAGGCCGAAGCCGCCGGCCGCGCCCGGGTGCCGATCGTCGCCATGACCGCCAGCGTGCTGGACGCGCACCGCCGCGCCAGCGTCGAAGCGGGCATGGACGGCTTCGCGTCCAAGCCGGTCGACTGGTTCACGCTGTCGCACGAGATCGCGCGCGTGCTCGGCATCGGTTCGGCGCCACAGCCGGCGCTCGAGTTGCCGGCGCGCGAACGGCAGGTGCTGAACCGCCACGCCGGCCTGCAACGCTGGAGCGGCAAGCTCGATACCTACAACGAGGCGCTGGCGCATTTCGCCAGCCAGCATGGCGGCCTGGCCCAGGCGATGGCGGCCCAGGCCATGGCGGCCGACTACCGGTCGCTGCGCATGCTGGCGCACCGGGTGCGCGGCATCGCCGCCAATCTCGGCCTGGAACGGCTGGCCGACACCCTGGCGGTGCTCGAGGGACTGGTCGACGGTGACAGCGGCAAGCTGTTCCCCGGCCCCGGTGCCGATCTGCACCAGACGCTGGGGACGCTGTGCGAACAGCACGAAGCTGCGCTGGCGGCCATCCAGACCGCCTTGCCGGCGCGGCCGCAGCCGGCGTCGCCGGCCGGGTCCGCGCGACCGGTGGCGGACCTCGACCGTGCGCGCCGCGCCGGCGCCGCCCTGCGCGAAGCGCTGTCCCGCGGCGCCCTCGAAGACGCCTCGCTGGCCGGCCTGGCCGCGGCCCTCACCGGCCATGCGCTGGCCGGACGCGTGGCGCAAGTCCATGCCGCGCTGTCCGATTTCGACTTTGAACTGGCCCTGCAACAGCTCGACGCCGTGCTGGAGGCCATCGACGAATCCGCCAAGGAAACCATCCAATGAGCAACGCCCACCTGCCGCTGATCCTGGCGGTCGACGACGAAGCCAGCAACCTGCAGCTGCTGCGCCAGATTTTGCAGGACCATTACCGCCTGCGCTTCGCCAAGGACGGCACCCGCGCGCTGGAGCTGGCGCGCGAGGAACGCCCGAACCTGATCCTGCTCGACGTGATGATGCCGGGCATGAGCGGCTACGAAGTCTGCGCCGCCCTCAAGGCCGACCCGGCGCTGGCCGGGATCCCGGTGATCTTCGTCACCGCCCTGAACGACACCGACGACGAGCTGGAAGGCTTCGAGGCCGGCGCGGTCGACTACATCACCAAGCCGATCAGCCCGCCGATCGTGCGCGCGCGCGTGCGCAACCACCTGTCGCTGGTGCGCATGGAAGAGCTGCGCGCCTCGCGCCTGGAAATCGTCCAGCGCCTCGGCCTGGCCGCCGAGTACAAGGACAACGAGACCGGCCTGCACGTGATCCGCATGAGCCATTTTGCGCGCGTGCTGGGCCTGGCCGCCGGCATGTCCGAGCTCGATGCCGACGATCTGCTGCACGCCGCGCCGATGCACGACGTCGGCAAGATCGGCATCCCCGACCGCATCCTGCAGAAACCGGGCCCGCTCGATCCGGACGAATGGAAGATCATGCAGAGCCACGCCCAGATCGGCGCCGAGATCATCGGCCAGCACGACAGCGGCATGTTGGGGCTGGCGCGCGCGATTGCGCTCTCGCACCACGAAAAATGGGATGGCAGCGGTTACCCGAACGGCCTGGCCGGCGAAGCGATTCCGCTGGTGGGGCGCATCTGCGCGGTGGCCGACGTGTTCGACGCCCTGACCTCGGTGCGGCCGTACAAGAAGGCGTGGACGGAAGAGGATGCGATCAAGCTGCTGATCGAGCAGAAAGGCAGGCATTTCGACCCGTCGCTGGTGGATCTGTTCATCGAGCAGATGCCGGCGATCCGCGCGATCCGCCAGCGCTGGGCCGAGCAGGAACCGGCGCCCGAAAAAGCCGCGGCATAAGGCACGCATGCCGGCGTGGGCACGGGGTGCCCACGCGTCACGCGTGCCGGCACGCGGTCGCGCTTCACCCCAAATGCGACGCCGCCGTCAACTCCACCGGCGCCTTGCGCCCCGCCAGCTCGCGGTACAAGGCCACATAATCCTCCGCCATCTGCGCCGACGTGAACAGCTGCCAGTAGCGTTCCTCGGCGCGCCGTCCCATCGCGCGCGCCATGTCCGGGTTGTCCCACAGCGTGCGCATCGCCGCGCGCAGCGCCTCGGGGTCGGACGGCGGCACCACCAGCCCGCTTTCGCCATGCACGTTGATGTACGTGGTGCCGGTGCCGATCTCGCTCGAGATCATCGGCTTGCCGAACATCGCGCCTTCCAGCAGCGAGATGCCGAAGGCTTCCGAGCGCAGGTGCGAAGGGAAGGCGACGGCGTAGCACAGGCGCAGCAGCGCCACCTTGTCGGCCTCGTCGAGGGCGCCGACGAACAGGACGTTCTTCAAGCCCAGGCGCTCGGCGTGCGCCTTGAGTTCGCGCTCGATCGGGCCGGCGCCGACGATCACCACCGGATACGACGTGCCCGCCACCGCGTCGAGCAGGATGTGCAGGCCCTTGTAGTAGCGCAGCACGCCGACGAACAGGAAGAACTTGGGGCCGACGCGGGCGCGCCAGTGGGCCAGGCGCGCGCCGTCCGGCTCGGGATAGCTGCTGCGGTCCAGGCCGAAGGCGATCACGCGGGTCTTGTCGCGGTAGCGGTCCAGCACGGCCGACGTGGCCAGGTAGTTGGGTGAAGTCGCCACGATCGAATCGACGCTGCCCAGGAAGCGGTGCATCAGCGGCTGGTACAGGCGCAGCAGCGCTTTCTGGCGCACGATGTCGGAGTGGTAGGTGACCACCGTCGGCTTGTCGATGCGCGCCAGGAAATGCGCCATGTCGAGGAAGGGCCACGGAAAATGGTAGTGCACGACGTCGGCCTCGTGCGCCATGCGCCGCAGCTGGCCGATCGCCTGCAGCGACACCGCGTTCGACGCCACCTCGAAGTTGAGCGGCACCCGGTGCACGGTATGGCCTTCGAATGCGATCGGTGCCAGATCCTGCGCGCGCGACAGCGCCAGCACCTGGTTGGTGACGCCGAGCCGGCCGGTGCCCACGCACATCTGGCGGATGACCTGCTCGATGCCGCCTACCGAGTCCGGAAAATACGTCTTGCAGAAATGAAGGACACGCATGGCCTGGGACAGCTCGTCAAAGGAGGGAACGGTAGACGGCGGCGGTGAGGCGCGCGGTGGCCTTCCAGGTCAGCTGGGCGGCGCGGGCGTGTCCGGCAGCGATGCAGCGCGCCCGCAGCGCCGGTTCGCGCGCCAGGGCCAGCATGGCGTCGGCGATCGCGCCGGTGTCGAGCGGATCGACTTCCAGCGCGGCGCCGGCCGTGACTTCCGGCAGCGAGGTGGTGTTCGACGCCACCACCGGCACGCCCGATGCAAAAGCTTCCACCACCGGAATGCCGAAGCCTTCGTAGAGC
>Ga0308164_10004512_pt1 | contig 11730 bp, 8 predicted proteins | sample PhyTR2_FD_201031 | JGI IMG/M metagenome (GOLD analysis project Ga0308164, IMG submission 201031) | Phyllosphere microbial communities from UC Gill Tract Community Farm, Albany, California, United States - DLSLT.R2 | ecosystem: Host-associated > Plants > Phyllosphere > Unclassified | place: USA... | reverse complement strand
GGCACGCTGGCCCTGCATTACCATTCTGGATCGTCAGCAACAGCAGCAGTCAGAGGTCAATGGCGATCAGGCGGAGAACTGGTCCTTCACGACGCTGTCGGCAGCCATTGAAGCGGTCCAGCATCAGTTAGGTTATGGCTGGCTGCCGGAACAGAATATCGCCGCGCTGTTAGAGAGCGGTGAGCTCCGTCCCCTGCCGCTGCTGCAGGGCCGCCGACGCAGTAGTTCGCTGGTGATGTATATCAATGAAGAAAGACTACCCGGCAACAGCGCCATTACTGCCCTGGCGCAGATGTTTATTGAACGGGTGGCTGCATGGGAGATGAGTGGTTAGATGAAGGGTTAGTCGTGGTTTGTGAAGGATAGACCGGGCATTGGAAAATAATATCGGCGGGGAACTGCCGGTGTATTCCCCTCTGGCGTGGTGAACACCAACATGTCACAGCAGAACGCCAACACCACGGCGGTTTATCCCCGCTAGCGCGGGGAACACGCCGATTTCCTGCCCGATCATCTCCAGCTGTGCGGTTTATCCCCGCTGGCACGGGGAACACCCAGGAAGAGCCGCACTACAACAGCGTTGCAACGGTTTATCCCCGCTGGCGCGGGGAACACTCTGTCGCGGCCATATCCTCACCCATCGCCGCCGGTTTATCCCCGCTGGCGCGAGGAACACTTTTTTACGTGGCATTACAAGCAGATCACCGTCGGTTTATCCCCGCTAGCGCGGGGAACACCGCGCTGCGGTGGATTTCTCCCGGTTGAATTTCGGTTTATCCCCGCTGGCGCGGGGAACACGAGGTGCTTTCTTGCTACATCGTCACTGGGTGCGGTTTATCCCCGCTGGCGCGGGGAACACAACTGGATTGATTTAGGTTAAATATTCGTTAGCGGTTTATCCCCGCTGGCGCGGGGAACACAACCTGAAGCACCTCAACCCGTTAAAACTGAACGGTTTATCCCCGCTGGCGCGGGGAACACAATTGATGCAATATTGACGGCCATGATTGATCCGGTTTATCCCCGCTGGCGCGGGGAACACCGCCGCCTGGCTATTTCGACATTACTCCCGGCCGGTTTATCCCCGCTGGCGCGGGGAACACGAATATCGCGGCTTCGTAGCCTGTGGAGATCACGGTTTATCCCCGCTGGCGCGGGGAACACGCGGCAGCAGCCACTCCCCCTGGGACTGTTGGCGGTTTATCCCCGCTGGCGCGGGGAACACGGCGTACTGTTCAGCCAGCCATCAGCCTCCAGCGGTTTATCCCCGCTGGCGCGGGGAACACGCGCTGGCATACGTCCCCAGGGCTACAGCTCCCGGTTTATCCCCGCTGGCGCGGGGAACACCTATGGGGGCAAACCATCAGGACATCTCAAGCCGGTTTATCCCCGCTGGCGCGGGGAACACCCGGCGCTTTCACTTTTCTGAAGCACAGAAAACGGTTTATCCCCGCTGGCGCGGGGAACACTCATGTATCCGCCGTCCGGAGAATCCAACGAGCGGTTTATCCCCGCTGGCGCGGGGAACACGCGCCGTAAAAATACCCCGTCTCCCGTCGCAACGGTTTATCCCCGCTGGCGCGGGGAACACAATAGCTCGCCATACGTCGCCAGCATGATTTGCGGTTTATCCCCGCTGGCGCGGGGAACACACTGGAAATGATTCTGAGGCGCGTAAAATCGTCGGTTTATCCCCGCTGGCGCGGGGAACACGAGTTCATCGTTAATATCGCCGTCCGTATAAACGGTTTATCCCCGCTGGCGCGGGGAACACCGTTCGGTTTGAAAGGTGATCGCCTGTGGGTGCGGTTTATCCCCGCTGGCGCGGGGAACACGACATAGGGCAACATGGCATCCTGAATAGAATCGGTTTATCCCCGCTGGCGCGGGGAACACCGCACAGCGCAATGCGTTAACGGTGGTGGTGCGGGTTTATCCCCGCTGGCGCGGGGAACACTATCGATTTCGATTAGCTCTACACCCTCATAGCGGTTTATCCCCGCTGGCGCGGGGAACACCCGATCTGAGCATACCCCCCCCTACACCCCCCCTGGTTTATCCCCGCTGGCGCGGGGAACACGTCGTTAATTGCTGTTTCTAAATCGGTGTTTTCGGTTTATCCCCGCTGGCGCGGGGAACACGAGGCGCGCAGCTGGCCGTGGCGATTGGCTGGCGGTTTATCCCCGCTGGCGCGGGGAACACATTGAACCCATCAGCTATAGGGATGCATGTGCTGGTTTATCCCCGCTGGCGCGGGGAACACCGTGTGCTGCGTGATGCTGATATGTGCCGGAGCGGTTTATCCCCGCTGGCGCGGGGAACACAACACCCCGGCAACTGAAAACGAAGAACCCATCGGTTTATCCCCGCTGGCGCGGGGAACACGGCAGCTTATGGCCGCCGCTGCCGTGTCCGCGCGGTTTATCCCCGCTGGCGCGGGGAACACTCTAAACGTAGCCAACTGAATTATAACAGTTTTTTTGCCACTGCCAATTCTACCAAAATATCTGATTTTTTAAAGATCGCTAACTCATTGATTATCAACAGGTCGGAAAGAGACTAACCGGATACCGTCCATCTCCACCGGCAAACGCCGATTGTCACCTAAAGTCTGAAACTCAAAACCAGATTCATTATTACTCGCCCATGCCATTACGACATTGCCCGTTTCGGATAGCCTGCTAATCTGTTGCCAGATCATCTCTCTGCTACGACGAGATACATCACCAACATAAACCCCGGCGCGGACCTCAAGTAACCAGATAGCTAGCCGGCCCCTTAGCCTGGGGGGTACATTCTCAGTGACGACCATCAACATGCTCATGATCACGCACTCCGGTGTCCGGCATCACCAAAAGGGGCAGGTTCAGGGATTGCAATCGGCTGAGCGTCCTTAGGTGGTGGTGGAGGTGTAATACCACCAGCAGAAAGCACATCCTCAATTAAAGGAATAAGCCTGCCGACAGTTTTACTGGTACGGAAGAGATCACGGCATGCTAACCTGACCTGTTTTTCCGCATCCTGCGGACGGCGGGCGGCAATTTCAAATGCGGCGGGTACGACTGTTTCAAATTTAATAATATCGGCAATATCATAGATAAACGAGAGTGGCTTGCCGCTGTGTACGAATCCAATTGCTGGTGCATAGCCAGCAGCGAGTACTGCAGCTTCAGTAATGCCATAAAGACAGGCAGTTGCCGCGCTGATGCACTGATTAATTATGTCTCCTTTCTCCCAGTCTTTGGGATCGTAACGGCGTCCTTGCCATCTGATGCCATACTGCTTCGCCAATAGCTGATAAATACCCTTAACACGAATGCCTTCAATACCCCTTAATTGTTCAACAGAACGCCGGGACGGGGCCTCTTCACCAAAACGCAGTTCAAACATTTTACGAACAACTTTAAGCCGCAGGTTTTCATCAAGTGCCAGCCTGGCCTGATAGAGCAGCTTATCGGAGCGCGCTCCCCCTGGCTGTCCCGAAGCATATAACCTCACACCAGCTTCGCCGACCCATACCAGCAGTGTACCGACCATGGCGGCCAGTTTTATCGCAGCATGTGATACCCGGGTTCCTGGCTCCAGCATAATGCAAGCCACATTGCCTACCGGGATATGTGTACGCACGCCTGAGGCATCAACCAGAACAAAGGCACCATCAAGGACGTCAACCTGACCATATTTCATAAAAATCAGAGAGATGCGATCTTTTAGAGGAAGTGGAGCTAAAGGAACATAAGTCATTATTACATCCTGTAAAAGCGGCAGCATGCCGCTTTATCCCTGTTTTACGCCCGGCCAAGCGAGAGTAATCCGCACCCCATACTTTTTGCAGGGCCGATACCAGAATGAATCAGCGAAGCAAATGCTTCTGCGTCACTGATTGTCAGTACTCCATCAAAACAGACGGTCTGAATTTTGCCAGCCATCTCTTTTTTATGGAACAACATCACTGGCTCCTTAACTATTCGAGCGGATTCCAGCTGTGCGGCAGGAGCCAGTTTGCGCACCAGCCATTTCATGCACTCCTCATCACCGAGTAACGGAACCCGACAGGTTTTTATTTCTCCACGCGCATTTAAGCGAGCCTGCTCATCTTTAATGCTTTTAACCGGATTGGCCCGTAGCCGGAAGCAATATCGGCCATGCGGCAAAACGGGACTAAATGACTTCGTTGCCAGCACGGTGGCTACTTTTGCCTGCTGCGGTGGGTGAGCGGATTGCAGCAATACATTAAGACCTTGTCTGGCCTCCCCGCTTCCAACTCTGAACAGAAAGTCGCGCTGATCCTGTGGGCGATCAGGAAACAACTGCCAGAGCGCACGATGAAGCTGGTAGGGATCTTTAGCCCAGCGCCAGCTGACAAGCACTTTACTCAGGAACATTTTTGTCTCCCTGAATCACAAACCACGATCGTCTGGCGAACTGTCGGGGCAGATCGATGATGGGCTCATCACGCACCGACAAACAACGCTCATCGCCGGTTAATGGCTCCTCACTGTAAATAGCCCCACCTCCAGGTGCCCCTGTAGCTAAAGCTGCAACCGGATTTATAGCCTGCTGAACAGCGCCAAACAGTGGACGGGAAAGTGGACAGCACCGTCTTCCAAGATAGGGGGTGTAACGGGGACGCTGAACCGCGTCGATAAGCGCTGACAATGTATAGCCGTGCTCCTGTGAACCCGGGGTCCATACCGCAACCGTAAAGCTGGCGTCATACAGATATTCACGTCGGGTGATAATGGTATCGTTCATCTTCAGGCTTCCCGGTTTTTCTCTGGCGTCCTTGACGGTATGAAAATCGGACATGTTCACGCAGTGATAGCCGGTTTGGTTATCACAACGAACGGCAAACCGCGTGCCTTCTGCAAGCTTTCGCAGTGATGCGTGATCGTTGCGTTTAATACCCAGGCAGGCACCGAGTAATCCCAGCAAGCCACTGCGGCCGGGGAAAGGAGCACTCGGTCGGATGCCTTCAAAAGTCGGCAATCCCCACGATTGCATCGGCCCACTTAGCTGCAAAATCAAATAATCCTGCATCTCAGACCTCGCCGTTATTACCTATCCAATGCTTAAGCGCGTTCAGATCGGGCATCTGCATCACTTTTTCTGCAGGCGCAACGTCATCCAGCACGAACTGGGCCGCTGGCCCATCCAGACCATAACCACGGGATACTTTCGTCCAGTAGGTGTTAAATTCTTCAATAGAAGGACGCAGGAATCCCTCTTTGCTGGCGGGCACCGGTTTTTCAAAGGCATTTGCCATCGACACAGGCAAATCAGAAAAATTAACCATCACCATATCCGCTGGGTTGAAAGCCGCAAAGCTATGCTGCTTACCACCCGGTATTTCTGTTGCCAGCATGTGGGCAAGATGGGCAGCAATCTCCAGCGCCTGCTGACGTGTGGCACCGCCAAGATTCTCCTGAAGCTGGGCCAGGTTCAGACTGGCATAACGATAGAAAACACCTGATGAGAACTCCTGAGTGCCCAGATGAGCCGCACCAGTACTTTCATGCAGATCATCAACGGCAGTGAACCAGTCAATGTCAGAATCAACAACATGCGTAGTTATGGCGTGTGCCAGTGACATTGCACCATCAACTTTACCCAGTTCGCTCATCAGGCCACTGGTCGCCATCCGGCCACTCAGCGCGATGTCCACCGCACTGCTGAGTGTGGCACGCAGCCCCGTAACCTGATCTTTTAACGCTTTTGCCCATTTTTTCTCATCGGTACCCAGCGCACTGTTTTCCGGGGCGTTGATTTGCTGACAAAACCAGTCAATCTCATCCATCACCCACGGCGAAACAGCGCCTCCATCGATTTTCTCTTCCTGAGCAACACTTTTGCCACTGAGCAGACTCAGCGTGGTGTTAATGACTTCCGCAGGATATTTTTCTGACAGTTTCTGATGCACAAGATCCCGCAGCAGTTCCAGATGAATTGTCCGGATACTGGACCCACCAATATGGCGTTGATAATAGTCGCTTTTGCGAATTGCCCTTTTCAGGCTTTGGCTGGAGATGCGTACGCGACGTCTGCCGCCAAATACCGCATCCTTTTGCATATTCATATCATCGCGGTTAAGGCAAGATGGGCTATGAGAAATTAAAACATGAAAGTTAACAAAATTATTCATCGGGTATCCTTACACGGTTATTTTTTGGGGGAAGAGAGAACAAAACTTTCAATTAGCATGCGGCGTTCGCGTTTGCCCCACCATTGCAGTTGTGCCGCCAGCGAAGGCCAATGCAATACAGGCTCTGCATGAATTAACATGCGTCTTAGCTGTACCATATCGTTGGGATATTCCTGCCGGACAAGTTGCATTACGCGCATTAATGATATTTTTTTACTTAGTGCCAGCGCCTTACCCAGGGTAAGTGATTCATCATCGCTGTTTTTAATCGCCCCTGTAGACAGGCAATAGATCATTCTTTGCAATGCGTAACGCTCTTCGGGCCAGCCAAACTTGCCAGCTAACACATAGAAAACAGGAATTTCCAGTAACTTATCTGGTGATTCAGCACGTCTTAATTTCGCCTGGCTACCTTTGTCCAGGTCGGACCAGGCGTCATAAAGCGCCTTAACTTCAAGGGGTGGGTTCATCAGCTTGCTCTCCTTGCATTTTTAAAGCAGATAACTGTGTGAATAACACGTGACGGGAAATCGCCAGGCCCTGAATCAATTTCACGTGGTGGGCATAGGGGTTAGTAGCGGTTTCAAACAACGTTTTACATAAAGCAGAAAGGTAATGATGCAGCGATTCCAGCTCTTTTAAAGGCTGTTTATAATTTATGGTGGCAAGCAACCGGGTAATATAGATGTCGCTTTCGCGGTAAAAACGACGTTCAGTCACATCATGCACCGGAATACCAGAACCGATAATTTCGCTATCCTTCATCCCCTCAACAAAAAGATAAAGTGCTTTACGCAGTGCAAGCCGATACCCCTGACCGATGTTAATAATCTCATTAATAATATCCTGATGACGATCCCAGCCCTGGCTGAATACCATCACCTCATGTCGCCGCTCCACAATTGCCGCCTGATTATTACGATAACCACCAATACTCATATACAGCGGTTTACCGTTGGCGAGTTGTCGCGCCTGTTCAATCACCAACGCCGGACGACGACCTTCCTGATTCTTTTCTAACTGCTGAGAGATTAACAACCGGCCAACCTGCGTCCAGCAAGGGATCGGTAATGTGAAACCAATATGACGTTTTTCAGATATTCCCTTTTTAGTCTGTTCCACGCTGGGAGAGTGAGGGTGCAACCAGAAGCCTTCGACGGTGTAGTTAAATTTGGCTTTGAGAAAACTCTGGTAACGTTTATCAACCAGCGATCCACAGGCACTACACTGACCACCCGATGAGGGGGATGAGAGTTCAATATGTGCGGGCTGCCAGAACAGACCCCGTGCCAGCCCGATACTGTGCGCCGGGATTTTTTCATTACTGCCAATCGGTTTCTGCCAGGTAAAAGCCTGATGGCGCTGTTTTTGCCAGTCAGGATAGTTTCTTTCCATGCTCTCAGCGTTGAGTACATTGGCCCATATTGTGGAGCGCAGGCACCTCTGATGGATCAGCGTGGTTATCGGCGCTCCGCCCCGTAAACCACTTTTAAATCCACCGCCAAATCCAGGCGCATTCCCGGCCTGATTAAATAGGGCAATGGCGGCACATCCGCCACAAAGTGCCTCACCCTGCCCCGGCTGATTCACAAATGCACAGCTGGTGGAACCGGTCAGGCCAACCATGAGCTTATCCATGCCGGTGATCTCTTTGGCGACGACGCCTTTGACCTGCATGAAGGGATGCTCAGAATGGTTCAAATCAAAACTCTCTTCCCAGCCAATAAGACCTGCTGAAAATTCCTCTCTTGTCAGCGGCTTTTGTATGCGCTGAATACTGTGCGCCGTATTCTCAGGTGGCCAGAGTAACTGCACGATGCAAATCAGGAGCTGGCAGGCTGCCATTTCCATATCGTCCCGTGGAAGAGAGAGTGATCGTAGCTGTGGTCCACATAGCAACGCTTCCAGGCTTATCTGCTCAACTCCGCTACCCATAACCGATCTGACCGGAATCCATCGATCCGTAAGTAAATTCATTGAGTTCCTCCCTGATAGTTAAACTGAATAATATTCATCCCTACTTCCTTTGAATAAACCAGACGGTAATCAGTCGTCTCAGCTATCCACTCTCCTCCCTGTATTGTTCCGGCAACCCATACGACTCCTTCTTCATCTGGCTCAAGTCTGAATCTCCGTTGCCATCCTCCCGGGACATTAACCCGGTTAAGTGCCAGCGCCTCTGGCAGGGAAAATTCAGATAGCTGGCTAAGATATTGCCCGTCGGAGAGTTGCCTTCCACTTTCTGTTTCTACAAAAGGGATCAGTGGCAAGCTCATTTCACCATCACGGGTGACCGCGCGAATATGGACATCGTCATCGGCAAAAGGAATAGCCCTTGCCGCCTGGTTTAATGAGAGTCTGGCGTTGTAACGTTTTGAATGTTCTTCAGATTCGAAACGGTCAATGCCTTCTGCAACCCAATCCGGTTCTGTCTCTTCCTTGTCATCCCGATAGACGTCGTCAATCCAGAGCCGGTAGGCCTGCGGAAAACAGAGAGCTGACTGGCCCAGTTGCTCCAGCCGCTGTTGAGTGCGCCACATAGCACGAGTATTGGTGTAGACGTAGTTACTGTTGCCATAATCAGTGGTGATGGGAAGCAGTACCGTCAGTTTCGGCTGCTGATAGCCTTCGGGTCTGTACTGACGGGAATGACGGTGCAATCGTCCAGCGCGTTGAAACAGTAAATCTACCGGGCAAAGCTGCGTTATCAGCCAGTCGAAATCGACGTCCAGAGACTGTTCCACCACCTGAGTAGCTATCAGAATGCGCCCGACGCTGCGGTCGCCTGACACGCCAAAATAGCGCAGCGTCAGATTCTCTTTATTAGCCCGGTCGGTTAAGGTAAAGCGGGAATGGAAGAGGATGACCTCCAGTGCAGTGCTAGCGCACAACTGTTGATAAACCAGCTGGGCGACATCCACCAGATTGCAGATCAGACAGACCTGTGCCCCCTCCTGAGCGGCAGTAATCATCTGCTCAAGCAGCCCCGCATCCGGCTGCATTTCATTGAGGTAACAGCGCTCAATACTGAGCTGAAAGGTGGGCGGTAAATGCTGTGGGGTAGCGCTGAGATCGAAGCAAAGCTGCCGATTCTGCTGTTGCCAGATGACCAGAGGATATTCATCCGACGGGGACGAGGAATCTGGATTTCCGTAAGTTCTGAGTAAGCGCTGTTTCAGGGTTGCAGGCAAAGTCGCTGATAACAGTAATGCACTTTGCCCGGCCAGCGCCTGCTGTCGCAGTACCTCCTCCAGCAGGCTGTGCATATAGGTGTCGTAAGCATGTACCTCATCAACCAGCAATACACTGCGGGCAATGCCAAACCCCCGAATAAAACGATGCTTAACCGGCAACACAGAAATAAGCACCTGATCAATAGTGCAGACACCAATCTGCCCCAGAAAAGCACGTTTATTACTACGGCACAGCCACTCGCAGCATTGAGCCCAGGCTTCCTGTTCCTGCACGCTTTTGCCACGAGATTTGATGGCGTCAAAATCAGTGCTGAAACGGGAGTTACCATGGGCAAGGATCAGATTAGGCTGTTCAAACAATTTTGAGGCCAGCTTATCCAGTCGGTTCAACATGGCATTGGCAGTTGCCTGGGTCGGAAGTGCAAAAATAATGCTGTCGGCATAACCACCGTCTAACAGTCGCCATGCATAAGCTAGCGCCGTTTCAGTTTTTCCCGACCCTGTCGGGGCTTCGATGATGGTCAGGCCGGGTTGATGCGGTAGTTTATTGACCAGCGTCTGGAGTTGACGTGGCTGATGACCCATATTAAGTAACGCTTCTGTTCCGCCCCAGGGATTAATAGCGCTCAATAATCCGCTGCGTTTCAAAACCAGCGACGCATCAACAGCATAACGACGGGAAAAATAGTCATGCAGAGGTTCAGGTTCTGACTGGTAAGGAAAAGTGTCTTCAGTGCTCCAGGAACCCAGCCAGTCCGATATAGAGCAGAAACCGGCCAGCAACGGTGAACAGGATGGCGGGTTATCATTTAAGGATAGCCCGACCGGTTGCAGGAACAGGGCTGCCAGCGCGTCGAGCCATGCCAGGCGAGCCTGCTTATCTCTCTCACCCTGCGGCTTTAATTGAAAGCTGAGTGCTAAAACTGATGCTGGAAGGTCGATATGCTGATAAATATAACCATGATGCCCTGCGACAGCTTCCATCCAGGGAAACCATTGCTCTTTAGGATGTGCATTGAACGTAATAAAAGCGCTGTCATAATCATGATCTGAGTCAAAATCCTGCTTAAACCAGTAGAGACCGCCCTGCCCGTGATCCCACCTTTTACCGATAGCATTTTTGCCTGATGGAACGGCATTCAATGCCTCCCAGGCACTCCAGCACTTAACCTGGAATCGTATATCCCATTTACCTAAATCATGCAGTGCGATAAAAAAAAGCAGCCAGCCGCGATATTCAGCCTCGTTCTGTCCCTGAAAAAACTGCTTTCTTAATGCAGGAGCGTGATCCCACCAGTAAGCGGCTACGGCAGCGACATCAAGGCAGTGATAAGGCAATAGGTGAGACTCGGCTGGAGCATTATCATTACTACGATTCGCCTTTCCCCAGTAACGGTAAAGATCATGCCTCGCAAATATCATAAACGTTCCCTATTTATGTAAATACGTTAATCTTTTCTTAAAATACACCGCTGATATGGAAATAGAACGTTTTTCAAAGATTTTTTTAGTTATTTTGATTTAAATTAATTTTTTATCGACGCCATAAAAGATTGCTTCAACAGCTTAATTTTACGCAATTTATCCTGTGATTCCGCAGTTGAACGCACAGGTACGGCAGATACCGACGTATCATTTCTGCGTCCAGAGGCAGGTGCGAACATCCAACCGAGTATTATCTGCGACGAAATATGGGCATAACATACCCGACTGATGAAATGTGATTTGTATAATTATCTAAGTGAATGGCTCGCACATCTTGCAAAAACATATGGTTATTGTGGAGGCATTATTGTCGGGTATGTACATTATCTCTGTTAAAGTTAACTATCTTTCCTTTTTATTCCAAAACCCTTGTGATGCCTGAGCACTCATAAGAGTTTTTTTCGTTGAAACAATAAATAGCGTTTCTGAGCCGCCTTAGTAGCTTGCTGCCTAATCTTCTGAGAATTAGAATGTCAGAGTGCCACAGTCCAGCATCCCATATTCTGTTTAACCGGGTTTACTGGAAACAGTGAAAGGGATAAGCCAGACCTTAGCCGGCCCCTGAATTTTAGCATCCAGGAAGGTTATGCCCTGCTGATCTGCAGCCCTCTTCGCTTCCTCCCAGGAGCGCCACCTATCCTGATGTTTAAGCCAGGAGACCCGGTAATTTTGTCATAACAGTCGAATTGCTTTGTGATGAGTTTCGGGAATGGCAGAAAAGCACGCTCGTAATTATAGTCAGTTAACCCGGGAGACTGTGTCAGCGCACTGACTGATGAGCAGCGCCTGCGTTTCATTAAATTTGTTAAGCCCTGTAGTGCAGGGCTTTACGTTGCCGAGCCGTTTTCTGACATCAAAATCAGTGACGGATCTGTGAAAGTTCATCTTCTGAGAGACCGGTCATTTTCA
>Ga0308164_10004509_pt1 | contig 11733 bp, 21 predicted proteins | sample PhyTR2_FD_201031 | JGI IMG/M metagenome (GOLD analysis project Ga0308164, IMG submission 201031) | Phyllosphere microbial communities from UC Gill Tract Community Farm, Albany, California, United States - DLSLT.R2 | ecosystem: Host-associated > Plants > Phyllosphere > Unclassified | place: USA... | reverse complement strand
TATGATCATGGTTCCAAGCCCGCGCAATGCGCGCTAATCGGTGGCCGTGCGCGCCCGTAGCTCAGTTGGATAGAGCAAGGAGCTTCTACCTCCTCGGTCGGGGGTTCGACTCCCTCCGGGCGCGCCATCCCCATCTATAAAACGGCGGATTTCAGCCACTTTCAGCAGTGTTGGTGTCTAACCTCTCTGCCCGGTTAGACATTTCCCAGCGCGCGAGGATGCCGATTGCGTCGTCCGCCATGCTGCGCTGATTGGCGGCTTCCGTGTAGCGAGCAACCTCCTCGTCCTTCCTATGACCGGACACAGCCTTCATAGTTTGGTTGCCCTGGTTGAGTTCGGCCATGCGCCGCATGATCGCCTTGCGCAGTCCGTGAGCCGTGCATTGCGGGAGTCCGGCCGCGTCGCACTTATCGCGGAACCAGTTGCCGAAACCTGCTCGTGTGAACGGGCGTCCCTGTTCGTTGATCAGGAAGCACAGGTGGTTCTTGGCGGCGGGCATCGCCACGATCGCCTCAAGCAGCTGGGGCGCGACCGCGATCCATAGGACCTTGCCTGTCTTGTCTTGTACGACCTTGATCCGGCCGTCGACGATATGCTGTCGGCCCATGCGGATCGCGTCGCTGCGGCGCTGGCCGGTCCATAGCAGGAGTTCGAGTGCTAGCCGGGCATTGGTTCCTAGCTGGTGGCGCGCGCGGTACTGATCAATCTCGTCTTCAGTCCAAGTATGATAGCCGGCGGATCGCTGCTCGACCGATAGCTTGACATGATCCGCCAGCAAAACCGGGTTGGTTGGAATCATGCGCAGCTTCACGGCGAAATTGAATAGGCGCACCAGCTCCTTGCGCAGCTTGCCGGCTGCGACCGGCCCGCCGATCGGCCGCAGGCCGCGCGAGGTCTGCACCGTCTTCTGCTGCATCTTTGCCGTCACGATCGCGTCGATGTGTTCGAACCCAACTCGGGCAACTGGCAGCTTGCCGTATTCCTCACTGAACCGGCCGACAATGCTGCGGACCTTGCTCTGGGTGATCACGGTGGGGCCAAGGCGCGTTGGGGTCGCGAAGTAGCGCGCGACGAGGTCAGCAATCGTTCCCGGAACGGCACGGTCGACTGCAACCGCGACCGTCTCGCTAGCATCCATGAATGCACGATACTCGGTGCGGAAATCCTCGGTGCCGAGAGCCGCCTTAAAATAGCCGCCCGCGAAACCCTTGCGGCGGAATCGTAGTCGTTCCTTACCGTGCCGGTCTTTGAAGCCGCTAACGTACTCAGGAAGAAACCGGCGGCGCGTCATATAGGAGTGGCCTCTCCACGATCGTTGATAATTCTGCTCGGCTGCCCACCCATCGTCTCCGAGATTGGCAAACCACGGTAGGTGTTCATGCTCTTTGATGTCAGCTGTGTCTTGCCCACCTGCTCGAACAGCGCATTAAGGTCATGTTTGGAAAGGTAGATACGGACGGCGTTGCCATCCTCAAGTAGCAACGCTTCGACTGCCAAATCTAGGCGATCCGTCATTCGGTCAGGTTTTGCCAATGACTATGTCCCAAGGGTTCGGGTCGGCCGGAGGGGTGACCGATTCGCTGAGGATGACGATCTTTCCGTTCGGATCAATCTCAATGCGACCGACCATCATCCCGGCCTTGGTCGCGCCGCGCACCGCGCGGGTCACGTCGGCTTCCTTGAATCGTGCTGCGGCGCTCATGCTGCTGCCCTTTCCTGCGCGACATAGCCCATGCCTTGCAGCTGCTGGTTGACCATCGTGATGAAGCGTCGGCTTTCGTACCTGGGGCGCTCCTGCCACCAGAGCATAGCCTCGACTGTCGCCGCATAACTTTCCCAGTGGAGGTACGGCAGCACACGTAGTGACCGCGTGTCGTGCGAATCATGTATCCGCCAAAGTTCGGCTAAAGAGAGATCCCCGATCGCGGGACCGTATTCGTGCATCATTGCCGTCCGCGTTTGGTCCCGACGTTTTTTGGCGCCATTCAGCACGCCCCTTAGATCCGCGATCTTCTCCGCGTCGGTCGTCTGATCCGGCGACGATAGCTCCATGCGAGCATACGCCTTCCAATCGGCAGCAAGCGAGGTGGAGATCCGTAACCTTACGGCAGCATCTCGCTGCGACATCTTGCCAGCCTTGACCAGCACTGGGTCACCTTCAGCACGATTATTGCGGATATCGTCGGCGACCAGTGCCATTTCGGCGTACGCGTAAATGAAGCGTGGAGGGGGCGTCATGCAACGCCGCCAAACAGGTTGCTACTTGGTGAATTCCTAAGCACGCTTTCAGCCGGGGGGGACGATGCTATGAAAGCAATATCACCAAGTGCGGACGTTATCGTCGGGATCGCAGTCGGCACCATATGCTGCGGTGTCGGCTTATGTTTTGGGACATACATACGATCCGACGCGGGCGACGTTCTCGCGTTCGCCGGAGGTTTGATCGGCGCTGGCGCATCTGTCTGGGGAGCGTTTGCGGTAGTCGGTGCCAAAGTGGCGCGTGACGAGCAGTTAGGGCTGGAGTTACTCAAAGCCGTTGCACAAGACGTTATTGAGGAGATGGATATCCTCCACCGCATCCGGGATTCGACGCTGGAATACAGCTCCCAAGAGGAACTATCCCGCCGAATCGACAGCACGCTTCTCACGGTACCAAGAATATCCGCGTTTGTTACGCAAATAAGCACGTCAATTAGTGATATTCGATATATTGGCGCATCCATGCGGCTTTGCGCAGCGTTGGATATCGCCAGCCCCGAATTCGAGAAAGCAATCTTCCAACGGCGTGATCGTAAGTCCGGGACGTTCGACGACGAGAATGTGTTCGTCCCCCTTAAGCCCGAAGTTGTCGAAGATTTGCGACGGATAGCCGTGCAGTCCTTGGCAGACCTCCACCAGTAAGTAATGCCGCCTCTAGCTCGGTCATAGACGATAGCATTGCTCCGGTTTGGCAAACACTGCTGACGCGCAACAAGGTCTACCGCGCTTGTTGAAGGCGCAGTCATCCACAGGCCTCCGCCCCTGCCAGAGAAAGAACGGGGCGGATCTCTTGAGCGTCGCCAAGGTCAATTTGCCAGCCGCGTTGATAGCCGTGCTCTGTCGCCCATTCGGCAAACACGCGATTCAACCGCCGCGACAGGTCGGCGCATGCCTCCCCGTTCCAGTGCAGCGGCCCGCCTTCACCTTCCTCGCCGAAGTTATGATCATTGAGCGCGTCGAAGCGATCAAAGACGGGCGCGACGTTGGGTTCGAAGACATCAAGATCGTTCTCGAACGGTTTGCCTTCGGCAACCCAGAACCGGGTACCGTGGCGCGTGCGTCCTTTTTCAATGGCCTCGTCACGCGTCTCGGATGGGCCAAACCAGAACTCGGAGGCCGCAGCGCGGGCGTGATACCACGGCATCAGAGCCGCCCCGCAAGATATGCCAGCGCAACGCCGATGACTATCCAGGCGCAGAATACGGTGACGGTCACGCCGATCGCCATCATCAAGCGACGCTCACCCGTGGACTGCCCGTCAGTAGCGAGCGGCAAATCCGACCGCGCTTGCTGATCAGCTGCGCGCATCCGCGCAACGCGTGCGACCATGTCTTTCGACGCGGGCGGTTGCATCGTTAAAACGTTGTCGAAGTAGGCGAACGGACGTGCTGCCATCTGACAAAGCAGCGACTGCGGCAGGCCCGCGGGCACCGGTTCTGCGTGCCCTAAAGCGGTAAGGAACCGGTCAAACGAGCAGGGTTCAACCTGTTCGAGCTTGCTGACAATGCGAAGGGACAAAGAAACCTCCACCGCCGCGGAATGCAGCTGATAGACGGTTTAATGCGATTATCGGAAGTTTAACGTCAAGAGAAAAATATGCGATTATCGAAAGTATCGGAAACTCGCTTGATGTTTGTTCTTTTAATGTTCCAGATGGCGGCAGGATAGGAGGTTGCAGATGCCGGATCGTATTGTGCGCCATTGGTATCGCGCAACGTGCTTTGGCACCCCCATAGCGCCTTGGCGGGATACAATCCGGGAGGCTCGACGAGACCTGATCGAGCGGAAGCTTGGCGCCTTCGACGAGTGGGGATGCTTTTTCGTCACGGTTCCCGGGGGACTTTTAAGCGATAGCGCCTGGGTGGATTTCGACGAGGCAGTTTACGCGCGCCGTCGCCTCAATCGGGCAGCCGTGATGCCTGCCAAAGGACGCGTCCAACGATCGAGAACGCGGTCTCTCCCCCGATCATGATCGAGGAATGCGTCGCGTTTGTGGAGCATGGTTCTAGTCGGGCGGGATCCGCGAAGAACCGTTTGAACGTCGTATGGCCGTCGCTTTCGACGACATAGAAACGTCGTGGATACAGAGCCTTATCTTCCGGATCGACGATCACACGGCCACCATTTGGCACGAACACGTCCATCGAGTCGCCGATTACATCCAGCGCGAACGCTGCAGCTGGCATGTTTGGATCAGGCGCCGGCATCTCGTCAGTCGTGGTGCGGACAGCCTCGCGCCATGCGCCGGCAGAGACCTGCCCAATGACAGGCAGCATGCGCACGCGGGCAGTGTCATGGGCTGACCGATCTCCCAACCAAGACCGTATCTTATCCATTTCCGCTATTGTGAATCGCCGGGTGCCGGAGAACGCCTTGGAAACCTTATTCGGTGCCAAATCTAGCAGGTTTGCCAGATCGACCTGCTTGTAGCCGCGCTCTGCCATGAGCGTTTTGATTTCGTCCAGGTCCATAACGCCATCAACCGCAATCCTCCGATTATCGCAAATCCGACTTTCGCAACTTTTGGGTTGATTTAATGTTGCGATTATCGGATTGGTCGCCGTATGAACGTAGCGGCATGCAATCTGATCGACGCCCTCGGGGGCACCAGCGCTGTTGCGCGGATGACCAAGACGGCCACGTCTACCGTCCATAGTTGGCGCACAATCGGGATCACTGAATCTCGAATGGATCACATCCGCCTCGCTGCCAAAGAGGCTGGGATCGATGTTCCTTTGCATCATGAGACGGACCTTGGCGTAAGCGACGGCCTAGCGTCACCCGGTAAATTGGCCTCTGTTACCGGTACAGCCTCGTGAGCGGCGCTCGCGATTTGCGGCACTCCCCAGCGACGCTCGCCCTCAAAGTGGCAAGCAAGGCGCTCGTCGCTGCGGCAGGCGGTGGCGCTGATGCTGGAATGACCGCCGGTGCGCGCCAGCAGCGCATGTCGGACTGCGGCAATGCGAACACCGCCGATTTTCTTCGCCTTGATGAGATTGCGGCCCTGGAAGACGTGTCGCTTGGATCGCCGAACGCCATGGCCGTGACGCGCGCGCTAGCCCACCGCCAGAACGCCGTCGTTGTCATGCTGCCTTCGGCGCTGCCCAGCGGCTCCGACCTTCTCACTCTCATGGCACGCAAGGCACAAACCTCCGGCGATCTCACGGCTGCGATCTGCGCTGCTTACGGGGACGGCAAGGTGGACGCGCGCGAGGCGCGGGCCATCGCTGTCGAACTGGACGAACTTATCGAAACAGCCGTCGCCATGCGTGAGGTCGTTCGGCTGATGGAGGGAGACCGATGAAAACGAAGCTTCGCCTTGGCGTTCGCGTGCCCAATGAAGGCGCGCGGCGTCTCGCCCTTTGGATAATGCAGCAGCCTGTCGGGGCGCTCGACCGGATGCTGCGGAAAACCGGGATCGGTCAGATCTCTATGGAGCGCATGATGGCTGGCGAAGTAACGCCAGCCGCGTCCGTCGGGTATCAGATTTACGCCTTCACGGGATGTACCGTCGCAATCACCGACTGGGACCATCCTGCTGAGGGCGGCTGGTTCGAGCCGATCACCGCAACTCGCCTGCGGAGGGTGGCGTGATCGCAATGCCCTCAATGCCGCTGCTTTCCGATTATGACGAAGCCCCGGGCGTCGTCACCAGCCCTGCTCGGATCGACGCCTGGATGGAGGTCGCGCAGAAAGGAGACGTCTTCCTTTATGCAACACGCTCGTGCCTGCCGGTGAATTCGGCGGGTGCGAAACATATGCGCGAGCTTGCCGGACGCGGCCTTGTGATTCTGACGCAACCGCGATCGACGCTCGATCCAACAGTCTTCAATTATCGCGCGCAGCGCACGAGCAAAGGGACCGCGATGACGCGGCCTGGTCGTCCGTTGCTCGTGGCGCCGTCGGCTAAGCTGGTCGATGATGAAGCGGCGATCGTCGATGCCCTGTTGCCGGTATTGGAACGGTTTGCCGAACGCGGGCGCCCCTGTCCCACCGACAAGCAACTCGCCGAGCGCGCGCGCTTGACCGAGGACGAAGTCAAAGCCGGGCTCGACGCCATGGTCGTCGCGCATCTCATCAAGATCTTGGGCTGCGCCGCACCAACCAACCGGCGGGTGGTCATCGTCGGCTCCGGCGCAATCACGGGAATCGCAAAATCATGAAGATGGAAGTCGATCGCGACGCCCTGTTGGGCGCGCTTCAGCAGGTTACAGGCGTCGTCGAAGCCCGGAACACCATTCCAGTGTTGTCGAACTTGTTGATGCTGGTCGACGGCGGCATGTTGTCGGTGACGGGCACGGATCTCGACATAGAGGCGACCGCGACGGCGCCGGCGTCGGGCGATCTGCGCATTACCGTACCGAACGACAAAATCATGGCCGCGGTGAAGAGCTTTAAGTCGGGCAAACTGACGATCGCGACGGTCGAAGGGCGCGCAGCGCTGACCGTCAAGCAAGGTCGGGGCGTACGCACGCTATCGACATTGCCGGCAGACGACTTTCCGAAGCGGGCGCCACTCGGCCAGTCCGTATCGTTCTCGATCCCATGCAATTCACTGGCGCGGATCTTTGCCAAGTGCGGCGTCGCGCAATCCAGTGAGGAGACGCGCTATTACCTCATGGGGGTGTTTCTGCACGCGGTGGATGCCAAGCTTCGTGGCGCTGCCACGGATGGTCATCGGCTGATCCGTGTGGAAGTGGATCTTCCTGACGGCGCAAATGACATGGCCGATATTATCGTGCCGAAGAAAGCGGTCGCGCAGGTTTTGCAGTTGATCGGCAAGTCGGCAGGCGATGTCGCCGTTGAGACGAACAATACGGCGATCTCGTTCAAAGTCGGCGATGGCGCCATCATCAGCAAGCTGATCGACGGCACGTTTCCTGACTATAGCCGCGTTATCCCGCCTGAAGAGCCGAACCGGATCGACATCAATCGCGATGTCCTGATCGCGGCCTCCTCTGCGGTCACCTCGGTCGTGAATGCCGAGGGCGACAAGACCAAAGTCCGCGCCGTCGCCATCGAGATCGGCGCGAACGATGATGCCCACGAAATGACCGCCAAGGACCAGATGGGTGCCAGCGCAATGGAGCCTATCACGGCGACCTATAAGGGCGCGCCGCTCCGATTCGGCGTCAACAGCCAATATCTGCGCGATGTCGCGGGCATCTTCGCTGAGGGCGCGTCGCTTTCGATCACGCTGCAAGGTCCGGCAGCACCACTTCGCATCGTCTCGGACAATGATCCCGACCTCGTCGGCGTCATCATGCCGATGCGCGTCTGAAAGGCCCTGACATGCAATTCGACTTTGCAGAAGAAGATACGATCAATGACTTGGTCGCTGCCATCCAGGCCGGTGCCCCCGGCCCCGCATTTGACGCCCTAGATCGGCTTATCGGCGATCAGGAGAACGCCGATGCAATTCGCGAGCGTGTCGCCACCGCCCGTGCGCGGCGTCGCTGATCATGGCGCCTTCGTCTCCGCCCCCCCATCCAGCGTCTCGACCCACAGAGCGCGATCAGGGACGCGCTTACGCGCTCGCGTGGCGTGAACGAATGCGCCCGGTGTTTGATGAGATCTACGGCGTTGAGCGCTGTCGGCTTTGTGGTGCGGTGCATACGGCATGAAGCAGAAGCTCGACACCCAAGTGGCGGCAGCTGTCGGCGCCATGCTCGTCGGACGCTTTGAGATCACTCTCGAGGCAGTGGCCGATCAACTGCCGGGGCACATCCGCGCAGCTGGACCATCGCTGAAATCGATGACGAAGGCGCTCATCGCTGCAGGTTGGATTGGCGTGCGCCGTGAGGGTGGCAGCGTGGTTTACATGCCGCCCCGCCCCGAGGGCGAAGAAGGTCCAGACCCACGTCATAACGGCTTTGAGGGCGGTGCAGTCGCGGCGGACGAGGTGCGCCTGTTGATCGAACGCGTCGAGCGCTTGATCGAGGAAAAGAAGGGCATCGCTGAAAACATCAAGGACGTGATGACCGAGGCAAAGGGGCGCGGATACGATCCCAGCGCCCTTCAGGACATCATCAAATTGCGGGCGAAGAAGCCTGAGGAACAGCAAGAACGGCAGGCGATCCTTGAGGTTTACCTGCGTGCATTGGGGATGATGGCATGAGCAGCGTAAATAAAGTTATTCTTGTCGGCCACTTGGGCAAGGACCCAGAGGCGCGGGCGTTCCCGAATGGTGGCGAGATCGTCAACATGAGTCTGGCGACGTCTGAGCGTTGGAAGGATCGGGCGTCTGGCGAGCAGAAAGAGCGGACCGAATGGCACAACCTCGTGATCATGAACGAGGGCTTGGTGAAGATCGCCAAGCAGTATCTGCGCAAGGGTTCCAAGGTCTACATTGAGGGCGCGCTGCGGACGCGCAAATGGCAAGACAATAGCGGCAACGATCGCTGGTCGACCGAGATCGTGCTGGGTGCGTTCAATTCGTCGCTTGTTCTGCTCGATCGCCGTGAGGCTGACCCGGGCCGGACCGACTATTCCAGCTATGGGGATACCCGTGGCGGCGCAGCTGGTAGCGGCGCCGCCAGCACTGGCGGTACCCGGGGCAGCTTCACCGACGATCTGGACGACGACGTGCCGTTCTAGGCCTCCCCGCTCTGCGCAAGTGCGGAGCCCTTCATGCGCTGGCAGACCGCAACAAACGTCTGCCTTGGTCTGATCGGGGGTATTCGTGAGCGTCACCACAACATCGCCGTCTCTGCTTGAGGCGGCGCTCGACTACGCGCGCCGGGGCTGGCCGGTGTTTCCATGCAGCCCGAAAACCAAGCGGCCATTGCTGCCGATGGACAAAGACGCGGACAACAAGCCGATCAAGGGGTCGGGCGGCGTCAAGAAGGCGTCGACCGATCTCGAACAGATCCGCGCCTGGTGGAATCAATGGCCGCGCGCGATGATCGGCGTGGCGGTCGGCGAGGCCGACTTGCTCGTCGTCGATTTCGATCCGCGCACCGATATCTACTGTCTACAACCTCGGCGATCCCGGCGACTTCCGCTTCCCGCGGTTCACCGCATTTGCCGCGTTCCGGCGCGCCGCAGAAGACAGTGACGGGCCGAACATGCTGATGTTCTTCGGCCGGCGTAGTACGGTCGCGTCATCGGCATCGAATGGCACGTTCTGGATGGCGGTTCGAGGCGGCGCCTCGGTGACGTATCGCCTGACCGGGCCGGGCGCGACATCCGATGGCGTCGGCGGGACGTCAGGGCGTTCACTGGTGCTGTCGCTTCGAAGCACGGACGGCGAGTTTCGATCGAACGGGGTGCAGGTGATCGCACCGGGCAACGGCTCCGCGAACAACGCCTATGCGCTGCCGAACGAACAGCCCCTTGTCGGCGCGCGCTGGGACGGCACCGCCTATCGCGGCTTCATCCGTGGGCGCCTCTACGCTCTCGCGGTCCTTAATCAGGATTGCACCGACGCCATTCGCTTTCGCATCGAGCGCCAACTTGGGGCCAGCGCAGGCCTCGCTCTCTAACCGGCCAAGGAGCCCTACAATGAGCAATACCAGCTTCGCGGCCCAGGCGGTCGCGAAAGGACCGATGACGCTCGCGCCGCCTTCGTTCAACGGCAATGGTTGGCTGGTTGTCCTGAACCTTGCAGGATTCACGGCGGGCTTTGTGGTCGCACTCATGCTCGCGCTGAAGATGGCACGAGATATTTGGCGAAACCGCCGGGTCGACAAGCTGCATCATCCGGTGACGGTGTGGCGAGCTTTCGGCGGGGCGGTCAGCTTCGCCATGGCCGTCCGTTTCGGGCCTGCGGCCATGGTGCTGTGGGGCTGGGATCCGGAGAAGGCAGCTTCGACTGCTTGGCTCCTGACGCTGCAACGGATGACCGACCCGATAGCATTTACGATCGGCCTGCTCGCGCTTGCTCTGTTCGAGGTCTCGGGCGGAGGCATGGCGGAGCATCTGAAGCGCAAGCCCCTGCCCATGCGGCTCTGGGCACGGCGCGATCAATTAAAGCGACCGGTCTACATCACCCTCCTGAGCCTGATCGCTGCGATCGGCGTGGTGAGCACGCGATAATGTGGCGGCTGATCGCGACCGCGGGGGCGGCACTACCAGTAGCGGCTGCGGCCATTGCGAAAGACAAGGCGGCAACTGTGACCGAAAGCACGCCGCAGATTTGGCATTTCCTGGGGTATCCATTCGAGGCGGGCAGCATGATCGCGGGCATCTGCGCATGTCTGGCGGTGCGGTTCTACGTCAGTCAGGAGGACCGCAAGGACCACCGCTGGAACGTTGACCTGCCCGTATCGCTGCTGACGCTCCTGTTCACCGCGGGCATCATTATCCGGCTTCGTCCCGAACCCTTCGGGGCGCTCGCCTATGGCACCGGCCTCGGTTCTGCCGGCGTGCTGATCATCAGCGCTTGCTTGGCTTGGGTGAAGCGCGGGAGCGATCTGTTCCAGCCGCCCGAGAAACCGGGGGAATAACGGCCCGCCCCAACCAGGAGAGGTTTCAGCGGGCCGACCGGAGCACGTTGGAGGCTACTTCGGCGCGTCGATAACGGCCAATCCGGCCAATAGCTTCACACCAAAGGAAAGAAACATGACGACGGCTTCAGAGCCGGCGTGGCTTCGCCATGCCCGGTCGCTTCTTGGCACCCGCGAGGCGCCGGGGGCAGCGAACAGCCCGACCATCATGGCGTGGGCGAAGAAGCTCGGCACGAAGGTGCTGGGCATGCTTTACAACGCCGACAGCGTGCCTTGGTGCGGGCTGTTCGTCGCCCACTGTCTTGCCGAAGACAACATCCCGGCCGCGCGGATCGCGGTGCGTGCGAAGGCATGGGCGACGTGGGGCGCAAACATCGCGGCCGATCGCATCGCGCCCGGCGCCGTACTTGTGTTCGATCGGGCAGGCGGCGGTCACGTCGGCTTCTACGTCGGCGAAGACAAGACGGACTACTACGTCCTCGGCGGCAATCAGGGCGACCGGGTCAGCATCATGCGGCTCGATAAGTCGCGGTGCATCGCACGACGCTGGCCGCTGGAACGCGCCGTCATCGGGAAGCCCCGCCTGATGACCTCGACCGCGGACGTCCCCTCATCTTCGAACGAAGCATGACCTGGGCGGCAGGCTTGGCCCTGCTGCGGCGCTTTTGGTGGGCGGTGCCGATGATCGGCCTGCTGGTGGCGCTGCACTTCACCCGCGAGACGCTCGCCGATCGCACGGCGACGCTGAAATCAGAACGGGCGGCATGGACTGCCGAGATCGTGAAAGCCGAGCAGCTGCGCGCTGCTGCGGAAAAGCGGTTCGCCGTCCAGCAAACCACGGCGCTGACGACCTTCGCCGATCGCCTCGCGAATCGCGATCCCATCATCCTTCGATCCACTGACACTGTGAGGACCTATGCGCAAACTGATGCTGGCCGTGCTGCCTGTCTGCCTGCTGACCGCGTGCGCGGGATCGACGCGCTCGACGCTGAACTATTCGCCGGTGATCCCGCCAGTCCCGGCGGAG
>Ga0308164_10004508_pt1 | contig 11735 bp, 12 predicted proteins | sample PhyTR2_FD_201031 | JGI IMG/M metagenome (GOLD analysis project Ga0308164, IMG submission 201031) | Phyllosphere microbial communities from UC Gill Tract Community Farm, Albany, California, United States - DLSLT.R2 | ecosystem: Host-associated > Plants > Phyllosphere > Unclassified | place: USA... | reverse complement strand
TCATGGTGGTGAGCAGGTGGCGTTTGCTTGCCACCATCCCAGTTTCTGGGCCTCTAGCTCATGCTTGGTTAGAGCAGCGGACTCATAATCCGTTGGTGCCGTGTTCGACTCACGGGAGGCCTACCAATAAAATCAAAGGGTTGGCTGATGAGCTAGCACTTTTTTTGTGTGCTCATGGTTCTTGTGTAGGCACTATGTAGGCATTGTAGAACTGTTGTGCACTTTACGCTGCCACTACGTTACGGCATGAATCGAAGATGGCTCAATGGAAAGCGACCATGAGCTTCTAGACGCTCCCAAAGTCGTCGTGCTGGTACCTCTTTGGTAGGAAAGATGACTTGACGCCGGTCCTATGTCCTCAGCAGTAACTTATCAAACATAGAAATTGCATAATATGACCAATGAACGACCGGGCGCTTTTCGTCTTCCCCCACATTCGATTGAAGCTGAGCAATCAGTTCTGGGGAGCATACTGCGAGATAACAAAGCGTGGGATCGCATCTTCGGCCGTGTCAACGCGGGCGATTTTTATGAATACGATCACCGGCAAATTTTCCAAGCAATAGAAGTCTTGGTCGGTGCCGATAAGCCTGCTGACGTCCTGACGGTTTTTGAGCAGCTGGACAAGCCACGCAAATCGGGAGAAGCGCCCAGCCTCGATTATCTCGACACGCTGGCCCGAGCCAGCGACTCGACAGCGAACATCGCCCGGTATGCCGATGTCGTGCGTAACCGTCGTGTCTTGCGCGATCTCATCACGGTGGCAAATGATATCTGCAACAGCGCCTACGAGACACAAGATGGAGACGTCACGGCGCTGCTGGAAAGTGCCGAGGCTAAGATTCTTGTAGTTGCCGGAGCACGAGCACAGCGCGCTGGTAATGCCGTTTCACTTGATGATGCACTCACCGACGCTATTGAAGAACTGGATGCACGTTGTTCCAGCGAAGAGTGGGACCACATCAGTGGAACGGCGACGGGACTTAGAGACTTGGACCGAATGACGTCCGGGTTTCAGGCGGGTGACCTGATAGTTGTGGCGGGCCGTCCGTCGATGGGGAAAACCTCATTGGCAGTCGGCATAGGCCAACACGTGGCCAGCGAGTTGGATTTACCGGTGCTAATTTTCGCCCTGGAAGCGCAAGCAAAGCAACTGGCTGAACGGCTCATCTGCTCAACAGCGGATATAGACACGCTCCGTTTAAGGCGTGCTTGCCTACACGACGACGACTGGCCCCTGTTGAGCAGCGCAATCCAAAAGCTGGGCAACAAAACATTGTATATCGACGATTCGCCAGGGCTGACGCGATCTGAGCTTGTTTCGAGAGCGCGGCGTTTTGATCGTCAACACGGCAAGACCGGACTAATCATCGTAGATTACCTTCAGCTAATGGCTGACAGTCACAGAGATCCCGGCAGCCCGGAGTCCCGCGCAGCAGCAATTGGAGCGATCACACGCTCGTTGAAGAACTTAGCGAAGGAACTTAAGTGCCCTGTTGTAGCCCTGTCGCAGGTAAATCGCGCGGTGGAGAGTCGGCCGAATAAGCGTCCTGTTCTGTCTGATTTGCGTGACGCGGGCGCGATCGAGGAAGACGCCGATGTCGTCATCTTTGTGTATCGTGACGAAGTTTATAACCCGGATTCGCCTGATAGAGGAACAGCTGAAGTTATCATCGGTAAGCAGAGAATCGGACCGGTCGGGGCGATACGAACAATCTGGCAGGGAAATTCCAGCAGATTTGAGAACTATCCATAGCAAAAAGGCTAAGCTAATTACTCCGCACTACTACCCGACGAGCTACCTATGCAAGACATCAACCGTCCCCATACGCCTGATGAAGCGACCGCTGACTTCCTTTATAAGAACTATCTGCTGCTGAGGACGGCGCCGACGTCAATCTCGAAGTGGGCACGTCAGCTCGCATTAGAAAGCATCGCCTCTTGCGAGAACTCATGGCGTGTTATCGGGATCAGCGAAGAGGCGCTGCGTGAGATTGCGGCAGCTGGCAAGAGGACGACACAGCAGCGTGGCCATTGGTACCCGAGGGAGGCACGCTACGGAAAACTGTTTGGGGAAAAATCCAAGGTGTTGGAACGCGATGCTTTCATCAAGTTCTTCTTCGAGCATGACACTACGGTGATCGTCACCAAAACGCAGAACAACAAGAATGGCGACCATGGCACTTGGGGCCGGATTATTCCGGTGGCGGAAGGACACTTTCCGCTCAGGGGGTACATTTTTGGGGTCCGCAAACGCACGGAAGTGCCGTGGGCGCGCGTGCAGGTGGCCCAACTCGACGCCGGCGCCTAGTGAAATAGGTCGTAATCGAAAAATATTGGCCCGCTCAAAGGCTTTAGTCGCCACCCGTCTATCCCCTGCTCGCCAATCCGCTGGTCAACGCAGACCATCTAATATAGATCGTCTGCGCGTTGTCGGAGCGACGACTGTCCGACCTTGCGGCCTGCTCAACTGGTAAAATTGACGCCCTAATTACCCAACCAAACTTTGGCGCCGTCAACAGCCGCGCCACTCGACATCGGCCATGCTCCAAAAGCTTCACGAACCCCTCTCGCTGTTGGACCCATTGGACCCTCCTTCTGAGATCGCGCAGGCGATAAAGCTGCTTTCCCAATCAGAGGGAACGAACGATCGTGGAGCGATTTTTACTCGACGGCCAGTAGTCGATTTTATGCTGGACCTAATCGGCTACACTACAGACCAACCGCTCTATGAGCGAACTTTGCTTGAACCGTCATTTGGTGCTGGCGATTTCCTCGTGCCCGCCATCGAAAGGCTTTTGCGGTCGCGTGCCGATGCTTTAGCTGTCGGCAAAGCCGTTGGCTCAATCGCTGAATGCATCCGTGGCGTCGAGCTTCACGAAGGATCGTTTGACGACACTCGCAGACGCGTCATCGACGCGCTGGTCGCGGCCGAGTTCCCCTTGGCGGAGGCGGAGTCGATCGTGCAAACCTGGCTAGTCCATGGCGATTTTCTATTATCGCCTCTTCCGCGCGCGTTCGACTTCGTCATTGGCAATCCACCCTACGTCCGGCAAGAGCTCATCCCGGCGCCGCTGCTCAACGAATATCGCCGCCGCTTCGTCACTCTGTATGACCGGGCCGACCTCTATGTGCCGTTCATCGAGCGCTCGCTGAGCCTGCTCGCCCAGGGTGGACAGCTTTGCTTCATTTGTTCCGATCGCTGGATGAAGAACAAATACGGCGGCCCGCTACGGCATTTGGTCTCGCGCCACTTCCACCTTCGATCCCACATCGACATGGTCGATGCCGACGCGTTTCATTCCGAGGTCAGCGCCTATCCGGCGATCACGGTGATCGCCAAAGGAGATTCAAAGCCGACTCGCGTCGCGCAGCGGCCTGCTCTCGACGAAGCCACACTGTTGGAACTTTCGTCCGCGATGCGCGCCGAGGACAGCGCGTCACACCTGTTCGCTGAACTCGAAAGTGTCGTCGATGGCAGCAATCCTTGGATCTTGGAGGTAGCCGGGCGCATCGAATTGATTCGCCGTTTGGAGGCAGATTTTCCGACGCTCGAAGAAGCAGGATGCAAAGTTGGCATCGGGGTCGCCACAGGCGCTGACAAGGTCTTCATCGGAAAGTTTGACGAGCTCGACGTGGAGGACGATCGCAAGGTCCCGTTGGCCATGGGCGGCGACCTGGGTACTGGCCACGTAGAATGGCGCGGCTATGGCGTCGTCAATCCCTTCACCGACGAAGGCCCGTTGGTTAACCTAAATGACTACCCGCGGCTCAAAGCCTATTTCGAGCAGCACCGCGCTCGGCTCGAAGCGCGGCACGTGGCCAAAAAGTCGTCGTCCTCCTGGTATCGCACGATTGACCGTATTACCCCGTCTCTCACTTGGAAGCCCAAGCTCCTAATCCCAGACATTCGCGGCAACGCGCAGGTGGTGTTCGACGAAGGCCGCCTATATCCTCACCACAACCTCTACTTCGTGCTCTCGGACCAGTGGGATCTGCGCGCTCTGCAAGCAGTCTTGCTGTCTAGCGTTGCGAGACTTTTCGTGGAGACTTACTCCACGAAGATGCGCGGCGGCTATCTGCGCTTCCAAGCCCAATACCTGCGCCGCATTCGGATTCCGCGCTGGGAAGCGGTGTCGGCGGATATTCGAGAGCGCTTGGTCGCGGCAGCGTCAGCTTTGGACTTTAAGGCCTGCGACGAGGCGGCCGCCGAACTCTATTCTTTAAACCCACGCGAGCGCGAGTCGCTCGCTCAAAAGAACTGACATGCCCATTGAACTAGCGGATTATGAAAACAAAGCGCGCGAAGCGATCAAGGCTTTTTGGGGCAACCGTGCCGCGGCGCGCCAAAAGCAGATCGAGGCTGGCGTCATCGACCAAGGAGAGCGCGCCGGCGTCACCAGCGGCAAGAACCTCGACGGCTTCATCACGCTCATTCTCGACATTGTCCGAGCCAATGGCCTGCACGCGGCAGACGTTCACTTGACCAAACGACTCGTCACGCTTCCAGGCTATTTTCGCCCGACGAAGCAGTGGGACCTTTTGGTCATCCACCAGGGCCGGCTCATCGCCGCCATTGAGTTAAAAAGCCAGGTCGGCCCTTCCTTCGGCAATAACTTTAACAACCGAACCGAAGAAGCCATTGGCACGGCCGCTGACTTTTGGATCGCATACCGCGAAGGCGCCTTTGGACAGCAGCTCGCGCCATTCGCAGGCTGGCTCATGGTCGTGGAGGACGCTCCCGAATCGAGAAGTCCTGTGCGCGACGCGACGAACCACTTTCCGATCTTCCCCGAATTTCAAGGCGCCTCTTATCAAAAGCGATATGACATTCTGTGCCAGAAGCTCACTCGGGAAAAATACTACACGTCGGCCGCAGTGATTACCACGCCGAGGGAAGCGGTCGAGGACGGCGCTTATGCCGAGCTGTCGCAGTTGAGCAGCCTGCGAACCTTCGTCACCGCGTTCGCGGGTCACATCGCTACGGAAGCCGCGCAGTCCCCGTCTCTACCGCCGCCGTCTCTCTTCAATATCTGAGTCGCGCTGACCGTCGGCCGCTGCCTTCTCGTGCAAGTCAGCCTTCGTCAGTGTGTCGGACGCGCTTTGCAGAAGTCAGTTCCCCAAACAAACGCGTTTTAGATTGCTTCACTGCCTCGAAAAAGGCTTGGTACATTTCGTCGAGCGCCACCTAGTCAATCCATTCGACTCCGATGGATCTTAGGCGTCACATCAGATGCTGGGCCAATGCGGACTCAGCTCACGTGACGCGAAGACCGACCGACAGGCTCCGCACGATCGATGGCAGCTTGGTTCTCGTGAACGCATCTAGCGTCTCGATCAGATGAAATCCCTGTGCTCAAGGTCGTCCTGCACTAGGTAGCGTTCGATCAGTTTGAACACGTCGTCGATATCCCAGATATTGAGGGGGCTAGGTCGCGCTTGAGGCCTTCAAAGTCGTTGGTATATGCGCGCTTGCTCGAAAGGATCAGGACAATCAGCCTGCGGTACGACGGGCGCAGGCTGTGCTTGTAGAAGCCTAGATCGTGTCCTTAATCTTCTCGACCTTGTTTTCCGTAGTTACCTGGATGGCGATCATGTGCTTCTTGTCGCCAAGGTCGATCGCTGGATAGTTCGGGTATTCCGTCACGTTCAGGTTCACCAGCTCCCAGCCGCAAAGCAGGTTGAGTAACCCAGCGCAGAAATTCTCGGCGTCGGTGGCGGTATCGTTCTTGCTGCGCTTGGTGTCAGAGGTGATCACGTAGCGCAGCACTGACAGCCGCACCACGATGTCCTGGAATGCCTCGGCGGTTGCGAACATATGCGGTCCTTTCGTAGCAGTGAGTGGGACCTGCGCGCCGCCGCGTGGTGGTTGGAATTTTCAGGGTACTAAAAGGCGATAAGCATCCGTTCCTAAAGCTGATGCAATCTTCTCAAGGTTATCAATTGAGATGTTGCGCGCATGTCTTTCGACATGTGCAATGAAGGTTCGATGCAGACCGGCCTCGAAGGCCAAGTGCTCTTGTGACCACTTTCGCTCTTGGCGCAAGCGGATGATGTTTCGAGCTAGCACCGCCCGAAGTGGGCGCACTTGTGCAGGGTTAGAAGGGTCGACCGAAGGCATAACGGCAGTGTCGTCAGATGCCGCTTTTAAGTCAGCCGCGTTTACGTCACAATATCGTGGCTAAGCTGGTCGGGGGACCGTAGCTAACTCAACAAAACGTTCATAGGAACATTCATGCCGGAATTTATTGTCGTGTGGGAAGATGAACCAGCGACTGAAGTTGCCCCAGTCATTGTGGATGCGAGTAGTGCCAAGGAGGCAGTAGACAAGTATCTTCGCCAAGTTTATGCAAAGGACGATGTGTTCCGCGATAGTGTTCTCTCTCGTCACTTGAATGCATGCTTTGCCGAGCGATTCTTTCTGGTAACTGAACAAGAACATAGCGACTTTGACCCGGAAACGTACAAGCCCGACATGAAGATGGTCGAAGAGCGGATTCGTGTTTACTTCAAAGATACACCCCTCGTTGGCGAAAAATACTTCCAGTACCTCGAAAGCGGTGACAAAGACTTGTTGGATGAGGACGCCTTTGAGACTATTGCTGCGTCAGACCACAGCGGGATAGCTGCGTTAGAAATGGCCAGTATCCTACGCATCTAGAACTCCAAGCTCGGTAAGTCATGTAGAGCACCTGCTGGCGAACTGTACTCATGAGATTGACTGATGAACGCACCAGACAGCTTTGAGAAATTTCAACAACATTGTCTCGGCTATCGAGGCTGGCATGGTCCGATGCCTCGACTTCCTGACCCTCCGGAACCAGAGTCAGGACTCAGCTTTCTCGGCCGGCTTCGTTGGCATATCCGTGAATATTTGCGCCCGAAGTCGAAGGAGGAAAAAATCGCCATCCGACTTGCTAAAAAACGGTGGGACTGATGGAACCCAAGGTCCTCAGGAGAGGGACATATACACTTCCAGAGAATGAGGGCCCTTCCAGGCTTAAGACAACTTACTTCCCCGATGGCTCAGCAATAATCGTGACTGACAAGGCCATCATTTTGGTCGAGGCCATAGCCTCGTATGAAGTACATCCAAGAAGCGAGAGCTCGGAACAGCCCTGTGATCTTGTGCCACTTCCTACCAGACCATAGTTCGTACTCATGAGCTGTAAATGAAGCCGAGTAAGTACTGGTTTACGAACTAACCGTCTTGCTAACTTATCTATGCTAACTCTTGATCCCATACCGTGTGCAGCGAGAAGCCCGCGTACGCGTGGGCCAGCGGCAGTTCGTTTTCGACGGAGATCGCGGCCGAGATCAAGAAGTCGGATGAGTACAAGAAGCTGCGTCCGTTCGCCATCGGTACAAACTTTGTGCCGAACGACATGCCAGCGCTGATCCACCAGGGCGAGCGCATCATCCTAGCTGCCGACAACCGTGCGCTGATGGCTCGGCTGGCCGGCCCTCAAGGTAACTGTGACTTTCCGAAATAGATGTGACGAAAGCTACTGCCGCACCGGGCTGTGCCGCCAGATTTTGCTAATAGCTGCGACGATTTTTTGCTGAATAGCTGCGACGGGCCCGTACGGATATCGAAATAGCTGCGACCCACCGGTCCCTGATCTGACAACAGCTGCAACGCCACCAGCGGAGCCACGACCGGCTGCTTGCGACCCGAAGCAGCCGTTCGCAAGTATGACTAACCGTATCCAAATTTTCTGACGTGAAGCTTTCTTTAATTCGATAATCGAAATTTTTTTAACTCATTTACCTCTGTGAGCTTGACGCCATCTACCAGCGAGCCAAGACAGGATTACAGCCGGAATTGAGAGTATAGCGGCGTACAAAATTCCTACGCCCAACAATGCCGAAGATCCAGATGCCGCAACAATGACTGGGACCTGAGCGAACATCACAATGGCCCCTGCAGACCACTGGGAGCTTTTTAATATCGCCCCCATTAGCACTGATAAAGCGAGCCCGGCGGGATAAATGATGGTCCAGTAATTGTCTAGGTCCCACGGTTCCTTAACCCCGCTGATTGCTGAGACACAGATCCAAAATGTATAGAAATAATGCAAATGCGGTCAACACCATAAATGTCCTTTATCGGATCGTACGCGCTGTCGATCTTTGTAGTAATGACTGGCGTACGGCAGCGCGAATGAGTTAGAGTCTTCCCCTCGTGGTTGCCAATGCTGCGTGATCGACGCGAGCCCCTTCCGGCCGAACGCGGCTATTCGCGTCAGCTTAGCAGGTTGCCGCGCTGGAAGAGTCACCGAAGATCTCGACCGGTAGCTGTCGACCCATTACGGTCATACGTGCGAAGATGTCAGCCGACGATGCAGCGAAGCAGATTTTGAAGATCACGGTCCTCGATCTGATCTATGGTCTTCACTGCTGTTTTGATTTTCAGCAGATTACCTATTTGATTGGCAGCGCTTCGATAGCATCCTGGATCATGGCCCTAAGTTCACGTGCGTTGTCTCGCATACGCAACTCGTCAGGCCGTGGCCCACGATCCTTTCCATCTGTGGCCAAGCGTGTTGCCTCAACTGAAGCGTACGCACTCACCTTGCTTCCATACTGCTCGATCATGGCTAGCAGCTGTTCTTTCGTAGTTATCGGCTGTTGCTTGATAACGTCGTGTTGTATGGGAACGTAAACTGAAGATGCTGTGCATAATGGTGCTCTGAGTACAGTCAAGCCAGCTTTCCGCATGTTGGAAGCTAGAGGATTTGGTATCGCATACCAGCTACCATCCCACTCTACGATTAATTGCAATTCGGCTCGCATGCTTGGGGAAAGAACTCCATTTTATTCCTCGATCAATGGTGATCGGGACAGTACGTTTCCAACCCAGTATCGTTTTACGATGGTGTTGGGGTGGCTGCTTGTAGCGGAACTTGGCGTCGATCTCAGCATACTATTCGCGAGCGTCAAAAATTACACACTGTGACAAAGGACTGCAACCAAACTCGACCTGACAACTAAGATGATGCTACTGACAGAGCCATGGATCGAGACCGGAACCGTCTGCTTTCGACCCATACCGGACGTTGACTAAGGAACCGTCTCTCTGTGGTTTGCGCACTAAATATTTACTCAAGCGGCACGCGAAACGCAACCTGGACAATGGATTGGCCGATGCGAATATTCGCAGATGGCACGACACGGAGCTCTCGGGCGATTGCGTTCCGGTGGTGCCTGTAATCATCGCATCGCCTTAGGTGCTCAAATTCCCAGGGCTTTCAGCCCGGCGTCGACCAATGCTTCGAGCGGGTTGCTCTTCCGATAGCCGGGGTTTGCGTTGCGGGGTATTTCCTCATACAAGTAGTACACCTCCGTTCCCACGAACCGGTCGCGCAGGAGTGCCTGTCTGCCCAGCGCGTAAGGCAGAAAAGGCTTGCCTCGGACCGTCGAGTAAACCGCGTTGGCGCTGAAGCCAAGAGTAGCGTCCTGGCTGACCGTACGCCCGGCCGACGCACGCTCTAGGCGTACGCCCCGGCAGCCCTTGACGATCAGCGTCGCCGGTCCCTCGAACGACAGGTAGCGCAACTGAAGTGTGAGCCATGCGTGCAGGGTGTCGAGGCGCCAGTGGCTGCGGATGCGACTGCGCTTGCCTTCGTCGTAGAGTACGCCCACCAGGCAGCGCGACTGCATCACAAAGGCTGTGCCGGCCGGTATTTCCAGCAAGGCGACTTCCTCGAGCGGATCGATCGTGGATGAAAGGACGATGTCCGTATTGTCCTTCACGCGCATCCAGTTCAGCATCCACATGTGCGACGCGATGCTTGGCAACAGGTACGACCAGTCGAACAGAACTTTCGTCCTGACCGTCACCGCTTCCGGCAGGCTCTGGCAGTACTCTGGACGGATGAGCATTTCCCGCCCGGGGGCCAGCGTCAGCCTAATCGACACGCCGGAGGCGAGTTCGCGGTGCCGACGGTAAGCGCCTTCGGACGCCCCCGCCGAGGCACGCCTGTCGATCACGACGGGCGAGACGCGAGACGCCAGTGGCGCCAGGACGAAATAGAAGAAAGCCCGGATGGCGATCGGGACGCAGAGCCAGCCGATGACGAGGAGAACCGCCGCCCCAGCTAGGGGGCGAGCTGCATGGTAGACGCGCCAGACGAGGTTGTGCGTCGCCATTTCGGTGACCTTGGCCAGTCGCTCGCGCAAGGGCGCCGTTGCCGCGTCCAAGCGCTTCTCGTCGACTCGTAGCTGGGTAAGCGTCGGCACCGTTGGCAGCCGCGCCAGCACGCCACGCTGGAATCGAAACGCAACGAGAGAGGCGTCCATTTGCGCGCGCGCGCGTCTGATCTGAGCATCGAAATCGCGCTCCTGGTCGCGAAAGGCCCAGAAGTGCAAGATCTTGTCCGTACGGGTTCGACTGGCCCGAACGTGCGCCTGGCCGCTCACGGCATTGTTATATGACATGACGTTCGCCAGGTACGCGAGGCGGAGCTGTTCCAGCTGTCGCTCCGCAGCCTTGCGATCTCGAAGGACCGTCAGATTGGCACGTAGGCGGACGAGGTATGTCCGCTCCTGTTGTCGCAGCACGAGTTCGATATCGCGCTCGGCCGCCTCAACCAGTTGCTGCGAAATCGCGGCGGTGCCCCCTCTTACATCGGGCCACGACGAGGCGGCGGCCCGCGCTACTAGCAGGCTGGCAGTTCGCTTGTCGACCGCCAGAATCCGGGCGTCGAGCGCCTCCGAGCTCGCGGTCGACATCTGGTCGGTTTCCCGCTTGACCGTGCGGACCATCATCGCCTGTTGCGCGAGAAGACGTTTCGTTGCCCCTTGAAGGAGCGGCAGCTCAGCGCCGGCACTGCGGACCTCGTGCCACCCAGCCCACAGCCACGGTCCGCACGTGAGCACCGCTAGGGCGACCAGGAAGGCAATGCCGATGCGGCTGGCACTGCCGAGAAGGAAAGAGATAAGACGACCCAAGCGCGGCACCCACGATAAGACGTGCAGAAAAAAGCGGCCCGACGTGACCACTCAGACAATCGCCTCAGCTTATCACCATTCGCGCGAGCGTTGCCATTTGGACACGAGTAGCGGTTGGAATCACGTGGCATTCGGTCTGCTGCCGACCCGAAGCGGACCTTCAAGAGCCGCGTACTGGGAACGCATTTAGCAACCGCACGCATTGCGATGACAACGGCTCCAGGTAGCTTTGGTCAATGGCAAAAGTAAATCGGTGTTCTTGAGTCAACTGGTCTGGCGTGATCTGCACTTCCATCTCAACCGCACCTAAAGACTTCGCCCTTAGCGTCACCGCAATCTCAGGTTCCATACATTCGAGTTTCGCTTCACCCTCCAAGCTCGCGAGCAGTTTGTCCACCCCATACTGCCAATCCTGAATTTCGTTGGTGCGGATAAAGGCTCCTCGTACTAGCACGGTTGCACCGTTCTCAGAGCAAACCGCTGTAGCGTTCAGCCAATTTCCATCCCAATAGTCGTCCACGTCCCGAAATTGGTATCCATGTACCCAAAGCTTAAGGCCAGCGAGGTGAAGATGTGGCTCGCCCAGTTCGTTCAAGTGAAGGTTCAATTTCAGGATCCTAAGGGGCGAAAATGGTCGCGTTTGTATGTCCGCTCCTGGCCCAGGCTGTGTAAAAACTTAGAAGTAGGCCTTGGCAGGAGAACTATACCCGCCGATGCATTTGGTGCGGCGCTTTAAGAAACTCAGGGAGCAATGCCGTGTTTTTGAGGTTACTGACCGGATC
>Ga0308164_10004507_pt1 | contig 11736 bp, 11 predicted proteins | sample PhyTR2_FD_201031 | JGI IMG/M metagenome (GOLD analysis project Ga0308164, IMG submission 201031) | Phyllosphere microbial communities from UC Gill Tract Community Farm, Albany, California, United States - DLSLT.R2 | ecosystem: Host-associated > Plants > Phyllosphere > Unclassified | place: USA... | reverse complement strand
GCTGACCAGCCTCCCCAGGCGCACGCTACGGTAGAAGACTTATTGCGCACCCTACGGCAATCATCACTTAATCAATCAACTACCGCCATGGCTGCTAGCTAATAGCCGCAGCATGTCTCCTAGCTTCATTCCCTCGGTGCTGACTATTCAGCAAACACAAAAGTTTATGAACCAACGTTTTCCTCGCCAACGCACTAAAGCACGCCGTCTTGAAATTCCGCTAGCCCTAGGTACCCTGCTGGCAGTAGGTACAGTGCGCGGGGCCCAAGCTCAGGCGCTGGCCGATACCCTCAAGCGCCTGAGCCTGAGCGAAGTAGTGGTGACGGCCACGCGCTCGGCCACCGAGCGCAGCCGCGTGCCGCAGCAAATTCAGGTTATCAGCCAAAAAGACATCCAAGCGACGCCTAACCAGGAGTTTACCGACGTGCTGAAGAAGAATGCTTCGGTCGATATTATCCAGTATCCGGGGTTGCTGGCAGGGGTTGGCATTAGGGGTTTTCGGCCCCAAACCAGCGGCCTAAACCAACGCGCCCTGCTGCTCGTGGATGGCCGCCCAGCCGGCACCAGCAACCTCGCCACCCTCGACCTAGGCAGCGTGGAGCGGATAGAGGTGCTCAAAGGCCCGGCCTCGGCGCTCTACGGCTCACAGGCCATGGGCGGGGTCGTGAACGTGATTACGCGCCGCTCGCGCGGGCCAGTACGCTCGACGCTCTTCGCTGAATATGGTAGCTTTCAGACGTTTAAATTTGGCGGGGCCACGGGTGGCAACCTAACCAAAAACCTCGATTTTGACTTGTCGCTGTCTATGTTCGACCGCGCCCAGGACTATAAGCTGGGCCAGGGCGGCATTTTCCGCCGCTGGCTCGATGGCGACTACGCCACCAAAACCTACGCCGATGGCACCACGCTAACCACCGACGATGCCCGCGCCGACGACCAGCGCCGCAGCTCCACCAAGCTCAACTACTACTCGGGCGCCCTGCGGCTGGGCTACCAGCTCGGCCAGCACTGGCACGTAGACGTGCGCGGCGAGCGTTTCGTGGCCCGCAACGTGCAGTCGCCCAACGACATCTTCTACGGCGACCTAGGTAATACCACCAAGGATATCGAGCGCCAAAACCTCGACCTGAGCGCGACCGGCGACTACGCGAACCACCAACTGTTCGTGCGCGGCTACACATCGAAGGAATCCAATAACAACAACACCCTCTACAGCGGCAACAACGCCATCGCGCCCTACCGCTCATTTCAGAGCCAATATATCTGGAAAGGCATTCAGGTAAAAGACGTTATCAAGCTGGGGCGCCAAAGTATCACGGTGGGCGTAGACCACAACGAAGCCACCAGCAACTCGCTGCGCTTCAACGCCACGGGGGCCACTATTGCGCCTTTCAACCCCAACTACGAGCTGAATACGACGGGCATCTACGCCCAGGGTCAGCTGAGCTTCCTGGCTGATAAGCTGATTATTACGCCCGGTGTGCGCTACGACTTCATTACCTATAACGTAAAGACAACCGAGCTGCTCACCACCTTCAACCCTGGCAAAACCACCAACCCGTTCTTCAGCCCCAGCCTGGGGGCGCAGTTTAAGCTGGTGCAGGGCCTGCGGGCGCACGCCACCATCGGCCGCGCCTACGTGACGCCCGACGCCTACAACGTGGCCGGCTACTCCCAAACGACGCCCAACGCCAGCCGCCAAGTCTCTATTACGCAAGGCAATGCAGACTTGAAAAACGAGAGCAGCGTGACCTGGGACGCCGGCCTACGCTACAACCTGCCCGCCAGCGGCTTCTCGGCCGACGCCACATTCTTCTCGACCCAGGTGCAAAACCGCATCACCACCCGCACCACTAACCCGACCAACGAAACCACGCCCGAAGGCTACCGCGTAGCCTCGCGCACCACTTACGTTAACGCCAACGACAGCCGTATCCGCGGCCTGGAAGCCGAGGCGGGTTACGACTTCGGCGCACTCCTCGACAACCGCTATTCGCTGCGCATATTCGCGGGCGGCACCAGCATTTTCAAGGCCGAGGACGTAACCAATAACCTCGACGGCTCACAAACCAACCGCGCCATTTTCAACGTGGCCAAGCTAAGTGGCAACTACGGCGTAACCTACGCCAGCACCCACAACGGCTTGAGCGCCCGCCTGGCTGGCCACTACGTGGGTCGCCGCCAGGACACGGACTTCACCGATGTACGCTCGCCCCAAATCGAGTACCCGCGCTACATGACCCTGGATTTTTCGGCGGGCTACACCTTCGCCGGCAAGCACACTATCTCGATGCTGGTGAATAACTTGACCGACGAGAACTACTACGAGAAGCGCGGCTACAACCTGCCGGGCCGCAATATTTCGGGGCGTTACAGCATCACGTTTTAGTGGTACTCTACTACATCTCCGGCGGGCAGCACTCGGGCAAAAGCCGCTACGCCCAGGACCTAGCCTTGCAGCTCAGCCCTAGCCCGGTGTACCTGGCCACCTCGCGGGCCTGGGACGACGACCACCGCCAGCGCATTGCCCGGCACGTGGCCGACCGCGATGCCCGCTGGACCACCCTAGAGGAAGAAAAATACCTCAGCCGCCTCGACTTGACGGACCGCGTGGTAGTGCTCGACTGCGTGACGCTCTGGCTTACCAATTTCTTTACCGACGCCAACTACGAGGTCGAAACGGCGCTCGGCCAGGCCCAGGTCGAGTTCGACAAGCTGCTGACTCAGGACTGCACCCTGCTGGTCATTTCCAACGAAATTGGTATGGGCCTGCACGCCCCCACCGAGGCCGGCCGCAAGTTCACCGACCTGCAAGGCTGGCTCAACCAATACATTGCCCAGCGGGCCGACCACGCCATTTTCATGGTGTCGGGGCTACCGCTGACTGTTAAATAACTGTTTGTAAATACGATAATCATCCCCATGAAAATCTACACCAAGAAAGGCGATGCCGGTGCCACCGGCCTGTTTGGCGGCTCGCGCGTGCCCAAAGACGATGTGCGCGTGGAGTGCTTCGGCACCCTCGACGAGGTGAACTCGACCCTAGGGCTGCTGCGTGTGAAGCTCGGTAACGACCACGCCTGGCAGCCCAAGCTGCACAAAATCCAGAAGGATATGATGGACATGATGTCGCACCTGGCGCGCCCGTCCGACGCCAAGAAAATCAATCCCAATCCTATGCCTACCGATGGGCCGCAGTTTTGCGAGGAGTGGATTGACGAGCTGGAAGGCGCGATGAAAACGGCTTCTGACTACTTTTTGCTGCCGGGCGGCAACGAAGTATCAGCCTTGTGCCACGTGGTGCGCACCCAAATGCGCCGCGGCGAGCGCCGCCTGGTGAGCTTGATGGCCGTGGACACCGTGGACCTCACTATTCCAGCTTACATTAACCGCTTGTCAGACCTGTTTTTCACGCTGGCCCGCGCCGAGATGGACCAGGCTGGCGTAGCCGAGGAGAAATGGCAGCTCTTCCTCTATAAGCGCTTTAAGAAGGCCGATGAGCCCGCTAGCCCCACCGAGCCTACCGCGTGAGCACCTGGAATATTCAGCCGCCCGACTTGGCGCTGGCCGACGCCATTGCGCACAAAATCGACACGAAGACCAAGCCGCTCGGCGCCCTAGGTCAGCTTGAAAGCCTGGCCCAGCAAGTAGCGCTGGTGCAGCAAACGCTAACGCCCGAGTTGCGCCGGCCGCATGTATTGGTTTTCGCTGCCGACCACGGTATTACTGAGGCTGGTGTGAGCCAGTATCCGCCCGAAGTCACGCACCAGATGGTGCGCAACTTCGCCGGCGGTGGAGCCGCTATCAACGTGTTCTGCCGTCAGAATGGGCTGGGCCTGACCATCGTGGATGCGGGCGTGCGCGGCAGTTTTGCCGACCTGCCCGCTGTACGCAATGAGAAAATCGCCGAGGGCACCCAAAACTTTCTCCACGCCCCGGCCATGACCACCGCCCAGTGCGCCGATGCCCTAGCGCGCGGCGCGCGGCTGGCCGAGGAGCTGCACGCCACCGGCTGCAACGTGCTAGGCCTAGGCGAAATGGGTATCGGCAACACTTCATCAGCTGCCGTGCTCATGCACTTACTCACTGGCCGGCCGCTGGCCGAGTGTGTGGGGCGCGGCACCGGCCTCGATGCGGCGGGCGTGGCCCGCAAGCTGGCCACGCTCACGCAAGCGGTAGCTGCTCACCCGTCGGTAGGCCCCGACCCACTAGCCATATTGGCCACTTTTGGGGGTTTCGAAATAGCGCAAATTTGCGGAGCCCTGCTGCGCGCCGCGGAGTTAAGAATACTGCTACTCATTGACGGGTTTATTGCCTCGGCGGCGCTGCTGGTAGCAGCCCGGATAGCGCCCGCCATACTCGCCTACTGCGTGTTCTGCCACGAATCGGGTGAGCAAGGGCACCGCTTGCTGCTGGCCGAGTTGGGCGGGCAGCCGCTGCTACACCTAGGGCTGCGGCTGGGCGAAGGCACGGGCTGCGCATTGGCTTACCCATTGGTGCAGGCCGCCGTCAATTTTCTAAACGAAATGACGTCCTTTGAAAGTGCTGGCGTGAGTGACGATTCCGGCGCGCAAGCTTTTTAATTGATTTTATGGCCTCTTGGCTGCGCGCCCACCTTCGCCTACTGCTGCTGGCAGTGCAGTTTTACACCCGTCTGCCGGTGCCCGCGTGGGTGGGGTATTCTGACGAGCTGCTCAATCAGGCCACGGTTTATTTTCCGCTGGTGGGCTGGCTAGTGGGGGGAGTAGCGGCAAGCGTTTTTGCGGGCAGCCGCTGGCTGTTTCGAAACGACGACGTGGCCCTGCTGCTGAGTATGGTAGCCAGCATCCTGCTCACCGGCGCTTTTCACGAAGATGGTTTTGCCGACGTGTGTGACGGCTTTGGCGGCGGCTGGACCCAGGCTAAGATTCTGGAAATCATGAAGGACAGCCGCCTGGGTACCTACGGCGCTACCGGCTTGGGTCTACTATTAGCGGGCAAGTTTCTGGCCCTGCGGGGGCTACCAGCGGTGGCCGTAGCGCCGGCCCTACTGCTAGCTCACCCGCTGAGCCGGGCCACGGCGCTCACCTGCATTTTCAGCCACCGCTATGCCCGTGCCAACGAAGACAGCAAGGCTAAGCCGGTGGCCAAAAAGATGCGGCTGGGCGAGTTGACCAGCGGCCTGCTGCTGGGCGTTTTACCCCTAGCTGCTTATGCAGTGCGGCTGCACCGCCCCGCCGTGCTGCTGCTGATTATTCCACTGGCGATCACTAAAGCCGTCCTGGCCCGCTACTTTCAGCGCTGGATTGGCGGCTACACTGGCGACTGCCTTGGGGCTATTCAGCAGGTGGCTGAAGTCACCTGTTACCTCTTTTTATTGGCTGCTTTTGCATGGAAATTTATTTGATTCGCCACACGGCTGTGCAAGCGCCCGGCATTTGCTACGGCCACTACGATGTGCCCCTGGCCGACACGTTTGCCACGGAGGTGGCCCAGCTACACCCCAAACTACCACCCCTGCCCTACCGCGTCTTCAGCAGCCCCGCCCAGCGCTGCCGAGCCTTGGCCGAAACCGTAGCGACAGAAATAACGCTTGATGAGCGCCTGCGAGAAATGCACTTCGGCGCCTGGGAAAACCGCCGCTGGACGGAGTTACCCCGTACCGAAACCGAGCCCTGGATGGCCGACTACGTTACGCTAGCGCCGCCCGCTGGCGAAACCTTCGGAGCCGTGCAACAGCGGGCAGCTGCCTTTTTAGCCGAGCTAACGGCCACGACCGCAGAGGAGCCTACGCTAATTTTCACGCATGGCGGCACCATCCGGGCGCTGGTGTGCCACTGCCTGGAAATGCCGCTGCGCAACGCCTTCCAATTGCAAATTGACTACGCCTCCGTAACCAGGCTACGATTGGAGCACGCGCGTTGGCAGCTAGTCAAGCTGAACCATTAAAGTAGTAGCTAGCCATTATTAAGGAAGTTTAGTTACTTGCCAGATGGATAGTCCCAGGATAGGATGGTGTATTTTTCGGGCCGGAATTTCGCACAATGCTATGGAACAAATACTTCAGGGTAGCGGTGCATACTGTGCTCACCGACGACGGTATCCAATTCGGCAACATGCGCCATCAGCCTTGAGTCTTACCGCATGTATTTGACCGCGTTTGCACCCAGCACGGTATCGAACACCGCCTTACGCAACCTGGCCATCCCTGGCCCAACGGCCAAGTCGAGCGCCTGAATCGCTCGATTAAGGAGGCCAATGTCCAGCGCTATCACTACCAAGCAACGGCGGAATTAAACGAGCACCTCCATACCTTTTTGCTAGCTTACAACCACGCCAAACGACTCGAGGCCTTGCGCGGGCTTACGCCGCACGAATTTGTATATGCCCAAGGGCAGAAAAACTCTGTTAAGTTTAACCAAGACTCGCCCCCCCTCACTATGGGCTACACACGAGCGCCAGGGCGGTAAGTCATGGGGCTGCAATTGCCAGACACTACCCGCCCGCAACTGGTAAAAAATGGCGTTAAGCAGTTCGGGTTTACTGGGCAACGTCGGTCGACCTAGACCACTTAGTGCGCACATAAGGCTCAACCAGTTGCCATTCGGTATGGGTTAAATCGGTAGCATAAGCGGTGCGGAATATAGAAGCAAACAGAATCGAACAGGCTTCTGTAACTTCTTTCAGTACTGTTCTCGTTTTTCTACAGATGCTGTGCCGGAGTGGAGCGTGGCAGAAACAGCACGGCGTCAAACTCCTTCGGCAGCAAGTGCCGAGTGAAGTTGCGGGGGGCTTCTTGAATGCCAATGTCGCGAAACAGTTGCTGCTCGAACAGCCACGCACTCGGCGGGCTGGCTTTAAGCGGGCGCATATCCAGCAAATAGGTGCCCCGCCCGACGGCCTGGAACCAGGCCTCGTAGGTACCCGCCCGAGCAGGCTGCGCCTGAGCCACGTAAAACTTGCCGCCGGCTTCGGCCACGTAGCTGCCCTGACCAAAGGCCAAGCCAATGGCCAGGTAGGCGGCCCCAAACCGGGCCTTGAGCCATTCGCCGGCCGGGTGCTGTAAAGCCGCCGTCGTGGCCACGTGCGCGTTGTGGGCCCAAAACACCACTTTGGCGGCACTACCTTGCTGCTCAAGCGAGCGGCTTAGCCACTCCACATTCTCGGCTAAACAGGCGTCGCGGTAGTCGCCGGCCTGCTTGAGCGGCTGCCGGCGGAAGAGGATGCCCTGTTCTAGTACACGTAGCTCGTGCAGGTAAGCGGACAAGTCTAGCGTGCTGGCGGCCCCGGTGGTCAGTTTGGTGCGCGTATCGAGGCCGGTGCGCAGGGCCAGGATGCCGCGCAGGAGCGCTTGCAGGAGGGTGTCGGCCGGCTGATTGGGCTGCCGGAACAGGTCAAATGCCATCCCCCCTCCCGTAGTGGGTAGTCGGCCCAACCGTACTACCAGCGCTCGTAGCTGGGCTTGCATGAACTCATCGGTAGCGGGCGTCGCGTGTTGCAGGCGTTGTAGGGTCAAGTCCGGGCGCTGCATGTCCACCCCGGCCAGGTGCACTCTACTGGCCGGATGCTGCTGGTTGTAGCGGCGTAGCGTGCGCAGTAGGTCCAGCACTTCCTGCGTGTTCCACACCCCAAGCGCAGCCAGGAGCCCCCGCGGCTCTCCCTGGCCGGTTTGCAGGTAGTGCTCCAGGGGGCTGCAGTCCGCGCTAGTTTCCAGCGCTACGGCCGTAAAGCCCTTCTGAGCTGCTAAATACTCGATAAGCTGGCCCTTAGCCTGGAAGATACTCCCCGAGCCATGCGTGACTTCGCCCAGGCCGATGAGGCGGGCCGCCCCAATAACGGCCCCCAGGCCGCGCCAGTCGGGTGCTGGCCCAGCGGGCGGCATTATATTCAGGGTTAGCGGCACTACCTGCTGGCGCAGCCAGGCGACCTCGGCTGGCGTAGGGAGGGGCACCTTCGCCGGGGGGGCTGGTACGTACGGCCGACCATCAAGCAGAAACTGTACGTCATCTAGGCGTACCGGGGCCGCATTACCCAGGCGCAGGCCCAGCGAGAGGTAACTTAAGAACGCATCGGCGGGTAGCGGGATAGTCAGCGTGAAGGGCGTCCAGGTGGGATTGGGGGGCAGGGAAGGCAACGCCACCACGCCCCGGCTCCACTGTGGGGGACTGCCCGGGCGCCCGTCGTTGCCTAGGAACGTGTAGGTGAAAACTGGGGGGCTGTCCCCGCTACTACCCGGCACGGCGTCCTGCTGCCACCACCCGCGCATGGTGAGTAGCTGGCCCCGCAGCTTATCCACGGGCAGCGTACCCAGGTAGAGAAGGGGCGCCGGCTCGGCCGGCCGGAGCGGGACCGGCCGCTCGGCCCGCAGGCTGTAGCGCCCCTGGTGAACCTGTGCGCTGTCCAGCCTCAGGGCCACGCGGGTTGGAATAGGGCGCGCGGCGGGCGGGGGTAAGCGTTCGCAGGCCCAGCTAGTGGCCGCTAGTTCGTCGGCCCGTAGCAGTAGGGCCTCCGTGCCCGCCTGGGGCGCGTCGCGGAACAGGCGGCCATCGAATCGTACTTCTATGTCATCGAACCAAACCTGGCCGCGGCCCGTGGCGCGCAGCCCAAGTCCGAACGCCGTGGCCGTCGCCTTAACGGGCAGGCTGACCTCTATGCGGCGCCAAGACTGGGCGGGGGGGAGGGTCGCGACGTTATCCACCCGGTTCTTACCGTCCTCCTCAGGGGTATGGGCATAAGCATATACTCCGGCCTGCCCCGCAAAATCGGCGCCCGTGCGCACCCAGGCGCTGACCGTAACTAAGTGGCCGCGCGCAGAATCCACGGGAAAGGCAAAGAGCGTGTAGAGTTGCGCGAAGGCCGGCTCTGCGTCGGTAGGCAGCGTTAGGTGCAGGCTACTGCGGCCTTGGGTAGAGATGGCGGTATCGAGCACGAGTTCCGTGTCGGGGGTGGCCTGCTGCGACCACAGCAGCAGCGGCTGCCGCCGGTTGGCGTCAACCTCAAGCGTCAGGTTAAGCCGCGCTTGGGCTAAGCTAGGGTAGGGAATCAGCCAGCCTAGGCCAGCCAGTAATAAAACCGCAACGAACGGGAGTCGAGAGGGGCGTAGGGGAAAGGGCATAACTAGGCAGACGGCATAAAGTGGCAAGCTATCGCCCTAACGGCAAGCTGGCGCAGGACTGTATAGCAGTAGCTAGCAGCCCATCCCCGCCTGCTAGCGAACAGGTAGGTAAGGAGAGCTGACCACCTTATTTAAGCCAAGCTATCTGCTTGAATTATTTGCAAATTTGGTTCTGCTTCTGATACTGGCTCAACAAGGGACAGTGGCTGTTGCAGAACTTGGTTGAGAACCTCGCGGGGAACCACTTGCAACTGCACGCTTCCCCAAAGGATGAACCGGATTGCATCGAAGACAAGCTAGTTATAAGACGCATCGTTGAGCAAAAACGCGTCTTGTAATTTCCGATACGTAGAGTTAAAATCATAAAAATTACTACCTTTAAGCATAAGAATAAATATGATAATCGCTCAAACCACTCAAGCCGGTCAGGGCGGGTGAATTATCTGCTTTTTGAGAGCAGTTTGACCGGTATTGAGACCGGTTACCATACCAGTTTGAGCGGTTTTGCAACCGGTTTATGCGGTTAGCAGCGCAGTTTTCCGCTTCTTTCTAGCTACTCAGATTCGCGCAGCGAATCCGAGTAGCAGCGGCCCTACCCCAGCTAGACTCCAGTAGCTGGTCGTAGTTCCGCGGATGGCCGGCCCCTAACAGAAAATTATGCCCCCGTTTAGCTCTGCGACGGAATAGGCGTGAGTGGCGGGAGCGGACTATTTTTGTTGCCCTTCTCCTACTGCGCGTGCCGAATCTCCTCCCCGCTACTTTACTTATCGAGGACCTCGTTGTTGAAGTCGTGCGCAAACCCGTGCGCCAGCTACGCCTCACCCTTCGCCCGCCGCTAGGGCAGCTGCGCGTGACCGTGCCACTAGGCACCCGCGAGGCCACCATTCGCGCGGTGGTACGCAGCAAGCAGGACTGGATTCGACGCCACCAAGCCGCGATGCAGCAGCGCCCGGCCCTACCCGAGCTGCGCTACGAGACGGGCGAAACGCACTACTACCAGGGGCAGTCCTGGCGCCTGTGCGTGCAGGAGCAGGCCGGCCGCGCCGCCGTGCGCCTGGTCCCGGACGAGGGGGTACTCTATCTCGGCGTGCCCGTAGGCGCTACGCGCGCGCAGCGGGCGCTCGTGCTGGCGCGCTGGCGGCGCGCGCAGCTGCAAGCGCTGGTGCCGCCGCTGCTGGCCAAGTGGGAGCCCGTGGTCGGAGCGCAGGCCGCGGCCTGGGGCATCAAGCAGATGAGCACGCGCTGGGGCACCTGCAGTATCCGCGCGCGGCGTATCTGGCTGAGTTTGGAACTGAGTCAGTGGCCGCTGAGCTGCCTGGAGTACGTGCTGGTGCACGAGCTGACCCATTTGCACGAGCGCCTGCACACGCCACGCTTTTGGCACTTAGTAGCCCAGGCTCTGCCCACGTGGCAAACGCCTCACCAAGCCCTCAAAAACGGCCATCTGGCAGCCCTAGCTGAATAGCTGGTTTAGGCACATGAATATATAAAAGGAGTTCACAAGGCTGGTCAAGAGCCAAAAGCAACGGCGGCGGCCAGCATAACCCCTACGAGCACCAAGCTCCCAGCCTAGAGGGCAGGGCCGAAGTGCGGTTGGCCAGGCTGGCTTAGGATGGAGGAAACGAGCGGTAGCCTGGCGGGGAAGTGGCTTTTTGCTAGGCCTAACGGCTGGCCAGGTGCTGTTGCAACCAACCCGGCAGGTGCGGCAGGGCCAGCAGTTCAGCCAGCTGGGCGGGCTCCAGGACCGTGGGGCGCGAGAGAATAAGATGCGACAAGTGTTGAATGGTGATGGTGGTAGGCGCCTGTTCGAGCAGCACCAGCGCGTCGCCGGCCTGCACGGTGCCGGGCTCAACGACGCGGAAATAGATGCCGGGCCGGTTCAGGCGGGCAAAGCGGGCGGCCATGCCCCCGTCGTCGAACCGGACATTGAGCTTGTAGCAGGGCTGCCGGGGCTGTACCGCCCGCAGCCGCGTCGTGCCCAGGCCATACACATCACCGACCCGCACCTCGGTTTCGAGCAGCCCTTCGGTGGTGAGATTCTCGCCAAACAAGCCCGGCGACCAGTCGGTCCGCTCGGGCAGCAGGGCGCGCCAGGCGTCGTAGTGCGCCCTATCGTAGGCGTACACGGCTTTGTCGGGGCCGCCGTGAACGGTCAGGTCCGCTTGCTGGTCGCCGGCCAAGTTCACGCCGGCCAGCGCCACCGGCCCGGCCACGGGCTGCTTGAAGATGGCCGTGGTAATAGTGTGTCCGTTCCACTCAACAGTGCGCGGCCGGCCGACATTTACGGATAGAAGTTGCATGGGCGAAGTAAAAACAAAACGGGGTCCACAGTTACTGCAGCCGGCGCTCGTCTTCCCGAATGGGTGCGTCGTTGATGCTGGCGTAGCGGCGCTGCAGGAGGCCATCGTTGGTAAATTCCCACATTTCATTGCCATAGGCACGGAACCACTGCCCGGCGGCGTCATGGTATTCGTACTCGAAGCGCACGGCAATACGGTGGTCGGTGAAGGCCCACAACTCTTTTTTAAGCCGGTAGTCCAACTCCCGCTCCCATTTGCGCGTCAGAAAGTCCCGCACCGCCGCGCGGCCAGTGAGGAACTCCGCGCGGTTGCGCCACTCCGTATTGAGGCCGTAGGCCAAGC
>Ga0308164_10004506_pt1 | contig 11739 bp, 9 predicted proteins | sample PhyTR2_FD_201031 | JGI IMG/M metagenome (GOLD analysis project Ga0308164, IMG submission 201031) | Phyllosphere microbial communities from UC Gill Tract Community Farm, Albany, California, United States - DLSLT.R2 | ecosystem: Host-associated > Plants > Phyllosphere > Unclassified | place: USA... | reverse complement strand
TCTGCTTGGGCAAGCCGTCGAGCGCCACCTCGGCGAGCAGGCGTCGCGCCTTGGCACTGGCAAACGTCGCATCGACGTCCTCGGCACGACCAAGCGTGACGCGGCGCTGCTTTCCACGATGGCGTAGCCGGACTGTCCAAAAAGCGTTGCCACTCGGTCGTATCCGGAGGCCAAACCCGGCAAGCTCGGTGTCCCAGATCATATATTCCGAGGGGCGGGCAGGGTGGCATTTTCGGGCGAAATTGCCATCGAGAGGTGCCCGTTTTTCAGCTCTGGAAGCATTGGGGACCAAATAACCACCAGAAGCGGTCAAATCTGGGTGGCAACCTACCGCAAACGCTGCAGTTTTGGGGAGCAGATAGCCATCGTCATATCCCGAACTGCGGGACGATTCGAAAGGCGCGCCGTTGATTTTGTTGACTTTTTTTCCATTCAGCAAGCGTAGCTTGCGTAAGGTGTGCACTACCGCCGCATCTTCCTGAACAAACGTCCGCTCTCGATGCGTTAAGACCGGACGGTAATGTCTATGCCCCTATCCCGCACAGGTGACATAATACCAGAAATGTCATGAGTTGGGCGCGTGAGATCGTGGGGCTCATCTTGGCGGTAAGGGGCTTTCCGGGCCGAAACCACCCAAGCAGATTTCGATCGACGTCGTCGACCCGCGCAGGGCGGCCGCTGTTTCTCCCAGAGGGGTGTTTATGGCATCTCGATGAAATTGACGGAGGCAACGGGGGCGTTCATTGCCCATGTGATATATGATGGAGCGGAGGTCGGGATGGCGGTTGAGACCGAGAAAAAGTTTTTGCATGGGGGCGAACTGACTAGCGCAATATGCTCGGTCCTATCCGGCGATCGCAAGGACGTCGCCGTTGCCTTTTGGGGTGCAGAACCGCTCAAGCGTCTGGGCATTGCCGACGCGTCGAAGATGCGGGTCGCGTGCGATCTCTACAGCGGTGCCTGCAATCCGTCAGCCATCAAGGACCTGCTGGACAACCGCGCTAGCGTATTCGACGTGCCCGGTCTCCATGCCAAAGTATATTTGGGCGCGGCTGCGATGGTGGTCGGCTCCGCCAATGTTTCAGCCAATGGTTTGGGTGAAGAGGGCGTTGAAATCATCGTCGGACTTGAGGCCGGGATAAAGTCGGATCGCGCAACGGATCTCGTTCAGGCGGATGACTGGTTTAAAAAATTGTTGTCGGGTCGCGAACCCGTCGGGCACGAGGTATTGCGCGAACTGACGCGATTATGGGCCCTACGTCGGAGGGGACGGCCTAAGCGTTCATCGGGTTCACTGGTCGACGCGATGGTTGCTCACGACCCGATCCTGCGCGACCGCGGTTTGAAGATGGTCGTCTATGTCGCCGGAGAACCCTCGTCGAAGATCAAGAAGGCCTACAAAAACTACGATCCTACACCGGTCAAGCGTGGTGATCCCTACCCCTATTTCTTCAGCGCACGCAGCTGGAAGCTGCATAAGGACGATTTGCTGCTCTGTTTCGAACTAGACGGCAAGGACCTGTCGTATGAGGCCGTATGGCGCGTGCGCGACGTCCTAAATCGCGGCGATCTGGTGCCGCTCGCCCTCGAGAAGCAGCCGCTCGGGCTTAAGCTTGGTCGCAAGGATCGAAGCATTCTGACAAAGCAAGTTCGCGCGCTGCTCTCACAGGGCGCGCTTACTAAGACGATGGCACCAATCACGATCGAGGCATTCGCCGACTTAATTGGATTAAGCGCGGCGGAGGCGCCAGCGGCGTGATTTAAGCCGCAGTAATCGGAACACGGCGGAGTGCGGCGCACGCAAACTCGGTAGGTTGCTGTCGTTATGTACGAATGTCCGGTACTGGAAAGTTTAATCGCGCTGCAAGTATTCGAAAGTAGTTCATCCAAGCTGGGATTCAGCACTGGTGACATAATACAAAAATGTCATGAGTCGCGATCGGCTCCGGAGGGCCGGACCGACGGCAACGTGCCAATCATGGTAGGTCGCGCGCCAATCCGTCGATCCTGGAACCTGCCGTTCGTTCGGAATACTGTCGCGAGTAGCGAAAGACCGAGGTTGGGACATTGCAGTCGCTTGCCAATGCAACGAGAAATGACGGCTTCCGGCCGAAGCGGACCTTCGTGGGACGTGTTAGATCGGGCTGGCCGCGCCATCCGCGAACGGTGAATGTCGGCCGCCGATTAAGCCGGCATGACCGGCCGAAATGCAAACGAAGACGGCAATACGAGTCAGAATCTGCTTATCGTCGACTTTACGATCCGAAAATAACAGCCCTCTTCAAACCGCGCACGCATTTAGAGACGGTGTGAAGCGGAAGAAGCTTTAAATCCGAGCGGGTTGGGGACATGGAGCGATACGGTGTCGGAAATATTTAGCGGATGAGTCTTACTTGATGAGAGGAAATTGGCTTCGACCGAGGCGAGGAGCCACGGCGGTGGTTTTCCTTCACGGTGTTCTGTCCAGCGGTGAGGCTTGCTGGACACATAAAAATGGTACTTATTGGCCGGATCTCGTCGCCGAGGAATTCAACGGCGCGCTGGATATTTACGTCTTCACGTATAAGACGTCGATCCTGTCCGGCGGCTTTAGCGTCGGCGACATCACCGCTTCAATGAATATCCATTTCGGACTGGACGACGTGCTGCAGGCTCAAAATGTCGTGTTCGTCTGTCATAGCATGGGCGGAATTGTTGCCCGAAAGTTTATCCTCCGCTATCGAGAAAAACTCGCTGAGCGAAAAATGCGGATCGGGTTGTTTCTTCTCGGATCGCCGTCACGCGGCTCGCGCTATGCAAATCTCTTAGGTCCACTGATAAGGATATTTGAGCACTCACAGGGCGAAATTCTTCAATTCTCGGCGCGTAACCATTGGCTCGCCGAGCTAGATGTTGAGTTTACCGATTTAAAGGAACATCGGCGCCTTCCGATATCTGGACAAGAACTGGTTGAGGATCGCTTCGTCGTCGGCCGAGGCCTACTCCGGCGGCAGGTAGTCGAGCCCTTTTCTGGGCGTGGATACTTCGGCGATTCCTACAAGGTTCCGGACACCGATCACTTCTCTATCTGTAAGGTCGCGAGCGCTGGCGATATTCAGCATAGAATGCTGCTAGACTTTCTCGAAGATTTTGCGGGTGACGCCGTTAAAAGGGAGGCGGTGCCTGGAAAGACATCGACAAGGCCCTCCTCTCCCCCGCAGCCCTTTCGGCCCGAAGACCGTTTACATGACGATGTCCCGTTCCAGGCGCCAAACCCGCCGGCATCCTTTATCGATCGGCCCGAGATCACCGTCGGCCTGAAGGAACTGCTAGTCCCCTCCGCAGGACGCCAAGCGCTCGTTGTCAGCGCTATCCAGGGGCTGGGCGGGATTGGCAAGACTGCTCTTGCTTCGTTCATCGCACACGATCCGGATGTCCAGCTGACGTTCAAGGATGGCATCCTGTGGGCGACACTGGGGCAGGAACCTGATCTTCAGCAATGGCTGAACAACTGGATCCAGGCTCTTGGCGACTTCGACTTTAAATCAAACGATCCTCAGACCGCATCTAAACATCTTCAGTCGCTTTTGCACAACCGCCGAACGCTGATGATCGTGGACGATGTCTGGTCAGCGACAGACGCGCGCCTCTTCCTGGTCGGAGGCGAGAATTGCAAAATCATTCTGACGACTCGGCTTAGAGACATCGCCCAAGAAGTGAACGCGCACCTTTGCGAAATCGGTCTGTTGACTGAGGGGCAGGCGATCGCTCTCGTCGAAGCACGGATGGGGCGGACGCTTGCAGCAGACGAAGCGGACTTCGCACAAGAGATGGTGAAGGCGGTCGGTTATCTGCCGCTCGCCGTAGAACTACTAGCCGCGCAGGTCGCTCGCGGCGTTCCATGGGACGAATTGGTTGCCGCCTTTCGGTCCGAAATCGCCAGGTTAGAAGCCCTAGAGGCCCCGCGTCAGCGACGTTCGGGAGAAAGCAAGCTGGAGGCGTGCTTCAATCTCAGCCTCGACCGCCTTCGGCGAGAGGACGTGTCTGGCTGGCGGACGTTCGTTATGCTCGGCATTCTACCGGAAGACACCCCGTTTGATGCCGAGATCGTCTCGAACGCACAGGACCTTTCGCGGCAAGAGGCCGCCGACATATTGGGTCTGCTGTACGACGACGCGCTGGTAATGCGATCGTCAGCGTCGCGCGTCAAACGCGGGACGTCGGTCCCGACGTACCGGCTGCACGATCTTCTTTACGACATCGCGCGCAAGCTTTTGGTTTCACCCGCGCCGGCCGGGCTCGAACTGACGTTGAAGGAGACCCATCGCCAACTCGTCGCCAACTATGCGGCGCTGCTGAAGGAGGGTCGTTGGTCCTCTGTTCCCGATGATGGTTACATCCGGCGACATCTATTTCGCCACCTCATAGCGGCGGACCTGAGCGAAACGATGGAGGCTATTCTTGAAGAAGAAGATGGGGATGGATCAAACGCCTGGTTCACATCCAGCGATCGCGAAGGTTATGCTTCCGGCTACGCCGAAGACGTGGAATTGGCGATCTCCAGAACGCTGGACAACTGGGGCAGCGATACGACGCTTGTTCCCGGCGCCATTGTAATCCTGAAGCATGCGTTAGGCTTGGCATCCATCAACAGCATTGCCTCGAATTCGCCGCCGGAACTGATGGTCGCGCGCGTGAAGTCGGGCGCATGGCTGCCGGAGCAGGCGCTGGCGTATGCACGACTTATCGGAGTGCGAACGCAGCGGCTGGAGGCGTTCGCCTTTCTGATGCCCCTTCAGGAGCCCGCTTCGGCGAGCGAAATTTCGAAAGTGCTGTGTTCAGAGTTGATCGACGATACGTCAATCACTGCCGAAGAAGTTTGCGGATTCCTCGCTCGCGATCTGCCTGTCAGCGTCTCGATGCAGGTCAATAGCCGGTTGCTCGCGTCCAGTCGCTTCTACGGCATCGGCAGGCTTCGCGCCGAAGCCATCTTCAAGATCGCGCGATATCTATCTGAACGGCTCCGACAGACCCTTTTAACCGAAATCCTCGGCTGGGACGGAGGGATCGAGCGGATCATCGCTTTGACGAGCCTGCTGCCCTATCTGACTACGCACGAACAATTGGTAGAAGATACGATCGAACTAGATACTGAAAATCTGCCATCAACCGCGGGTTGGGCACGGAATTATGCAAGAGCCTGTATTATAGGCATGAAAAAGCGACGTAACGGGGAAGTTGGAGACAGCGAGCTTTCTAGCTTTCTCAGCCAAATACCCGAGTCGTACTCAACCAAAAGAGCGTTCGCTCAAAAGTTGATTTGCGCCGCGCGGCCAGAAACCGTGCCAACTTTTCTAGACTTTCACGGTGCACCGGACGATAGTTTCGTCCGAAATCTATCCGAGCGGATGCTTCATTTTGGCGGTACCGAAATAGAGAAGCTTTTTACTGCCTTCACTCGGCCCTATCACCGCGGTATTGTAGCCGCCACGGCTGCGTTGGCAGAGCAAGACGCGGTCGAGCGGACACGCTGGATCGATACGGCGCATGAGCAGGCGCAAATTCTTGGTGATGCCAAATATTTCCAGCTCAATGCGTTTGTCATTCATCTCCGTACGGAACGTGCCGATTGCGAGTTGATTAACAATAAAGGCGAAATGCTTTTTAATAGTCTGCACGGCGATCTGCGCCAGCTTGCTACGATGGCGATACTTGCATTTTGCCAAGGGCCCATCCAGAGCGTGCCGCGTCAGCGTTTCTTTACGGCCTTGATCAACGATGAGACGGGCAACGCCGAGCCGGAGGGCCTGACCATCGCGCGGCAGTTTGCCGGCTCCGCCCACTTGAGCCAGATATCGCAACGCTACTCTATCGAGACTGTCGGCGATTTGCTCAACAGCCATTATGAGGCGTTTATAGATTTGCCCGGACATTTGACCGATGGAATGCCCGACGCGGCGAGAGCAGCGATTAAAGAAAACCGAGAATTTAGACGGAACTTGACTAAGCCAGATCTAGCGTTTGTTGTTGCTGCCAAGCTTGCTGAAGCCGGCTTAGCCGATCGGGGCTGGCGTTATTGTCTGCCGTGGCTAAGAGAGAAGAACGTGGCGGTGGATCTCAAACTCCTCGCCGCTATCGGGCTTCAAGACAAATCGTTTTCGGTCGAGGATCTAATCGCGTTCGGCAGCGCCCTCATCGCAAGTCATGGACCGTTGCCGCCTTGTCTCCGAGAGGCGGTAACGCGGACCGAGAGTGTGCGGGCTGAGCAACTTCTGTTGGATGTGGCTTGCATGGGGCGCGATACGATGCGCAGCACGATGCTCCTTCACATCTTCCTGCTGCAATGTCTCATTTCGGACGAGGCGAAGAGCGTCCTCGATAGCGTCGGCGACATGTACGGGAAGATTCTACGATGGTGGCCCGCTGCGTGATTAGAATCTTTTACCATCACGCGTGCGCGAAGAAGCGGAGCATCAAGGCGAGCTCTCGCTTCATCGCGATCGCCTCCTCGATCAACGCCACGACAATAACCATTATGTCAATGTCGCATGCATGCCGCCTTTTACTGCTTCGCGACCAAAGACTGTCGCCACGCGCATACTTTACCCATTCCAGAAGGCAGCAATTAGGCGCACAGTCGGCTGGCGCCTTAACCCGCGCCAAACGGCAGCTTCTGGCAGAGGTAGACATTTCCCGCCATAGCTGACGAACGACCGAAAGTGGTCGACTGCTGCCGGCCGGTCGGAGTTGCTTGAATGAGCCATTCAAGGTTCACTCCCTACAACCTGCCGGATCGTAATCGGCCAGGCCGCCCCAAGCGTCGAAGATTGACCGGTTCGGAAGCATAAATATCAGTCGCTGGGTCCGTGCGATGTCGACCGCGACGCAGCCGACGTGTGCCGGATATGGTTATTCAATTTGACGCAAAGGAGAGGTGGCTAAAGCCTTTAGTCAAAACGCGCGCGATGTTCTGAAACCGCCTGAATGCGAGGTGTCATAGCGTCTTTCCAGCTGGTGCTCGGCGGCGCATTAGTGGTCCAGCGTATCTCCACCGGCGCTCGATGCGCCGTCGTTCGTCCGGTCGTCCATACCTCCTGAAACGCGGCAGCGAAGTTTTCCTGTTCGAGATTTCGACGGGGGCGCTGCCACTCTGCCAAGGCTCGCAGCCAGTCCCCCTTCAGCTTAGTGCCCTCCCCCGTTGTGAAGGTCGCCTGGCGATAGTCGATCTGCGCGAGCAGCTCAGCTAGCCGCATAGCAAGCCAATGGTCGACGTCTGCGTGCTTGGTTTCCCACCCACTGCTCTTGGCAGCGTTTCGGACGAGATAGCTGCCTTTGAAAGGGGCTTTGAACAGGTAGTAGCACCGGCGTTTAAGCGCGCTGAAATGCGCAATCTCTTCGATCCTTGCGGTTGGGGCGCCCAGCCAATTAGTTAGCGTGCTACCGGTGCGTGCAACCGCGTTGGCGCGCCGAAGATCGAAATCTTGATCATCCGTGAAGCCGATGAAGTGGGCGTGGCACATCAACGTGCGGCCGTGCCCGTTTTGCGGGTAGTTGGTGCCAGCTTGAATCTCGATGAAAGCGATCGTGTTGAGCCCGGTTCTCGCGATAACTTTCCGAAAATCACGACGTAGCCGCCCCATCTCGATCACCGGCACATATTCCACCGTATTGCCCATATCGGTGATGAGCGTGCCGAAAAACCAACGGCGTCGAGTGCCAGTCGGGCCAGCCCACTTAGCTCGAAGGTGTTCGAACAGGAGTTCGTAACCACTATTGCGGACGCGCAGGTTGGACAGGAGAGGTAGGTAGGGAAGCCGCTTGCCCGGTGGTGCGCCCAACGCCAGTTTTACGTGTTCAACGCTCCCAGCATCAGCAGCACTCGCCTCTAGGGCATTTGCAATCAGCCGGTAGAAATCGTCGAACGATCGCTTAAGCGCGGCGTCGGGATGTTCCCAGTCCGCTAGCGTGTAACCCGTGTCGGCCTGCGAAAACGTTACGTCAGAAATCTCGAGACGATGGGGGGATGAAGCGGACGCTTCGATCAAAGTTGGGCAATTGGTTGTGGGGGCGGGGTACCTCCTCATGATGTTAACCCTTGGAAATAGTAAATGCCGGGTTTTGGCCTGCTAACCGCTGTAATGGATACTGAGGGGGCGTGTACCAGCCCATAGTGAGGGTACTGCATATAAAGCATAGGCTAAATCCAAATGTATCGATCGTACGGCACTCGAAATCAAGAAAGTGCCGATCTTAAGTTAGCGGATTTAAGGTGCACCCTGCCGCGCCGGAGTCTGGCAGGGTGCGGCGTGTTAGAGTTTCACATACGGCGGCTTTGCGGTCCGGCGCGCCAGCGCATCGCTCCAGAACAACTCGACCACGTCACTACGATCGAGCGAGGCCGAGTCTTTCTTGATCTTCTGAGCGCGTGCGGTGGGGCCCGTCAGGGCGATACGGAGGATCTGCTCGCCTTGCCCGGCGCCCGAGAGGGCTTTGGCCGCCGGCAACATCGCATCGATTTGGAAAAGGGCGAGTTGATGGTCAGCCCGGGCACCCCGCCAACTCTCATCCTTCTGCTCCTTCGCAAGCTGCAAGGCCACAGCACGAAGCTGGCCCGGAGCCTTGATGAACTGCTGCACCAGACGCTCGACATCCTCTTCACTGGGATCCTCCACCGTGATCGCCTGCAGTTCCGGGCGGGAACCTAGTGCTTCCAGCCGGGCACCACCGGACGCTGACGATGGAGTGCGTGGGAAAGGCGATCCATCGGTCAGCAACAGGGCCAAGGTACAGACCGCGACGATCATCTCGAATGGGCTCTGCTCAGAGGTAGAGGGAACCGCCGCGACGACGATACGACTGATCGAATCCGGAGCAGCTTTCTTGATCTGATTAAAGCCCTTTGCGATCTCCTTCAAATCGATGCCGAGGCTTGAAGATGCGCGATCTAGGTGGGGAAACCAGTGATATTCGAGGTGCAAACGCTTCAAGTTTCCGGCACGCTTCAAGTGGACGATACGCTCATTGATGCCTTCCGTGATATCGGCGATGGTCCGCACGTCACCGATCGACGGATAGGAGAGTTGTTGGGCACGGGCGCCGTTCAAGTTGTTGTGCAAATTGTTCAGCGTGGGACTGTCTTCGAGATGGCGAGCTATGGCAGGCACAAAAGCCGCGGCCTTCTTAATTTCATTCCTCGGCTTATTGTCCTTTGATGAGCGGTGAATAGCATTCAATGCGGGTGCTGACTTATCGGTCATCAGTTGGCACCGTCGTTGGCTGCCTGCTCGACGAGCAACTCAATGCTGTGCACCGTCACCAGGGTGCGGCGGCCGACCTTCAGCCGGCGCAGCCGCCCAGCAGCCAGCAACTCATAGAGGGTGGTGCGTCCCAACCCCAGCGCGCGCTGGGTATCTTTGATCGTAAGTGCGTATGGTTTCATTACTAGTTCCTCGTGCCAGATGATCAGGGTGATCACCGGACGAGGACGAATTAGGGCGGATTCGCCGATCCGCGGTAAGTGCTACTCCCGGAAACTCAGGTGCCGCCCCACGTTTCGCGGTCGCGGGCCGCCCTTTCCACGAGGCGCTCCCACGCCAGATTAACGGCGAACGCCACGCTGCTGTCAGCAAATAAATCTTCGTTGCAGGTGTCCAGCATGAAGGTTTTCAACGCATTTTTGCTAGGAAATTTGTCCCATTTGAAATCCTTACCTGAGGTCTCGTAAATGATGTTTATCCAGAACTCAGCCCACTTATCCTTGTCGAATTTTCGGCCACCGATGCCGGCGCGACTTGGTCTGCCTATTAGGCGTTCGACTTCACGTTGATCGAACTGAACGTTACCAAGCGCGTCGCCGGTGAATGGGTCTATAGGAGTTTCGCTTCTATCAAGAAGAAAGTTACCTTCTTTCCAGCGCCAGTGCCGTGTTTCCGACGGCCATTGACAGCTACCATACCAATAGTCGGCAGGCAGTTCGAAGTTAGTAGCAAAAACCTCTGCACCTTTGATGATGTCGGCCCAATCGTCTGTTGGATCGGCCTCGTTGATTACCCACATGGTGTCTGCAGTTGTGACGAGATCGCCGGTGTGCATCGCGTCTGTGATCGCTGCGCGGGCTTGGTACTTGCCGCCCAGATGTGGAGCGAGGTATTCGACCGCCTCATTGGCGGTCACGTAGATTATGCCGTCCTCGGATGTGCACGCCATCGGTAATCCCTGAAAATGATCGAGCCCGAAAGTGAGCAGGCTCGGACTCTCAAGAGATTAACCTTCGACAGGTATCAAGTATTTTGACCATGCTTCCATCAACTCACGGCGTCGCTCGATCGCGGTGCCTCGTCGATAGGCACGTTCCGCCTTATTCTGGATCGTGTGCGCCAGCGCTTGTTCGATAACCTCTCGGGGGAACGCGGTCTCGTCCCCCGCCCAATCCCGGAACGTCGAGCGGAAGCCATGGGTGGTCACGTGGCCGTAGTTCATCCGCCTCAGCAGCATCGCCATGGCCATATTGGAACGAGCTGCACCACTCACCGCGAAGATAGGGTCGTCGAGCTCATACTGCTCCGGTATCATGCTTTTGAGCAGTTCGACCGCCCCTGAGGATAGCGGAACAACGTGCTCGACGCCTGCCTTCATCCGGGATGCCGGGACCGTCCAAGTCTCTGCATCTGGATCCATTTCTCCCCAGGTTGCGCCAAGTGCTTCGCTGCTTCTGGCGGCAGTCAAAATCGTAAATTCGAGGCATCGAGCGGCGACAGCGGGGCGCGCCTTCAACTTCGCAAAGAACGCTGGTGCCTCCTTGTACGCCAACGCCGCGTGGTGCCCCCGCTCAAGCTTCGATTGGCTTGGAAGTAGAAGAGCTAGGTGACCGCGCCACGCGGCCGGGTTGATGGCGTCCCGCGGCCTGAGGCCTCGGACTTTTGCAGCGTCTAAGATTTTTTCAATGCGTCCGCGCACGCGCTTCGCGGTTTCTGCTTTCGTCAGCCAAATCGGTTGAAGCGCCGCCATAACGGCATCGGTGTCGATGGCATCGATGGGCAGGTCAGAGAGGCTCGCAGCATGATCGCGAAGGCTGCTTCGCCACTGTTTTCGATGGATTTCATTCTTCCAACCGTCCTCGACGCCGCTAATATAGGTGTCGGCGAAATCAGCAAAGGTCGTAACCTTCTTCGCCTCAGCCGGCGTCGGGGGCGCAAGCACGTTTTTCGGATTCGTACCGAACGCTATGGCCTCTCGCATTTCGCCAGCTATGCGTCTCGCTGTGGCCAACGGTATGGACGCCACCGATCCCAACCCAAGCTCGGTCCGCTTGCCGTCGATGACATACATGAAACCCCAAGAACGAGCGCCGGACTGTGCGATCCGCAAATACAAACCGCCCCCGTCGGCATGTCTGCCGGCCGCTTTCAACGACGCCACTTCGCGCACCGTGAGCCGATTTAGCGCGCGCGCCATACTGGGATCCTGCCATTCGCCTTGCCTATTCCTTGCCCACTTTCACGCCCACTTTCAACATGGCTCGCGACGATCGGTGGCGGGCTTGCGCGGACAATCAACGTCCGTGTTGCTTCCCCAAGTAATTGGCGTTCCACGTTTCTTGAACATCGGCGAGCGATCGCGAACATAAGCCGAGAGGCTGCTCTGCGGACTCCGTCTCCGCCATTTTTGCCAACGCATCGACCCTGCTAGCTGGCGATCTCGCCGAGTCTCAGATGCCGCGGTGGCGGCTATTGGTAACGCCACGTATTGTGGGGCTGTGAT
>Ga0308164_10004505_pt1 | contig 11740 bp, 8 predicted proteins | sample PhyTR2_FD_201031 | JGI IMG/M metagenome (GOLD analysis project Ga0308164, IMG submission 201031) | Phyllosphere microbial communities from UC Gill Tract Community Farm, Albany, California, United States - DLSLT.R2 | ecosystem: Host-associated > Plants > Phyllosphere > Unclassified | place: USA... | reverse complement strand
CAGCGCGGGCAGGCGAGCAGGGCCGCGGCTTTGCGGTCGTGGCGTCCGAGGTACGCAACCTGGCCCAGCGCAGCGCCACCGCCGCCAAGGAAATCAAGGAGCTGATCGGCGACTCGGTCTCCAAGGTTGACGCCGGCAGCGCGCTGGTGGACCAGGCGGGCAGCACGATGGAGCAGATCGTGGCAGCGGTGCGCCGCGTGCAGACGATCATGGGCGACATCAGCGACGCTGGTCAGCGCCAGAGCGAAGGCATCGAGCAGATCGGCCTGGCGATCAGCGACATGGACCAGATGACGCAGCAGAACTCGGCGCTGGTCGAGGAAGCGTCGGCTGCGGCCACGTCACTGACGGACCAGACCGCGCAGTTGTCGGAAGCCCTGGCGGTGTTCAAGCTGGATACGTCGGCGCCAATGGCGATCAGCGGTGGCCGGCCGGCCCCGTTGACACTGGCGCATCACTGACGCTGACAACGCAACAGACGTCGCTGCTTGTGACGTCTGTTGCGCCCGGTTCGCCGTCAGGCGAATGCCGTCCCGGTCGCAGTAACAGACCATACCCCCTCCATCATCCTGCCTGTCCCCCGGCCCGCCTGCGCGATCGCGTCGCAGGTCGTCCGGGGCACGCGTCGCCGCTCACCCCTCGATTCTCGTATTGTGCTGTTTTGGTCAGGCCATTCTTATTTGGTCCGGCCAAAATAGAGATGTGGACTAGCCGCATTGGAGCGTTTTATGGCATACTAAAAACGATCCTCCCAACTTCAGCCGACAGGCAGACACGAAACATGAACCACGACGTTCCGCGCACGATCCGCATGCAGCCAGGCGACAATGTTGCCATCGTCGTCAATGATGGCGGCCTGGCCGCCGGCACCGTGCTGCCCGGCGGGCTGGTGCTGCTCGAAGGCGTTCCCCAGGGCCACAAGGTCGCGCTGAGCGATCTGGCGGACGGCGAACCGGTGATCCGCTATGGCGTGACGATCGGCTACGCGAGCGGTCCGATCGCGCGCGGCAGCTGGGTCTCCGAGCGCGTGCTGCGCATGCCGGCGGCGCGCTCGCTCGACGACCTGCCGGTGGGCACCCATGCCGTCGCTGCGGGTCCGCTGCTGGACGGGTACACGTTCGAGGGCTACCGCAACAAGGATGGCTCGGTCGGCACCCGCAACCTGCTGGCCATCACCAGTACCGTGCAGTGCGTCTCGGGCGTGATCGAGTACGCGGTGCGGCGCATCCGAGAGGAACTGCTGCCGCGCTACCCGAACGTCGAGGACGTGGTCTCGCTCGAGCACGTGTATGGCTGCGGCGTTGCGATCGACGCGCCCGGCGCGGATATCCCGATCCGGACCATCCGCAACCTGTCGAAGAACCCGAATTTCGGGGACAACGTGATGGTGGTGAGCCTGGGCTGCGAAAAGCTGCCGCCCGCGCGCCTGTTCCCGGCCGGCTCGATCCCGATCGGCAATGGCGCGCCGTCGGTGGTCACGCTGCAGGACCAGCAGCACGTGGGCTTCATGTCGATGATCGACGCGCTGATGGTCACCGCCGAACGGCACTTGCAGGAACTGAACGCGCGCCAGCGCGAAACCTGCCCGGCGTCCGACCTGGTGGTGGGCGTGCAGTGCGGCGGCAGCGATGCGTTTTCGGGTGTGACGGCCAATCCGGCCGTGGGATACGCCACCGATCTGCTGGTGCGCGCTGGCGGCACCGTGATGTTTTCCGAAGTGACCGAGGTGCGTGACGGCATCGACCAGCTGACAGCGCGCGCCGCAACGCCGGAAGTGGCTGCCGCCATGGTGCGCGAGATGCAGTGGTACGACGATTACCTGGTGCGCGGCAGCGTCGATCGCAGCGCCAACACGACCCCCGGCAACAAGAAGGGTGGATTGTCGAACATCGTCGAAAAGGCGATGGGTTCGATCGTCAAGTCGGGCAGCACGGCCATCACCGGCGTGCTCTCGCCGGGCGACAAGCTGACGCAGAAGGGCCTGATCTACGCGGCGACGCCGGCCAGCGACTTCATCTGCGGCACGCTGCAGATGGCGGCCGGGATGAATGTCCACATCTTCACCACCGGACGCGGCACCCCGTACGGCCTGGCCGCGGTCCCCGTCATCAAGGTGGCCACCCGCACCGAGCTGGCGCGCCGCTGGCATGACCTGATGGACCTGGACGCCGGCACCATCGCCAGCGGCGAAGCGAGCATCGAGGACGTCGGCTGGCAACTGTTCCGGCTGATCCTGGATGTGGCCAGCGGCCGCAAGACCTGGGCTGAACACTGGAAGCTGCATAACTCGCTGGCGCTGTTCAATCCTGCACCCGTGACCTGACCGATGGCCGGGGCTGTAAAACGCGTCGTGCTGGCCTGCCTTGTGCTGGGCACGCTCGCGGTCACAGCGCCGCTAGCCGCGCAGGCGCGCTACGACGCCGACACCACCTACCATAAACTGGTGCGCGACTACCCGTTCATCCGGATTGCCAGCGCCGACGCGTCGGCGCCGGTGCAGGTGCGCAAGGACATCGTGTACGCGAAAAGGGGAGAACTCCCTCTTGCACTGGATCTGTACCTGCCGGCAGCGGGCGCCACCCCGGCGCCGCTGGTGCTGCTGGTGCATGGCGGTGGCTGGGCCAGCGGAGAGCGCTCGAGCATGGCGCCGCTGGCCGCGCGCCTGGCCGCGCGCGGTTATGCGACGGCCACCGTCAGCTATCGATTATCGGGCCAAGCGCGCTATCCGGCAGCAATCGACGACGTCAAGGCAGCGCTGGACTGGCTGCGCGCGCAGGCGCCCGGCCTCGGCCTGGACCCGGCGCGCGTCGCCATCGCGGGCGGTTCGGCCGGCGGGCAGATCGCGGCGCTGGTGGGCATGACACGGCCGGATGCGGTGCGCGCCGTGGTCAATATCGATGGGCTGTCGGATTTCACGTCCGAACTGGCGTTGCGCTTCGAAGACGATCCGGCCAAGCGTCCGTCGGCAGCGGGCGCCTGGTTCGGCGGGCGCTATGCCGAGCAGCCGGCACTCTGGCGCGACGCCTCGCCACTGACCCATGCCGGCAAGGACAGCCCGCCGGTGCAATTCATCGTTGGCGCTGCGCCGCGCTTTTCGAGCGGACGCGAAGCGCTTGCGGCCACCCTGGCCAGCCACGGCATTCCGACCGATACGGTGGCGCTGGACGGCGCGCCGCATTCCTTCTGGCTGTTCGATCCATGGCTGGCGCCGACCGTCGATGCGATGGACCGCTTCCTCGGCAACACGCTCGGTCCAGTATCCGCACGCGCGCCGTGGTCGCCGGATCTTGGCAACGGCCGCTACCGCAATCCGATCCTGCACGCAGATTATTCCGACCCCGATGCGATCCGTGTCGGCGAGCGCTATTACATGGTGTCGTCGAGCTTCGCCAACGCACCGGGCTTGCCGCTGCTCGCTTCCAGCGACATGGTGAACTGGGAGCTGGTCGGCCACGCGCTGCCACAACTCACGCCACCGGCCACATTCGCCGCGCCCCAGCCAGGCAAGGGCGTGTGGGCGCCCAGCCTGCGCCATCACGACGGGCGCTTCTGGATCTTCTATCCTGACCCCGATCACGGCATCTACGTCACCACGGCAACCGAGTTTACCGGCCCGTGGAGCGCGCCGCACCTGCTGTTGCCGGGCAAGGGCATCATCGATCCGGCCCCGCTGTGGGATGACGACGGCCAGGCCTGGCTGATTCATGCGTGGGCCAAGAGCCGCGCCGGCATCAACAACGTGCTCACGCTGCGCCGCATGGCGCCTGACGGACGCAGTCTGCTGGACGAAGGTAGGGTGATCATCGATGGCAACCGCCTGCCGGGCTACCGGACGCTCGAAGGGCCCAAGCTGTACAAGCGCAATGGCTGGTATTACGTGTTCGCGCCGGCCGGTGGGGTCGAGCAGGGCTGGCAATCGGTGTTTCGCTCGCGCCGGATCGAGGGGCCCTACGAAGACCGGATCGTCATGGCGCAGGGCGCGACCAGCATCAACGGACCGCACCAGGGCGCCTGGGTCACGACGCCGCAAGGCGGGGACTGGTTCTTTCATTTTCAGGATCTGCGCGCTTACGGCCGCGTGGTGCATCTGCAGCCGCTGCGCTGGAACGACGACTGGCCGCTGATCGGTGAACCGTCTGCCACGCCGGGCGTGGGCCAGCCGGTCGTCGAGCATGGCAAACCTGTGCCGGGCAAGTTTGCCCGCCGCGAGCCTGCAACGACTGACGAATTCGACAGCGCTGCGCTTGGCCATCAGTGGCAGTGGGCCGCCAACCCGCAGCCCGGCTGGTATGCGCTCGGCGCACGTCCCGGCATGCTGCGCCTGTTTGCGCAGCCAGCGGCGCCGCTGCGCACGCTGGCGTCGGTGCTGACACAGAAATTCCCGGCACCGTCCTTTGGCGTGACGGCCAGCGTGGAATTGCGCGCGGGACGCGATGGCGATCAGGTTGGGCTGGGCGTACTGGGACTGTCGAGCCAGTGGTTCGGGCTGCGCCGGGTCGACGGCAAGCCACGCATGGTAGCGGCGCGCTGCGAGGCGGTGGGTGAATGCATCGAAACGCTGGGGCCGGTGCTGGACGGCTACAAAGTGCTGCTGCGCGCGCACGTGACGCATGGCGCGCGCGTGGTGTTCTCGTATAGCCAGGATGGGATTGTGTTCACGCCGTTGGGCGAGCCGTTCGATGCCGCGATGGGGCGCTGGGTTGGCGCGCAGGTCGGCCTGTTTGCGACTGGCGCGCCGGGCGCCTGGGCTGACGTTGACTACGTGCGCGTTACGCCTTGAGGGACACGGGAAAGAGCACTCCATATGTGGGATCTGCATGGTGATCACCGACTACCGTGGACTTTTCGGTGACACGACAGTAGATGATTACGGTTTCATACTCGTGTGTCAAAACATAATTCTCGGATTCATATAACACCCTGTGCATCATCCCCATGCCCCAGAATTCTAAACTGAATTCACAATTAATCTTGGCTCAACGAACGTCCGCTTTTGGCTGAACCCGGCAGCTCAGGCTAGCGTAGCAGGTTTCCAGGCTGAAAATCTAGCAGTGGCCGCGACTGGCAGGAACCGGCCCAGTGCGGCCATTTCTAGTGACACACGTCCCCTGGTTCATAGAAAGGTGGATGAGGTTGAGACCATATGGATGTCTGCTCTTGGCCGAAATCGGCCGGCCGCTGTCAGGCTGGTACTGACCCAGAGCGGACGTAGCGTTATGACCGGTAGTCCTCGTACTCCGACAAGAAATTTCTTGAAAGTTGCTGAACGAATGTTTCCCACGAGTCGCCTCGCGCATTTGCACAAGTTCGCTTAATTAGCTCTTCGACTACCTTCCAATCAAATTGGTTTATTACCATCAGTCCTCGCCCTAGCTCGTATCCCTTATCATCGAGAATTCGTTCTAAGAATGCTGGTGTGGTGACGTAAAACGTGAAGACGTCCGCGCCGTCTCCACTTCCGTGCCCGATAGTGGCCTGCATCACTACCCAACAATCGTGAGGGTTCTCGGGTGCATCACTTGGGCCGGAAGGAAGAGTGGGGCTGATGAGGCTGCGCAGTTCTGCTTGCATGCCAAATTTAATTAGGTCAAACCGAGTACTGAAGATGCTGACGAATGACCGCTTATGGCCGAACCCGGCCGTTCGATCCAGCATAGCCGGTTGCCTGGTTAAAATCCAGCTGTGTCCGTGACAGGCCGGAACCGACCCGAAGCAGCCATTAGACGCCTAGTCAGTAACAATGACGCCGCCATAATTTGAAGGTAAGTTCTTATCTGGCCATCGTAAGTCGACCATTGGTTTATCTGCACACAGTGAGTTGGCGATAAATTTTCCGCTGGGAACTCCACGGCACTCCCATCTTATGTCGCCTCCATGTGCGATGCCGTCCCACGCGACGTCGAAATCAGTCGCTAAAGGTACTCGAGGTTGGTCACTTATCAGATTGGCATATGTCGAGATTGCCGCCGCATTTTGGGTCCCAGGGGATCTGGTTGCAGTAGCAGAGCTAGCCTTCTTTACCTGAGTCTCTTCGTTAGCACAGCCAGCTGATACAGCGAATACCACGAACGCAAAACACATTTTCAAATTTCCTCCGATAGTCAGGAGCGTAGATGGCCAGTTGTGGCTGAACCCGACCGCACGAGGTGTCTCAGGGATGCACCTCGCTCTCATATTTTGTGCAGTCGACGATCATTTCTGTAACTTTCTGACATCCCGGTCGTAAATTCAAGGCATCAGGGTTGGCGAGGATAAATTTAGAAACCGATGGAATACTTAAAGTAGTCGCACCACAGCATCCTTTTTTGCTGCTTCTTCCGCATACATAGGTTACCGATATCGACACGTCCGACACCTTGTAATTGTACGAAGTATCGAATGACATGATTGGGCTACGGGAAATCCCGTTCGTAGCCCGTGTAATCACGTTGCCAGAAAGATCTTTTACTATGATATCCGTAGTGTTGGGTACAAGCGAAAATTCTCTGTTGAGCACATGTTTAGGAAAGTGCCAATCAATCGAGGAAATAACACTATTTCTATTGATTGCGAATTTGAATCCCAGAGACTTCATTTGCGCCCTGGTCAGCTCCACATATTCTGGCGGGACATTAGCAAGTGCACTTGATATGGTGAAGAGGATGTAGGTGCAAAACAGAAAAGATACAGCATGCGATTGCATGTTTTTTCTTTCAGAGCATGCGGTGACCAATCAGTTAGCTGCAGCCGACACGAAACAGGAAACTTGGCGATAAAGAACATCGTGTGCATCCTAGTTGATCCGATTGGCAACGGCCGCTCCTGGGCTAACCCGGTCGTTCACGTCAGCATAGCAGGTTGCCCAGCTTGAAAAAGCACTGACTGCCACGACAGGCCGTTACCGACCCAAAGCAGCCACTGAAAACCCAACGAAAATCGTTTGCACTCCAGTCGTTTCCTGACCGAGGAGGGCACAATGCCGCCGATAAAAAAAGTAAGTCGAACACGAGCGCGGGGAATGTTATAAAAACAACAGTTCTTCGAGTATTTACGCACGGAGATGTTAAAGAGCTATTATTTGTAACGATGTGGGATTGGCTGGATAACGGGAGGCGTCACCCATGGTGTTCAATTCGCTTACCTTCGTAGTCTTCTTCGCCATCGTGCTCGCGCTGCACGCGCTGCCACTAGGCTGGACCATCCGCAAGAGCAACTTAATGATTGCCAGCTATCTGTTTTACGCAGCATGGAATCCGCCCTTCGTGGTGCTGCTGTGGATCTCCACCCTCGTCGACTGGTACGCGGCGCAGAAGCTTGTGCATGCCGAGCGGCCCGCGGCGCGGCGCGCGTGGATGCTGCTGTCGGTGGTGGTCAACCTGGGCATGCTGTTCTACTTCAAATATGGCCAGTTCCTGATGGATAATTTCGTCGCCTTCATGGGGGCGCTGGGCGTGGATTACCAGGCGCCGGCCTTTGACATCGTGCTACCAGTGGGCATATCTTTCTACACCTTCGCGACGCTCTCGTACACGCTCGACGTCTACCTGCGGCGTGCGGCGCCGGCCAAGAGCTTCCTCGACTACGCGCTGTTTGTCACCTTCTTTCCTCACTTGGTGGCCGGGCCCATCATGCGACCGACTGAGCTTGTGCCGCAATTTGCCGAACCGCGTCGCGTCACCCGCGCCATGCTTGGTTTCGGACTGACCTTGATCACGATCGGCATGTTCGAAAAAGTCGTGCTGGCGGACACATTCCTCGGGCCGGTCGCCGAGCGTCTGTTCGAAGCCAAGGCACCTCCCGGCATCCTCGACGCCTGGATGGGCACGCTAGCCTTTTCCGGACAGATCTTCTGCGACTTCGCCGGCTACTCCACTACCGCCATCGGCGCGGCCATGTGCCTGGGCTTTGCGATGCCGGACAATTTCCGCTTCCCCTACGCGGCCGTGGGTTTCTCGGACTTTTGGAGGCGCTGGCATATCACGCTCTCATCGTGGCTGCGCGACTATCTCTACATTCCGCTGGGCGGCAGCCGCCACAGCAAAGCGCGCACCTACCTGGCGCTGATGGCCACGATGCTGCTGGGCGGCCTTTGGCATGGCGCGAGCTGGACCTTTGTCGCCTGGGGCGGTCTGCACGGCCTCTACCTGGGTGCCGAGCGCTTCCTGCGCGGGCGCTTCGGCCACTGGCGACCAGGCCCGGCGGCCCTGTTCGCCCTGGCGCTGCTGACCTACGCCTTGGTGAACGTGACCTGGGTGTTCTTTCGCGCGCACACCTTCAGCGGCGCGTGGATGATCCTGAACGGCATGGCGGGCCTGAACGACAAGGTCCGCCCGTTACTACAGACGGCACAGCTGGTGACGACCGGCGCGATTGTCGGTTCGATCTTTCTCGTGCACTGGGCCATGCGCGGTACGACGTTGGAGAATGTTCTGGCGCGCGTGCCGGCGCCCATCATCGCACTGGGCTTGGGCCTGATGGCCTTTGCCATCATCATCGCGCAAGGAGCAGGCAATGCCTTCATCTACTTCCAGTTCTGACCGTCCCGGTCTCGTGATCCGCCAGACCGCTTCCGACCGGCCCGGCGTGGCGCAGCCGGTGCCGGAGCGGGACGTGCCGGCGAGGCCTTGGCTGCCGCTGTGCGCCTGCGCCTTCGCGCTCATGGCAGGCTTGGTGGGGGTGTGGGAAGCGCACTGGCGCAATTATGGGGCATTGACAGGCTACTATGCCAATGATGACAGCCAGTGGGCCGCCCAGCGGCGCCGCATCAATGAGGGCGAAGGCGGGGGCACGGTGCTTATCGGTTCCTCGCGCGTGCTATTCGACGTGCAGCTCGACGTGTGGCAACAGAGCACGGGCGTGCGCCCGATCCAGCTCGCGCTCGAAGGAACAAGCAGCGTGTACTTGCTCGAAGACCTGGCCGCCGACCCCGATTTCACGGGCCGGCTGCTGGTTGGCGTGGCTCCGGACCTGTTCTTCTCCGGCTATGGCTACCGCACCTCGGCTATCAGCGGCTACCACAAGGAGGGACCGTCGCGGCGCATTGGCCACTGGCTCAGCCAGCGCCTGGTCGAGCCATATTTTGCTTTCTACGACCGCGACTTCGCGCTCGGCGAAGTCGTCGCCCGCCTCGACTGGCCGCAGCGGTCCGGCATGAGAGGCCCGCAGCCCGTGCGCAAGCTGTCCTTGATGGAAGCGGACCGCAATACCCATATGTGGCCCAAGGTGGTCAACGATCCTGCATACCGGGCGATGGCGCAGGGAATCTGGGCCTCGCGCGTGAATGGTCCACCCCCGCCAATGATTAACACGCCCGCCAAGGCGGAGGCGCTGGGCGAAAAGCAGATTGCACGCGCCGTAGCGGCCGTCAAGACATTGCGCGCGCGCGGCGCGCGTATCGTTTTCGTGCGCCCACCATCGGGCGGCGATTACTTTGCCTTCGAACAAAGTGCCTTTCCGCGCGCCCGCACCTGGGATGAGCTCCTGCGCCGCACGGGCATGCCCGGAATTCATTTTGAGGATTATCCGCAGTTGCAGGAAACCGACATTCCCGAGTGGTCGCATCTGTCGCATGCGGCGGCCAAGCGCTATACGGCAGCGTTGGCGCCGCTGGTGACCAAGGCTTGGGACGAGCAGTAGAGACTGGAGCCACTGGTGTCACGAGTGAGGTAGGGGGTGGGTGGCGGTAGAAGACTGCGATCCACCAGCTCCTGCCGATTGAGGTAGCCTGAGTTCCGTGGACACTGACTGAGTGTATGGATGTCGCGGATGGTTGCCTCATGAAATGAAATTTTGGACACGCTCTTTCTCACTTCCTATTCAACACAAACGGCAATGCCCGCTTTTGGCCGTTTCCTGCCTGTCGCGACCGATAGTTCTCGACCCGAAGCAGACAGGATTCATCTAGGCATTGAAGCGTCAATTTCATTGTGCAGATTGAACACCTTACCTTTGCCAAATTCCTTTTCGAGTGTTAATAGCGCGTCGTCAAGGCTCTCGGCTACAACAGTGACTCGCTTCCCAACACTTGTCGGCGTCTCCCAAGTCACTGCTATGTATGTTTTTTGGCTAGGCTGCATAAGTATGTTTTCGGGCCCGACTTCGAACGGCTGCTTCTGGCCACATCGATCCTGTCATAGCACAATGGCAGCTTGCTGGCGGAAAGTGCTTGGATTGTCACGGCCGGCTGGTTTCGACCTGAAGCGGACCCGGTAATGGATGGGCGCGCTTCAGCAAATTCTAAGGATGCTTCCTGAACAACTTGTACGCCACCCCCACAATCAAGCCGACCAAGACGAAGAACGAGGCCTGCATCGAATACACCTCAATAGTTTCAGGACAGCCCCACATGCAGACAGAAACGTTGAAGATTGCTGATAGTGCTAGTCCAACAGCCAATGCGACTAGGGCAACCCAAAGCAGCAACTTGTTCATGAAGGCCCGTCGGTTGAGTACTGCGAGTTAGCTATATGACTGTGCATGTTTGGTTTCTGGGCGATCGCTGACGTACCTGGACGCAGATTCCTACAAACAGCGGATATATTTCGAAATCGAAGCCTTTACAGAAGTGCTTCCCTCCACGCGCACCTAACCGTAGACCCAATCGGGATAGGCGTCGTTTTCGGCATAGTACAAAATCAAATCTCTACACTCTTGAGGAGTTGGCTGGCGGTTTTCAAACAGCTTCAGAACTTCTTTCGCGACGTGGATTTCAAGGAAATATTCAAACCCTCCATCCGTCATCTCGGCTGGAATCCTGAAGTCGTCAGTGAGTAACGCGACAATGGCTGGAGCATCTGTGCGCCACGGCTTGCGCGCGAAAATGCAGCTATCCTCGTTGAACGCTTCTAACGAGTCCACAACTTCAGCAAGTGTTGTGCTCACAAGCATAGTATATGAAGAAGGTAATTTGTTTAACGTCGCTTATGGCCGATAGTGGTCTGTCAGCATGGTTCAGTGTACGTCCCTGTTGCCTCTCGGACAAGCCGTAAAAGCGCCGGCGGACTGCGGTTACTATGACGGACTTTATTATTTTTATAGCTGACTTTATTAGAGTGGTAAGAATTGAACACCGTGTCTTGCAGACCGGTAGAATCTCGGCGGCGTTGCTGCCGATGTAGTCAAAAGTAAGCGCGCGAGGGAAAAACCTGGCTTGATCGTGCCAGCGCTGGCTGACAGGGGGCACCAGCTTGTCGGCCTTCAGGCCCAAGATAAGAATATGCTCGACCACCGATGGACCAGTGCGGACGTTGTCGGGGTTCGGGGCACGATCGCGCCTGACAGTGATGGAGACCCCAGCGCAGGGCGGCACGGATTTTAATGTGGTCGACGTGCACTGTTCGCACCACAATCATGGTCGCCTTAACGGGCGATACCGTCGGGGTCATTGCTGAAGCAGCATGCGCCCCCGTCGCCAGCAAGCGCACACCCGCCATTCCCGCACAGGCGGAAACGGCGGACATCACAGACCATCAAAACGTATAATCAGCCCGCACCGTGAACGCCCGGCCAATCGGCTTGGCAATATTTTGGGCGAACACCACACGCGACGACAGGCGCTGGTTCGACAGCGGCGGATCAGTGTCGAACAGATTGTTCACGCCGGCGCCAATCTTGAGCTGCTTCGAGACCTTGTAGGTCGTCGACAGGTTGTAGACGCGGTACGGCTCGATCACGTTGTAGAACGGCTGCCCCGGCTGCTGGGTCGGCAGCGCGTTGGTGTCTTCGTAGCTCGAGCTGTACTGCTGCGTGAGCTGGGCGAAGA
>Ga0308164_10004503_pt1 | contig 11746 bp, 9 predicted proteins | sample PhyTR2_FD_201031 | JGI IMG/M metagenome (GOLD analysis project Ga0308164, IMG submission 201031) | Phyllosphere microbial communities from UC Gill Tract Community Farm, Albany, California, United States - DLSLT.R2 | ecosystem: Host-associated > Plants > Phyllosphere > Unclassified | place: USA... | reverse complement strand
CCCCAGCCCGCCGTCGAGGTCGACGAGGCCACCGAGTTCCTCACGCCCGCCGACTTTGGCCTCGACTCGACCATCTTCTCCGACCCGGGTCCGGCGCCAACTCGCACGAGGGGGCCAGCTGGCCTCGCCTCCTCGTCGAGCAACTACACCCACTTCCCCGACCTCGGCCAGTCGGTCGGCGGCAGCGCGACGAGCGTCCTCGGCGTCTCGACCTCGTCGACCGCCTTCGCCCTCCTCGACCCCGAGTCGCCGTACGGCGCCGCGAGGGCCGCCTCGCCGCACCCGATGCGCTCGTTCGCCCGCGACGGCCGCCTCAAGAGCAAGCTCATGGGCGTCGGCCACGACGGCGGCTTCCTCACCTCGCCCCTCATCGTCGCGCCGCCCCGGGTCGACAGCCGCACGGGCAGGGTCGCCGCGCCCGAGATCGCCATCGACTCGCCCATCGCGCCGACGGGCATGGCGCCCCAGTCGTCGCTCATGACGCCGGGCAACTCGTTCCACGGCTCGGCAGCGGCGGCCGCAGCGTCGGCGGCGAGCGACATGACGCCGACCCTGAGCCGCGGCAGCTCGTCGGCGTTCCTGACGGGCGGCGAGCACTCGTCGGCGACGACGACGCTCATGTCCAAGACGAGCAGCGGGGCGGGTGCCGCGCAGCGCGAGCCCGTCTCGTCCGAGCGCACGGGCCTCGGCATGGGCCTCATCGGCGTGCCCGACCTCCAGGTCGGCGACATGTACGGCGGCGGCGACGTCGACGTCGACGTCGAGACGATGCCGAGCTTCGGCATGCGGCGCACGTCGACGCACGGGCAGCGCAGCTACCCGACGGCCATGTCGACGTACGGCGACGAGCCGCCGCGGCACGCTCGTAGCGTCACGCACGGCGGCGCGCAGACCCGCTTCGTCGACTACGAGCACGTCCCGCAGTCGCCCGCGGCGTACGCGCAGCCGCAGGCCAACGCGCGCCCGACTCGAGCCATGCCGACCCGCACGCTCAACAAGGCCAAGTCGTGCTCGGCCCTCACCATCTCGACGCGCCAGCAGGCCCGCCGCGGCTCGAACGCCTACGAGCCCCTCACGCCGAACTCGGCGCACCAGCCGGCCTTCCCTCCCGACTCGACGGCGCCGTACGCCCCGGACCTCACCATCTCGCAGATCGGCAACCAGGGCCTCCTCAGCTTCGCCGACCTGTACAACTTTGACGGCGCGGCGCACGACGGCGACGACAACTTCAAGCGCGACGTGCTCGACGCCGCCGCGCAGGGCGAGAGCCTCGTCGTCGGCCTGCACGGCATGAGCGGCGTCACGGGCCTCCTCCCCGAGCCGTACGGCCCGCCCTCGGCCGCCTCGTCGCCGTCGACGCCCTACCTCTCGGACCCGTCGCCCGACCAGAGCCACCACTACCAGGGCCTCGACGACGTCACGTCGTCGGCGATGCTCACGGCGTCGTCGGTCGAGTCGGCCTTCTCGGCGCACGGCGGCGCACCGGCGGCGGGCCGTCAGCGCGCCATGTACGCGCCGGCGCACCACGCGCAGTACGTCGGCGAGCACGAGCTCGTCGACTCGCACATGGCGATGCAGCCGCAGCAGCAGCAGCCTCGTCAGCGACAGGCGTCGGCGGCGGCGGCGTACGGCCAGGGCGCGCGCAACTTCTCGTACCCGACTCGATACCCGCCGCCGCCGCCGCAGGCCCAGCCGCACTTCGACCAGATGCAGTGGGCCGGCTCGTCGCAGGGCCTATCGCACCTCGTCGCGCCGCCGATGCCGCCGATGCCGCCCATGCCGCCGGTCCCCTCCACCCCTCGGCACCGCGAGCACCCGAACCCGAACCACCACCGCGCCCACACCGGCCCTGCGGCGTCGCGCATCGTCGACGCGTCGGCCTGGCTCCCGCCGCCGCCGATGCCGCAGCACATGTTCGTCCAGGACGAGTACGACCGCAAGCTCGCCCAGTTCGACTCGCTGTACGACCCGGCGCAAGGTCTTGAGCACGGTCAGCGTCGCCGCGAGGCCACGCAGTCGTCGAAGCGCGGGCGCGACGACGACGAGGACGAGTACGACTGCTACGACTCGTTCGAGCCGATCCCGACTTCGCCAGAGCTCGACGCCGCCGGGACGAGGCAGAAGCGCCTGCGGTCCGTCGCCTCGGCGCCGTGCCTCCCCTCTCGTCGCCTGCGACCAGGCCCTCGCCCCAAGGGCAGCAAGTCGCCCGCCGAGCAGCACCAGTCGGTCTTCTCGGCGACGCTCTCGCCGCCGGTCCCGCACATCCGCCGCGGCACGTCGCCCTTCAGCTCGCCCCTCTTCTCGGACGACGAGGACGGCCGGTTCCCCGACCGCGACGGCAACGGCAACCCGGCGACGGCGGCGACCATCACCTACGTCCCCGGCCCGCCGCCTCTACCCGGCCAGCCTCGCAGCTCGGTGCCGAGGGACGTCATCCAGTCGCTCTACTCGGGCATCGCCGGCCACACGACGGCGAGCGGCGAGAAGGTCGGCAAGCGCTACGTGTGCCTCATCGAGGGGTGCGGGCGCGCCTTCCCGCGCAAGAGCGCCATCGAGAGCCACATCCAGACGCACCTCGAGGACAAGCCCTTCGTCTGCCCTCACGACGACTGGTGCGTCCCACTTCCTCGTTGCTGTCACTGTCTCTGCGACGAGCGAGTCGTCCTGACGCCTCTCGCTTCCCTCGCTCGCAGCGGCGCCTCGTTTGTCCGTCAGCACGACCTGCGCCGGCACGAGCGCATCCACTCGGACAACAAGCCCTTCCCCTGCGGCTGCGGCAAGGCGTTCGCTCGCGGCGACGCCCTCACTCGGCACCGCTCTCGAGGCATCTGCTCGGGAGCGGCGGGCGGGCGCTGAGCAGCGCCCGCCGCCGTGTCGCCTTCTCGTCCTTCCTCGCCTCGACTCGCCGTGCCTCTCGTTGTTGCCTTCACCACCTCAACCCTTTCTTCCTCTCCTCTTTCTGTGCATCCTCTCGTAAGTGTCGTAGCATCCGGCGTCGCCGGGCTCCCCGCTCGGACCGCGTCGGCTCCATCGCGCCCTCTCTTTCAGCATCTCCTCTCTCTTCGTCGACTAGCTATACCTCCTCTCTCTCTCCCCTCCCCTCTTTGTGTACATGCTCCTCCTGCTGTTCATCGTCCGTATCGTTCTCGCGCCCTGTCATGCGCAGTCGTTCCTCCTCTTCCTCCTTCTCTCTTCTCGAGCGAGAGCGCAAGCACGACAGCGAGAACGGGAGCGAGAACGACAGGTTCGAGCAAAGGCGTCTGGGAGATACAGGTGAAGCTACGTCTGCTCCTGCACGAGCGCCGCCTCGCCCTGCTCGCCGTCCTTCTTGCCCTTGCGCTTCTTCGCCTTCGCCTTCTTGCCCGCCGGCGCAGCGTCCTCAGGCGCGACAGCCACGACGTCCTTCCCCTCCTCAACCTCGCCCACCGCCTCGGCGCCGGCCTCGACCGCAGCGTCCTCCTCGGCAAGCTCCTCCTCGACGACCTTCTTGCCCTTACCCTTCTTGCCCTTGCTCGCCGACGCATGGTCCTCGAGCGCCGTCGACGCCTGGATGCCGAAGATCTTCGAGTGGCCCGTGCCGCCGACGAGCTGGTCGACGAGGCCGACGGTGCCGCGGGTCGTGAGGTACTTGGCCGAGACGCCGCGCACCATGAGCGGCTTGCGCAGGAGCGCGTCGAGCTCGCTGCGCAGGGCGCGGACCTTGGCCGCCGACTGCGAGCGCTTCTTGCGCGAGGGCACGACGGGACCGTCAGGGTCGGAGCTGTGGAGAGGGGGCAAGTCAGGACGGCTCGAGACGTGAGGAGGGAGCGTGAGGCAGGGAGAGGGGACGCACTTCTCGTCGTCGAGGTCGATCTCCATCGCCTCGGCAGCGTCGCGCAGCCACTTGTCGTCGTGTGCGGCCTTGGTAGCGCGGTGGTGCGCGACGTCGATCTCCTTGGCGAGGTCGACGCGCTTCTTGAGCTGGTCGAGAATCGAGAAGTCGGTCGGGAGCGCAGGAAGCTCGGTGTCTGCGAGCGTCAGAGAGAGCTCGTCAGCGCCTCGGTCTCTGGCAGCCGAGAGGTCGAACGAGAAAGGAGGACGCACTCTTGCCCAAGCTCGCCATCAGCATGCGCTGCACCTTTTTCTCCTCGGGCGCGACGATCTGCAGCGCGAGGCCCTCGGTGCCGGCACGAGCGGTACGGCCCGAGCGGTGGACGTAGGTGTCGGCGGCGCGAGGAAGCTGGTAGTGGACGACGTGCGAGACGGCGGGGATGTCGAGTCCACGAGCGGCGACGTCGGTCGCGAGGAGGACGGCGTCGGGCGACGACTTGAACCTGCAAGGAAGCATGAGCATCAGCGTCGTCGACCTGTAGAAAGAATGCATGAGAGGAAGAAGACGCACTTGTCGAGGGCCTTGAGCCGCTGACGCTGCTGCATGCCCGAGTGGAGCGGGATGACGTTGACCTTGAGGAGCTCGAGGAGCGGGTGCAGGCGCCGGATGCCGTCGATCGAGGCGAGGAAGACGATCGTGCGCGAGGGGTAGCGCAGAAGGAAGTGGTAGAGGTAGATGTCCTGCGGGCGCAAAAGGAGAGTCAGTCCTGAAGCAGCGAGACGAGGAGAGGGAGAGAGGGCGACGACGCACCTTCTCGTTCTGCAGGCACTCGACCTTGCACTCGCGCAGCGTTTCGACGAGGCCATTCTCGGGGCTGAGGTCGATGATTTCGGGCTCGGCGTCGCGGAAGTCGAGCGTGTCGAGGAGGTCGTCGAGGCTCGACATGCCGCCGGCCTCGGACTGCGGCACGAAGCGCTTGGGGCCCTTGCGCTTGAGGTTGCGCTGCAGCTCGCGCGACATGGTGGCCGAGAAGACGAAGGTGCGCATGTCGGGGCGAGCGTTGACGAGGCCGAGGTTCGAGCGCGCGGTGACGGCCGAGTTGAAGTCGTTGACGAAGCCCGTGTCGCCCTTGGCGCTGCGAGCAAAGGCTGACGTCAGCAAGAGACGTAGCTGAGAGGAGGGCGCAGCGTGCTTGATGACCGAGAGGAGGAGGAGAGAGCCGCCAACTCACGTTCCTCGGCGGGTCAAGCGGACGATGTTGTCGAGCTCGGCGAAGTGCCCGTTCTCGATCATGCGGTCGGCCTCGTCGATGACGAGGAACTTCATGCCCTTGATGTCGCGCACGAGCGAGTCCATCTGTGCGGCGGAAAGAGGAGAGGGAGGAAGGAAAAGGCGTCAGCCAGCGCTCGAGCCCCGTCGACGAGGAGAGAGGGCGAAATGAGGACGCACGTCGCCGATGAGGTCCCACAGACGACCTGGCGTCGCCACGATGATGTCGGCGCCCTTCTCGAGCTGCCGCTTCTGCTTCTCGATGCTCATGCCGCCCGTGATGGCGACGACCTGGGCGAGCTTGCCGCGCACGCGCTTGCGCGGGTCCTCGTCGGCGAGCGCGGCGATCTCGGGCGTCGAGGGGAGGAGAGGGAGGGTGCGGACGGCGAGGGCGGCGAGCGACGCGCGCACTTGGAGCGCGAGCTCGCGAGTCGGGCAGAGGATGAGGGCGGCGAGGCGCGACGGCTCGGCTGCGTCCTCGCCCTCGTCGTCGTCGGACGATGCGGATGCCGTAGGCGATGCGGCGCGTGGAGGCGGGGCGGAGAGGATGTGGGCGAGGATGGGGAGGCCGTAGGCGAGCGTCTTGCCCGAGCCCGTCTGCGCGATGCCGACGAGGTCGCGCTCGGTCGCGTTCGCAGCGACGGCCGCGGCGTCGGCGAGCAGCGCGCGCTCCTGGATGGCGGTCGGCTTGGCGAACTTGAGCTCGGCGAGGGCGCGGTAGAGCGGGTTCGGGAGGGGGAGGTGCGCCCAGGCGGGGAGGGTCGCTTGGACTGCGAGCGGGGAGAGCAACCGTCAGCGTGAGCCCATCGTGAAGCATGCCAAGGTAAGTCGAAAAGGAGAATGCTAGAACGCACCATCGACAGGCTCGACCGGGGCGTCTACATGGTGCACCGGCGCCGCCGCTTCTGCCTCGTCCCGCGACCGCTTCTTGCCCTTGGCCTTGGCCTTCTCCTTGCCCTTCTTCGGCTCCACCGCTGCAGGTACCGCGTCCTCGCCGGGCGCAGAGTCCTCTGCCGAGGCCGCCTGCGCCGCCTCGTCGTCCGGGAAGCTGAGCTCCTCGTCGTCCTGGAACTCGAGCTGCTCGTCGTCGGCAAACGCCGGCGCGTCGCCCTCGTCCTCGACGTCGTTGACGTCGACGAAGCCGTCGTCGGCGTCGTCTGCCCGGCCCTTGCCCTTGCGGCTCTTCTTCGCCGGCGGCTCGTCGGCGTCCTCGCGGACCTGCGCGTGGGGAGGGAGACAGTGTCAGCTCCTGAGCGTAGGTCGGCAGAGCATGCACGGGTGAGGAACGCACCTTGAACACAGCCCGACCGTCCTCGACCACGACGTCGACGCCTTCAATCTCGTCGACCTCGAGGAGGCCGCCGTCGTCGTCGAAGCCGATCTCGGCGGGGAGGACGAGGCGCTTCCACTGGAGGTCGCGCGTGGCGGTCGGGCGGAAGCGCGGTGCGGCCTTGGGCTGCAGCTTGGAGCTGGTCGCGGTCGACGAGGACGAGGAGGCGGTGCGGGTCGACGAGGTTCCGCCGCGCTTCTTGTTGCGCAGGCGCGCCGCGGCGTGGGCGTTGAGCGGCATGGCGGATAGGTGTGCGTGTAGCTGCGAGTGGTGCGCGTGCTCTAGCCCGTCGAGCGAGCGAGCGAGTTGACCAGAAGCCACCTCTCCGCGCCGAGCTCGAGGCCGGAGTCGAGCTGAGACGAGCCGCGCTCACCTCGCTCTAGTGCAGCAGAGGGACTTGCAGACGCTGTATGATAAGTCTTCGAGCACAATGACCCAGCGTGAGCGGGACCAGCGGTGCTTCCTGCCTGGCCCTCTTCGACCCGCCCGTTCTCATCTGCTCTCGCCTCTGCTGAGCGGCCTCGCCTCCGAGAGGCGGCTTCCTGGTGCTGAGAGGAGGAATTAGATCCATCCTGAGGCGCACACAGCCGTTTGAGCTGATATGGTGCTTGGCTCTCGCTCTCAATCTCTTCCGGGTGGTCGAGCTTCGCTCTCGAGCCGGTCCTGGGCTGGCCGTCGCAGCGAAGCAGGTTAGGGCAGCCTTGATTCTCTCGGAGAGCTAGGTGCGGGCTGGCACTCGCGAAAATAGAAAGGCCTCGCGCGAAACGGCGAGAGAGGGAGCACGAAAAGAAGCGACTGGACTGCACGACCTCGACTTCGCCAGCTCCTCACGCCTGCGACTCGGCGTCCTCCTCCTCGATAAAGTCCGACCACCACCCGTCGCCCTCGACGAGCCAGAGCCGCCCGACGCACTCGTCCTCGCCCTCGTCGTCGTACTCGCGCCACGCCCTGTCCGCCTCGCCCAAGTCGCACTCGTCCGCCCAGCCCTCCCACGGCTCGGCCTCGTCGAGCCCCTCGTCGACGCCGTCGTCGGTCGCCTCGTAGCCGTCCTCGAAGCGCGGCTGCCACGCCGGCTCGGCGACGTAGCGCTGCTCGGCGGCGGCCGTGCGCGCGAAGACGACGCCCGAGAGCGTGCCGTCGTCGAGCGTCGGCGTCGGCGAGGGCGAAAGGCGGGAGGGGCGGCAGGCGTACGAGATTGGGTCGAGTGGCGAGAAGGTGTTGCTGGAGTAGGGAGAGAGAGGGCGAGGGAGCGAGGGGAAGGGAGAGGAGGAGGTTGCCGAGGAGGGGTCGAGGTCGTGGCCGAGTTGGGCAGAGCGCACAGGGCGCTGCGCCTCGTAGTCGCCCTCGACGCTTGACACGTCGCCGCGCCAGTCGCCGAACGCGCCGTACAAGCCGACCATCATCGCCTCGTCCTCGTCCGCCGAGCGCTCGGACCCGCGCTCGCTGACCTCCCTCGACGGCGGCGCCGTGCTCGGCGCCTCGAGCTGCTCGAGCTCGACGCCGCGCCACTCGAGCTCGATGTCGAACAGGCGGCAGTAGACGCGCGTGTCGAGGATGCTGCACGGCGGGTCGGGGAGCTTGCCGAGGTGGAGGAATCGGAGTCGGGGCAGGCCGGCGATAGCGTCGAGGAGCTGACCGTCGAAGTGACCCTCGTGGTGGTGCCAGAGCGCGTTCCGGAGCTCGAGGTGCTCGAGGTGCGGCGCCGAAGTCGAGATCATGCCGAGGGAGACGGGGTGGATGATGACGGTGTCGAGCACGATGGTGCGCAAGTTGACGGAGTGCCGAGGGACCATGAACAAGCCCTCCCACGAGCACGCTCGGTCGCCGAAGCGCTCGAGTTGAGCTTGCGTGATGTCTGGCCGAAGGACGAACGTCTCGAGGGAAGCCGGGAGGACCGTGTACTCGTCTAGCTCGAGGACGTCGGGCCTCAACGTGAGGTGCCGCACATCGCCGAGGCAGAGTCGAAGAGCGTGCCACCCCTCGTGAAACGCGACGAGCTCGAAGCGTGCGACCGGCACGTGCAGGAGAAACGGGTCGAGGTGCGTCGGGCCGTAGTAGTCGTGCAGGGTGAGCGACTCGAGTTGGGCGAAAGGCAACGTCTCGACGAACGTCGTGAATTGTATGATGTCGAGGTGATTGTAGGAGTCGCCGCGACAGGCGACCGTGAGGTGTCGAAGGCGAGGGAGGAGGGCGAGCGCGGCGAGCCAACCGGCCGACGGGTCGGGCCAGATCGAGACGGCGACCGTGTTGGGGCACAGGCGCAGGAGGGTGACAGCCCAGTTCATGAAGGCGGGCGGGTGCTCCCAGTAGAGCGAGAGCCCCTCGACGTGGTCGAACATGTCGACGAGCCCTTCGAGGCGCTTGACCTGCGCGCCGAGCGTCGGCTGCTGGATGATGCGGTTGAGGAGCGTGTGGGCGTCTGAGTTCGACCTCGTGGCGAGGATGCGGGTCGGGTCGTACAGGAGGGCGTGCTGGGCGGGCTCGAGGAACTGGCGCGAGGTGAGGGCGAGCGAGCCGAGGGTCGTGACGAGGTCTGCAGGGGCGCGCTCAGAGTCAGCTTTCGGCGCTCTGTGCAGTCCCGGCTGCAAGAGATGAAGGTGAGAGAGAGGACGCACCCTTGACGTCGGCGAACGAGACGATGAACGAGCAGACCATGTCGACGAGCTCCTCGGGCAACTTGGCGAGCCCACACGGGCCGAGCGCGCTCATGACCGAGGCTTGCAGAACGAGTTCTTCCAGTACGAGCTGCGTGGGTGGCGTTGGCGGGTCAGCTCGATGACTTGAGGAGGGCCGAGATGGAGGAGGTGGGGAGGGGAGCGAGGAGGAGAGCCCGGCGCACCTGTGCGGCCTGTGAGGCTGGGGCAGGTGAAGGTCGGGGTGCAGAGTACTCGAAACGCGTAATCGAGCTGATCTTGCTGTCCTTGCGCGAGGTGAGCGAGGTGGAGAGGAGGAGGAAGACAGGCAAACGCCGCTCGCGCCGCCCGCGCTCGCCGAGGTGTCGCACAGTTTGCGCTCGATCGAGAGAGGGGAGGAACCAACGTGTAGCAACAGGGTAAAGCTGCGAGAGGATGTACAGAACAGAGCGCGCCTCACGACTCGTCCATCGCGTCCGCCGCCGGCGTCCCTCCCACTGCGACGACCGGCTGCACCGCCGCACTCATCGACGGCGGGTTGGTCGCCTCCTCGGTCGCCGCCGCCGCCGCGTCCTGCCGCTTCTTGTCGAGCTCGCGCGCCGCCTCGTCGTGCTGGAGCGACTTGGTCTTGCGGTCGGCGACCATGCCGCGCAGCTGCGCCTCGAACCGTTTCTGCGCGACGAGGGAGAGGCGAGTCAGGCTGCGGTCACGAGGCAGAGGAGAGGGGACGAAAGAGAAGGGACGCACCTTGAACAGGACGTTGGTCGCCTTGGCGATCTCGGTCTCCTTCTTCTCGATGGCCTTGTCGAGGCTCGCCATGGCCTCGGCCGCCTCCTTGATCTGGTTGCGCAGCTCGAGCGTCTCGGCGTCGCCCGCCTGCGCCTGCGGCTCGTCGTCGTCGTCGTCATCGTCGTCCGAGCTGCCGCCGAACAGGCCGTCGCCGTCGTCGTCCGAGTCGGACCCGGCCGCGTCCTTGGTCCCGAGCCCGAGGTCCTTCTCGATCTCCTTGGCGAGGTCGCTGTCGTACCCGCTGCCGCTCCCAGCGTCCTCGCTCTCGTCGTCGTAGTCGTCGCCGCCGCGCTGGCTCTCGCCGTCGTCGCCGAGGAACGGCGCGGGCGAGCTCGCGGCGCCGTCGGGTCGAGGTGTCGGCGCCGCCGACTCGCTGCCCTTCTGGCCCTGCGTCGGGTCGTAGTCCTCGTCGTCGGACGGGACGTCGTAATCGAGCATTTCTGCGAGCGTGCGAGGCGACGTGAGCGGGTGCAGGCTGAGGCATGAAGAAGGGAGCGGTCGAGACGCACCGACTTGGACCTGCTCGGCGCGCGCATCTCCTTCGAGGAGCTTCTCGACGGCCGCCTCGACTTGCTCGATCGTCTGTAGGAGAGTTCGAGGGTCAGCACAGCTCAACGACGGCGAGGGCGCACGCGAGAGAGGGAGGGAGAGCGGGACGCACCCTGCGGTTGATGCGGCGGCGGAAGCGGCGCTTGCGGACGTGCTTGAGCGGCGGCGTGATGCCGTGCGGGTAGACGAAGTCCTCGATGTTGAACACCTTGTCGCGCGTCGCCTGCGTCTCGTCCTGGATCTCCTCCTCGACGAGGAGCATCTGCGACACGTCGGCGACCTTGACCGTCTGCCCGCCGACGCCCGTCAAGCGCTGGCTCTCGAGCAGGGCCGGGAGGTCGACGAGCTTGGCGCCGTACAGCTTCTTGCCGAGGTGGAAGACGGCGCGGCGCGAGTCCTTGAACTTGAACCAAGTGTCGGGCGCGAGGTCTCGGCGGTCGACCTGCTCCTTGAGCTTGGGCGCGATCTCGGGCGGCACGCGCAGGATGAAGTGCTCCTCGACGGCGAGGGGCTCGTCCGGGTCCGAGTCGAGCTCGCGGTCCCAGCCGACCGAGTCGATCGGGTTGGGCCCGGGACCACCGCCTCCCTGGCCGACGCGGATGCGCAGGCGCCTGCTGCCGTCGCCGCCGCCGCCTCGTCCCGCAAACTCGTCGTCCGAGTCGCCCGTCGTGACCCGGCTCTTGCGCGCGCGGCGTGGGCGGCTGGCGGCGATGGTGAGGCCGTCCATGGCGAGGACGCGGAGGGCGGGAGGAGGGGGGCGCAGGTGCGCGCGGTCGGTGCGAGTCGGGGTTGCTGTAGGGCTGTGTGTCGGCGCTAGGCGAGCGGTGCGCGCTGGCGAGCGGGTCGGGATGAAGGTGAGCAGCAGAGAGCGAGCCGGCCGTCCTCATCAGGTCTGGCTCTCAGTCTCCACCGCTCGCCCACCAGGTACCAGGCTATGCACTGCTGCATGTCCGGCTAGCCCCAGTGGTACGACCTGCGCCCGCCCTGCGCCGCCGCAGTCCGTCCTCGAGGCCCGCCTCCTCGGTCCGCCCCGCCCGAGGTGATCAGCCTTCCCTCGCCGCGCACGTCCTCCAGCGGTGCCGCCGAGCCGACCAGAGCAGCTCAAAAGCTGCTGCTCAGAGCGTCGTCGAGGAGTCGCAGCACGACTCGAGCGAGAGCGCGAGGAGCTCTCCTCGCGCCTGCTCGAGAGCATCCTCGCTGCCCTTCCCTACGCGACTGCTCGGCTGTGCTACCCGCGCAAGAGCATACGTGCGCTCAGACGCTCTACAGCGTCGGCTACGCTGCCTCTGCTGCGTGCGCTGCCGCCTTCGAGCCTTCCTCGCGGCTGCCGCTTGCCGACCCTGCTCGCTGCGACGCCCTCGACAT
>Ga0308164_10004502_pt1 | contig 11746 bp, 8 predicted proteins | sample PhyTR2_FD_201031 | JGI IMG/M metagenome (GOLD analysis project Ga0308164, IMG submission 201031) | Phyllosphere microbial communities from UC Gill Tract Community Farm, Albany, California, United States - DLSLT.R2 | ecosystem: Host-associated > Plants > Phyllosphere > Unclassified | place: USA... | reverse complement strand
GCGTCCACCGCCAGCCGGTGCATCTGGTCGAGCTACGGGGCGACGACGCGATCGTCTCCGGCCTGCCCGATGGCCAGCGGATCGTCGCGAGCGGGGGCGACACGCTGTCGGAAGGGCAGCGCGTCGTGATGGCCGGCGTCGTCCCGGGCGGCAACTGAGCGATGGACCGTTTCAACCTGTCGCGCTGGGCGATCCGTCACCCCGCGCTCGTCGGCTTTCTGATCGCGCTGCTGTTCGCCGCGGGTACCGCGCAGTTCTTCGCGCTCGGTCGCGACGAAGATCCCACTTTCACGCTGAAGGAGATGATCGTCGCGGCGACGTGGCCCGGCGCGACGCCATCGCAGATGCGCGCGCAGGTCGCCGATCCGATCGAACGCCGACTGCGCGCGACCGAGGATCTCGATTCCCTCCAGACCTATTGCGTCGATGGGCGCTGCGCGATCCGCGTGTCGCTGAAGGATGGCGCGCCGAAGGACCGCGTGCCCGTGATCTGGCAACAGGTCCGCAAGCAGCTGAAGGATCTCGAGCCGGGTCTGCCGGGGGGCGCAACGGTCGCCGCCGATGACGACTATGCCGACGTCTATGGCTATGTGTTTACGCTGACCGGCGCGGACAATGCGCGGCTGGTTGCACTGGCCGAGCAGGCGCGCGACGCGATGCTGCGCGTGCCCGGCGCAGGCAAGGTGCAGATCACCGGCGAGGTGCCGCGCCGGCTGTTCGTCGATGTCGACTCACGCCGGCTCGCCGCGATGGGTTTGTCACCCGACGCGGTCGTGCAGGCGCTGGCGAAGCGCAGCAGCGTCGCACCGGCGGGCGTGGTCGAGCGGTCGATGCGCGTCCCCGTTCGGATCGGCGGCGCGGTCGACGGCGTCGATACGATCGAGAATACCGCCATCCCCGGCGCGGACGGGCCGATCAGGGTCGGCGACGTCGGCACGGTCAGCAACGGCTATGCCGACCCGCCCGACGGTCTGGTCCGCCACGCGGCCAAGCCCGCGGTGGTGCTGGCGATCGCGATGGCGCCGGGGGCCGACGGGCTCGGTTTCGGCAAGCGATTGTCGGAGGCCGCCGCGGCGTTCGGCCGGACGCTGCCCGCGGGTGTGACGATGACGCAGGTTCAGGACCAGAGCCAGAACATCCGCGAGGCGGTCGACGCGTTCCTCATCAAGTTCTTCTGCGCGCTGACGGTCGTTCTGCTGGTCGCATTCGTGACGCTCGGCTGGCGGACCGGCGTGGTCGTTGCGCTGTCGGTGCCGCTGACGCTCGCGATCGTCGCGCTGTTCATGGGGGCGAGCGGGATCGGGCTCGAGCGGATCTCGCTCGGCGCGCTGATCCTGTCGCTCGGGCTGCTGGTCGACGATGCGATCATCAGCGTCGAGGCGATGGTGGTCCAGCTCGAAAAGGGCGCGAGCCGGGCCGATGCCGCGGCCTATGCCTGGACGCACACCGCGTTTCCGATGCTGACGGGGACGCTGCTGACGATCGTCGGCTTCCTACCCGTCGGGTTCGCGCAATCGACGACCAGCGAATATGCCGGCGGCATCTTCTGGGTGACCGGGTCGGCGCTGCTGGTGAGCTGGGTCGTTGCGGTCGTGTTCACGCCGTATCTGGGGGTGCGATTGCTGCCCGAAGCGCGTGCGCACCATGATGCGGATGCGATGTACGATACGCCGGTGTACCGGCGGCTGCGCAAGCTGGTCGATGCGTGCATGGCGCGGCGCAAGACGGTGGTCGTAGTTACCGCCGCGCTGCTGGTGGCCAGTCTCGCGGGCGCGATGCTGGTCCGCCAGCAATTCTTCCCGATCTCCGACCGCCCCGAAATCATCGTCGACGTCAGCCTGCGGCCCGGTGCGTCGCTGTCCGCCACCTCGGCGGCGGTGAGGCGGATCGAGGCGAGCATCGCGAAGGACCGCGATATCGCGCAGATCGACAGCTATATCGGCCAAGGCGCGCCGCGCTTCTATCTCCCCTACGGCCCCTCGCTGCCCGACCCGGCGACCGCGACGATGGTGCTGGTCGCGACCGACCTGCGAGCGCGTGAACGGGTCATCGCGCGGCTGCTCGCGAACCATGCGTCGCCTGAGGCGAAGCTCCATGTCCGCCGCCTGTCACTCGGGCCAAGTGCCGGTTTCCCGGTGCAATACCGGGTGATCGGGCCCGATCCGGAGATTTTGCGGACCATCGCCGCGCGGCTTGAGACGGTGCTGCGCGCGACGCCGGGCACGACCGCGGTCCAGGCCGACTGGGGGACGCCGTCGGTCGCGGTGCGGCTCGATCTCGACCCCGATCGGGTCGCGCGGCTCGGGCTCGATCGGGCGCGGCTGGCGGGCGAGGTCGCGACGATGCTGTTGGGCCAGCCCGCCGGTGACGTACTCCGTGGGGCCAAGCGGATCGGCATCGTCGTGCGCGGCACGGCGGCGGATCGCAGCGATCCGGGGCGGCTCGCCGACATGGCGGTGAGCACGCCCGGCGGTCCGGTCCCGCTCGATCAGGTCGCGCGGATCGGCGCGATTACGGAGCAGCCGATCGTCTGGACGCGCAACGGCGCGCTCTGCATGACCGTGCAGGCGGACATGACCGGCGACGTCCAGGCCGGCGAAGTCGTCGACGCCGCCGCCGCGCGCGTCGCCGCGATCGCGACCTCGCTCCCCGCCGGCTACCGGATCGAGGACGGCGGCGACGGCGAGCTGTCGGCCAAGGCGAACGACGCGATCTATGCGCTGCTGCCGATCACCGTCGCGCTCATGCTCCTGCTGCTGATGATCCAGCTGCAAAGCATCGGCCGGACGCTTCTGGTGCTGGCGACCGCACCACTTGGGGTGATCGGCGCGGTGGTGGCGCTGGTGCTGACCGGCGCGCCGTTCGGGTTTGTCGCGCTTCTTGGGCTGATCGCGCTCGCGGGGATGATCATGCGCAATTCGATCATCCTGGTCGATCAGGTGACGCATAACCAGGCCGAGGGCATGGACCTGCACGCGGCGATCGTCGCTGCGACGATCGGTCGATCGCGCCCGGTCGTGCTGACCGCACTGGCGGCGGTGCTCGCGTTCATCCCGCTCTGCTTCAACATCTTCTGGGGGCCGATGGCGATCGTGATGATCGGCGGGCTGATCGGCGCGACGATCCTCACGCTGGTCGCCCTCCCCGCGCTCTACGCCCTCGCCTTCGATCGCACATCCGGCCTTACCGACGAGGACCACGAAAATGCATGATCCGAAGCTCTCACGGACGCCGCTGCTGCTCGCCGTCGCGCTGGCGGGCTGTACGGTCGGCCCGAATTTCGCGCCGCCCGCAGCGATCCTGCCGCCGGTCTGGCAGAGTGCGGCCCCGGTCTCGGCTAGCACCGATGCGCGCTGGTGGCGGAGTTTCGACGATCCGGTGCTCGACGCTCTGGAAGCACGCGCAGGTTCTACGAACCTCGACATCGCCGCGGCGATCGAACGGATCACCGCCGCGCGGATCGAGCGCGGCCAGGCTCGTGCTGCCGGTGCGCTGCAGGTCGAGGGTCAGGCCGGGTACAACCGCGAGCGCGTCGGCACCGCGGGGATCGCCTCGGTGACGCAGACGCTGCTCGGCGTCACCCCGACGACGACCCCGCCCAAGGGCGTCGACTTCGATCTCTACAGCATCGGCGTCGGCGCGAGCTGGGAACTCGATCTCTGGGGTGGCCATCGTCGCCAGGTCGAGGCGGCGCAGGCCTCGGTCGAGGCCACCGAAGCCACCGCGCGCGGCGTACGTCTGTCGGTCGAGGCCGAGGTCGCGCGCACCTACTTTCAACTGCGCGGCCTGTGGGACGAGCGCCGCATCGCGCAGGACGGGGTCGGACTCGCCGAGCGCAACGCCACGATCGCGCGTGCGCTGCTGGGACGCGGTCTCGCCACGCCGATCGATCTCGCCGCAACCGAAGAGACGCTGCGCGCACTGCGCGGCGAGATCGTCGACCTCGACCATCGGGCGACCACGACGCAGCGCGCGCTGGCGATCCTGGTCGGTGGTACGCCCGATACCGCCCCGTTCGACCGCACGACGCTGCAACCGCAAAGCCCGCTCCCGGCGGCGGCGGTGCGCGTGCCCTCCGAGGTCGCCCGCACACGTCCTGACATTGTCGAGGCCGAAGCACGGCTCCACGCAGCGACCGCGCAGATCGGCGTCGCGCAGGCGGATCTCTATCCCAAGATCAGCCTGACGGGCCTGTTCGATATCGACGTCCTGAACCTCGCCGATTTCGGCTGGAACGCGCGCAGCACGAGCATCGGGCCGAGCCTGTCTCTCCCGATCTTCTCCGGCGGCCGATTGCAGCGGCAACTCGACCTGCGCCGCTCGGAGGAACGCAGCGCCGCGCTCGCGTACCGCCAGACCGTTCTCAACGCCTGGCGTGAAGTCGACGACGCGCTGTCGGCGAGCCGCGCCGCCGCCGAGCGCACCAGCCTGTCCGACCGCGACCTCGCATCGCGTCGCCGGACGGTGGCGATGGTCGAGGCCCGCTACGCCCGCGGCGACATAGCGGCCTCGCCGCTGCTCGACGACCGCCAAGCGGCCTTGTCCGCGGAGTTGGCCGTCGTTCGCCAGCGCGTCGCCACCGCGCTCGCGCACATCCAGCTTCACCGCGCGCTCGGCGGCTGACCGCTCACCGCGCCGATCACATTTGAACCAAGGACCTTCTCATGCCCTATATCCGAACTCTGTCGCTCATCCTCGGCAGCACATTGGCGGCGTTCACCACGCTACCCGCCCATGCGCAGGATGCACCCGCCGATCCGTACCGCGATACCGTGACCGTCGGTGTCGGGGTCGCGGCACTCCCCGATTACGAGGGCTCCAACGACTATCGGATCAGCCCGGCACCCGCCGCGATCGGGACGATCAAGGGCTATGGCTTCGTCCTGGCCGGCAACCAGCTGAGCGTCGACCTGATCAAGAACGCGCCGGGTCCGGTCTGGGACGTCCAGGCCGGACCGATCGCACAGCTCAATTTCAACCGTAGCGCCCTCGGCAGCATCGACGACCGCCGCGTGCGCGCACTCGGCAAGCTTGACGTCGCGGTCGAACTTGGCGGCTATGTCGGCCTCGGCAAGACCGGTGTACTGAGCAGCTCGTACGACACGCTGTCGGTGACGCTCGGCTATCGCCACGACGTCAGTGGGGTTCATGACAGCGGCATCTGGAGCCCCGGCATCACCTATGTCACGCCGCTGTCGCTCAAGGCCGCGATCGGCCTGTTCGCCTCCGCCGACATCGTCGAACGCGGCTATGCGCAGACCTATTACAGCGTGTCCGCAGCGCAGAGCGCGACGAGTGGACTCCCCGTCTACACGGCCCGCGGTGGCCTCAAGAACTGGACGCTCGGCGCAATCGGCAGCTATTCGCTCACCGGCGATTTGCTGCACGGCGTCAAGCTGGTCGCAGGCGGCACCTATGGCCGCATGGGAGGCTCGATCGCGCACAGCCCGCTCGTCGCCATCGCCGGATCGCGCGACCAATGGCTAGGGACGCTAGGGCTCGGCTATACGTTTTGAGGATATCAACCCGGTAGCGTTGGTGAGCCCGTGACATGCGCCAACTGCGACGCGGACATCGCCATCCCTGGCAATCATACCGTTGACCGGCATGCCGTCGCGAGGTGGACTGACGTAACTTACGCCGCTTCGGCGCGGCGCGGCAGCTTCCAGTTCGGGCGGACGAAATGGCAGGTATAGCCATTCGGCTTGCGCTCGAGATAGTCCTGATGCTCGGGCTCGGCCTCCCAGAAATCGCCCACCGGCGAGAGTTCGGTCACGACCTTGCCGGGCCATAGCCCCGACGCCTCGACATCGGCGATCGTATCCTGCGCCACCGCCTTCTGGGCGTCGTCGGTATAGAAGATCGCGGACCGGTAGCTGGCACCGCGATCATTGCCCTGCCGGTTGACCGTGGTCGGATCGTGGATCTGGAAGAAGAATTCGAGCAGCATCCGAAAGTCGGTGCGCGCCGGATCGAAGACGATCTCGATCGCCTCGGCATGGTTGCCGTGATGGCGATACGTCGCGTTGGCGACCTCCCCGCCGGAATAGCCGACACGCGTCGAGACGACACCGGGCTGCGCACGGATCAGATCCTGCATGCCCCAGAAGCATCCGCCGGCAAGAACCGCGCGCTCGGTTTTGGCCGGCACATCCTCGACCTGATCGAGATACGCGGCATAGCCTTTGGCGGCCATCTCGCCCCGCGGGACGAAACGCAGTGCCGCCGAATTGATGCAGTAGCGCAAGCCACCGCGACTGCGCGGGCCGTCCTTGAAGACATGGCCGAGATGGCTGTCGCCATGCGCCGAGCGCACTTCGGTACGGGGGATCAGCATCGACCAGTCGCGTTTGGCCGTGACGTTGGCAGTCTCGATCGGTCGGGTGAAGCTGGGCCAGCCGCAGCCGGAATCATATTTGTCGGTGCTGGCGAACAACGGCTCGCCCGACACGATGTCGACATAGATCCCCGCGTCCTTCACATGCAGGAGCGCGCCGGAACCGGGGCGCTCGGTCGCATTCTCCTGCGTGACCCGGTATTGTTCCGGTGTCAGCGCGGCAACGGCGTCTTCTGTCTTGCGATAGCTGGTCATGGCGGCACTCCGTTGACCACAATGTGGTGCGCCGTGGCGGCGCTGTCGAGGTGCGGACGGCGACCGGGAGCCGCGGCGTTCGTCGAACCGGGGTCATCGCCCAGACGACCGGTTCGCGGTCTGGCCTCACGACAGCACCAAATCGACCCGTGTCGCGTCGAACCCTTGGACGGCGGCGAAGCGGACTGGCGCGGTGCAATTGGCGAACACCACGGTCTGGGAAACGATCGAGCCACTGACGCTTCAGCCCTGGCCTAGCCCGGCCCGGCACCGCGATCGTCGTCGGACCGTCGAGGTTCGGCGGCTTCAGCCCGTCCGAGTCTCGCGCGATGACAGGTGCTCCATGGCTTCCCCGTTGGCCTGAACTCTCTTCCCCGGTACAGGGACGGGATGACGAAGCGACGCGCGCAATCCTCGCACTCGCGGGCTCGGGGATCGCGGCAAGGCGCGTCGTCGGAACAATGGCTGCTGTTGCTCGGGGTCGCGGTGGTGGCCGCGGCGATCTTCGGCACGTTGACCGACCTGCCCTGGCCCGCGGCGACGATCGATCTACGGCGTCCCCAACGCCTGACGATGGCGCAGGCCCGCGCGTCCAACGCGCTGGTCCCGATTGCGGTGGCAAAGCGTCGTTCTGCGACGCGGTTTCGTTTCAAAGGTGGCCCTGCGGCACGCGAACAGGCGACCGAATGTCTTGCGACCGTGGCGCTGTACGAAGCCGGTGACGATCGTGACGGACAGCGCGCTGTGATCCAGGTCGTGCTCAACCGCGTCGGGGCGGCGGGCTTCCCCAAGACCGTCTGCGGCGTCGTGTACCAGGGCGCGAACCGCAAGACCGGATGCCAGTTCTCGTTCTCCTGCGATGGCTCGCAAGTGCGCAGGCCCGAACATGACGGCTGGGACCAGGCCAGACGCGCTGCGCGTCGCGCCCTGAGCGGGTATGTCTACGCGCCGGTCGGTCGGGCAACGCACTATCATACCGACTGGATGGTGCCCTATTGGCGCGCGTCGCTCGTCAAGGTCGCGACGGTCGATTCTCATATCTTCTATCAGCGGCGTTGATGGCCGGGGCACCGCATCGCCGCCGCGGTACTGTTCACACGCCCCGTTCCACACGCGCCGACCCGACGGGATCCGACATGCCGAAGTTTTCAAGATCCACGCTGTTCGTTGCAGGCTTGTCGTTCGTGATGACGGGATGCGCTGGCGGTACGTTCCGACCGGTCAGCGACAGCGCCGTCAGGCTGGGCGCGGCTTACCGCGTCAAGGGCACTACCTATGTGCCGGTCGTCGACCCGCACTACGACGTGCTCGGTTATGCCAGTTGGTACGGAACGGAGTCGGGCAACCGAACCGCAAGCGGTGAACGCTTTCGCGCGGATTGGATAACGGCTGCGCATACGACGCTGCCGCTGCCGACTTATGTCGAGGTGACCGCGCTTGATACCGGGCGACGGATCATCGTGCGGATCAACGATCGCGGTCCGTTTGTCGGCCGTGCGCGGATCATCGACCTTTCGCGCGGTGCCGCGGTCGGTCTCGGCGTGCGGTCCGCCGGTCCCGCCGCCGTGCGCGTGCGTCGTGTCGAACCGAGCGAGGCCGACCGCGAACGCCTGCGCAAGGGAAAATCCGCGCGTGCACTCCCACCGATTTCCGAACGCGAGCGGCTCAACCTGCGATCGCAACTTACCGCCGCAGGCTTCTAAACCGGTTCGTCGCGCAGCGCGGCGCTTTACATCGGGCAAGCCTTTTTCCGCGGCAGCACCGCGAGGTCAGGGCGGCACATGCAAGCAGTGGGGGCGGGGATATCGCGAAGGGGCAAGCGGTAGTATCGAAACGATAGCGTATCTAATCTTTCGCACCTGCCGCATAGAGGGGATCTACCGCGCTGAAGTCATGGTGATCCTCCTTCATTGATGATCTCATGGAAGGTGGGGAAGTGCCGGATTTATCCAAAATCTTACCGGCAAGTGCCTGATCCGCGTGTTTTAATTGCCAGTCGCGTTGCACTGTGCGAACCGCGCACGATAAGGCACCACAATCTATGTTAAGGCCTGATGAATGAAGGCAGAACAATTTGGCGGCGGAACGCAGGCGCGGGGCCTGTCCGCATCGGCGTTGGACATGCCGGCCGGGCTTCATGTCCGCTATGCCGCGCCCGACCGGACGCTTGCCGAATGCATCACCGGCTACGCGATCTATGCGGCCGAAAGTCGCGACGCGATGGTCAACTGGTATCTGCCGTCGCCGCCAATGCTCTCGATCGTGCTCGATGCCGGCCCGATCACCGTATCGCTGGGCAATCATCGGTTCGGACCGCTCGATCCCGTCAGTCTCTATGGACCGACCAGTCGTGCGTTCCGCACCGTGACGCATGGCGGGATCGCGGTGGGGATTGGTATCAGTGCGCTCGGCTGGGCGCGTATGACGCAGCGGCATGCCAGCGATTTTCACAATCGGATCGTCCCGGCGAGCACGCTGCTTGGGGCGGACTTCGTCGAGCGGCTGCGCGAGGGGCTCGACGTGCTCGACGACGAAGCGTCGATCAAGCCGCTGCTCGACGACATGCTCGCGCCGCTGTTCGCGGTCCAGAATCCGCGTGAGCCGTTGATCCGCGCGTTCACCGCGCTGACGATCACCGATGGCGTGATCGAGATGAAGGATGTCGCCGATCGGCTGGGCGTGCCGACGCACGAACTGCGACGCGTGGCGACACGGTATTTTGGCATGCCACCCAAGATGTTGCTGCGCCGTGCGCGGTTCCTGCGATCGTTCATCGGCTTGATCAGGGACGAAGGGCTCGGCGATTATTCCAAGATCGACAGCAGCTATTTCGATGCATCGCACTTTCTGCGCGATTCCGGGACATTCCTCGGCACGACGCCGCGGCGCTTTCTTGCGGCGGAGACGATCTTCCTGCGTGCGAGCCTACGCGCGCGATTGACGATTCTGGGTGCTCCTACCGCGACGCTTCACGACGGCATCCCGCGCACGCGCGTTTCCCATCCCCACCGCGACGATGACATGCGCGCCCAGCCCGAAATCTAACGCACCGGTCTTCAAACCGCGCGAGCTAGCGCCTTCTTCAATTTTGCGTGCGCTGATGCCTTGATCTGGCAGACGCGTGCCGAGCCGACGCCGAACACTTCACCGATCTCTTCGAGGTTGAGTTCCTCGACGTAATAGAGCTGGATCACTTGCGCTTCGCGTTCGGGGAGCGCGGTGATCGCCTTGATCAGGGCTTCGCGCATGTCGCTGTCGGCGAGCTGCTCGAACGCATCGGGCGTGTCGTCGGCGAACCACGGCAAGTCGTCCGAATACATGTCGTCGATCGAGTCGAAGCGGATCGCGTCGGCGGTGACGTAGTCGGTGCGGAGTTTCTCGATCGTCACGCCGATATGCTCTGCGATCATGTCTTCTCCGGGAGCCTTGCCCGTGCGGGCGGTGAGCGTCGAGATCGCCTCGGCGTACTGGCGACGGCGACGCATCGCGCCTCGCGTCGACGTGGCCTGGCGGCGGAGTTCGTCGATCATGCTGCCGCGCAGGCGCGTGATGAGGTAGGTCTTGAACGGCATGCCGCGCTCGTCGAAATTCGCGGCGGCCTCGACCAGCGCGACCAGGCCGACCTGGATCAGATCCTCGACCTCGACGCTGCTGCTCATGCTGCCGTGGACGTGCCAGGCGATCCGGCGGACCAGCGGGAGGTGCTGTTTCACCAACTGGTCGGCGTCGCCGCCGGGGCGTTGATGCGGGCGGTACGTCAAAGGCTGGGCGTCTGCGAAGGCGCCGTGCATCGGGAGCGCGCTCACGCTGCGAGCGCCTGCTGCGAGGCACCAATGACTGCGACGACTTCGACCGCCTTCTCCTCGGGCACCTCGAAGAACGACATCACCGGCGTATCGGGCAGGCACGTCCGCACCAGCTTGCGGATGGCGATGCGGATGGTCGGCTGGACGACCAGCGCGAACGGTTTCGCCTCGGCGATCAGCGGTTCGGCGGCGCGTTGCAGTGCCTCGACGATGCGGCGGCCGAGATCGGGTTCGATGACGTGGCGACGCGATTGATCGGCGCGCATCGCCTGGCCGAGCAGACCTTCCAATTGACCCTCCAACGTCATGACGCGCAGCGGTTCGCGCACGCCGCACAGTTTCTGGATGATGAGCGCGCCAAGCTCGGGACGGATAGTCTCGATGATCTCCTCGGCATCCTGCGTGCGCTGCGCGGCGACCGCGATCGCGCCGGCGATGCGCCGGAATTCCTTGAGCGGGACGTTCTCCGCGAGCAGGCCTTTCAGGACTTGCGTCAGCGTCGTGATCGGCAGCGGCGCGAGCGCGGCGACCAGTTGCGCGGCGCGCTCCTTGAGGCCGTCGAGCAACGCCTGCACTTCGTCCTGGCCGAGCAGGTCGGACGCGTGCTGGCCGAGAAGGTGATTGAGGTGCGTCGCCATCACGGTGCCGGGATCGACCACGAGATAGCCAGCACCGGTCGCGGCATCGGCGTCGCCCGCGTCGACCCAGGTGGCGTCGAGGCCGAAGGTCGGATCCTTGACCTTCTTGCCGTAGAGATCGCCGAACGCCTGCCCCGTGTCGAGCGCGAGCATCTCGTCGGGCGAGACCGTGTCCTCGCCGACGACGACGCCGTTGACGAGGATGCGGTACACGTACGGCGCGAGGTTGATGTCGTCGCGGACGCGAACCTGCGGCACGACGAAGCCGAGTTCCTTCGACAATTGGCGACGCACGCCGGTGATCCGCCCCATCAGCGGCGACCCGCGACGCTCGTCGGCGAGCGGCACGAGGCCGTAGCCGATGTCGAGATTGACCTGCATGCCATCCGTAACTTCCTCCCAGCCGATCTTCGACTGGTCGATCGTCTCGACGGGCACGACCACGACGGGGGCAGGGCGGCGCTCGATCTGGCGCAGCTTCCACGCGGCGAACCCGGCGATGGCCGCTGCCGGCAGGATCACCATGTGCGGCATGCCGGGCAGGATGCCGAGCAGCGCGAGGATGACCGCGACCGGTGTCCAGGTGCGTGGGCTACCGAACTGGCCGCCGATCTGGCCGGCGAGATCCTTGTCGGAGGTGACGCGCGTGACGATCGAGGCGGCGGCGATCGACAGCATCAGGCTCGGCAGCTGCGCGACGAGCGCGTCGC
>Ga0308164_10004501_pt1 | contig 11750 bp, 7 predicted proteins | sample PhyTR2_FD_201031 | JGI IMG/M metagenome (GOLD analysis project Ga0308164, IMG submission 201031) | Phyllosphere microbial communities from UC Gill Tract Community Farm, Albany, California, United States - DLSLT.R2 | ecosystem: Host-associated > Plants > Phyllosphere > Unclassified | place: USA... | reverse complement strand
TGGTTTCACCCCACAATCCAAGTGTAGTTTATGCCGGTTCTTCTTTTGTTCACCGTTCCACTAATAACGGTCAGAGCTGGGAAGTAATCAGTCCTAACCTAACCCGCTCAGATCCGGCAAAACTGGAGAAAACACCTACTATCGACGATCCAAGTATAGGTCCTGACTGGGGGCCTGTAGTGCGCGACAATACAGGGGTAGAATGGTACGGAACTATATTCGCATTTGAAGAATCCAAAATTAAACCAGGACTGCTTTGGGCCGGTTCAGACGATGGCCTGATTCATATTTCTACCGATAACGGTAAAAACTGGACCAATGTTACGCCTAAAGACATGCCAGATTTTGGAAGGGTAAGTATTATTGATCCTTCAGTTCATGATGCAGGTACCGCCTATATCGCAGTTACCCGTTATAAACAAGATGACTTCAAGCCCTATATTTTCAAAACAACTGATTATGGCAAAAGCTGGAAAAAAATTATCAACGGTATTCCAGACAATCAATACACCCGTGTCGTACGTGAAGATCCAAAGAAAAAAGGCTTGTTATATGCCGGTACAGAACGTGGTGTACATGTTTCATTTGATGCAGGTGAACATTGGCAGCCAATCCAGATGAATCTTCCGGTTGTTCCTATACATGATCTGATAATACAGGATGATGCACTGATTGCAGGTACACACGGCCGCTCTATCTGGGCGCTGGACAACCTGGGCCTTATCAGACAAATGGATGCCAACATCGCCAAATCACCAGTACACTTGTTCAAACCAGATCAGACTATACGTTTCCGGATGAGGGGAATGAAACCTGTTTCTGCGGGTGCAGAAAGTGAGGCCGCTGCAAATCTTGGAACCAATCCCCCTAATGGTGTGGTAGTTCAGTATTATCTTAAGGATGAGCCAACTACCGCAATACAGCTTGAATTTATCGATGCCACTGGTACCATCATTAAATCTTACAAAAGCAAGGTAGCTGCTGCTACGGTAATTAATTCTGATGGGGACGCAGAAATGCGCCCTCCTGGAAGAGGAGCTAAAGAAGCAGGTTTACCTGCAGAACAGGGTGGTAACCGCTTCATCTGGGATGACATGCGCTATCCTAATCCTCCTGCCATGGCTGGTATCACTACCCATGGCGTGGCCCGCGGACCAATGGTTATGCCTGGCAAATACAAAGTGCGCCTCACGGTAAATGGCAAATCATATACAGAAGAATTTGAAGTGGTTAAAGATCCAAGGGTTTCCTCCACAGATAATGATTTCAGGGAGCAGTATGACCTGGTAATGAAACTGAACGCCCGCATCACCAGTCTTCGTGAAGGTGTTGGAGCAATAAGAGATATGCGCGACCAGTTAAACAAATTCGGAAAAAGTGATAAAACAGCAACAGATTTAAAAGACAAATTGCGCAGGGTAGAAGACAAGCTTGTTCAGGTTAGGGCACACGCCAACCAGGACCTCACCAACTACCCTGTCCGTCTGGATACTAAACTGATCTCACTGTCTAATTTCGTAGAATTTGGCGACGAAAAACCGAATCAGCAACAGAAAGACAAATACGAAGAGCTGTCTACAAAACTTTCAGAAGAACTGGAAGAGCTTGAAACTATTAAAAAGGAAGTAGCCAGTAAACTTAAACCATCGGCTTAACTTTAAATAGCACTAATAATCCTTTTATACCAACCTGTCAATCTATAGACAGGTTGGTTTATGCGTAAAAAAAAATCAAATGACTAAAAAACTACTTGCTACTAAATTGTTGTTTTCACTCGCTCTCCTGGGCACTGGTACGGTATATGCTCAAAAAGAGGCTGCCACACCAGCGGTTCCTGTAGAAAAAAAATATACCGCAGAAATCAAAAAGATTGCCTCGGCACCCCTTGTTAAAAAGGCGATGCAGAATATTATCGATCTGGAAAAGGAAACCATGAGTAATCACGTATTGCTCACTGAAATCCCGTCACCCCCATATAAAGAAGCCGTAAGGGCCGCTAAATTTTCAGAAATGCTGAAAGCTGCCGGGATAGATTCAATCTGGACAGACACTGCCGGCAATGTCATTGCCCTTCGTAAAGGCCGTACCCGCAAAAAAAGGGTGGTACTTGAAGCACATATGGACACTGTTTTCCCCGAGGGAACAGACGTAACAGTAAAGTATCGCGGAGATACCCTTTGCGCCCCGGGCGTAGGGGATGATACCCGCTCACTTGCGGTTCTGCTTACAATTGCAAAAGTGATGAAACAGGCTGGTATTGAAACCAATGCAGATGTATTGTTTGTCGGCGCAACCGGCGAAGAAGGGCAGGGTGACCTTAGAGGCGTGAAAAATCTTTTCAGTCCCGCAGGCCCAGGTAAAATCGACTCCTTTATTGCTATTGATGGATCCGGTCTCGAAGGTATTGTTCACCGTGCGCTGGGTTCCCACCGTTACAGAATTACATTTAAAGGACCAGGTGGTCATTCCTCAGGTGCATTCGGCATCGGTAATCCCCATAATGCTCTTGGACGTGCCATTCATTATTGGGCAGTTGAAGGAGACAAATTGGCTAGCAGCCCCGGTGTGCGTGTAACGTACAGCGTAGGGGTTATCGGCGGAGGTACTTCTGTAAATTCTATTCCTTTCGCATCCTGGATGGAAGTTGATATGCGTTCAGAAAACCCTGAAAGGTTATTGGCAATGGATGCATTACTGCAGGCTGCGGTTAAGAAAGCACTGGCAGAAGAAAATGCCATGAAAAAAGCAGGTAAAGACCTAACCGTAGATGTGAAGTTAATCGGAGATCGTCCAGCGGGAAGTAATCCGGCTACAATTCCTCTTGTTCAGCATGCAATGGCGGCAATTACCTATCTCGGTGGCACACCAAAATTAGGTGTTGGCTCCACAGATTCCAATATTCCCTTTGCAAAAGGTATTCCTGCAATGACTATCGGACAAGGTGGTAGTGCAGGTAATGCCCACGCGCTTGATGAGTGGTTTGTTAACAATAAAGGATATCTGGGGATTCAGCAGTCGTTACTGATCCTGTTATCCGAAGCCGGATTGGCAAATTAATAACTTAATTATCAATGCAATGATTTTGAAAATCACAAATGAATAAAATGATGAACAAACTTGCACTATCGGCGCTGCTTACTTTAGGTACTATTATTTCTGTTTCCGCCCAGGAAGAGATTACTAAGAATGTTCCTATAGCCCCACAATATACAGCAGAAATCAAGAAAATTACCAGTGCTGCAAAAGTGAAAAAGGCTATGCAGCTGATCGTTGATATGGAACCGGAGACGATGAAAAACCTGGTTACACTTCAGGAAATTCCTGCTCCGCCATATAAAGAAAAGATCAGGGGAGAGAAATTCGCCGAAATGTTGAAGGCTGCTGGCGTAGATTCCATCTGGACCGATACTGCGGGTAATGTTATCGCCTTAAAAAAAGGTAAAACCCGGAAAAAACGGGTGGTACTGGAAGGCCATCTTGATACCGTTTTTCCCGAAGGTACAGACGTAACCGTTAAGTACAAAGGTGATACACTGGTTGCCCCGGGGATAAGTGATGACACCCGTGCCCTTGCCGTATTGCTCACTGTGGTCAAGGCAATGAAACAGGCAGATATACATACCGATGCCGATGTGCTTTTTATCGGAACAACAGGTGAAGAAGGCCAGGGCGACTTAAGAGGTGTTAAAAATCTTTTCAGTGCAGCCGGTCCCGGAAAAATTGATACGTATATCGCCCTGGAAGGCGGACCAGTAGGTAGGATTGTTCATCGTGGACTCGGTTCCCATCGTTACAGGATTACGTTTAAAGGACCGGGAGGCCATTCATCCGGTGCTTTCGGAATCGGAAATCCTCACAATGCCCTGGGTCGTGCTATTCATTACTGGGCCGTTGATGCAGACAAGTTTGTACAGCAGCAGGGATTGCGTGTTACCTATAATGTTGGCGTAATTGGTGGCGGAACTTCTGTCAACTCCATCCCCTTTGAATCCTGGATGGAAGTAGATATGCGCTCTGAAAGTCCGGAAAGACTGGCAGGTATAGATGCCTTGCTGCAAACCGCAGTGAAAAAGGCCCTTGCAGAGGAAAATTCAATGAAAAAGATGGGTAAAGACCTTACCGTAGAAGTGAAACTGATTGGCGAACGTCCATCAGGTGGAAATGATCCAAAGTTGCCTGTTATTCAGCGTGCCATGGCAAGTGCCTTGTTTTTCGGTGCAGAACCCAAACTGGGAATTGGATCTACAAACTCAAATATTCCCATTTCAAAAGGAGTGCCTGCTGTTACCATCCCGCGTGGAGGAAAAGATGGTGGTGCCCATTCACTAAATGAATGGTTTCTCAATGAAAAGGGCTACCTGTCTATACAACAGGCCATGATCATCCTTCTTTCAGAAGCCGGAATGGTAAACTAGTCAACAGTAACTGCTAAATATAATTTGTAGAAAAATAAATAAAGCTCCAAACATGTTTAAAAAAATAGTAATCCTGCCATCACTTCTTTCGTTTTTCATACTGGCTGCTGTACTTCATGCCGCCGCCCAGGAAAATTTGCCTGTAACCGTTCCTGTTGCCAAACAATACACCGCTGAAATTAAAAAGATCACCAGCAATGCGGCAGTAAAAAAAGCAATGCAAACTATTGTAGACATGGAAAAAGAAACCATGAGCAACCATGTGTTGCTCACCGAAATTCCTTCTCCGCCCTACAAAGAAAAAATCAGGGCAGCAAAATTTGCTGAGATGATCAAAGCTGCAGGGACCGACTCTGTATGGACAGATACCGCAGGTAATGTAATTGCCCTTAGAAAAGGAAAAACCGGTAAAAAACGCGTAGTGCTTGAAGCACATATGGATACTGTTTTCCCCGAAGGTACAGATGTCAAAGTTACCTACAGGGGCGATACTTTATTCGCACCCGGTGTAGGTGATGATACCCGGGCGCTGGCTATGGTGCTTACGGTAATAAAGGCTATGGAGCAAACCGGTGTTGAGACTGACGCAGATGTGCTCTTTATAGGTACCACTGGTGAGGAAGGCCAGGGCGACTTAAGAGGCGTTAAGAATCTCTTCAGTGCAGCAGGTCCGGGAAAAATTGATACCTACATCGCCATAGATGGTGGTGCCGTTGGAGGAATCACCCACAGGGGATTAGGATCGCACCGCTACAAAATTACATTTAAAGGCCCGGGTGGACACTCTTCAGGAGCCTTTGGAATTGGTAATCCGCATAATGCCTTAGGGCGTGCCATTCACTACTGGGCAGTAGAGGCAGATAAGTTTACCTTGTTAAAAGGTGTTCGTGTTACCTATAATGTTGGTGTAATTGGCGGAGGTACCTCTGTTAACTCCATTCCTTTTGAGTCGTGGATGGAAGTAGACATGCGTTCGGAAAGTCCTGAGCGGCTTGCGGGAATGGATGAATTGCTTCAGGCTGCCGTTAAAAAGGCACTTGCAGAAGAAAATTCCATGAAAAAAATGGGCAAAGACCTTACTGTTGATGTGAAGCTGATTGGCGACCGCCCTTCCGGGGGCAATGATCCATACAGCCCACTCATCCAGCGGGCACTTGCATCGGCATTATACTTTAAGGCAGAACCTAAATTGGGTGTCGGATCAACTAACTCCAACATCCCCATTTCCAAAGGAATTCCCGCAGTAACTATTCCGCGTGGTGGCCAGGGTGGAAACGGACATTCCCTTAACGAATGGTATCTTAATGATAAAGGTTATATCGCCATTCAACAAGCTATGTTATTGTTACTTACGGAGGCAGGATTAGCCGCCAATTAATTAAAATATACAAATCCTTATATCTATCTTTTGATCAGTTTAATAGCTCTAAAATGATATCCGCAAAATTCATAAAAGTCATTCCGGTTTGCTGTGCGGTGTTATTCGTCCTGCGTGCCGGCGCCCAGGATATCATGCCGGATAAAGTTCCTGTCAATAAAAAATATACTGCTGAATTAAAGAAAATTACCAGTAAAGCAGTTGTAAAAAAGGCTTTGCAAACTATTGTAGATCTCGAAAAAGAAACCATCAGCAATCATATTCTGCTTACAGAAATACCCGCACCACCTTTTAAAGAAAAATTAAGGGGAGAAAAGTTCGCCGAAATGCTAGAAGCTGCCGGCGTAGATTCAATCTGGACAGATACTGCCGGTAATGTGATTGGCTTGCGTAAAGGAAATACCGGTAAAAAGAAAGTTGTGCTTGAAGGTCATTTAGATACTGTTTTTCCCGAAGGTACCGATGTGAAAGTCGTTTTTAAAGGTGACACCATGTACGCTCCGGGAATCAGCGATAATAGTCGGGCACTGGCAGCACTTCTTACCGTAGTCAAAACTATGAAACTTACAGGCATAGAAACCGATGCCGATATCCTCTTCATTGGAACTACAGGAGAAGAAGGACCGGGAGACCTACGCGGGGTAAGAAACTTGTTCAGCCCTTCCGGCCCGGGCAAAATTGATTCCTATATAGGTTTTGATGGCAATGGCATCGGAGTGGTTACCCACAGGGGCCTGGGCTCCCACCGTTATAGGGTTACTTTCAAAGGACCTGGAGGGCATTCTTCCGGCGCTTTTGGTATCGGTAATCCACACAATGCCCTTGGGCGTGCCATCCAGTACTGGGAGCAGGAAGGGTATAAGTATACTGCTACCCCAGGCGCAAGAACTACCTTCAGTGTTGGGGTCATAGGCGGAGGTACCTCGGTAAATTCAATTCCCTTTGAATCCTGGATGGAAGTAGACATGCGCTCAGAAAACCCTGAACGCCTGAATGCAATTGATCAGCTCTTACAGTCGGCGATAAAAAAAGCGTTGGCAGAAGAAAACGCAATGAAGAAATCGGGGCCAAACCTTAGCGTTATCGTTAAGGGGATAGGTGACCGTCCTGCCGGTGTCAGCGATCCTCAAATACCCATTATTCAGCGGGCAATGGCTGCAATGACATTTCTGGGTGCAGACCCTGTACTTGGTGCAGGCTCCGCCAATTCCAATATTCCAATTTCACTGGGGGTTCCCGGAATAACAATCGGCTCAGGCGGAACATCGGGTAATTTTCATGCTTTAAATGAATGGTTTTTAAATGATAAAGGATACCTGGGTATCCAGCAGGCCTTGCTGATCTTGTTATCAGAAGCTGGTATAGTTAACAAATAAATAAATTAAACCTTATCATATGTACAATAAATTCAGCAAAATGTTTACCCTGGCTTTGCTCTGTACAGCGGGCCTTTCCAATGCACAATCCATCCCTTCTCCAAAACAACATTTTGGATTTAACATTGGGGACGATTACAAGCTAACCACCTACACACAGGCAGAAGCTTATTACAAGAAACTGGCGGCTTCTCCGCGCACCAAGCTGGTTGATATAGGAATGACTGAAGAAGGTCGGCATGAATGGATGCTGATTGTTTCTTCACCTGAGAACATCAAAAAACTTGCAGAGTACAAAGCAATTTCCCAGAAACTGGCCAGGGCTGAAAATCTTACACCCGCAGAGGCAAAACAACTTGCTGCTAAAGGTAAGTCTGTAGTATGGATAGACGGTGGTTTGCACGCAACCGAAACAGTAGGTGCACACCAGCTACTGGAAACCATGTACCAGTTGGTGACCAGGACTGATGAAGAAACCACATTATCCTGCTGGCCCAGGCCAATCCGGATGGTCAGGAACTGGTTTCAAACTGGTACATGCGTAATGCAGATACCCTTAAACGTAAACTTGATATCCCACGTCTTTATGAAAAATACGTTGGGCATGATAATAACCGCGATTTCTACATGATGAACATGAAAGAAAGCCAGAATATCAGTAACCAGTTGTTTGTAGAGTGGATCCCGCAGATTATGTACAATCACCACCAGCGCGGACCAGAAGGTTCTGTTTTAGCAGGTCCGCCATACCGTGATCCTTTCAATTATGTATATGATCCGCTCATTGTTACCAGTATTGACGGTGTCGGTGCTGCGATGAATAACCGCCTGAATACGGAGAATAAACCCGGATATACTCAACGTAACGGATCTCAGTTTTCTACCTGGTGGAACGGCGGATTACGTACAACACCCTATTTCCATAATATGGTGGGTTTACTTACCGAAATCATCGGCGGGCCTACACCAGAAGATATCGCCCTGGTGCCAGACCGCTTAATCCCTAATGGGGCTACACCTAATCCTGTCACTCCTCAGAAATGGCATTTCCGCCAGTCTATAGATTATTCCGTATCGCTTAACTATGCTGTGCTTGATTATGCATCACGCAACCGCAGTCAGTTGCTGTACAATATCTACCAGATGGGTCACAATGCTATTGAACGCGGACATGCAGACCACTGGACATTCTACCCTAAGTATGTTCAGGCAATAAAAGATGCCTACAAGAAAGACCAGAAAGATGCTAAAGGAGATAAAGATGAGGCAGCAGAATTCTCTTTCGGAAGCGAGACCGGAATACCGTCAAAATATTATGATGCTGTAATGAAAGACCCGGCACTTCGTGATGCCCGTGCTTACATTATCCCTGCAAACCAGTCAGATTTCCCTACAGCGGTAAGGTTTATCAATTCCCTTCTCCGTTCTGGTATCCGTGTAGAAAAAGCTACTGCGGCATTTACTGCAGAAGGTAAAAATTATCCTGCTGGATCTTATGTAGTATCTACTGCACAAGCTTTCCGTCCGCACGTAATTGATATGTTTGAACCACAGGATCACCCTAATGATTTCCAGTACGAAGGCGGGCCTCCAATCAAACCTTATGATGCCGCCGGATGGACACTTGCTTTCCAGATGGGTGTAAAATTCGACAGGGCTATGGCCGCTGTTACCGGTCCGTTGACACAAGTACCTTACGGACAGATCCAGTCGGCACCAAAAATGACTGTAGCTGCCTCCAAAGCCGGGTTCACTATCAGCCCGAAACAGAACAATACTTTTATAGCAGTTAACGATTTGTTGAAAGCTGGAGTGGAGGTATACAGGCCAACCTCGGGCACAACCGGAGAATTTTTCATCCCCGCTTCCGCTAAAGCACAAACTGTCCTTACCAAATCTGCCGCTGATTACGGTGTAACCGTATCTCCTTCAGCTGATAAACCTGCTGGATTAACAAAAATTACTCCTTCCAGGATTGCAATTTTAGATGTATACTCTGGTTCAATTCCTGCCGGCTGGATACGCTGGTTAATGGAGCAATATCACTTCGGCTATACTTTTATTTATCCTAATGATATCGATGCAGGAAACCTCAATAAAAAATTCGATGCCATTATCCTGGCTACAGGTATGGTTCCTGCTACTGATAAGTTGCCTGCCGGCAACCGCTACTACGGCAGAATGCCTAAGGCTGAAGACGTTCCTGAAGAGTTCCGTCCATGGGTGGGCAGGGTCACTATTGAGAAATCAGTGCCAATGCTTAAAAAATTCCTTGAGGCCGGCGGTAATGTTGTAGCTATTGGTACAAGTACCAATCTGGCTTACCACCTTGGTTTACCGGTTAAAAACCAACTGGTAGAACCAGGGAAAGATGGCAAGGATAAGCCTCTTCCGGGTACTAAGTATTATATTCCAGGTAGTTTGCTGACTGTTAGTTTAGATACTACACAACCATCTAACTGGGGCATGACAGAACAAAACGATGTTTTATTTGACAGAAGCCCAGTGTTTAAACTGGATGCCGGCGCTGCTGAAAAAGGAATCAAACCTTTGGCATGGTTCCCTAATGCAACGCCACTGCATAGCGGATGGGCATGGGGACAGGCCTACCTGAAAGATGGTGTTGCTGCATTTGAAGCACCTGTAGGGAAAGGAAAACTTTATGCCTTCGGACCAGAAGTAACTTTCAGGGGACAGTCGCACAGCACCTTTAAAATGGTGTTCAACGACCTGTACAACCAGAAGAAATAACCCCTTTATAGCACCGCCCCTGAGACCCGTTTGCATCGTATTACAGGTTTCAGGGATGGTGCTTTTATGTTTAAACCCAACAGCATGATCAAAAAAATTACTTTACTTTCAATGGCAATTGGCCTCTCCTGCAGTGTAATGGCCCAAAATGCAGATAAAAAAAAGATCCTTGCTTCACTTACTTCCAGACAGGCCGAATACGGAAAAATTGCAAAAGATATCTGGGGTTATGCAGAAATGGGTTACCAGGAAGAAAAAAGTTCAGCTTTGCTTCAGGCTGAACTGGAAAAATCCGGCTTCAAAGTCACCAAAGGCGTTGCAGATATTCCTACTGCATTCCTGGCAACCTACGGTTCCGGAAAGCCAGTTATTGCTATCCTTGCAGAATACGATGCGCTGCCAGGCTTATCCCAATCCGCAAACCCTGTTCAGGAATCTGCTGGTGGTAAAGCCGGGCATGGTTGCGGACACAACCTTTTTGGTACGGCGTCTACAGCTGCAGCAATAGCAGTTAAAGAATGGATGCAGCAATCTGGTGCCAAGGGAACCCTTAAAATCATGGGCTGCCCGGCAGAAGAGGGCGGGTCAGGCAAAGTTTATATGGTTCGTGCAGGTCTGTTTGATGACGTAGACGCTACCCTAAACTGGCATCCTGGCAATGCAAATTCTGCTGCCTTTCATCCTTCACTGGCTAATACCAACGGCAAATTCAGGTTTAAAGGAATTTCTTCCCATGCCTCTGGTGCACCAGAAAAAGGCAGGTCTGCACTTGATGCAGTAGAATCGATGGACTTTATGGTAAACATGATGCGTGAACATGTGCCTTCAGATACCCGTATCCACTATGTCATTACCCGTGGCGGCGAAGCTCCCAATGTAGTTCCCGCTTTTGCGGAAGTGTATTATTACGTAAGAAATCCCGATAAACAAGTTGTTAAGGACGTATGGGCAAGGGTAATCAAAGCGGCCGAAGGCGCCGCCTTAGGAACAGAGACCAAAATGGAATACGAGGTAATTGGCGGTACATATAATTTACTGGCAAATGAGACACTGTCCAAAGTAATGGATGCCAATCTCAGGCTGGTCGGAGGATTTACCTATACCCCAGAGGAGAAAGTGTTTGCAGAAAAAATACAAACCACTTTTCAGGGAGGCAAAGGGCCTGCCTTGTCAAGCACTGCCACCATTCAGCCTTTTGAAATTGAAGATTCCCGCGCAAGCGGAGGTGCTTCTTCAGATGTAGGCGACGTGTCCTGGGCTACACCCACCGCAGGTTTGTCTACCGCAACTTTTGTCCCGGGCTCAGCAGGCCACAGTTGGCAGAATGTAGCCGCAGCAGGTAATACGATCGGTGCCAAGGGCATGATGGTCGCTGCAAAAACAATTGCACTCTCCGCCTATGACCTTTTTAATGCCCCTGCAGTGCTCCAGTCGGCAACCAAAGAATTTCAAAAAAGACGTGGTGCAGATTTTAAATACGATGCAATGCTAGGCAACAGGAAACCGGCTTTAGATTACAGAAAATAGATACAAACAAGATAATGATGAAGTCAATTACAGTGCTTAGCCTAACCCTGGCAATATCATGCGCAACTTTTGCGCAGAATGCAGATAAGAAGAAATTGATCTCTTCCCTTGATTCAAAATCAGCAGCATACAGCAAAATCTCAAAAGATATCTGGGGTTATGCAGAAATGGGCTATCAGGAAGAAAAAAGTTCAGCCTTGCTTCAAAGTCAACTGGAGCAGGCAGGATTTAAGATAGAAAAAGGCGTTGCAGGTATTCCTACCGCATTTGTAGCCAGCTATGGATCAGGAAAACCAGTGATTG
>Ga0308164_10004499_pt1 | contig 11750 bp, 13 predicted proteins | sample PhyTR2_FD_201031 | JGI IMG/M metagenome (GOLD analysis project Ga0308164, IMG submission 201031) | Phyllosphere microbial communities from UC Gill Tract Community Farm, Albany, California, United States - DLSLT.R2 | ecosystem: Host-associated > Plants > Phyllosphere > Unclassified | place: USA... | reverse complement strand
TTAAACGCACAGACAACTTTTACTTGCGGGCATTGAGGAAAGCACATAAAGTTCACCACAAACATCAGGATAAAACAGAAGGCGAATGTTTTGGTATGTTATTCGTGCCTTTAAAATATTTTAAAGAAGCAATTAAAAGTCAGGGTTAAAAATCACTGTCAATTTCGTAGTATTACAACCCTTATTTCTTAACCCAGCATCGTTTTTTGTCATGCTCGAAAACTAGCTTTGAAAGTAGACATTCAGTAAACTTTTAGTAAACAAGTATGTATAATGGTAAAAAAATGCTTGTTTATTGAAAATAAAAAAGCCGATCCAAACTAATGAATCGGCTTTTGTGGGTGGAGAATATCGGATTCGAACCGATCACCTCTTCACTGCCAGCGAAGCGCTCTAGCCAAATGAGCTAATCCCCCAAAGGATTTGAATCGTTAACAATTTAAATTATCAACTTGGGCAAAAATAGTAAATAGTTTGTCTAAAGCAAATGAAAATTGATCTTTAAACTTAAGGCAAACCCCGCAGCTAGACTAAAAATAGCCAATGCAGAAGATAAAGGATAGTTTATGAATAAAAAAAGCAGGAAGGCAGCAATTAACAAAACTATAAAAAAACATAAATGCTTTATAAATGGTGCCCATACAAAGCATCGAAACCGCAAGCAAAATAAATGCAAGAATGGCGATAATGGTTAGAAACATTAACCGAATGTAAAGCCCTTCTGTTACTTAACTATTAATCTTCTATTAATTCAGCAATTTTTTTGTTTAAGAATTCCTGATAAAGATCTGCGAACTGCGAAACATGAAATCCATCCATTAGCGCATGATTTGCATGAATAGAAATGCCCATAATTTTTTTTCCGTTTTCATCTCTAACCTTTCCAAAAGAAATTTTGGGGCAGCTATCTTTGTAAGAGAAATTACGGGCGTGCGAAAGGGAAGTAAAATTTAACCAGGGTAAAGCAGAATAGTGTATTACATTTTCTCCTGATGACGAAGGGATTAATCCTGTTGTATTTTCTACTTTTTCAATTTCTATTAAAGCGTGTTTTCTGAATTCAGAAAAGTCTTTATAAAAATCCATGTAACCAAAACCAAATGTCCCGTTTCCTCGGTTTATGGTTGCGGCAGCATTAACTTCATTATATTTCCAAACTTCGCCATCTATAATACGATATTTAAAATTCTCGATTTGGTTTGCTGCCAGAAGCGATTTATGCAAGTACATTAAAAAAAAAGAAACCCCTAAATCTTTTGCTTCCTTGTAAGTTGAGGTACAGTCAAAATCTACAGTAACACCGAAAAAGGGCTCTTCAAATGCGTTGAAAAAGTTAAAATGGTCTTTTCTTAACCAGTTATTCAGATCTATTTTTTCTTTCATATAATTAATTTTGGTAAAACATCAGATAGGCTTTCCATCTGGTAAAAATTTGGGTGTTCAATGGTATGTTCAATATGTTCGTGTACCCAGGTGGTGTGGTACGGAATATGCGCCGCATGGCCACCTATATTTAAAACGGGTAAAACATCCGATTTCAAAGAATTTCCAAGCATTAAAAACTCGCTTGGTTTGCAGTCGAGGTGCTTTAACAGTTTTGTATAATCACTTTCTTGTTTATCGCTCATAATTTCTATATGGTGAAAATAATGATCTAAACCAGATTTAGTAAGCTTACGTTGCTGATCGAGTAAATCGCCTTTAGTTGCTACAACTAATTTGTATTTCCCGAATAATGTCTTTAAAACTTCTTCAACCCCATCTAGTAATTCTACAGGTTTATTTAACATTTCCTGCCCTAATTGTATGGCTTTATTTATTATTTCTGGATTAACATTTCCATCAGAAACCCGCAAAACGGTTTCAATCATACTTAACATAAAGCCTTTAATACCATAACCATAAAGTGGTAAATTGGCGATTTCCGTTTTATATAATTCGGCTACGATACTATGGTGCGGCATAAAATCTTCTAACAAACCAGCAAATTGTTCTTCCGTTTCTCTGAAATAAGGCTCGTTTACCCAAAGTGTGTCATCAGCATCAAAAGCGATTACGCTAATCTTATTGTTCATTGTTATGATTACTTTTAGTGCGACAAAGTTAAATCAACCAACAAGTAAAAGAAAGGACAATTGTCCCGATTGGAAATATGTTACGTACAAACCCTACTTTTTTATCGTTTATTGAATCTTTATTGGGCGAAAAGGAAACGCATCAACATATAAAACTGAAAGATTTTCCTGCAGGATATAAGCTTATTGAACAGGGCGGTAAAATAAATAATCTTTTTATTATTAAGGATGGAATTACCAAGTGTTTTATTTCCGAAGAAAACGGGAAAGATTTTATTATCGAGTTTCTTGGAAAAGGAGAAGTTGTTGGCGAGCTCGAAGCACTGAAAAAAATCGACTGCCTATGTAATGTAGAAACAATAAGTATGGTATCGGCATTCGTTATTCCAAATCATTACTTTTTATCGTTAATTGAAACCAATGTAGACTTTACCAGAATTCTGCTGCAAGAATTATCAACCCGAATTATCCAAACCAGCAGTAGAGCTTCCTTCCAACAGCTTTATACTTTAGAGTACGGCCTAACAAAATTATTAAAGCTACAAACCGAGGCAGATTTAGAAATTTCTAAAGAAGACATGGCCGCTTATTTAGGCATATCGGTTCGAAGTTTAAACCGAACATTAAAACAAGTTAAGCTTAATACCAGCTTAAACACAATAGAGATTAAAACGCTATTAGAAAAACTTATTTAGTTCAAATTTTCTCAACTTTTAAGCATTAACCTTGTTTACAAAAGGAATGAAAATATAGTGAAGCGTGTTAATCGAAATAAAAAAATCTTTTATAGTTTTATAAAAAATAACATCCTTACTAACATATTGTATCATAAAAAAATATTAGAAGAATGAAAGTTGAAGACGTATTTAAAAATAACGAGAAATGGATTGCTGACAAGCTATCGATAGATGAAAATTATTTTACTGAATTAGCAAAAGGGCAAACTCCTGAGTTTTTATATATTGGCTGTTCTGATAGCCGCGTAACTGCTGAAGACTTAATGGGTATCCAGCCTGGACAAGCATTTGTGCATCGTAACGTAGCCAATTTAGTAAACAACGTCGATTTAAACGTTATGACGGTTTTAAATTACTCGGTTCGCCATTTAAAGGTGAAGCATGTTGTAGTTTGTGGTCATTACAATTGCGGTGGTGTTAAAGCTGCTATGCAACCTGCTGATATGGGTATTTTAAACCCTTGGTTACGAAATATCCGAGATGTTTATCGTACCCATAAGGATGAATTAAATGCCATTGAGGATGAAGGTAAACGTTACGACAGATTAGTAGAGCTTAACGTACAGGAACAATGCGTAAATTTATTGAAAACTGCTGCAATACAAGAAGCAATTACAGAGCGGGGCTTAACGGTTCACGGTTGGGTTTTCGACATCCGTACGGGTAAATTAATTGATTTAAAAATAGATTTTGATGCAATTTTGAAAGACATCAAAGAAATCTATAATCTTTACTAGTCGTACAGCAGTCCGAATGGGAAGTTAGCATTTAGTATATTATAAGAAAAGTTCGAAGGTTAAGTTAACACAAGTTACTTATCCTTCGGACTTTTTTTGTTTTAGATGTTTGGCTGCTTGCTTATTTGAAAGGCTAAATGTTAGCTCTGAGTAGACCAATAAACTAATGACCACTAAACCAAAACCTATCTCCCCATCCAACCGCCATCTACGGTTAAAATTGTTCCATGTATATAATCGCTTGCACCTGAGGCAAGAAATAGTGTCGGCCCTTTAAAATCTTCTGGAGTTCCCCATCTTCCTGCAGGGATACGAGCTAAAATAGAAGTACTTCTTTCTTGATCTTCACGCAATGCCGATGTGTTATCAGTAGCAATATAACCTGGAGCAATTGCATTAACATTTACACCTTTAGATGCCCACTCGTTTGCAAAAGCTTTTGTTAAGGATGCTATAGCGCCCTTACTTGCTGCATAACCTGGAACTGTAATTCCGCCTTGAAAGGAAAGTAAAGACGCTGTGAAGATAACTTTTCCGCTACCACGGGCGATCATATCTCTGCCAATTTCTCTGGTTAAAATAAATGGTGCAGTCTGGTTTACAGCAATTACTTCGTCCCACATTTCATCAGGATGCTCTGCAATTGGCTTGCGTAAAATAGTGCCTGCATTATTTACCAGAATATCAATAACCGAATGTTCGCTTTTAACTTTTTTAGTAAAATCTAACGTTGCAGTTCTATTACTAAAATCGCATTGATAGGCATAAAATTTTCTGCCCAAAGCAATAACTTCTTTTTCCACCGAACTATCCTGAAGTTCTAAACTTGCAGAAACGCCTATGATATCGGCACCAGCTTCGGCTAAAGCTAAAGCCATTGCTTTACCAATCCCTCTTTTGCAACCCGTTACTAATGCAGTTTTACCTGCTAAATCAAATATGTTTGACATCTTTCTTTTCTTATTGAAATTATGTTCTATTTATCTAATAGTCGCCATTTCGGCCCAAGCGGAAAAATCTTTTAAACTTATTTCGCTCTAATATTTAGGAAAGTAAAATCTACTTTAACTCGGTGATTGCACAATGGTCCATATCGCCATAATCCAGATTTTCACCAGCCATACCCCAAATAAAAGTATAATTACTGGTTCCAGCGCCAGAATGAATTGACCAGTTTGGTGAAATTACAGCTTGGTCGTTTTGCATCCAAATATGACGGGTTTCTTGTGGTTCGCCCATAAAATGGCAAACACTTTGCCCTTGCGGCACTTCAAAGTAGAAATAAGCTTCCATCCTTCTATCGTGTGTGTGTGCTGGCATGGTATTCCATACACTACCCGATTTTAATTCCGTCATACCCATTTGCAACTGACAAGTTGGTAAAACACTATTTACTAAAAGCTTATTAATTATTCTGTGGTTTGCCGTTTCTGGTGTACCTAGCTCCACAATTTCTGCATCAGCCTTGCTTACTTTTTTTGTTGGGTAAGTATGATGTGCAGGAGCTGAATTAATGTACAGCTTTGTCGGCTGTGCGGCATCTGCCGACTCAAAAGAAACCTCTTTCGTTCCTTTTCCAATATACAAAGCTTCTTTATAATCTAATTCAAATCTCTCTCCATCGGCAATTACAATTGCCTTTCCACCAACGTTAATAATACCTAACTCGCGGCGCTCTAAAAAGTAATTTGCTTTTAAATCGCTAGGATTGGGTAAATCCAGTTTTTGATCAACAGGCATGGCGCCACCAACAATGTATCTATCAAAATGCGATAATGTAAGGTTTACCTGATTTGCTTCAAAAACATTTTCTATTAAAAAATTTTCCCGCAAAGTAGCGGTATCCATTTGTTTAACTTCTTTTGGACTTTGAGCGTAGCGGCTTTCGAATTTATTCATTGGTTAAAATTTGAGATTTGATTAGGGATTTTAGCAAAAGCTAAATTATAATCGCAAATATATTTATACCAAACTTAAAAACTGAATTAATACGCAACTTTATAAGTCTTTTTATTAATTCAATTTTACAGGCTTAAAAGTTCGAATTAATTGATAAAACTAATTCTAAAAGATTTTCTTAAATCGCCAGTTACAGAAGTAATTCCCGCATTTGTTCCATGATTTGTATTGGTACTACTTCCAATCGGTTTTGTAATCACAAATCTAAACTGATTGCCAGCATCGAGTTTAACTACATCAAAAGGAATGGTTATCGTTTGTACGGTATTGGCAGCCATTTGTTCAAATGTGGAGTTTACTGTCGTAACATCTGTCCATAGCCCAAATTTAAGAACCTGAAAAACCAACCTTAAAGCGGTTTTACTGCTGGTTGATGAAATAACAGGATTATAATTCAAAAAGCCTGAAATATCGTAGGAACCGCTTTTATTTACTGTAAATGTCTGCAAATCGCCATTCAAGGTTATGTAAGTTGGGTTTGTAATCGCTATGCTGCTCGTTTCCCACGGGACTGGGATTAATAGTAAACTGGAATTGAAACTTGTTAAAGTTAAACCACTCATTAAATAATCTGTCGGCGATTTCATAAAAAAATCATCTGGCGATAAGCGTACTTGTACATCGTTTGTAGATGAATAGGCTTCCCATACAGTTCCATTCCACATATAAATACAATTAGCCTTTACTGGATTTGCGCCCGAAGTAGTTTGAGTATTGTAAACCCACAAACCAACTTTTGGAGAAATAATTGTGCTTACATCTGTTGCACTGTTTAACGCCACTCTTGTCATCAAGAAACCTTTCTTGCTTCCAGCTGGTAAAGCTGATACATCCATATCTAATAAACTAGAAGCTTTTGGCGATCTTGTTCTTAATCCTGCAAGTTGTGCATTGGCATTACTCAGAAACAGGAAACAGAAAGAAAGTGCTATTAATAATTTTTTCATCGTAATTTATCAAATAAGCTAATCTAGTTTAAGGATTCTAATATTTTTGGAAAAATTTAAGCCTTCAGGTACACTAATTGTTGCGCCTGATTCATGAGTACCTCCGTAAGTCCTGCTGATGACAACCTGAAGAACATCATTGGTATCGAAGTGTATAACAGATGGTGGTGCAATTAAAGTTCTGGAATAGCCGCCCGTCTTTTTACCCCAAACTAATATTGTTTGTGCAACTGTAGTCCAGGTGCCGCCCCCATTAGTCGAGCGCTGAATTTTGTACAAAAGATTCGTATTCGAATCATCAGAATCATCTAAGTGAGGATTATAATTTACATAGCCAGATACCTCATACTCACCTGTTTGGTTAATAATAAAACGGTTATTACTTAGCGTAACGTTATTCCCGTTATTAGTAAGTACGTAAATATTATTAAAAGTAACCTGTACATTACCTCCCCCATTTATTGTTGATCTATTGGCAGGAGTCAGTTCTTGTTCTATAGGTTCCTGGCAAAAAAACACTTGTGGAAGCAATAGTTTCTTTAAGGTATTAATGTCTGCCAGGTCAACCCATCGGCTCCCATTCCAAAAATAATGGTGATCTGTTTCTACCTCATTTGGAGCTATGCCCGCTGTATTTGTATTATACACCATTAATCCAGCCGCAGGATTTGGGATGGTGGTTACATCCAAAGCATTTTGGAGGTTTACTTTCGGCAACAGAACGCCCCCTTTTTTAGCATCAGAACTTACTTCCAATATAGTTGAGGCATCGGGTGTTCTCGTTCCAATTCCTGTTTGAGCGTGTAGCAGGCATGTAGAACATAGAACCGTTAATAATGTAGTTTCAAGAAATCGAAAGTTTATTTTCATATTATAGGCTATAATCAATCAACCGTATTCTTATAGATTTAGCGATCGGCGTATTTGTTGTTACATTAATTTCACCAGTACCTTGCACAGAATTGCTATCTACATAGGGGGCTGAGGTGATCACCCTTATAAATTCATTCGCATTAAATTGAACAGCGGTGATGGGTACAATTAATGTTTTAAAATCTGAAGCAGAGCCCTCTCCCCAATTTCCTCGGGCGCCTGCTACAGCAACCCATGGTCCTGTAGCGCTTGTACCTTTTTGAATAATTATATTTTGCAGGGCTCGAGTACTGGATGAACCATGTGGATTATAATTGATGTAAGAGGATAATTCATATAAACCCGATTATTTACCTTAAAGGTATTATTGGCTGATGGCGTAATAATATTACCAGTATTAAGATCAACAGTTTCGAAGCTCATTACCAATATCTCTGTATCAGCGATATCAAATTTATTAACTTGTGGTACTATGGATTTACTATAAAAAACCTGGGGAACTATTAGTTCTTCTATAGCCAGTAAACCTGGCATAGAAACCCATTCAGTCCCATTCCAAAAATAATACCTGTTTGCATAAACATCGTTGGGTTTTGATCCTGCTGATGCTGTATTGAATACAATTAAACCTTTTTCTGGAGCAGGAATTGTTGCCTGATCAAATCGACCAGTTAATGCAATGCCAGGACCTCTAAAGCCTTTATTTGTTGATTGCAATTCTAAAACTGCTGATGCATTGGGTTGTTGTGTCCCAATTCCAACTTGCGCCTGTACACCTGACACAACTATATGTATCATAGCCATAGCCAAGAAATACTTGTAATATTTTATCATTTTCTAAAAAATTAACAATTCAAACGAAATCGTATTATTTTTCAGGGAGATTACTATAAAGTGGGCTTTAAATTATTACGATCCAGATAAATTCTTCAAAATCGTATGGGAAGTAAATTAAAACTTATTTTGCTGCACTTAGCCACTAACCATTGAGATGTAGGTTATTAGGGAGGTCAGATTCAAAAACAAAGGAATAAAAAAAAATCAAAAACAGAAAGAAAATACTAAGTAATAATACAAATATTATAGAAAAACGCTAACAATGTCCACTTACTCTTTATCAGGTATAATTCATTAATTTTTTATGATATAACCATGACAATATATCATCAAGTTAATATCCTTTATAAAACACATTCTCCTGACAAACATATCTGTCGCGCATCCGTTAGTTTATTATTAAAATTTATGATATGTCGATATTAAAAAATAAAGTTGCTATGGTTTCGGGTGCTGGATCTGGAATCGGACGGGCCATAGCCATTACCTATGCACAAGAGGGTGCAAAAGTTGTTGTAGCTGATATTAATGAAGAACATGCCGATGAAACGGTTAAATTAATTCTAGAAAGTGGCGGAGATGCTTTTAAAGTTAAGGCAGATTCTTCAAAAGCAGACGAAAATAAAAGATTAATAGAGGCGGTTGTAGAAAAATATGGCCGATTAGATATTGCCTGCAATAATGCAGGAATGGGCGGACCTGCAAAACCTACTGGGGCCTATGAACCAGATGAATGGGACAAGGTTATTGCGCTAAACCTTAATGGTGTATTTTATGCCTGCAAATACGAGCTCGAGCAAATGGAAAAAAATGGTGGCGGAACAATTATTAACATTGCATCAATTCATGGGCAAGTTGCAGCGCCCAACAGTCCTGCTTACACAGCTTCAAAACACGCAGTTGTTGGATTAACCAAAAACATTGCAGTGGAATATGCTCAGAAAAATATTAGATGTAATGCGGTCGGACCAGGGTACATTGAAACGCCTTTGTTATCAACCAATCTAAATCCAGAAGCTATGAAGGCAATTGCTGCTAAAAGTCCTTTAAATAGACTAGGAACGGCACAGGAAATTGCGGATTTAGTTGCTTTTTTAAGTTCTGATAAATCATCCTTTACCACAGGAAGTTATATCATCGCAGATGGTGGTTATACTGCTATATAATTTTTTAGTTCAAAGTTAATTACACATCTAAATGTTGTGAATAATAAACTGATTATTTTAAACCTTGATAATTTCGAATGGTCATAGTAAGAGTTATTAAATATCTATACTATGAAAAAGATGATATATTTTTTGCTTTTAGCAATGGCTGTAAATTTTAGCTCTTGTGTAGTAAGAACTCGTCAGCCAAGGGCAGCTTGGGTTCCTGGACATTATGAAATTGGACCTTATGGTGGTCGACATTGGATTAGAGGACACTACCGCTAATTTTTAAAATTCGAAAAATAAAAGGCTGAACTTAGTAACTAAGTTCAGCCTTTTATTGTGTTAAGAATCTTTAATTCTTTAATGAGGTCATATCAATTACAAAACGATAACGTACATCACTTTTAAGCATCCGCTCGTATGCTTCGTTAATATCTTGAATTTTAATAATCTCTATCTCAGATACGATGTTATTTTCGCCGCAGAAATCAAGCATTTCCTGAGTTTCGGCAATACCACCAATTACAGAGCCCGCAACAGACTTTCTGCCCATTATTAATGGAACTGAATTCAACATCGGATCTAACGGACCTAAATAACCTACCAATACAATTGTTCCGTTGATGCCCAATGTAGGCACATATTCATTTACATCATGCACATAGGGTACAGTATCAATAATTAAATCAAATTGTCCGCTTACCGCTTTCATTTGAGCACTATCGGTAGATATTACCACACCATCAGCACCTAATTCTTTTGCATCCTTTTCTTTTTCAGGAGAACGAGAAAAAAGCGTTACCTCTGCACCTAAACCTTTGGCAAGCTTAATAGCCATATGCCCAAGACCGCCCAAGCCAACTACCGCTACTTTACTTCCTGGGCCAACATTCCAATGTTTTAATGGCGACCAGGTCGTAATTCCCGCACATAATAAAGGTGCAGTTGCTGCAGCATCAAGGTTTTCTGGCACCTTTAAAACAAAATGTTCATCAACCACAACTTTTTCCGAATAGCCGCCATAGGTTCTGCCACCCAAATGCTTATCCTTACCGTTGTAAGTCCCTGTAAATCCTGGAAGACAATATTGTTCCAAATCCTTTTTGCAAGATTCGCATGTTCTGCAAGAATCTACAATGCAACCAACCGCAGCCATATCACCAACTTTGAATTTGGTTACTTCACTTCCAACGTTGGTAACTCGCCCTACAATTTCATGACCAGGAACTGCTGGATAAACTGTACCACCCCAGTCGTTTTTAGCAGTGTGTAAATCCGAGTGGCACACGCCACAAAATAAGATATCGATCTCAACATCCTTTGGTGTAGCCGTTCTGCGTTTTATATTAATTTGTTTTAAAGCTGATTCCGCCGATTCAGTTCCAAAAGCTTTTACTTCGAAAGTTTGCATATATATATGATTATTTATTTACCAATTCGTACTCTTCGTTTGTAACAGGTGTAAGCCAGGTTACATTTTTTTCGTTTTTAAAATTGCTTATGGCCACATGAACGAGTCGTTCTGTATGCCCAGCACCATGCCAGTGTTCAATACCACTTGGAATATTTATAACATCACCTTGTTTTAAAGCTTTGGCCTCCTTACCTTTTTCCTGATAAAAGCCCGTTCCATCGGTAACAAGTAAAATCTGACCCGCTGGGTGAGTATGCCAGTTTGTTCTTGCCCCAGCTTCAAAAACTACATTACCAATACTATAAGTTCCTGTTTCATCTTTCGGAACTAAAATAGTAACCCAGGTAACACCAGTAAAATAATCAGCAGAACCTCGCTCCCCTTTCGGAAAGATTGTATTTTCGTTATTATTTATTATTTCCATCTTTTTTAATATTTATTGATTGCTCAATAAGCCATTTTTTAACTTTAATTTTTGCTTCTTCTTGCTCTGCTCCCTTAATCACTAAAAGTTTTCCATCTTTTTCGATACCGCCCTGCATTTCGAAACCTTTTAATATTTTGCTATCTGGACAAAGTTCTTTTATGGTTTCAAAACTACTTCCTACACCATAACCAGCATTTGTGTTAAATGGGATTAAGGTTTTTCCACCGAGATTATACTTTTTTAAGAAGCTTTTTACTGGAGGTGGTAATTTCATTCCCCAGGTAGGAAAGCCAATAAAAACAGTATCATATTTTTCTATATCATCGATTTTTGTTTTTAATGCAGGTAAATAACCTCGTTCATTTTCGCTAGCCACTTGGTCAACAGTTGTTTTGTAATCAGCGGGATAAGGCTTTTCGAGCTCTAAAGCAACTAATTGTCCACCAACGTTGGCATGAATGATTTCTGCAATTGCTTTTGTATTATTTGTTCTTGATAAATACACAATTAAAACCTTTTTGTTTGCAATAGGTTCTTGTGCTTGTGTGCAAGCTGCTGTAAAGCACATCATCAACAAGGTAAGGAAGTTAAAA
>Ga0308164_10004498_pt1 | contig 11753 bp, 7 predicted proteins | sample PhyTR2_FD_201031 | JGI IMG/M metagenome (GOLD analysis project Ga0308164, IMG submission 201031) | Phyllosphere microbial communities from UC Gill Tract Community Farm, Albany, California, United States - DLSLT.R2 | ecosystem: Host-associated > Plants > Phyllosphere > Unclassified | place: USA... | reverse complement strand
AGAAGCGCCAGAGCATCCCGCTCAGCGACCTCGCCGCCGCGCTCGAGAAGCGCCCGCCCGAGCGCGTCTCGGGGACCGCGGTGTTCCTGACCGCGAACCCGCATGCGACGCCGGGCGCGCTGCTGCACAACCTCAAGCACAACAAGGTGCTGCACGAGCGCAACCTGATCGTCAGCATCCGCACCGCCGACCGCCCGTTCGTCGACGAGGCAAGCCGCGCTAAGGTCGAGCGCGTCGACGAGAATTTCTCGATCGTCGTGCTGACCTATGGCTTCATGGAATCGCCCGACGTGCCGCGCGATCTCGGCGTCGGCAACAAGACCGAGCAGCTCGGGCTCGACCCGATGCGCACCTCGTTCTTCATCGGCCGCAACACGCTGAAGCCCGATGCGGAGAAGGGCATGCCGCCCTGGCAGGACCGGATCTTCCTGTTCCTGCAGCGCAACGCCAGCGACCCGACCGACTTCCTGAAGATCCCCCCCGGCAAGGTGCTCGAGCTAGGCGAACAGGTAACGGTCTAACCTCCCTCGCCCCTCCGGGGAGAGGGAAGGGGCCCGCGGCCCTTGCCGTGGGAAGGGAGAGGGGTGTTGGAGCGGACCGTCCCGAGCCTCACGCCCCTCACCCTTCCGTCGCCAACGGCTCCTCCTTCCCTCTCCCCAAAGGGGAGAGGGACGTGACAATCACCCCGCAAACGCCTTTACCAGATCGAACAAATAATCCCGGCCGTCGTACAGCGACGCGACCCGGATACGCTCGTTCAGCCCATGGATCCCGCCCATGTCCTTGTCGATGAACACGCCGGGCGCGCCATAGACGGGGATCCCGATCGCCTCGAAGAAGATCCCGTCGGTCGCGCCGGTCGACATCAGCGGCAGGATCGGCAGCCCAGGGAAATGCTTGGCCGCGACCTTCGTCACCGGCCCCATGATCTTCGGGTCGAGCGTCGGCGGGATCGCGGTCGGCCGCACCGGCTGGTTGGCCGTCACCGTCACCTTCGCGCCCGCCAGTTCTTTCAGCTTGGCGAGCGTGCCGTCGACCGTCTCCCCCGGAAAGATCCGGCAGTTGATGTTCGCGGTCGCGCGCTGCGGCAGCGCGTTCTCCGCGTGCCCTGCGTTCAGCAGCGTCGCCACGCAGGTCGTGCGCAGCGTCGAATGCATCGCCTTGTCACGGCTGACGATCGCGTCCGCGGTCTTGTCCTCCGGATTGGCGAGCAGCTTCGTGATCGCAGTCCCCATTTCGCCCGGCATCGCCTTTGCGCTCGCCGCGAAGAACGCCTTGGTCGTGTCGGTGAACGTCACCGGGAATTCATAGCCCTGCACCGCCTTCACCGCATCGGCGAGTTCGTAGATCGCGTTCGCTGGCGTCGGTTGCGAGCTGTGCCCGCCGGGATTGGTGGCAAGGAACGTGTAGTTCTGCGCGGCCTTCTCGCCCACCTGGATCGCGAGCAACTGGCGCTTGCCATTGTCGTCGAGCCGCCCGCCGCCGCCTTCGTTCAGCGCGAACTCCGCCGCGATCAGGTCGGGCTTCGATTTGGCCAGATACTGTGCGCCGTTCCACGCGAACGTGGTCTCCTCGCCGCAGGTCAGCGCCAGCTTGATCGTGCGCCTGGGCTTGTACCCGGACGTCTTGAAGCGGATCATCGCGTCCGACCAGATCGCCGCCTGCGCCTTGTCATCGACGGTGCCGCGCGCGTAATAATAGCCGCCCTCCTCGATCAGCTTGAACGGATCGCGCACCCAGTCCTCGCGCTTGGCCTCGACCACGTCGAGATGCGCGAGCAGCAACATCGGCTTGACGCTCGCGTCCGATCCTTTGAGCACCGCGACCAGCCCGCCGTCCTTGGGATGCTCGGGCACCGAGAAATAGGTGAGGTCGGCATCCGCATAGCCCGCGCTCTTCAGCCGCGCGCCGATCTGCGCGGCGGCCTGCGTGCAACTGCCCGCCGACAGCGTCGTGTTGGTCTCGACGAGTTCCTTGTAGAGCCCGAAAAACGCCTTCTGGTCGGGCCGCGATTGCGCCTGCGCGGAGATCGGCGTGGTCAGTATCGCCGCCGTAAGTAGCCAGCCCGTAGCGCGCATTATCGTCCCCTTTTTCGTGTCGTGCAGGAGAGTTGCAGCGAATGCGCGGTTGCGCAACCTCAGCGGCGTCGGGCGTCGCGCGGCAGCGCCAGCCGCACCTCGCGGTTGGCGAAATCGATGTCGACGCGGCGGAACAGTTGCAGCACATCCATCCCCAGCAGCATCGCGGGCCGCTCGGCCAGACCGAACACCGCGAACGGCGGCGCGTCGACCGCGGTGAACGCGACGGGTAGGTCGCCCAGCGACAGGCTGCCGATCGAGACCCGGTCCATCGTGGTATAGTCGGCCACCACCGTCTCGCCGGTGACCCCGGTCAGCGAGACCGTCTGAGTCCGATCCGCGCCCCCCAGCGCCTTGCGAGTCACCTTCCGGCGCAGCGCGCCATTGGCCATGCTGATCGAGGTGCCGGTATCCAGGATCACGCGGATGCGGATGCCGTTGCAATAGGCGTCGGTGACGACAAGCTGCCCGAACAGGCTGCGCGCGCGGATGACGATCTCGTCGGGGGCGGCACGCTCGCGGATGCGGCGTTTGCGCGACGGGGTGACCGTCATCACGTTGGTGTCGAAGTCGATCGTCACCGCGTGATCCTGCAAGGTGTCGATCCCGAGCAACCCACGCGCGCCCAGGTTGATCGCACCGATCGCCGGCGCCTCGATCGGTGCGCTGCCGATCACGCTGACCTTGAGCGAGGGGATGACGACGGTGGCGACCCGCTCCGATCCGGTCATTCCCGTCACGCGCACCGTCCGGCCCGGCGCGAGGCCGAGCGTGGCGGCCAGTTCGCGCGCAATGACGGTCCGCTGCGCGCCGGTGTCGACGATGAACGGAAAGGGCCCCGCGCCGGCGATCGTCACCGGCACCGTCATCCGCGTCTGGTCGTCGCCGAACAACAGCGTTGCGGCATCGGGGTCTGCTGCGGATGCTGCAGCCGTTGGTGGTGCAGCATTTTGACGCGGGAGCACCGCGTCCTGGGCGCTCGCCTGGGCGGTGATCACGAACAGCAACGGGCTCAGCCACCTGCGCATGCTGCAAATGCTGCGCCCGATTTCATGCGCGCGCAACTGTGGTTATTCGGGGAGAACGACGCTGCAAAAATCACCACCCCGGCGGAGGCCGGGGCCCAATTGGAAAGGTGGTCGTAACAGCGCATTGCCCCCAATGAGCAGCGTCCCCCAATTGGGCCCCGGCCTCCGCCGGGGTGGTGGGTTGTGAGGGAGTGTCCCCCCTCAATCCCGCCGCATCGCATCGGCGATCATCGCCTCCGCCTCGATAAGCAGCGCGTCGTCCGAACTGCTCGTCGCCACCTTCTCGCGCCCGATCAGCGTCAGCACCGGCACCGCCAGCGGCGTCACGCGCTCGAGATCGACATGCACCATCGTCGCCGCCGCACGGTCGAGCAGCGACGCCAGCCGCCCGACATCGGTCATCCGCGCGCGCGCATCCGCCCACGCCGCCTCAAGCAACAGATGCGTCGGCTCGTATTTGCGCAGCACGTCGTAGATCAGGTCGGTCGAGAACGTCACCTGCTTGCCGGTCTTGCGCTTGCCCGGATGTTGCCGCTCGACCAGCCCGCCGATCACCGCGACCTCGCGGAATGCGCGCTTGAGCAGGTGCGATTGCTGCACCCATTCGACGAATTCATGCTCGAGGATATCCGCCGAGAACAAAGCCGCCGGATCGGTGATCTTCTCCAGCCCAAACACCGCCAGCGCATAGTCGTTGGCGACGAAGCCGAGCGGTTTCAGCCCCTGCGTCTCCATCCGCCGCGTGATCAGCATCCCCAGCGACTGGTGCGCGTTCCACCCCTCGAAGCTGTACGCGACCATGTAATGCCGCCCCTCGCGCGGGAACGTCTCGACCAGCAGCTGGCCGGGCTCGGGCATCACCGATCGATACGCCTGCATCTCGAGCCATTCGCGCACGTCGTCGGGAAACCGCGCCCACTCGCCTGGATGCGCGAGGAACCCGCGGACCCGGTCGGCCAGGTTCGTCGACAGCGGCATCCGGCTGCCGCCATAGGTCGGGATCCGCGCCGGCTTCGACGTCGCGCGCACCACCAGATCCTCGAGGTCGATCTTCATCACCTCGAGGCTGAGCCCCGCGAAGAAGAACGTGTCGCCGTGGCTCAACTGCGCCGCGAACGCCTCCTCGACGCGCCCCAGCACGCGGCCATTGCCGAACCGCACGTTCAGCATCGTCGCCTCGACGATGATGCCAGCGTTGAGCCGGTGCTGGCCGATGAATTTGGGATGGCTGACGCGCCACGTGCCATCCGCGTCCTTGGTCAGCCGCTTGAACCGGTCATACGCCTTCAGCGAATAGCCGCCGTCGCTGATGAAGTGCAGCACGCGCTCGAACGTCTCGGTCGGCAGCGCGGAATAGGGGAGAGCGGAGCGGATCTCGTTCAGCAAATCCGCTTCACGAAACGGCGCCGCACACGCGCACGCCATCACATGCTGCGCCAGCACGTCGAGCGCACCGACGCGGAAGATGTCCGAATCGAGCTCGCCCGCCTCGACCGCGTCGAGGGCTGCTCGCGCCTCCAGATATTCGAACCGGTTGCCCGGCACGACGATCGCCTGCGACGATTCGTCGAGCCGGTGATTGGCGCGCCCAATCCGCTGCAACAGCCGAGACGATCCCTTGGGCGCGCCCATCTGGATCACGCAATCGACATTGCCCCAGTCGACCCCCAGGTCGAGGCTCGAGGTGGCGACCAGCGCGCGCAGCTTGCCCTCGGCCATGGCATTCTCGACCTTGCGCCGCGCCTCCTTGGCAAGACTCCCGTGATGGACGCCGATCGGCAGATTGCCCGCATTCACCTTCCACAGATCCTGGAAGATCAGTTCGGCAAGGCTGCGCGTGTTGCAGAACACGATCGAGGTCTCGTGCGCCTCGATCTCCGCCATCACCTGCGCGGCGGCATAGCGGCCCGAATGCCCCGACCACGGCACACGGCCCTCGGGCAGCAGGATCGCGATATTGGGATCGGCGCCCGGCTCGCCGCGCACCATAGCGACCTGGTCGATATCGCCGTCGGGCGCGAGCCACGCGCGATAGCCATCGGCATCGGCGACCGTCGCCGACAGCGCGACGCGGCGCATCCCCGGCGAGATCATCTGCAACCGTGCCATGCACAGCGACAGCAGGTCGCCGCGCTTGCCGGTCGCGAACGCGTGCACCTCGTCGACGACGATCGTGCGGAGGTTCTCGAACATCGTGATGCTGTCCGGATAGCTCAGCAGCAGCGACAGCGACTCCGGCGTCGTCAGCAGGATCTGCGGCGGCTTGATCCGTTGCCGCGCCTTGCGATCCGAAGGGGTGTCACCGGTGCGGGTCTCGACGCGGATATCCACGCCCATCTCGTCGATCGGCGTCAGCAAATTGCGCTGCACGTCGACCGCGAGCGCCTTCAACGGCGATACGTAGAGCGTGTGCAGCCCCGCGGTCGGCGCCTCGATCAGCTCGGCGAGCGTCGGCAGGAACCCCGCGAGCGTCTTGCCCGCGCCCGTCGCCGCCACCAGCAGCGCGTGATGCCCCGCACGGCCTTCCGCCAGCATCTCGCGCTGATGCCGCCGCGGACGCCATCCCCGCGTCGCGAACCAGTTTTCCAAGGGGAGGGGAAGGTCGCTCACGGCCTGTTCACGCATCGTCGTCATATGGGGGCATCGCGCCGCACCGCTATGGACCGCACGCGTAACGACCGGCATTTCAGCCAAAGCTCTGTTGTGAAAGACAATCGGTGTCGCTTTTCCGCTATCTTCTGCCGCTACCGTTGCTTGCACTCCTGCCCTTCGCCAATGCCACCGCCGCCAACAAGTCGTTCGTCGGCGCAGGCGGCAATGTCCGCCTGTCGTACGCCTCTAGCCTCACGCCGACGCGCAACTTCGCCGGCCGCCCGCTGATGAACCGCGGCTGGCGGCAAATGTGGGACGGCGCCCCGATCGGGCGCGGCGTCGGCATCGTCCGCTTCTGGGAACTCGCCAAGCCGACCGACGGCCAGGGCCAGGTGACCGAGCTGCTCCAGGTCGGCTTCAGCCGCAGCGCGGCGGTGGTCGCGACCTGCGGCACCGCGGGGATGGTCTCCGGCAATGTCCGACGCCTGCCCAACCGGATGCTCGGCGGCCACCGCTGGACCGTCTACGCCAGCGGCGACGCGGGCATGAGCCAACAGGTGAGCGCAACCAACCTGCGCAGCGTCATCAACGGCGCCTGCTACGCGATCGACCGAGTCACCTATGCGGCCAAGGCCGCGCCCCCCGCAGGCCGCAACGCGCCGACCCAGGCGGTCGCGGCAGCGCGGATGGACGCGATCCTGGCGACGATCAAGGTCGGCACGCGCCGCTGATCTGAGCGGCATCCGGCAAGGCGAGCGCCGCCAACTCCCCTTTCTTCCGTCATCCTGACGAAAGTCAGGATCCAGGGTAACAGGCGCTAACGTGTCCGGCTCTGGATCCTGACTTTCGTCAGGATGACGGGACTTGGGGGTGCACGTCATCGTGGACCCCGACCCCGTCTCACCCCGGTACGGCTACGTCACCGCGCCCTCCACCACCCCGCTCTTCCGTCATCCTGACGAAAGTCAGGATCCAGGGTAACAAGCGCTGCCGTGTACGGTTCTGGATCCTGACTTTCGTCAGGATGACGGAGCTTGGGTGATGCGCCTTCCTGGAATCCCAATCCGTCGCACCCCACCGCCACGCGATCACGGCACCGCACCCCGGTCCACGCGTTACCCCCGCATGGCAAAACTCGGCGACTGGCTCGAACCGCATCCGCACGGCATCCTCGTCAAGCCGATCGACGCGTGGATCGATCCCTCGATCCCGACCGCGAAAGCGCTCGTCACGCACGGCCACGCCGATCATGCGCGCGGCGGTCACGAGGCGGTGTGGGCAACCCCCGAGACGCTCGCGATCATGGATGCGCGCTACGGCCCGCAAGCCGGCAACCCGGTCGCGTACGGCGAGACGATCCGGATGGGCGAGGTCGATATCGGCTTCGTCCCCGCCGGCCACGTGCTCGGTTCGGCGCAGATCGTGCTCGATTACCGCGGCGAGCGGATCGTCGTCTCGGGCGATTACAAGCGCCGCGCAGACCCGACCTGCACGCCGTTCGAACCCGTCAAATGCGACGTCTTCATCACCGAGGCGACGTTCGGCCTGCCGGTCTTCCGCCATCCCGACACCGGCGACGAGATCGACAAGCTGATCGCCGCGCTCCACGCCAACCCCGATCGCTGCGTCGTCGTCGGCGCCTATGCGCTCGGCAAGGCGCAGCGCGTGATCGCCGAACTGCGCGAGCGCGGCCATCACGCGCCGATCTACATCCACGGCGCGCTGCAACGTCTGTGCGATCTCTATGCGGATCACGGCGTCCGGCTCGGCGAACTCCTGCCCGTCGCGGACACCAAGAAGGCGGACATGGCGGGTCATGTCGTGATGTGCCCGCCCGGCGCGCTCAACGATCGCTGGTCGCGGCGGCTGCCCGATCCGATCACCGCGATGGCGAGCGGGTGGATGCGCGTCCGCGGCCGCGCGCGGCAGAAGAATGTCGAGCTGCCGCTGATCCTCAGCGATCACGCCGACTGGGACGAGCTCATCGCGACGCTGACCGAGATCGCACCGCGCGAAGTCTGGGTGACGCACGGCCGCGAGGACGCGCTGGTCCACTGGTGCATGACCCGCCAGATCAAGGCCCGCGCGCTCGCGCTGGTCGGCTTCGAAGACGAGGACGACTGACCTGAAATCCTCCCCCTGGCTGGGGAGCATCAGGCGAGGCTTGCGCTTCCGACCAGCTTCGGCAGGATAGGGCATTACCCCTGTCACAAGGATCACCCGTGGCCCGTTCGACCAAGTTCGCTGCTGTGTTGCTGCTCGCACTCTCCACGACTGCCCCCGCGCAGGACTCGCCCAAGAAGGACAAGGCCGAGAGCAACGCCGACCGGATGAAGGCCGAGGCGGAGGCCGACTACGCCAACGCGCCCGTCGCCGAGCAGGAGGTCAAGACGAAGGGCCGCGTCACCGTCGGCGGCAAGTCACTCGCCTATACCGCGACCGTCGGTACGCTGACGTTGCGCGATACCGAGGGCAAGCCGACCGCGAGCCTGTTCTACACCGGCTACACGCTCGACGGCACCAAGCCCGGCACGCGGCGCCCCGTGACGTTCTTCTACAATGGCGGTCCGGGCTCGCCCAGTTTCTGGCTGCACATGGGGTCGTTCGCGCCCGTCCGCCTGCGGACCGCCAACCCCGAATATATCAAGCCCGCGCCCTATGACTTCGGCCCCAATCCCGACACGCTGCTCGACAAGACCGACATGGTGTTCATCGACGCGGTCGGCACCGGCTATTCGCGGCCACTCGGCGATACCAAGCCGTCCGCTTTCTACGGCGTCGACGAGGATGCCGACGCCTTCGCCAAGGGCATCCTGCGCTACGCCACCAAATATGGCCGCTGGAACAGCCCCAAATTCCTGTTCGGCGAAAGCTATGGCACCACCCGGTCGGGCGCGCTCGCCTATCAGTTGCAGGATCGCGGGATGGCGCTCAACGGCGTCGTGCTGCTGTCGTCGATCATGAACTACGGGTACCGCCAGCCCGGGCTCGACGAGATCTACCTCAACTACCTGCCGAGCTATGCGGCCAGCGCCTGGTATCACAACCGCCTGCAGAACCGCCCCGCCGACGTCGCGACGACAGTGGCCGAGGCACGCGCGTTCGCGACCGGCCCCTATGCGGCGGCGCTGTCGAAGGGGCAGACGATCTCGGATGCGGAGCGCGATTCGGTCGCGACGCGGATGAGCCAGCTGATCGGCATCTCGCCCGACTTCATCAAGCGCGCCAATCTCCGCATCGACCTCGCGCGCTTCCAGAAGGAGCTGCTGCGCGACCAGCGGCTCACGCTCGGCCGGTTCGATTCGCGCTATACCGGCGTCGACAGCGACGCGGCGGGCGAGCGGCCCGAGACCGACGCGTCGGACACCGCGATCGCGGGCGCGTTCATCGCCACCTTCAACGATTATGTGACGCACACGCTCGGCTACAAGACCGAGATGCCGTACCGCTTGAGCGCGCGCGACGCGCCCGGCTGGACATGGAACTGGAAGCACGACGCCCCCGGCCGCGGCGGCCAGTCGCAGAACAACCCCAACACCGCGGTCGACCTCGCCGCCGCGATGCGCGAGAATCCGTATCTCAACGTGCTGTCGATGAACGGCTATTACGACATGGCGACGCCGTTCTTCGGGACGGAGAACGATCTCGGCCACATGATGCTCGATCCCTCGCGCCAGCGGAACCTGGCGTTCCGCTATTATCCCGCGGGGCACATGACGTATCTCAACCCCGAAGCGCTGCACCAGATGAAGGCCGACCTGTCGCGCTGGTACGACGTTGCAGTAGGGGAGGCGCGGAGTGCAACGCCACCGGGCGGCGCGAGCGTTTCCGGCGCGGATGGGGCGGGCGCCGTCCCGAACTGAGCCCCCCGCCAATACACTTCCCCGGCGAAGGCCGGGGTCCAATTGGGCAACGTAGCTGATGGGCGCTGCGCCTCGTTACGCCAACCTACCCAATTGGGCCCCGGCCTTCGCCGGGGTGATGTGCTTTTGACGGCGGACTAGCGTCCGACCACCCCCGACTCTAACGCGCGCCTTCCAGCGCCTTCGCCCGCCGCCGCTGCACCGAACTCCCGATCCCCAGCGCCTCGCGGTATTTCGCGACCGTCCGCCGCGCGATGTCGAAGCCCTTCGCGTTGAGCAGCTCGACCAGCGTATCGTCCGACAGGATCTTCGCGCCCTCGGTATCGATCAGCGCGCGGATCGCCGATTTCACTGCCTGCGCCGACACCGCCTCGCCGCCATCCGCCGACTGGATCGCGCTCGTGAAGAAGTATTTCAGCTCGTACAGCCCGCGCGCGCACGACACGTACTTGTTGCTCGTCACCCGGCTGACGGTCGATTCGTGCATCTCGATCGCGTCGGCGACCTGGCGCAAGGTCAGCGGCCGGAGATGCGCGACGCCCTTCAGGAAGAACGCCTCCTGCTGCTTCACGATCTCGGTCGCGACCTTGATGATCGTCCGCTGGCGCTGGTCGAGCGCCTTGACCAGCCAGTTCGCGCTGGCGAGGCAATCGCTCAGCCACGCCTTCGACGCCTTGTCCTGCTGCCCGCCCGCCAGCTCGGTATAATAGCTGCGGTTGACCAGCACGCGCGGCAGGGTGGCGGCGTTGATCTCGATCGCCCAGCCCGCCTTGGTGCGCGCGACGAACAGGTCCGGCGTCACCGACTGCGCAGGCTCGCCGCCGTAGCGACAGCCGGGCTTCGGATCATAGCCGCGCAGCTCGCGGATCATGTCCGCCATGTCCTCGTCGTCGACGTCGCACATGCGCTTGAGCCGGGCCAGTTCGCCGCGCGCGAGCAGGTCGAGATTGTCGATCAGCCGCGCCATGCACGGATCATAGCGATCCGCCTCCTTCGCCTGCAACGCGAGGCACTCGCCGAGATCGCGCGCGCCGACGCCGGTCGGATCGAACGTCTGGATCGTCGCCAGCACGCGCTCGACGCGGACGAGCGGCACGCCGAGCCGGTTGGCGATGTCGAGCAGCGCCGCGGTGAGATAGCCCGCCTCGTCGATCTGGTCGATCAGATGCGCGGCGATGAACGCGTCCTCGTGGGGGATTGCGGGGCCCGCCTGTGCGAGCAGATGGTCCGCCAGGCTCAGGCTGGTATCCGCGAACGCCTCGAGATCGGGGCCGTCCTCGCCGCCGACCCCGCCGGTGCTCGCACCGGTCATCGACAGCGCACCGTCCATTCCGCTGCCGCCATCGGCGACGCTGTCCTGCTGGTGGCTTTCGGTCGCGTAGTCGACGTCGAGCGCCGGTTCGCCGCCGTCTCCGGTGCCGGCCACGAGCTCGTCGGCGGCCACGCGTTCATCGCGAACCTCGGGTACGGGCTCGCGGTCCGGCGCGTCGCCATCCTCCGCCGCGCTCGATTCGAGCAGCGGGTTGCGTTCGACTTCCTCGGCGATGAACCCCTCGATTTCCAGGTTCGACAGCGCCAGCAGCTTGATCGCCTGCTGAAGCTGCGGAGTCATCACCAGCGACTGCGACTGGCGGATGTCCAGGCGAGGGGCGAGGCTCATTGGCGCGCGCCCCCAATCCCGTCACCCCAGCGAACGCTGGGGTCTCCCGCGGCCAGCACGCGCGCCCTCACCGGGAGATCCCAGCGTTCGCTGGGATGACGGATGGAGGGCAGGGCGGCGTACATAGGCTAAAGCGAGAAGCCTTCGCCCAGATACAGGCGGCGCACGTTCGCATCGGCGACCAGCTCGGCAGGCGATCCCGAGAACAGCACGCGCCCATCATAGATAATGTAGGCGCGGTCGACGATTTCCAGCGTCTCGCGGACATTATGGTCGGTAATCAGCACGCCGATGTCGCGGCGCTTGAGGTCCTTCACCAGATCGCGGATGTCGGCGATCGAGATCGGATCGATGCCAGCGAACGGCTCGTCGAGCAGCATGATCGACGGATCGGCCGCGAGCGCACGAGCGATTTCCGCACGCCGCCGCTCGCCACCCGACAGCGCCATCGCCGGTGCCGCGCGCAGGCGAGTCAGGCCGAACTCCTCGAGCAGCGTGTCGAGCTTGCGCTGGCGTGCCGCCTTGTCAGGCT
>Ga0308164_10004497_pt1 | contig 11754 bp, 9 predicted proteins | sample PhyTR2_FD_201031 | JGI IMG/M metagenome (GOLD analysis project Ga0308164, IMG submission 201031) | Phyllosphere microbial communities from UC Gill Tract Community Farm, Albany, California, United States - DLSLT.R2 | ecosystem: Host-associated > Plants > Phyllosphere > Unclassified | place: USA... | reverse complement strand
TTTTCATTCGTCATCTCCTGCCGCATTTACCGTACCGGCGATCGGTAAACGGAGAGTGGATCACGAAGCCGGGTGCAGGCCACCTCGCCGTCGTCCATGAGCAACATCAGGCATTAGCTTCCCCGTCCGTCTCACCGGAAGATCAAGCGTCTGGCTCAGAAACGGCCGCTTCCTCCTCGTCTACCGCATTCACTTCACTCTCATCGACGACCACACCGTCCGCTGTATCTTCGCCCGACCAGATGACGGCCTCAGCTCGTGCAGCGTCGTGCGAAGCGTTCAGAGCAGGTCCCATCGCCAGAATTTCGGTGATGCGCCGCACCGTCTGCGCAAAGTGAAGCACCTCGTCGCCACGTAGAGGACGACCCAAGATGGCAGTTTCGCGATACGACAGCCACTTCTTCAGCGCGGGATAGCCTCCCGCCGTATACGCCCACACCTTAGAGGGGACCGCCCGCCAACCGGCCGCATCGCTCATCTGAACGTCAACGGCGCGCGCGCCAATAACGTCCAACAGCGCGGGCAACGATAGTTCATGCCGGCCAGCGAGTAGCGATAGAGCCTGCAGCTCAGCTTCGGTCCAGTCACGCTCGGTCGCGATCCCGGCACCTGGCATGATCAGCCGGGTCCCGTTTTCTTTTCGCTGCGTCGAGCCCCAACCAGCGGTGACTTGGTAGTTCGAGCCGAAGGGTAGGGCGATCGAGGACAGGCCCACGAGCAGCGCACCCCGGCTGACGCCGTCGACCTCTACTTCCGCGTCGAGGAGCATGGAAAGCCTCGCACCCAGAGCTGCGGAGCGGACGAACGTATCATTCGATGCCGGAAACGGGACACGAGGCCAGTCCACCCGGAGGGCATCGATATACCGCGCCTCGTAAATCGGCGCGTTAAGCGTTGCGAGAACATGGTCGAACAGCTGGTCACTCGTCAGTCCGCGTGCGGCCAGCATCACCTTCACGGATCGAGAGACGTTCGGTTCGACATTCTGCGAATCCTGACGGACCCTGGCCGGGAAAATCGAGACGTTACTCTCGACTAAATGATGGTCACCCAAGACGCTGATCGCTTGGGGTTTATAAAAGACCCCCATGCGGTTGCGCACCCCAGCCGTCAGGAAGCGATTGCCGACCTCCGCATTAGTGAAGAACTCCGGACGCTCGCGGTCGACAAGATCAGTGTCGGAGTCCCAGTACGCCCAGCGAACGTCAAACGGCCGATAGGCATATCGGAGGATTCGTCCTGTCCGGTGCTTCCTCTCGAGAAGCTCCTTCCGAGTTGCTGTGGCGCGGGAATGGCCTGTCGAGCTGGCCAGGGTCGGAAAGGCCTTGATCAGCTCCGCGTCGCTGACCTTCGGATCGAAGTATCGATCGATCCGGCGCTCCAACGCGTCCAGATCGATGTCGACGAGGAACTCGTCTCGACTGGTCTTCACTCCCGGAAAGCCGACCGGCAGGAGGCCAGGTAGGAGCGGCCATTCGAAGTAGGCGGGATCAACGTCGAATGGCATGAATTGCAGCCGCATTGGCAATGTGGGCTCGACAGTTTCGTACAGATCGGCCGAGTTCGCTTCTGCGCTCGCGGCGAGACCATCCCGTTTGCCCGCGCCCCAGATATTACGAAAGCCGATCACGTTCGTGGGCTCGTGCGCCTGCCGTCGAACCATGGTGACGATCGCCGTTCCGACCTGGATCCCTGCTGGATTGGATGCGGTTGCAAACACGGAGGGATCGGGCAGGCCGTCGGGCGTTCGCTTGCCGGTCTTGTATTTGTCTCCGTTCAGGCAATCGACGTTGATCGTGTCGAAGGCTTCCAAATAGCGCTCCCGCATACCCGAACAGCTGGAGCTATCCAGCCAACTATAATTGGAGATGAAGGACACGACTCCCTGGCCGGTCTTCTCGGCGATACGTCGCTCGGCCATGCGAAAGAACCGTACGTAAAGCTCGTTCAGACCCTGCCCTTGAGGGGGAGCAACCTTCCTGACCTTACGATACTCATCCGACAGCGCCCGTTCCTCCGGGTTGCCCGAGACGCCGGCGAAACCATCGTAGGGCGGATTGCCGAGGACTACGAGGATCGGTCTAGTCTGCTTTACCGCGTCGGCCGATGCACGCTCGTCCTCCAGCTCCGCGAATGGCAGCGGCTTGTTGGTGTGCGGCTCCCAGCCGGTGAGAGCATTGGTAAGATAGATACCCGGGCGAGCATCTTCCGCGAGCGGGGCTCCCATGTTGGAAAGCGTGATACCGGCCTGCATGTGCGCGACGACGAACGGTGCTGGCATGATCTCGAAGCCGAAGATGCGACTGCATGCCGCGGCACGCAGGCGATCTGCAACGGCGCTTCCCATGCCGTGCCCGGCCAGGTTAGCCTCGATCCGCCGGAGCACGGAGTTAAAGAATCCACCCGTCCCGCAGCAGGGGTCGAGCACATATACCCGCTCGTCCGCGAGACCGTCGGTGATGCCAAGATCGTGCTTGAGCGCCCGATCTACACGCGCGACCATGTAGTCGATTACCTCGACCGGCGTGTACCAAACACCGAACTGCTTACGAAGCTTGGGATCGAAGGCTTCCAGGAATGGCTCGTAGAAATACTGGACAGCCCGCCCTTCCTCGAAACGCTTCAGAAATTCTTGGGCATCGATCCGGTTGAGCGTTTCACCGGTCCAATCCAGAACCTCAACCAAATCGAGCTTCTTGATATGCTTCGGTGCCGTCAGCTGCTGGAAGAGCGTCGCGACGAATGGGACATGGAGAGTCCAAGCCGCAGAATGCCAATCGAAGCGTGCGGGGTTCCGTGGTGTCGTGCGCGCCCAGATTCCCCAGGCAGAGAAGAGACCATAGAAAAGCGTCTGGATCAGCGTCGATCGGAAGAAGTGATCGCCCTTCTCGCCTTCGAAGTTGATCCCCAGCGCGTCCTCTAGGGCGGTGCGGATTGTCTTGAGCGCTGGAAGATCTCCGGCCGCCTCCACTCTGGCCAGGGCATCGCGGGCGTAGGACGCGAGAAACCACGCAACGTCCTGCGGCTGAACGAGGGCGACGTTCTGGGTGAAGGCGCGGCGGAGATACTCCACGAAGGCACGGCCGACGTCCTTCGCCGCCTTGGCGGGATCTTGAACGAGTGACCAGAACCCGACAGCGTTTTCCGCAAGGGTGAATGCCTCGAGGCGTGTCGCCTGTGCATCCGGTCCGCGACCGACTAGCTGAAAGAACCGAAGGTTGGTCACCAGAACCAAGCCGTAGCCATCGAAGTATTTGGTTAGCTGCTTGGGCGTCGCTTTGAACAAGCTGTCGTCGATTACCGATTTGACCTCTACGACGCCGCGCTCCGGTGCCTGCCCTGGCCGCGGCGCTCCCTTCTGGATTTGCCGCGACGCAAACAGACCGAAGTCCGGACTGCCGGAACCCGTGTTAGCAAGCTGCGACACCGGCAGCACCCTCGGGCGAAGCGAGGCGCCGACACGCTCGAACAGGACGTTGAGCGCCGGATAATAGGCCGTCTCCGGTGTGCCAGCGCCCAAGGCATGGACACGGCGTACGGCATCGAAGAACTCCTCGGCAATCTGCTCAGGACTGTACGCCACGTTCCCCCTTCAGGCTGACGCGCGGCTAGCGAACCGGGCTTCAATCCTCTTGTTAACAAGAAGCGTGACCTTCTGCGCGATCTCTTCGAGCGTCGCTGTCAGCCGGTTGAGCTGAGACAGCGTACCGCATAGCTCTGGGCCGTAGCGTGCTGTCAGATACTCCCGCCCGCTGGTGAGACGATGGAGATGATCGGCCGTCTTTTGCCTCAACACGAGACCACATTCCGTTGCCCGGTTCGCGCGCGCACCAAGGTCGTGCTGAAATCCACGAACAGCCTGCGCTGTCTCGCCGGCGTCCAGCAGAAGGGCGTTCAGATACAGCTCGATCGCGTGTATCGCGAGGACTCGGGCCGGGGCCAGCTGATGCGGCTCGATGCCATGCCCCCGCGCCATCAGGTGGATGCAGCTGCCACGATATTCGTGAGCAAGCATGAGGATCTGCCACGCACTGGCGGCGGATCCTGGATACTCGGCTGGGGCTGGTTTCTCTGCCATCAATCGTCGCGGTCGACCGGCCGACCAACGCCGATCGCGTCCATCGTCTTGAGCACGCGCTGGAGGAGACTCGAGGGGATAAAGCCGTAGCTGGACGACGGCTCCCGGCCCGGGATCGGGCGCGTGTCGTACCCAGGCCAGGCGTAGCGGTTCCACTCGCTCACCACGATCCACGATCGGTCACCCGCGAGCCCGAGCTGCCGGCGAACGGCCTGCGGCACCTCGATCGCGACGTCGTCGAAGCCGGGAGCTTTGGTCGTGAACGGAACGACATGGACGAGGGATAGGCCGTCCCGGCTGACGGTCATGAGCACAACCGCAACCGGCCGGTCCTTGACGCCTTCGTCGCGGCCATCGCGAAACTCACGTTCCCAGAGATAGCTGTAGTTGAGGACTTCACCCGGTTCCGGCAGCTTGGAGCTGCTTTTCGGCTTCTTCGCTGCCTGGCCCGGGTTTGACGGCGCGGAGCGCGTCGAGGGTTTCTTCATCCAGATCCTCCGTGCGCCCAGCGACCCGTTCACGGCGTCGCAGGCGCTCATATTCGTCCACAGGAACCATGACGAAGCGCACGCGACCGTTGCGGCTTACGCCGACGGGGCGGATCATCGCCTCGTCGGAATAATGACCGAACTGCTTCTGCAGCGTGCCGGACGGCACGATTTCCATGCTCTTCGCCATGAGCGGCGCTCCAATCTTGTCGCGGTTACCGTGGTAGGATCTGTTTGAACCGCCTGCCCGCAGGCTGCTGTCCTATACCAGTGCGTTGCGGATCGCCGCTTGGCTTCGCAGCCGTTATTTTGCACATCGGGACGCCTTCAACGTGTCTGGCGGTAATGTTTCGTTGCGTGTGTCTATTTCCGAGCGTTACCTGGAGCACGCCGACCTGAAAGGCCGGCGCAGGGAAGATGCGGATAATCCGGAAGTTCGTCAAGGGCGGAATAAGCGCGGGAACACGGATTACGCAGATCGTCCGGTAATTCTGCATACCGTTTATTCCAGTAATGTCCCTTCCTGGAAAAAAGAATGTCGCCGGGCAGGGTGGGTTCCCGTTTGTCGGTTCACCTGAAACAATGGCCATTGGCGTGGCGCCCTCGTCCAACCGGCCAACCCCCAAACTGATGGACGTTTCGCGAGCGCCAATGCCTTGAAGCCTTCCAGCTACGCGGGCGAAGCGCCGATGCGGCTCGCGCTATTCGCGCTCGCTGCGATCGTCGCCGGCGTCATCATCCTCGGCATCAAGTTCGACGTGGTCCTGCAGGGCCAATCGCTATGAGCCTCTCGATCGCATCGACAAGCGATGGATGTTGACGATTCGCGTCCGCAACGATCTTGCTTTAAGCTATGTACGACTGGCTGCATTCAGACCATGCACGCCGATTGATCGATGCCGGGGGGGGCTATGGCGGCGGAAAACACGACCGAGTATTATTTGAAGCGCGAGCAGCAGGAACGCGATTTGGCTGCTGCCGCGAACGATCTCAACATCAAGAACATCCATATGGGGATGGCCGAGAAATACGCAACGCTCGCCGCTGCGGATGCTCCGACCAGATCGAAGCTGTCGATCACCATAGCAAAATAGGCGATTGCTTGCGCGAAATCTCAGAAGTTCAATCTTGAGTTCGACATTCTGACCCGCGACATGATCGAAACGTCGCGGTCGGGTAATCCGTTTGAGGATCACCATCGGCTTATTGTGCGCCTCGACGTCCTGGCTCGCAACGAGGAGCTGCAAGCGAAGCTGGCGAGCGGGCGAGCGCGCGGGAATGGGACCTGATCATCTGCGATGAGGCGCATTGCATGTCGGCAACCTATTTTGGCGGGGACGTCAAATATACCAAACGCTACCCGGACAGGTTCCACCCTCTCGCCGGACCCCAGGGTTGCTGGCACTGCCTTCAGCGCTTGAACCGGACGCGCAACCGGCGCGCCCGCTCGCGAAAAGCGTGCTCGCCGCCTTCCAGAATCTCGCAGACGCGCTCTCGGATCGCTGCGTCTTCCAGACCACCCGCCATGTAGCTGATCCCGGGTAATCCTCCCGCCTCACGGGGGCCCGCCTCGGCGATGATTATCTGGTCGGCGTCGGTATTGATGACCAGGTTGGCGTTGTGCGTCACCATGATCACCTGACGCTTTGCCTTGGCGGCTATGAACAGTCCAACGAGCTCGTCATAGATTGACTTAGGATCGAGGTTCTCCTCGGGCTGATCGATGATAAGCGGACGGTCGTCGCCTGTATCAAGCGCCAGGTAAAGTAGGAGGAGTACGATCCCGCGCGTTCCCGGCGAAAGGCTTCGGATATCAGTGCCGTCATAGTCAACGCTATAGCGCACCTGAATATGCTCGGTGCTGTAAAGCCACTTAGCGAAGCTTTTCAGCCAGCTACGGTAATCAGTCGGATTGCCTTTTGGTACGCGCGCGGCCTCCAGCAGTTCGTCCTGATTGTCGTCGCGGAACGCGGCCATGGCTACGGTGACCGCGTGCGCATCGCCAGTGCGCCACGCAGACGCTAGGCCGCGCTCGGCCCGCGCAGCTACGGAGCCGCGCCCCTGGAACGCACCCATTCGACGCAGGTCTAGCAGCTTCTCGCCCTCAGTCGCCCAGCGCTCAACATTTACGGAGCGGCGCACGCTGAATGACAGCTTGGCTAGCGTTCCACCCTCAGCTTCAAGCCTCGTGCGGATCGGCGCATAAAGCTCCCGCAGAACCTGCTCTTCCGCGAGAATGTAGTCGAACACGCGTGCATAGCCGTCCTCGCGATCGTGCAGCAGCGGTGGAATCCTCGTTTTGGCGCCCTGACAATCGGTGAGACGATCGACCATCTTCCCAAGCTCGACATTCTCAGCCGCGATCTTCTGGGTCAGCGTCATGAAGCGCTTTTGGGTATCGGTATCGAGCGCCACTAGGCGCGTAAGTCGCGCGACCTCCGCGTCGAGAACTGCCTGGGTCTGCTGTGCCAGATCGACATCGTCGGCTACGAGCGCGGTCGTCGGATCAGCAGGGGGAGATACGGGCCTGCCACGCCAGCCCTCAGCACCTGATTTGGCGTCCGCAACCTGGGCCTCAATGAAGGCGTCGACGTCACCTTCATAGTTCAGAAGGAACGGGCCCCACTCGGGCTCCTTGATCCGGGCTGCTTGATGCCGCTCCTTGGTCACGCGAAGCGTGGCAGGCGCCCGATTGGTGCGCAGGTCGGTCACCTCGTCCCGGAGCTTCAGAAGGGCCGCTTCCCGATTGACGAACCAGCGCACATTGGCGGCAACCTTTTCCGCAGCCGTCGCAACCTGAGCCAGTCGCTCCGCGCGGGCCTCGCTGCCTTTGGCTACTAGGCGCCCGCGATCGGCGGTGTAGCGCTTCACGGCGAGGCGCTTGTCCTCAACCTGCTTGACTAGCGTGCTCACCGTTTTGGTCTTTTCGATCTCGTTGCCGATGAGGTCAGATAGGTTGACCAGCGCTTCCTCTTCGCGCCCGCGTGACAGGCGGTGACGGCTGACCCGCGCGTCGAGTAATTCCTGGAAATCTATAGCACCGTCGCGCGTGTCAGGATCATGCGCGTCAAAGACAACACGCTCGACCTCGGCCAGTAGCGCGTCGGTCATACCGTCCGCCGAGCAGAGCGCGTCAACGAACTGCTGGGAGAGGTAGCGAGCCTTGGGATAATCCGAAGCGTCTGGATCATGGCTGCCGTCGAGCGCGCGCATGTCGATGGTTCCGTCACCCCAGGTCAGCCGGACATTGTTGCCATCGAGCAGATCTCGCGCACGGGCGAGAAATGACATTGTGTTCGGCGGATCGTCGCTGGCATCGCAGCCGTGCGCGATCGCATCGGCCAGCGCAGTCTTACCAGATCCGCGGGCGCCGATAATGGCTACCAGTCCAGGATTGAGCGGGATCTTGGGTGTGACCGCCCAAGGGGCATCGATGAGTTCTACCTCGGACAGCACTTGCGAGGACCCGGCGTGCGCGGGCGGCGAGTCCCCGATCCAGGTGCGCCCTGCCGGTTCGATTTGTGCCTGTCTTAGCGCGTCGAAATGCGGGCTTCCCTTGATCCACGAATAACGCTGAAGGTCTGGGGTAGCGACTTTTTCCAGGCTGTGCGCATCGCTACCGTGGAGGCAGGGCTTCAGCGCGCCGAAACGCCCTATGACATCCGCGGGCGACGTCTTGTTACCTAGCCAGAAGTCGCGCTGGGAGGGCGTGCTAGCGAAAATGATGTGAGCGAAAGCCTCGATCTCTTGGCGCAGCGTGCGATCGGCCGCATCGCGCACGCCCGACACGCCGTCGGTGCTGCCGCCGGCCACGGCGATCAGGACGTTGGCCTGGGCCCAGTCACTGTTGGCGTACACGTCGCGGAGCTGATCGAAGGACACCTTGAACTGGCGCGACCCTTCCGCCAGCGCCGCCGCGGGATCGCTGATAGCGGGATTGCTGCGTCGGCCAAGATCAGCCAGATCGTCGGGCGTGCAGGAGAAGGTCTCGCCGTGTGCGCGTAGGCTCAGTCGAGCAAGGAAGCGACGGATCTGGCTGACATGGTCATCGCTTTCGGGACTGACCAGAAGATGCATATTCACGAAGGCATTGCGGACCGTGCCGACGCCGAGACGCATTTCGATGTTGGGGAAGAGCAGTGCGCAGTCCTGCAGCCTACCATCGTTTTTCGCAGCCGTCAGGCGCTCGTAGCACTCTAGGCTGTAATAGTCGGTGACCCCGATCGCTCGCAGCGCCGGCGTCGCCTGTTCGAGCCGGTCGAGGTACTCATCCCACGAGTTTGCGCCGCCAAACTGATCGTTGAGCTTGGTGCCAGGCGCGTGGACGTGCGGCTCCCAGCGGTGCCATTGCGCGCCGATTGACGTAATTGGAGCCGAAGTCACCTGAGCCATAGTCTGTCACCACCTGATCTGCGCGAAGCTGGACGTTGTTCAAGAGCGTCTTCTCGTTTCGTCGAGAAAGTGTATCAGCTTGGCCTCTTTATCGTTCCGCATATCAAGATTGAGCACCGACCTTCCGCTCTTGACGACACCATTTAAGTTATATTCCAAGGCATGTGTGATGCGTACGTCAGCCTTGTCCCTGATGTATCCCTTGACGCACCTCTCCTCCGGCGCATTCAAGTCAATCCCTGTAAGAGTTACAGGGTCTGCTTTGGTGTCGAACGTCTGCGACTTGTCGAGGTTTGCTACCGCCATATGCGCTTGATCCATTGAGCTCGACGCATCCTTCTGCACCCATCCGATCCTGCGGTGTTACGTCACCGGGGCCGAGTGAGCGAGCACGGGGCGGCAGTTTTCGGTCCGACTAGACGATAAGAGTGACGCCGGATCTATCGGCAAGTGACTTGAACCTGACGGCAAGGCTGGGGTCGGCGTCAATCCGGACGGTGCTAACCATGCTGAGCGCCCCGGGCGGCACGCGATCGCCGAAGAACATCATCGCCAGCGACGACGGATAGGCGCGCGACTCCCAAACCATCCCGTGCGTGGCGACGTCCTTGCGGTGCAGCGCCGCAGACCAGCGTCGCGTATCCGGAAACTCGCGCGCGGGCGTGTCGATCAGCTGGTTGCGCGCGAGGCCCAGCTTCATCAGGTCCGGCGCAAGAAAAGAGCGTAGCGCCAGGGGACTGGTGACCCGCAGCATCGAGCAACGGACCTCCGCAAGTTTGCTCAAAGGATATGTCTTGAACGGCATAGCGGGATCGAGATCGTGGAAGATCGTCTCGTAAACCGCGGCCTCGAACCCGTCCGCGGCATAGGCAGTCGGCACCCGCTTGCGCACCGGGCCAATTGGAGCGAACCGCGAGAAGCCGAACCCGGGGTTGAACGTGTCGCCAGCAAGGCTCTCGGCGTGGATACGCCAGAGAACCGCGCCTACGGGCACATCGGTGACGTGGGTCGCAAAGGCGGTCGGCGGCTTGAGGACAATGCCGGTCGGCGCCATCGCTGTCACCCGCCGATCTCGTCGCTCTCATGCGCCGCGGCATCAAGGACGGCCGCTTCATCGTCGAGGAGCTCCCTCGGAGCGGGTCCACCAAGCCACGAGTTGGACGACACGAACCAGAAAGCAGTTTGCCAGGGCGTTTGGTTCGCCGGCAGGACCTCTAGAACCCTCTTGATGAGGGGAAGCGGCTTGCCGTCGGCATCGAACTGGAATGCCGGGAAGCGATCCTGTCCCTGGTAGGGGACCGCAAAGACGCGAGCCTGCGCCTTCCAACGCGCCGCGGTCTGGTGACGGTTCTTTGCTTCGTGTCCAGCGCGCCCGGCAACCTCCGCGGAAGTGAGCGTCTCGACCTCGTGCATAAAGCGCTGGCGGATGGCGGTGTTGTCGGCCGCGACCGTGGTATGGAACTCGGCCATTGGATCATGCGTGTCGGCCAGGACGTCAAGGAGCTGCTCGATCTTGCGCTCGAGGTGTCTCGCTCGGACGTCGGGCAGCAGTTTGTCGACGATAGCGTAAAGCGCTCGGCGGTCCGTGTCAGCCGCGATGCTGGCCTTGTCCAATTGCTCGATCGCGTGATCGACGGCCGTTCGATACTGTTCCGAGAAGCCCTGAACGGTAGGCGAAATATATAAGGTGTCCTCGACCGTGTCGGATCGCGTGGTCCCCCGACGCTTGGCCGGCTTGGCACGTGCGGTCTCAACCAGACTGGCGAACACCAGATTGGCGAAGTCACCCGGGTCAACGGCATTAGCGAGGGTCGCCATGGACAGCTCCTGTAGTGAGTCTGACTAACATATAAGCGATCTAACCACGTCCGTCATCCTCATTGTTTATTCCGATAACTGTAATTCTCGGAAAAAACAATCTGGTCAGGGAAGGGGGTGGTCGGTACAGTTCGACATGGCCCGACCAACCCAATTGCGCGCGCAGCGAACATCGACGCCCCGGGTCGCGGACGCGTCGATCGCTGAGGCTGTCGGTCACGACTATCCGCCAACCGACGCAGGCGAGATCGGCGACGCCGTACCGACGAGCCAAGCACTCGCAATCGTCGAATATCTCTCGCCAGTGCTACCGGGCCTAACGCTCGACGATATCGACGCTGTTGAACGCTATGTTGGCAAGGCGTCGGCCGACGCCACCAAACGCGCCTATACCTCAGACTGGCGGATCTTTGTCGCCTGGTGTGGCGAACGTGCAATGCCGTCACTCCCCGCGGCACCGGCAGCGGTCGCCGCATTCCTGGCGCAAGAAGCCGATCGCGGGGTCGCGCGATCGACAATTGGACGGCGGCTGGCGGCGATCGTGTTCGCGCACCGCGCTGCGGGGTTGATCGCGCCGACCGAGCAGGTCGGCGCTGCGGTTCTCGAACGGGCGCTGCGCGGCATCCGGCGCGACAAGCGCACGCAGCGTCCCACCAAAAAGCATGCGGCGGATGGTGACATCCTGCGCGACATGCTGCGCGCGATCGTCGGCGACGACATCCGCTCATCTCGCGACCGCGCGCTGCTCGCGATCGGCATGGGCGGCGCGTTCCGCCGCTCCGAGCTGGTCGCACTGCAGATTGCCGACATCAAACAAGTGCCAGCAGGACTTGAGATCCTGGTCCCATTCTCGAAGGGCGATCAGCTAGGCCAGGGCGAGCTGGTCGTCATTCCCGACCGACCCCGGATCGCCGCAGTCGCACTGTTACGGGCGTGGATCGACACAGCGGCGATCACCGAGGGTCCGTTATTTCGGAA